>Ga0207008_10157_pt1 | contig 21005 bp, 21 predicted proteins | sample Alteio_BWMinCont_83_FD_153489 | JGI IMG/M metagenome (GOLD analysis project Ga0207008, IMG submission 153489) | Enriched cells from forest soil in Barre Woods Harvard Forest LTER site, Petersham, Massachusetts, United States -... | ecosystem: Environmental > Terrestrial > Soil > Temperate forest >... | reverse complement strand
TCAGTGGAGCGCAGCCCGCCGCGCAAAAGCAGGTTCTTAAATAAGGAGAAAAGGAGAAATTAAAATGTCAAATATCAAGGACAAAGTTGTAGTAGTCACCGGTGCCAGCAATGACATTGGGGAAAGCACCGCAAAGCTTCTGGCAGAACGAGGAGCAAAAGTTGTACTAGGAGCGCGGCGTCTGAACCGAATCAACGCAGTGGTCCAAGAGATCTCGGCCAGCGGCGGCAAGGCCATCGGATTTGCCTGCGATGTGACGAAGCGCGCAGAAGTGGAATCGCTCATCCAAAAGGCCGTCGACAGTCTCGGCCGCGTCGATGTGATCGTCAACAATGCGGGTATTATGCCCATCGCACCCATCGAGGCCCTTAAGGTAGATGAATGGGACCGGCAGATTGACGTCAACATCAAAGGACTTCTATATGGGGTTGCCGCCGCTCTCCCTCACATGCAGAAGCAGAAGAGCGGTCACATCATTAACATGGCTTCGGTTTTCGGGATCAAAATGTTCGCCCCCGGCGGGACGGTCTACTGCGCCACCAAGGCGGCTGTGCGCGCGTTGACTGAAGGGCTGCGGATGGAACTGCACGCCCAAAATATCCGCTGCACGATGATCTCGCCGGGCGCGATTGCCACAGAACTGTCGGAGAGCAGCTCGGACGAAGCCACCAGGAAGAATTTGCGCGAGTTCATGAAAATGGCCATCCCGGCCAGCGCGATCGCAAGAGCGATCGCTTACGCAATCGAGCAGCCGGCCGAGGTGGAAGTCGATGAGATGGTCATTCGCCCAACGGTACAGGATTTCTAAAGCGAGCTGAACCATGCACCCTTTTTACTCGTCCCCGGGGCCCCGGTTCATGCAGGTCTCTCGTATGGTGCTGATGGTTGCAAAGCATTGGTCGGTTCGAGATGGGAAGGGGCAAGATTTTATGAGAGATTTTATGAGCAAAAGATTCGCACTACTTGCAATTCGCCTGTTCGTGTCCGTGAACCTTCTGTACGCCGCCATCTTTCTCAAGTTTGCAGGGGTGCCAGGTTCGGTGGCCCTATTCACGCAGATGTCGCAAGCAGTCCATGGGTTGGTATCTCAGTCGGTATTCCGGCTAGGGTCAGGAACCTTCGAGACAGTGGTGGCCGTTCTGCTCCTGATTCCGAAAACAGCCGGGATGGGAGCGAGACTGACCGTTGTGTGGATGACTCCAGTAATTCTCAGTCACATTTTCGTGTTGGGATACGGGCGGTTCTTTGTCGATGCTCTCATCTTGATGGTCCTGGCTGTCAGTTATCTCTTGCTGACACGCACGCACTTCCATTGGAGTGAACCAGAAAGTGTGGGCGCGACGGCTGCCTTACAAGCACATCAAAAATAGTCGGGCAAACACAGCAATTCAGTACGAAGTAAAAAGGAGAGTTTATGCCATACGTTACAGTCGGAAAAGAGAACTCGGGCAACATCGATCTTTATTACGAAGACCACGGTTCGGGAAAGCCGGTGGTTTTGATCCACGGATATCCGCTGAGCGGCGCTTCGTGGGAGAAGCAGGTTCCCGGGTTGGTGAAGGCGGGATATCGCGTCATCACCTACGATCGCAGAGGCTTTGGCAAATCTAGCCAACCTACTGAAGGCTACAACTACGACACCTTCGCCGAAGATCTTCATACACTAATTTCGCACTTGAAGTTGCAGGACTTCACGCTCATCGGATTCTCAATGGGCGGTGGCGAGATTGCGCGCTACTTCGGGAGGTATGGATCGAAGGGGGCGAACAAGGCTGTAATCATCGGCGGCGTGCCTCCGTACTTGCTGAAGACCGACGACAATCCTGAAGGTGTCGACGCTAGCGTCTTCGAGAGTATCCAGTCAGCAATCATTGCAGACCGGTACGCCTTCTTCGACGACTTCTTTAAGAACTTCTACAACACCGACCTCTATTTAGGTAAGCGGGTGAGTGAGGCCGTTGTGCGCGCGAACTCGAACATCGCAGCTGGCGCATCCGCAACTGCCAGCTTGGCTTGCGTACCTAGTTGGCATGAAGACTTCCGGGAAGATCTTGCTCGCGTGGATGTGCCGACGACCGCATTGTTCCGATCGTGGCAGCGGGACAACGAACGGCAAAGCGTATCGCTGGCGCTCGGCTAGTAACCGTCAAAGGAGGGCCGCACTGCATCACGTGGACCCACGCAGATGATGTGAATGCGGAGATCCTAAGGTTCCTCGCTGAGAAGACCACCAAAGTTACCCCCAAGGTCGCATAACAGCCTTGGACCTACGAGAGTCTGCCGAGTGCCTTCATCACTCGGCAGACTCAAGTGAGCCGTTTTCCGATCGTCAGGGCTGCACGGAAGCGCCGAAAAGAACCGGACTCACCATGGTTTCTATCCTGGCTGCCATCTCCTCGGCGGGGATACGGTTGGGAGTCTGAAACCAGCGGCGTGCGGCTCCAAAAACGGCCCAGGCAGCGGTGGTTGCGGGGAGTGACGCGTCCTCACCGGGAGCCATCCCATGATGGGCAAGTCCTTCTTTGAACATATCCTCAATGATAGGAATGATCGAGCCTTCGAACGCCATCCGCGACAACTGAGTGGGACAGCCTGTGCTCTCCGCAAGATAGTCGCAGACGCCGAGTGCAATGGCGCGCAATGCTCCACTGCAGTCGGTAAAGGTGATGCTGCGGCGCTCGATCAGATCGCGGAAACGGGATGCGGTCATGGCTTGGAGCAGCGCGTTCTTGTCGGGATAGTGCAGGTAAAAGGTGGCCCGGTTCAACGTGGCCTCGTCGGCGATCTCCTGCACAGAGACGTCTGCGAACTCCTTTTTATTCAATAACCTGGCTAACGCTTCTATGAGCATGCGGCGGCTCCGCAGGATACGCGGGTCCGTCGTTTCTGTCTCGTGTTGGAGAAGCTGGGCCATTTCTATATTGATGAAAGCATACCTGTTTATAGACCAAAGCGACAGTTGTTTATTTTCCTGAATCGACATATGTCGTTTATTCATCATATGTCGTGCAGGAGGAATTCTCAATGTCGACGCTGCTTCACATCGATTCCAGCCCGCTCTACGGCCGGTCAGTCTCGCGTGAACTGACGGCTGCGTTCGTGACTCAATGGAGGGCTGCGCACCCGGATGGAAAGGTCATTGACCGAGACCTCAACGCAACAGCAATGCCGCCAATCAATGCGGAATGGGTCGGTGCCGCCTACACGCCGGAAGCGGCGCGCACCCCGCAGCAGAAGGAATTCCTTTCGCTCTCCGACTCTCTGCTCGCCGAATTGGAGCAGGCGGATGAGTACGTCATCGGAGTACCAATGCATAACTTTGGCGTGCCTTCGGTTCTCAAGCTCTGGATTGACCAGATCGCGCGCGTGGGCAGGACCTTTTCCTACAGTGAGAAAGGGCCGAAGGGCCTGATCACCGGCAAGAAGGCAACCTTCATCATCGCAACGGGTGGGATCTACGACGCCCAGACGCGGATGGCCTCGTTCAATTTCGTGGAGCCGTATCTGCGATCCGTATTTGGTTTTCTTGGCGTGACGGACGCGACCTTCCTCACCGCAGGTGGGACCAGCGCGCTGAACCAGGGCAAGGACCGGAACACATTTCTCGCACCACACCTTCAAGCCGTGCAGACGCACGCGCAGACCTACTAAGAGAGGACACTCATGAAACCTACTTCCATTGTTGCTCGCTATTTACTGGGCCTGATGTTTACGGTCTTTGGGTTGAATGGATTTCTCAACTTTATCCACCAGCCGCCACCCACAAATCCGCTGGCGTTACAGTTTTTTGGCGCCATCGTCGCATCCCACTTTGCCGCGTTCTTCTTCGCGGGACAGGTGTTTGGTGGGCTGTTGCTGCTCTTCGGCCGATTCGTGCCACTTGCGCTGACACTGTTGGCTGCTGAGCTGTACAACATCCTGGCGTTTCACCTGACGATGGCACCAAGCAGCATCGCGCCTGCGCTGGTCGCGAGCGTGTTGTGGATTCTGGTTTTCCTGCAGTACCGCGAAAGTTTCAAGGGCATCTTCAGCGCGAAGGCCGCGACGCAGGCATAAATTGCGTCGCAGTATGAGAGGAACGGTACTTGCGTGCTGAGCGCATGATTGGCGATACGGCCCGCCAATTGCGCGAGCGCCCGTTCAGTAGGCGTTTTGAGTAAACGGGGAATTGATTTCAGAAGGAGAAGACATGTCGCAACAACGCTGTATCAGTCGCGTGGTTAACGTTCCTCCAGCGGCACCTGGATTCGTCGGTCCGGGACATCTAGCTGCGCCTGTCGTGTCTCCCGAAAACTTCGAGATGACCGATCCCTTCATCTTGTTGATGGACGATCATCTTGACATTGGCGACCGGCCAGTTGGTGGTCCTCACCCGCATGCAGGCTTTGAAACGGTGACGCTTATTCTCGACGGCGCGATCTTTGACCGCGATGAGGGAGGCACACTCAACGCTGGCGAAGTGCAGTGGATGACCGCGGGCAGCGGCATTATTCACAGCGAAGACGTCAGGACCAAGGGAAAGGTCCGCCTGCTTCAGCTGTGGCTGACCTTACCCAAGAACAAACGCTGGACTGCCCCCGGTTTTCAAACGATTAACGTCGATGAGGTTCCGGTGCTCCGCGAAAAAGGTGCTGAGATCCGAGTTTATAGCGGTTCCTCGGCCGGCCTTCAGTCAGGCACGCAAAACCATGTACCAGTCACGATGGTCGAGATCAATTTAGAGCCACACGCCTCGGCTGAGTTGGACATTCCTGCGTCCTACAACGGCTTTGCATTTGTCATTGGTGGTTCGGTTCGAATCGGCGACACCGAGCTGAACACTGGGCAGGTCGGTTGGCTCGATCGGCCGACTGAGAACGGTACGAGCATCGTGCGTGTGGTCGCGGGCGAATCCGGAGCGCGGCTGGTCTTATATGCGGGACAATCCCAAGGAGACCCAATCGTGTCCCATGGCCCATTTATAGGAGACTCGAAGCGGGACATTGCCAGGCTCTTTGCTGAGTATCAGTCAGGAGGATTTCCCCGCCTTAGCGAATTGAAAAAGCAGCAGGTCTAACTTTTCGACGTTCCTCTGCTTCGCCAGCCTTATGGAGTAAACCAGTTCACCTTGATAAATTTTTCTAGGTTGCCGGTGCATCGGGCATTCGAACAACCTCGCGGACCCACCCGGCCTTTGGGTTATCATCCCATTCCGATTTGGAACTCCTTATTGGACAGCCATCGGACAGTCGACGTGCAGATCCCGTTTTCGGAGCAACTTGCCCAATCGATGAAACCTGTCCGCAACGATGATCCCAACCAGCCGCATACTTCCCTTGCTGCGTGCGCCAAATGGCTGGTCAATGATCGACACGCGCGATACATGCGCTGTCTACGAGAGTCACCTAGGGAGCAATAAGGAATCTTAAGGATCGTTAGGTTATGAGCCCAAAACTACTAATGTTGTCAACAACTTACAAGACGCGGGTGGCCCTTGAAAAGCCTTGTAAGTAGGGTTAAGGAATCCTTATTGGACAGTTAAAGGACAGTCGCGATTTGAAACGAAAGTTCTGCAAACTCAGCTCGTCCCCACCCTATTGTCTGGAATCAATCGTTTACAACCATCCTAGGTGCTCCTGTTCGGGCTGAGGCTGGCCGAACGTGGAGGGAAGAACGGGAAGAAGCGAGCCATCGTGGCGACCGCGAGGAAGCTAGCAGTGTTGCTGCATCACCTGTGGGTGAGCGGAGAAGTGTACGAACCGCTGCACAACAGCAGCCGAACGACCGTGGCGGCAGCCGCATAAAACAAAAAGCAAAACGAAGTCAAAAACGTTCCAAGAAGGGGAAAGTCAAAAAGCCAAAGCCGAGTTCCGGTGACTGCGTTAATGGCCTGGCCCAGGTTCCACTCTGCAACAACAGAACCACAGGGCGCCAAACAGATAGTAGCATCGGCTGAAACGAGAACGCCCAACATGCACCGAGCGAAACGAATCGCTCCCTGAGAGTGCGAATGGAAGCATGGCGACAGTGGCGACTCGGCGGGGAGAAAAAACCTTGTTTCATGAAACGAGAAAAGAATCGACTTGACTCCGACCGGCCTTCTCATGGAAGGGCCAATACGACGGCCGGCGCTGGCCAGCCATCCTCCAAGCCGTTCCGGTATTTCGATAAAAGGAATATGGCCGTTATCGGAGCGGGATTCGCGGTCCTTCAAACCGGACGACTTTCACTGGTCCCCAGACAATCCACGCGAGGCATCAGTCTCTTCGTCCTGGTGCACAGCGTCGAGTTCCGCTGCGAGTTGAGACTTGAAGCCGCGGCTGGCCTCCTCGAACTGAGCCTTAGCCCGCGCCACGTGTCCCAATAAAGTGTGCAGATGCTTCGGACCCAATACCAGCAGTCCGAGCATGAGTATGAACAGGATTTCGGTACCCACGATTCACCCCTTGGTTGTGCTTTGGTCGTCGGCGATGCTGGTCGGCTTTTCTTCGTCAGTTTTCATGGCTGCCTTGAAACCGCGAATGCTTTCCCCGAGTCCTTTGCCCAACTCAGGAAGCTTCTTCGGTCCGAACACCAGCAACGCAATTCCGAAAATAACCAGCAGATGCATGGGTTGAAACAGTCCTTCAAACATACAGCCTCCTTAATCGAGAATCTCAACATCTCCTTACGAAAATGCAGGCGCTGCAACCGGTGGACTATTTGCAGCGCCCACTGCATTGGGGGAGGACTTACAACACTTAAAGGCCGCGCCGAACCGAATCAGCTTCGACAGCGAGCTTGTTTACCAGGTTAAAGAACGTCGGCGATTGACCAAGGAACAAGAGGTCATCCGTGAAAGCCTTGATTGTGGCCACGGCTCCTCCTTCTTTCGTCGAAGTGGGTCGAATCACAGAGCAGTCAGGCAGATTCTTACTGATGAATTCGCAAGGCTCAGGCAGGATCAGGTTCGTCTGGTCCAGCTCTGAGTTGAGAGCGTTGAGATCTGGGAACGTCAGACCAGTTTCCGGGTCGACCACACCGGCCAAAGGTTGAGCAACCGCATTGCCGGCCTTGTCATGCCACAACCCGAAGTGGTCGATCTCGACTCCGCCAATGCTCACCAGGATTCTCAGAACTTCGGGGTCGGTTGCCTTGAAGATCAGCGTAGGATACAAGCTTGCCCCACCTTGCTCGATGAACGCAAAATGAAATCCCGCCGTGTTGGCGATCGCCTGCATGCGGGACTCCTGGGGCGTCGTTGGGGGAATTGGTTGGGCCTGGTTCGGAGGGGTGTCGCTGTCGTTCAGCGGAATGGCGGGCTGATCCTTAATTGTGAACGGTCCCTTGAGATTCGCTCCAAAGTCAGGATTCTTGGTGCTTCGATAACGGGTATACCAACTGAGGTCAACATTAAGCTTCAGCAGGTTTGTCAGTCTTCCGATATCCTTAGCGCCGGTCGCTGCACTGCTGGGCAAGGTGCGGAATGCATCCAGGTCAACCGGCTCTTCTCCCTTTGAGATTAGGTATGCGTTCAGGAAAGCCGCGTGGCTCAATTCATCGTCCGTGTTGTCTGCGACGTACTGTGGCATATCGCCATCTAGATTGCTAAGAGCGGCGATGTAGGCCGGATTACCTCCTTGAACGCCACCCAGTTCGTTGTATTGCTGCCATAGATCAGCTTCGATCAGTTCGGCTGCCGCCGCGAACCGCAGAAGCGCAGCGTCCCCCTTGGAGAGCTTGGCCGTGCTTTGTGTAGTCTCCGCGCTGCCTCGGGTTCCCAATATCGCGTTCGCCGATAATGTTGCTCCTGCAATCCCCAGTCCCTTGAGGAATGAACGCCTTTTGACTACGCCTTGCCAATGACGCTGAACATCTTCTGTCGAAGACTGGTTGGCTTCGGATGGATTTGTCTCGGACACCACGGTCGATAGAGAATTCTTTTCCTTCATCTTTCACTCCGATTCCTTTTCGGTGATTTGTCTTGCGGTGGTACTGTTGCGTTGGACCACATTGGCGCATCCCAAGATGCGTCAGGAATGTCATTTGATTGTCAACTCTTTGATACGTTCAGGGTAACAGCGTCTCGGTCATATTTAGACATAAGTATTCTTGCTTCTTGGTTTCTAGTCTTACTTCTATAGATACAACTATGCTGGTCACCGTTTATTCCACATTGGCTCGGCACTTTCTGGGAGGGATCTGGTTCAGGCGTGGAATTTCTTTATAGGGGTTTTTACTTGACGCGAATAAGGAGGCGACCCCGGGAAGTCGCCTCCTTCGCTCGCGCGCCGGCTAAAAGACAAACTTCGCTTGCAGTTCGATTACTCTTGGCGACGCGTCCGCGCCCAGACCGGAACCGTAAATGGTCGTCGGCTGACTGACCGTCTGAGTAATTTGTCCAAACTGATTGCTGTCTATGTTTGTGTTTGGGAAAGCAAAGTTCGGGTGATTGAAGAGATTGAAGAACCTTGCACCCACCGAGAACTGAGCCTTCTCCCACTTCGGCATAGCAAAGGACTTCTCCACATCGAAGTCCGTGTCGAAGTATCCAGGGCCACGAAACTGGTTTCGGCGCTGAGTACCGAAATCGGTTATTGGATCCGCGAAATTGGCCGCGCTATAACATGGATTTGGCTGCCCGTTCACGAGTCGTGCAGCCGAGGCGCCGCAGTTAATGTTTGGCGAGCCCACGACGTTGGCCAGGACCGCGGTCGTAGTCGCAGGATTTGTGCTTCCAAACAGGCTCCCCTGTAGCGCCGCTGTTTGGTTACTGCTCCAAATTGAGTAAGGGAATCCGGTGTGTTTGAAAATCGTTCCCGAGAGAGTCCAGCCCTTCATCAGCGCATTCGGACCTCGTGCCGTCAGGTGACGGAGGGCATCACTCCAGACGTAGTTCATCACAAACGACTGCCGTACATCGTAGTCAGCACTGCCATAGTTGAGTTGCCGAACATTGAATGGATTCAGCGGCGTCACGACGTCGACGTTGCCGTTGCCGTTCACGCCAAAAGGGTTCAACGAGCTATTGGAGATCTCGTCCAGGGCGTGACTGTAGGTATAGGACGCCTGGAACTGAAAGCCGCCATTCATCGTGTGCACAGCAGTCAGCGTGACCCCGTTGTAGTTTGAGTTGCCGGAGTTCTGTGTCTGGGCAACCACTCCGAATCGCGGATCTGGTTGCGTGAGTGGCAGACTCCCGAATTGGGAGCCCGTTGGACTGAAAGCGTTTAACGCGGGATTCGTGATCTCTTCGTGCTCGCCATGATTGCCCACATATTTCACGCTCACTGTGGTGTGCCAACCCAGAGCCTGTTGAACTTCAAGGTCCCACTCGTCATAACGTGGAATCCGCACTCTACCCGGGTTAAAGAAATTGAAGGCCGGAACGACCCCGCCGTTGGCAAAATTGGCCCGGAATGCGGCATTGGCCGCAGTCGCTTGCCCATTCAGGTTCCCGGCCGCCGCAGGTGAAAGAGCACCGTTAAAAAGCACAAACGACGGATCATTCGGTGCGTTAGTTAAGATGTCATCGATTCCTCCAGTTGGAATCGCATCGCTGAAGATGCCGATTCCGCCGCGGATAACCGTATTCTTTGCACCGAACGGCGACCAAGCGAAGCCTACCTTGGGCTCATACACAATCGAAGTAACCGACGGAAATGCCGTGTTCAACCCGGTGCGTAATGCCTGATTCACCGGGTCCGCCCGATTCAGGTCTTGAAATGGACCTAAAAGGCTCTGGAAGCAATTGCTCTGGCAGACTGGATTTGACAAGTGGTCAAACCGCATACTGAGCGTTAACTTCAAGCTGGAAGTAACCTTGACCTCGTCTGATGCATACCAGCCAAGTTGGTAAAGCGCTATCGGCACGTTCGTATTGAGCGGGAAATTCTGAGCAACCAGATTTCCCACGGCCGTATTAGCAGGCGCCACACCCCCGAAGGCGAAGTCGTTCAGCGAGGTTTCTTGAACGAAAGGAATCACGCCAGTGAAATTGTGGTCGCTTACATCGTCACGGCGGAAATTCACTCCGAACCGGAGGCCGTGTCTTCCGCGTGTCCAGCTGAAGTCGTCGACAATGCCGTACTGGGTCACCGACCGGCCTTGCGGAAAGGCGGTACCATCATTGTTCAAAGGGAATAGCGAGTTATCGCCAAACGCAACCGTCTGGGGAAGGGCCTGGAATTCGGCAGTGGGGTTCGCCATAGTGAAGAGTGCGCTGTACCACTGCAGTGAGGCGATGAAGTTATTCACTTTGTTGTCGCCGAAGGTGTGGGTTTCGCTCAACTGGCTTTGCCATTCCGGTTGAGCACTATGAGCATTGAAGGCAGAGGTCAGAGGATCGGTATAGGTTGCCTGCTGACCGCTTTCATGCTGCACACGAACAAACAGCTTGTCGTTGTTGCCAATGCTTTGATCGTACCTGCCCACAATCAGGTAATCATTGGTTGCTTGCGACGTTCCGCCCTGCAGTTGTGTCGCACACGGGTTGCCAGCTCCGAATGCGATCCCCCCCAGGCTGGTGACGTTTGAACAACCTCCCCCAGCCAGGGTGTTCTGAGCGCGGGCTGCTCCGGGTGTTGCGTTCCAGGTTCCAAATAGTTGGTTATAAAATGGTATCGACTGGGGACTGACGTTGTTCAGGTTAGCGACTACGGCATTCTCAAATTGTCGGGTGGGAAGATTCACCGAAAAAAGTGATGGAATGACCAGACGGATGCCCTCGTAGTCTACAAAGAAGAACGATTTGTCCTTCTTGATCGGGCCGCCGAATGACGTGGCATATTGATTGGCATTCACGAACGGTCGCGGATCGACCTGGCTTCCAGCAATACCATTCGCCTGATTCCGAAAATAGTTGTTTGAGTTCAGAGCGCGGCCGTTCCACCAGTACTCCGCATTTCCATGATAGGAATTAGTACCGGACTTCGACACATAGTTGATATTCGCTCCCGCCAACCCGCCAAATTGGCCGCTGTAGCCATTAGTCACTACGCTGGTCTCCTGCACATCATTCAACCCCAGCGTTAGGTTGGTCGCGCCGGTATTGTTAACGTTGAAATAGGGATCGTTGTCATTGGCACCGTCATACGTGAAGACGTTGGAGTTCGACGGCAACCCGAAGAACTCATAGTTACCGCCGCCAAACACCGACCCTCCCGTCGTGTTCATCACCACTCCAGGAGCCGTCAAGGCAACAGCGCTCAGGTCGTTTCCCGGATTCGGCAAGAGGGCAATTTGCTGGGCATTGAAGTTTGTCTGAAGATTGGAGTCTTCGGTCTGCACGCCTGTCACCTCATCAGTAACGTCCACGGACTCGACCTGCGACGAGAGAGATAGTTGCAGGTTCACCGTGGTGCTAGTCCCAAGCGTGACTGTTACAGCCTTGATGACCTTCTGAAAGCCGGCGATGTTCGCTGACAGGGAATAGTTTCCCGGCTGAAGGAGAGAGAAATCGTACGATCCTTGCGCATTAGTTGTCGTTGAAATCGAACTGCCAGTATCAACGTTCTTTAATGCGATAGGCGCGCCCGAGACGACTGCTGCCGTTGGATCCGTTACAACCCCAGCGATGTCTCCCGTTGTTGAAGTCTGTGCGCGGACGCTGGCGACCGCCATCAATACAACCAATAGCAACAGCACGTGGGTTTGCGTGAGGGTATTCGACCGGTGTTGCCGAACAGCATCTTTCATTGTCATGCTCTACTTTTTTAGGTTGATTTTGCTCGACTAGATGAAAATGTTTTAGGTCCAGTTTTATTCCCCACTGAGGAAGAAATAGTTCTCTCTGCCAGGCCCTTGGGACTCGTCATGGCCAGACGCTCGACTGTCGGCTCAAGGGCGATTGCGTTCGGCAATTGAAGCAAGGGCGCGGCACGACTGCGTACCTACGTCGGCAATGTTGGAGACCAGGTCGGTCTGCGAATAGCCAGGCCTGCTGCGCAAGCACTCCTGAAGGAATTGTTAGCGCCATCAGCAGTCCGATTAGCGAGATTGCTCTTTTATGTATCCTCTGAGAGGTACGAGTGTTAACTTTTTGCGACTCTGAATCTGAATAATGGTTCGTCGTGGAACAGGCCGGCTGGACAGAGAATTGATCATCAGATTGATTTGTCTTGACTCTCGAAGCCCTGTCGCAACCGTATGAATCCGACATCTCGATCCCGACCTATTGACCGCCTGAGGCGGATGAAGTGCTCGGGCTTGGAGAGTTCGCCTTGCCAAGCATGACCATCCCTCGTGAGGCCGGCATGGTATAGACGCCGCTCAATGTTTTGATCCCGTTTAGAAAGTACTTGCCACCGACATGCTCGAAGCTGAGCGCGGGCTGACCATTTGCAGCAGCAACTTCGTCAAACGTAAGAGGAAGCAGAAATGCGTTCGCTCTCTTATAACCACGGATGGCTAGTTCTATACTTACTCCAGGGTTAATGCTGCTAATCCTGTATTGTCCTGCAGGAAGAGTTGCGCCTCCCGCAACAAACTCGAATGGAACGCTCACGACGACCGTATTGGCATCTTGGGCACGGGCACTCACTCCAACTCCAAGTAAGCACATCGATATAAGTACTGCTGTAACATACAACGTCTTCATGATTTCTCCTTATTCGCGTTGACTCTTTCATTAGGGATAACTGCGTTCGTGGTGGTTTTATTCCGTATCGGCTGCCGCACACGCGTCGGCCATCTCCACTACATGTAAGCGTCACAGGGTTAGACGCGCTCATCGCTGACGAGATTCAGCGCCAATGTCATTTGCTTGTCACTTGTACGTTGAGAGTGTGTCACCGTCTATTGCACGCATTCATAGTTCGGCGCTAGGCAAGCGCCTGGAATGTGGTAGGGTTGCGTCAGACTTTATAGAGTTAGCGAGAAGTCCGTTCGGCGGAGAACGTCGTTAACGAGCGACACTGGTCGAATATATGCGAGGGATCGAGTCACGAAGGCACTCGGCAAAGAGACCAATAATCTTTTTCGTCACCCTGCTGGTCGGGGCAAGATCTTCGGCCGCTGAGGGTGACTGCTCGTCGAAGTGTCTGTTAAGGCGTTCGCGAAGGTGTAATCGGACTCGCCACAGCCGAGCTTTCACCGCCGCCTGGCTTAGGTTTAGCACTTGCGCGGTCTGTTCGATCGAGAGCCCCTCGACGTCACGGAGTAGAAAGACCGTCCGCAAGATCGGGCGCAGTTCTTCTACGGTTGTGACAAGGATGTCGCGCAACTCCGATGCCCAGCATAGTTGCTCCGGACTCGGGGCTCGATCGGGGACGTCCAATGGAAGCACGTCCCCGTCCGCGTGAAAATCCTCATCCAACGAAACCTCTTTGCGGCTACGCTGTTTTCGCAGCTTCATGAGCGACTGGTTCACAGTGATGCGAATCAGCCAGGTTGAGAATTCGGAATCTTCTCGGAAGTCCTCCAGATTCTGGAAGGCTTTCAACAGGGCTTCTTGGACCGCGTCCTCGGAATCTTCCCTGTTGCGCGTGACGGTCTGAGAGATGCGGAGAAGTCTGCGGTCGTGTCGCTTTACGAGTTGCTCGAAAGCCGCAACGTCCCCTTTCTTGCTAGCGTGGACGAGATCCAGGTCACTGCCAGCGACGAATTGTACCGAGTTTTCGTTCATCATCGTTTACGGCGCTTCGGCGAACGCCCCTTCTTGCAGCGTAACCAATGTAGCTACGAGCAGGGGGGCGTCTCCTTGCGCATCAGTTAGAAGTCTTAGCTCACTGGACCACGACTCTTCCGGTCATCTTCGGGTGAATCGTGCAGTAGTAGGGATAGGTTCCCGCTTTGGCAAACGTGTAGGAAAACTTTTCATCCGTGTCGAGAACTTTGGACTTGAACACACCCTCCGTGCTAACTGAGGTGTGAGGAATGTCATCTTTGTTTGTCCACGTAACTGTTGCTCCGACGGGCACTGTGATCGTTTGCGGGCCAAACACGAAATTGTCGATATTGACGGCCGCATTTGCAGCGGAGGGCTGGTCATTGGCCGTGACGGTCGGTGATCCCGCGACTAACAGTACGATCGCAATGATTACCGAGGCTGTGAAACTTGCAAGCCAAACACTGTTCCGTTTCATTGTGCTGAGTCCTTTAGCAATTCGATTTTTCTTCCTTGATTTTGTGCCCTTCGGGCCTGGATCGTTGGCGGTCCACGCAAGACTTGAGTTAACGACCGCCGGGGCCGCTGCCACTTCCTGCAGCCGAAGACCCCGAGTCCGCAAGTGGCGAATCGACAACTGCAAGGCTGCGCCCGCTGACCAGATAGTTCACATCTGTGATACCCAATACCCGTTGCAACTGTTCGGCTGGCACTTTCATGGGTCCGGCTGAGGGAGCTGTTCCAGGCGCAGGCTGCGGGAAAGCCGTCGACATCGCAGTGTGGAACGACACCTTGCCTTCCACCTTCTGCATGATTTGGTGGATGTGGCCGTTTAAGACCGTCACTGAACCGAAGCGCTTGACGTAAGACAAGGCTTGTTCACTGTCGTCGGTTCCCCATCCCCAATCTGGATAGATGGTCCACAGTGGAATGTGTGCAAAGAGCACAATCGGAGTGCTGGCAGAACGGCCCTTGAGATCATCCTCTAGCCATTCCAGTTGTTCGTGACCGAGCGACCCCATGCCGCCGGCCTTGAGATTGGCGACATTCACGAGCCCCGCAAAGTGGACGCCCTTTTGATCGAAGCTGTACCAGCCACTGCCTTTTGTGCCTTTCCCGTAGCGCTGCAGATATTGCTCGCCGTTATCACTCAGCATGTCGTGCTCGCCCGGTACAAAGTAGATTTGTTTCGCGGAGGCTCCTTTTAACACCTGATCCAGCGTATCGAACTCACTCGGCTTCGAGAGCTGGCTGAGGTCACCAGTGTGAATGATGAAATCCGGCTTGTGGGGCATCGCGTTGATCTTGTTGATTGCCGTCTGCAGAGTAGCGGTAACGTCCGGGTTGGCCGGCTTGTTAAAGCCGATGTGGCTGTCGCTGATCTGGACAAAGGTGAAGTCTCCGCTCTTGGCTGCATCCTTGCCGCTGGTCTTGGCGAACGCCCGAGAAGATGGAATGCCGCCGCTCAAAGTCCAGACCAGGCCTGTACCTGCCCATGCCATGCACTTCAGAAATCCCCGACGATCAACACCGTCGTTGTTGAGGTCTTGCAATTTCTGATCGATAAGATCTTTGTTCTTGTCCTTCATCTGGCCTCCGTTGTTTTTGCAGCGTTCACAGTTGATAACTGGGCTGAGGCGCTTTTATTCCCGTCGCATGTCGCAAAATAATTTGGCGATTACCTGGTGGAATTTCCTTCGACAACTACCGGGAAGAGAACGGGCAGGGACATTCCTGCGAATGCGATTGACCTTTACCAGTCGGTCCGACACCAAGACTCTCTAAAACAAGAAGGCGGAGGTCCTTCTGCGCCCTCCGCCTCTGCTGGCCAATGCCAGAACTAAAACTCCCAGCCAGTCGTGGTGTGGATGGCCAAGGTATCAACAATTGAAAAGTCCCCGAAAATCCAGACATTGCCCGCTGACGGAACAACCCCGGCAAACAGAAGATCACTCACGAAAGTTCCTTTCGTGGGATTGGGACTAGGGGCAATCTTCCAACTGATCCCGTCCCAGTGCAAAAGCAATGTCATCTGGTGCCCCGATCCGTCGGCCGCGAAGTAGGAACCAAACGCCCAGATGTCGGTCGGGGAATTGGCCGTCAATCCAAGCAAGCGATTCGATTGATTCACGCTGCGCGGTCCAACGTTCGGGCTCGGCACTACCGTCCAACTTGTGCCATCGAAGTGTTCGATCAAGGTCCGTGTGGCAGACTGGTGCGGAGGAGCGTCCGGCGTGGAAAAGCCTACCGCCCACGCATCATTCGGGGCCAGCGCCAGCACGGCATTCAACTCGTTGGCACCCTCGCCTACGTGTGGAGTTACAGCACTGACCCAGTTCGTGCCATTCCAGTGGATCGCGAGGGGCTCGTTGCTGCCTGAACTAAGAGGAGCAACCCAACCCACCGCCCAGGCGTCATTGATGGCGTCGGCGGAGACGCCGGTCAAGGCCTCAAAGGCGTTTGTGTTTATAAGTGTCGGTGTCCATGCCGTGCCGTTCCAATGCTCGAAAAGGTTGAAGCTCAAGGCTTGGCCATTTGAAAGGTCTTGCACCAGATTACCGGCCGCCCAAATGTCATTCGCCGAGGTCGAGGTCATGGCGAAGAGATCCGCCTGTGAATTTGGCGGGAACGAAGGGTTCGGGAACAGACTCCAGTTCGTTCCGTTCCACTGCTCGATCACCTGTCCCAAATTCGCACCAAAAGTCACATTTCCCACTGCCCAGGCCAATGTCGGAGAAATATCGACGACCCCTGTCAAGTTGGCAGTTGCGCCATTGATCGGGGGTGCAGGAAACGCCGTCCACTTCGTGCCATCAAAGTGGATCGTCGAATCTCCCACCGCCCAAATGTCGTTCGCAGAAGATGCCGATGCCGCAAAAAGGGCGTTATTGAGGTTCTCATTCGGGGTTGGGACTACTTTAAATATTGAGCCTGTCCCTGCTTGCGCTTCCGCGGGAGCGCCTTGAAATATGGCAGCTAATCCTAGAAACATCACCACGCCAAACCTAAGTTTCACAATTCCTCCTGAAAATATTGTTTCGGATCTGTCGGTTCGTACCATCTGACTTACTTAACCGGCATCAGTCGGTTTTATTCCCAGCAAGATCGACGATCGATGTGACAAGTTGCTGGGAGAGCATGAAGAATTCAGCAGCTGGAACGAAAGCCTAGGGATAGAACGGCAGCACTCTCGCCGAGGGCAGGCCTCGCGCAAAACATGCGACTATCCCCAAATCAGATTGACATCACATCGCCATCCCGCTTGTTCGCAGCCAGCGCTGAACAACTCGACGGGATAGCTGGGCCAACTCTCCGTCGTCCCACGCAGATTGCACCGACTACTCCTGCTCTAAACGAGAAGACGCGGTGAAACTTCGTGTCCGCCGCGTCTTCCCCTGCTCATTACTTCATTCGGCTGCTAGTTCCCCAGATACCGCGCCAATGCCAGATCTCCATTGCGCTCGCCGATGGCAACAATATTTCCATCGGTTTGGATCAGCAGACCAGTGAATGTCTGCTCACTCGTCACCGTGCAACATCCGCCAAACGAGTTGGTGGTGCCAAAGGTGGTATCGAGTTCGCCGTTTGTGTCAAGCCGCGCCAGTCCGCCGACGATTGGCGAATCGAGGTTGATCAAGCCGCCCACCACGATCTGCCCATTCGCCTGCAGAGCTATTGCCTTCCCTACCGATGTAGTCTGGGTCGGGTCGAACGACTCGAAGCCGGTGGCGTTGAAGGTTGTGTCCACCTTTCCTGTTTCGAGGAAACGGCTCACACCGATCTTAGTTCCCCGGCACTGCGAATCATTGGTGCAGCTCGTCACGGCCACAATGTAGTCACCGTTTGCCTGAAAAATGATCGGAGAAAAGCCGCTCTGCGACGATGACAGCGCCGCCGCCAAAGTTCCCGCCGTCACCTTCGATAGCAGCACACCCTTTGAGTTCAACTCCACGACCACGCCTGTCTTGCCGCTTCCATTCTGCCCGACGGCCAGATAGTTGCCGTAAGACAACATGGCAAGCACATCAGGTCCTGTGATTATGTCGGTCACCAGCGAGATTCCACGGGTGCCAAACGTGGTGTCCAAACTGCCATTTGAGTTGTAGCGCACCATCGACATCTTCCCCGGAGCAATCCCCTCCTGGGCAACCTCGAAGCCGGCCATCACGATTTTCCCGTTGGGCTGCAGCAGCATCGCAGTGGGAACGTCGACCCGCGTGCCGACAAGGGTGGTTGCGAGGCCACCGTTTCCGAAAGCAGTATCCAGAACGCCGTTGGACGTGTACCGCGCCAGCCCGAACTCAATCCGCCCCGCGCTGCTAATGGCCTCTCCGGCAACCAGGATGTCGCCATTCTTCTGCACCGCAAACCCGAATGGGTTGAAGGTAAAGCCGGTGAATATGGTGTTGGTGATTCCGTCTGTGCCGAAGGTGTTATCCAACGCGCCGGTTGCGGTGTAGCGTGCCAAACCGATTCCAGTGCCTCCGTTGTCCACGAAGTCGACCTGGGCGACCGCCACGATTTCGCCATTCGATTGTTCAAAGCCGCCAACTCCGGCGGAGCCATTGGCGAAGTTGGTTGTAACCGTGCCGCCGTTGCCGAAGGTCGGGTCCAGCGTGCCGGCCTGCGCTTGGGCGAAATTAGAGGCAAACGCCAAGCCAAGCGCTAACAGCCCCGCGATCGCATGAAATGTAGCTTTCTTCATTGCTTTTCCTTTGTGTTTTATTTTTCAGAGCAACCGTTCCAGCAGGGGCATGCTTCCCGGCTCGATCCGAGTGCCTGTCAGGTTTGATAACTGACAAGCAATCCATTTATTCCGTGCGTCTTTGGGATAAGTCGTTAGTTGTCTGCAGGTTGTCTGTGAATTGTCTGTGGGACGTAAACGTTGGCTAGGCCCTTGGCAAAGGACTTACCGTGCCAGCCACAAGGCGAGCGCTAGCCACAAAGGCACCACTGCGAGCAGCGCACTCCTGATCCCCCGCACCAATGCTCCGACGTCGGAACACACAATTTCACGATCGCGGTCGGCGCAGGCGCGCTTTTGCGCAAAGAATTCCAGCAGTTCGACCTCGCCCGTACGTGTCGGGGATTTCGGCGATGTAACTTTCATATGTATCGGCATAGATGACCTCTTTGGTTATTACCTCAATGGATTGCTCTGTCCTTGGATCTATTCCTGAGCAAGATCTCGTCGGAGCACCCTCAACCATTTAGATTCACGCCGCTCAAAAAGCCCCCCAAGTGCCCCGTCAGGGCAACGAGACCGACTGCCACAACTTCGACGGCCAGACGGTAGTTTGGGAGGTATACAGTCCGTCTTCGGGCGCGGAAGTGCACCCACCACACCAACCAGATCATCAGCGTTGAAGCACACGCCAGAACGAGGTGCAGCAATAGCATGCCCTTTAGTTTCTGTCCCTCAAGTTGGAATTTCCAAGCGAGTAGCCCAGTGGCGAGAACCGGAAGCGTTGAAATAGCTGCCGCCAGCAAGTTGTAGTACGCCGCCGCCGCCAATCCGCGTTGTTCCGTCCATTGCGCAATAAGGTCGAAAGCCACCGCCGTGATGAACAAGGCGATTGGAAAATGGATCAGCACCACATGTTGCGCGTGTTTCGCTAAAAGCGCCGTCTTGAGATCGAAAGGATTCACCATCACACACACCTCCCTGAGATTCAACACGAGGTTGGAAATGGGCATACCGCCTCTGCGCTCCCAATCTGCCCGCTTGTGAAATAAGCCTCACGATGGATAACGGACTTTTCGTTTCTTTATTCCGCCCAACTGCATAATTGTCGAGCGGCCCGACAAAGTGATCCACTCAATGGAATAATTACGCGGGACCCCGGTTTTCAACTGCAGTGGGGATCATTCGGGTCTTTGCGAGAAGTGGCCACCGCGATTGCAGTGTTTCTCATGCAAATCGCTTCGGTTGCCTCTCAGTTGTCTCAACGATTTGTTATTTGGGCGGGAATAAAACGAAGGTTCCGAAGTTTTCATCATGTGGACTTGTCAGGAGCGAATCTCCAACTCGACTCGTTCGAAGAACTGGCCACACCTCTCTTCGATCAGCTTTACAACTTCGCTCATTGGCTCACGCAGAATCGCGATGAAGCCGAAGACTTGGTTCAGGAAACCTACGTTAAGGCATTGAAAGGGTTCTCGTCCTTTCAATTGGGTACTAATTTCCGGGCATGGATCTATCGCATCTTGCGCAACACGTTCTTGACCTCTCGCAAGGGCCTGAAAGTTACGATGACCGTACCTCTCGATTTCGATGAGGAGGAAGAGGGACCCGAACCTGCCATTGAGCGCGACACACCAGAGACGCTCTTGTTGGCGCGATCGAGCCACGAATTGCTGCAAAAGGCGATCGATGAACTCCCGGTGTATTTCCGAGAGATTCTCCTTTTATGTGAGGTAGAGGAGATGTCGTATCAAGAGATATCCGAGACGCTTGCGGTTCCTATCGGTACCGTAATGTCCCGTTTATCGCGTGCGCGGCAGACTTTACGGAGTCAGTTGCGGCCACAATTGCAACACGCAGCAAGACCACAAATTGCTAGGGGGACGAAACATGGTCTGTGAATCCTGGAAGGCAAAACTCGACACCTACCTGGACGGAGAAGTTCCACAAGAGGAGATGCGAGCTTTCGACGCGCATGTGCGCAATTGCCCCTCCTGCTCTGCGGATGCTCTCTCCCGCGTCCAGTTGAAGCGCGCGATTCAGGTGGCTGGAAAACGTTTCACCCCAAGCGCTGAGTTCCGGAAACGGATGCAGCAAAATATGGCCCCCAAACGGCGTCGCAGTTTCCGCTGGGGATGGACGTTAGCGGCGGCAGCAGCAGCCGTCGTTCTTGTGGTCGGAACCTTGACTTCAACCTATCTTGAAAACCGATCAGGCAGAGACCAGGTGTTCAGCGAGATTGCAGACTTGCACGTAGAGACATTAGCCAGTTCCTCGCCGGTCGATGTTATCTCCACCGACAGGCACACGGTGAAGCCCTGGTTCCAAGGAAAGATTCCTTTCGCGTTCAATTTACCGGAACTCCAGAATGGCGAATTCACTCTCCTGGGCGGGAGGATGACCTACCTTGAGCAAACACCGGGTGCGCATCTGATTTACGACGTTCGGAAACACCATATTTCCGTATTCGTGTTTCAGGAACGGTCCTTGCCAGCCAGGTTGCGTGATAGCGCTCCCGAGCCGGACAAATTGTCGTTCAACATGGAAACATGGACCCACGGCGGCCTTCGCTATTTCGTAATCGGCGACGCGAGTGCTGCGGACATCGATAGTCTCGCAAGATTGTTTAAAGCCGCGTCATAGATTGGATATCTGCCATTCTGACGACTCGCGCCAGGTGGCCGTCCGCATATCGACTAGTACTGTGCCTCTTCAGCTTCGCCCCAAACTTTGCTTCCCCCGTTGGGAGTTGCTCCT
>Ga0207008_10128_pt1 | contig 21023 bp, 17 predicted proteins | sample Alteio_BWMinCont_83_FD_153489 | JGI IMG/M metagenome (GOLD analysis project Ga0207008, IMG submission 153489) | Enriched cells from forest soil in Barre Woods Harvard Forest LTER site, Petersham, Massachusetts, United States -... | ecosystem: Environmental > Terrestrial > Soil > Temperate forest >... | reverse complement strand
ATGCATGACGAATCCAAACAGCATGCTGTCGCCGATCTGGAGTTGGACGATGTCGCCGGCGGCGAGCTCGAGCGGCACTAGGACCGACAAGCCGGAATTGGAAAGATCCATCATGCGGCCGCAACCGCAGCGCGCCGGGTCGCTCAGAGTGGTGACGCAGACCTCGGCGTCGGTGAAATAGCGGTGGTCGAGGCGGTAATCCACAAATAATTATCGGATGATATTGTAAACTTCTGTAGGGCGCGAAAGGTCAGGAGGATTTAGCCATGCGAATTGTGATCTTGGCCCTGCTCGGGTGCGCGGTCATGTTTGCGCAAGGCGCCGATCCTGCGCTGACTTTTGAAGTCGCTTCCGTGAAACCGGCGGCTCCTGTGCCCGCGGGCGGACGCGGCGGCGGGGGGATGCGCGGCGGTCCGGGGACCGCCGATCCGGGGCAGGCCACGTTTACCAGAGTGTCTCTGAGGAACGTTCTTTTGCGGGCCTACGCGGTGAAGACCTATCAGATCACGGGCCCGGCCTGGCTGGATATGGAGTTGTACGACATCGCCGCAAAAGTCCCGGCGGGCGCTACTAAGGAGCAGTTCAACCAGATGTTGCAGAATTTGCTGACGGAGCGATTCCATCTGGCGCTGCATCGCGAAACGAAGGAATTGCCGGCTTACGAATTGGTGCTGGGAAAGAACGGATCGAAGCTTAAGGAAACGACGATGGACCTGAACGCGCCGGAGCCGCCGGTCACGCCGGGTCCGATTAGGATGGACGCGAATGGATTCCCGCAGCTCGAACGCGCCGGCATGATCACCATGATGTCGGCAAGAAACAACGTGGTGGAAGCACGCACGGCGGCGAAGGCGCAGCCGGTCTCGATGCTGATTCAGATGCTGGAGAGCCAACTGAAAGGTCCGGTTGTGGATCGGACCGGGCTGAGCGGGAAGTACGATTTCACGCTGGAGTACTCGCTCGATACGATGGTGCTTCCGTTGCCGGCGGGGCCGCCGGGAGCGGGAGGAGCGGCGGCGGGAACGCCGCCGGAGGTCGCGTCCGGGCCGCCGCTGCCGGCAGCTTTGCAAGATCAACTCGGATTGAAACTGGAGCAGAAGAGGGCGCCGCTCGAGGTTTTGATTATCGATCGGGCGGATCGGACTCCGACGGAGAACTGACACAGAAACGACACCGCCAGGAATGGCTGTGCCACTAGTACATTTCGCTGATCAGGTCGCGATGGTTTTCCAGGACGCGGGCGCGGCGGAGTTTCATGGTGGGGGTGAGCTCGCCGGATTCGATGGAAAACTCACGGTCGAGGATTTTGAATTTGCGGATGCGCTCGAAGTCGGCCAGTTCGCGGTTGGCGGTTTTGACCGCTGCATCGACGGCCGGCTGCGCGTCGCCGGTGGTCGCGGTGATGAGAGCGGTGACGTAGGGCAGGCGGTCGCCGATCAGCAGCACGTGGCTGATGACGGGCTCGCGCTTAAGCAGGGCTTCGATGCGGGCGGGATAGATTTTCTTGCCGTTGCTCGAAACGATGAGATCCTTTTGCGTCCGGTGATGTAGAAATAGCCTTCGCTGTCCTGCTCCGCGATATCGCCCGTGGCGAGCCAGCCGTCGCGCAGCACGGAGGCGGTGGCAACGGGATCGTCGAAGTAGCCGGAGAAGAGGCAGGAGCTGCGCAGCATCAGCTCGCCGTCATCTTCGAGGCGCGCTTCGTATCCGGGCAGCAGCTTGCCGATGCTGCCGGGTTTCGGACGGTCCAGGGGATTGAGCGCCGCGACGCCGCCCTCGGTGAGGCCGTAGCCTTCGATGAGCGGCATGCCGATGGCGGCGTAAAACTCGGCGAGATCCTTGCCGAGCGGGGCGGCGCCCGACGCGGCCACGCGGATTCGCCCACCCAGGCGCTGGCGGATTTTCCGGAAGATCACGCGATCGAAGAAGCGCAGCGCGATACGCATCCAGGCGGGCACGGGCTTCGCTTGCTGGCGCAGACGGCTGGCTTCCGATCCCACGCCGAGACCGGCGTAGAACAGACGGCGCACCGGCGCGGGACGTTTGCGGATTTCGGCGGTGATGGAGGCGTAGACTCGCTCCCACACGCGCGGCGGGGCGAGGAAAAACGTCGGGCGGATGGCGCGCAGCTCATGCGGCAGCTTGCTCAGGCTTTCTGAAAACCACACGCAGGCGCCTTCGCGGGCGGGCAGCAGCTCGACCACGACGCGCTGCGCGATGTGCGCGGAGGGAAGAAAGGCGATGGTGGAGTCGTCGGGCGAGAGCGGGAGAACGTGCGGGCCCATGTCGAGATTGGTGACGATGGCGCGATGGGTGACCAGTCCCATCTTGGGTTCGCCGGTGGCGCCGGAGGTCATGTAGAGCATGGCGAGGTCGGCGTCGGTAAACTCGCTGCGGATGCGCTCGAAGGCGCGGGGGTCGGCGGCGAGGATTCGCTGGCCTTCGGCGCGGAGCTGGTCGAGCGTCATGCAATCGGGGGCGTCGCCGGTCAGGAGAATCCAACGAAGGTTGGGAAGATGCTGCGCAAGAGCGTGCACCGACTTTTCGTTTTCGACGAAGCAGACGCGCGCGCCGCAAGCGGCAAGGGCGCGGGACTGCTCGGCGATGGGGAGGCTGGTGTAGAGCGCGGCGGCGATGGCTCCGCTGGCAAGAATGGCTTGATCGGCGAGATAGAACTCGGCGCGGGTTTCGGCGGCGAGCGCGACCATGTCGCCTTTCGAAATCCCGGCGGCGCGCAAGCCCACGGCGAGGTCGCGGACGGTATCGGCGTACTCACGCCAGGTCCAGGCGCGGTAGGCGCCGGCGCCCAAAGGCTGTTGCAACGCGATGCGATCGGGATGCTTCGCCGCGGTGGCTTCGAGCACCGCCCAAACCGTCCGGCCACTCATTTGTTTTAGCGCGCACAACGGAACGCCGAAGCGGCTTCAAGTGCGCTGGGCACAATGCTACCATGCCAAACGAATGTCATTCGGCAAGGAGCTGGACCTCGCCCGGCGCACGGCTCGGCGGGCCGCGGAGCTGGCGCTGGGATATCAAGCGGCGGGGTTGCGGACGGAGTATAAGGCGGACAGTTCGCCCGTAACGTCCGCCGATCGGGCGTGCGAGAAACTGATTGCGGCGGCGATCGAAGAGGCGTTTCCGGAAGACGGGGTGCTGGGGGAAGAGGGCGCGGGCAAGGAATCGCGCAACGGGCGGCGATGGATTATCGATCCGATCGATGGAACGCGGGATTTCATTCGCGGTGTGCCGCTGTGGTGCGTGATGATCGCGCTGGAGGAACACGGCGAGGTGAAGGCGGGCGTGGTTCATCTGCCGATGCTGGGGCAGACTTGCTGGGCGTCGCGAGGAGACGGGGCGTTTCGGAACGGGGTGCGGCTGCACGCATCGAAGGTCACGTCGATTGCGGATGCGGTGCTGTGTCCGAACAGTCTCAATCGGCTGAGCGGGACTCCGCTGGGAGGCGCGCTGATCGATTGGGCGGCGGGGTTCTGGGCGGTGCACTGCCTGGGCGGGACTCCGGACGCGATGATGGTGGCGGGCGGCGAAGCGGATGTTTGGATCGAGCCGCAACTGGCGGCGTGGGATTTGGCGGCTCCGCAGGTAATTCTGGAGGAAGCGGGGGCGGTGGTTTTCGACTTTCGCGGCGAACGGACGGGGCATGGAGGAAGCGCGATCGGGTGTGCTCCGGGGCTGGTTACAGAGGTAAAGGCCTTTTTTTCCGGAATCGCGGCGGCATGAATCCGGCGGCAAGCGAAGGGATGGGCGCAACAAAACCTGGTGAGCGGCGAAGGGGAGAAGGCGCTTACCGGCGCTGCTCCGCCGTTCGCCGAATTTTCGGTGAGGCGCGCGGGAAACGCTGGTAGGATCGCTTCCAGAGGAAAAGATTATGGCGGAAGGCGATCCGATCAAAGACTGGCGGCAAATGCGGGACGAGGAGCGGGCACGGCGCAGGCAGACGATGCAGGGATGGGCGGTCCGGCGCCGGCATCCGAATCCGCTGGTGCCGGGCATCGTGCTGCTGATCCTCGGCACGGTGTTCCTGCTCAGCAATCTGGGGGTGTTTTTCGGCCCGTTTTTCTGGATGGATTACTGGCCGGTGTTGGTCATCGTAATCGGCCTGTTGCAGGCGGTGCTACGGCGCGGCGTGTTTCACCGGCTGTGGGGCGGGTGGCTCATGGCAATAGGCGGGCTGTTCCTGGCGCACAATTTCGGATACATTCGGGGTCCGATTTGGGCGCTGGTGTGGCCGATGGTCCTGATTTTGTTGGGAATCATGTTCCTGCTGAAGGGCTACCTGCGCCAGCGAGGCAAGCTGGTTGGGGACGGATACGCGTCTGGCTTTCCTCCCACCTCCAGCGGGACGGCGAACGTGCTGAATGAAAACGCGGTCTTCGGGGGAATCCAGCGGCGGGTCGATTCACAGGAATTTGAGGGCGGCGAAATCACGGCGATTTTCGGCGGCGTACATTTGGACCTGCGCGCCGCGGGCACCAAGAAGGATGAGATCATCATCGAGATGAACGCCATCTTCGGCGGAGTGGAATTGCTGGTACCCGACACCTGGGACGTGACGGTGCGCGGCGAGGCGATCTTCGGCGGCTACGAAGACAAGACCATGCCGCGGCGCGATCCGCAGACGGGCAAACGCCCACATCTGGTGATTACAGGCAGCGCGGTGTTCGGCGGCGTCACGGTGATGTAACCGATGCACCCCATTTTCCGCAACAAGAACTGGTTCGCGGCGTACCTGTTGCTGTGGGTGACGCTGGCTGGGATGCTCGCCGCCCTGCTGCATGTGCCGGGCACGCTGCGCTGGCGGGAAACGGCGATGCTGGCCGGACCGCTGTGCCTGTTCTACGCGTTCCTGTGCCTGACGCCGTGGTACGTGTGCCGCCAGATGCCGCTGATTCCCGCGAACGGATGGCGAGCGGCGATCTCGCATTTGAGCGCGGCGCTGCTCGCCACGGCAATGTGGATCGCGCTGGCGAGGGTGATCGGCGGCGCGCTGGCGCTGGAGGGCCGGCTGGATCCCGTGATTCCGCATCTGGTGGCAGTGGGGTTGTTGCTGTATCTGCTGTCGGTGGCGCTGCACTATATGATTCTGGCGGTGGAGGCTTCGCGGCAGGCGGCGCTCGATGCACGCGAGGCGGAATTGCGCGCTCTGAAGGCGCAGGTGAATCCGCATTTCCTGTTTAATTGCTTGAACTCGATCACGGCGCTGACCACTTCCGATCCGGGACGCGCGCGGGACATGTGCATCCGGCTGGCGGATTTTCTACGCAACACGCTGGGGCTGGGCGAACGCGAGAGCGTGGCGTGGCATGAGGAGCTGGATCTGGCGCAGGCGTATCTGGATGTCGAGCAGGTGCGCTTCGGCGCGCGTCTGAACGTGGAGGTCCACGTGGATGAAGCCTGCGCGGAGTGCCAGGTGCCTCCGCTGGTGTTGCAGCCGCTGATCGAGAACGCGGTGAAGCACGGGATCGCGACGCTGGTGGACGGCGGAACGATTCGCGTCGAAAGCCGCGTGCACAAGGGGTTCCTGGAAGTGAGCGTGGAGAATGGGTTCGATCCGGAATCGCCTGCGCCGCGGCGCCACGGGCTGGGATTGCGCAACGTTCGTTCGCGGCTGGAGCGGCGCTTCGGACCGGAGGCGCGGTTCGATACGGGCTCGCACGACAATTGCTTTCGAGCCGAGTTTACGGTGCCTTGCCGGAGGCTGCCATGAACGCGCCGGGCTCCTTGCAGAAAAGTCTGCGCGCGGCGATCGTGGACGATGAGGAGCTGGCTCGCCAGTTGCTGCGCGAATATTTGTGGGAGGCCGGCGGCGTCGAAGTGGTGGCCGAGTGCGCCAACGGATTCGACGCGGTGAAGGTGATCGGCGAGCTGAAACCGGATCTGGTTTTTCTGGATGTGCAGATGCCGAAGCTGGATGGCTTCGAAGTGCTGGAGCTGATCGACCCGCCGCCGGCCGTGATTTTCGTCACCGCTTACGATCAGTATGCGATGCGGGCTTTCGACGCGCATGCGGTGGATTATTTGCTGAAGCCGTTCCATCTGGAGCGATTTCAGAAAGCACTGGAGCGGGCGCGGGCGCGATTGGGCGCGCCGCGTCCCTCGGCGGCGGAGTTGACGGCGGCGGCGCGGCCTCCGGGGCAGCGGCTGGAGCGAATGGTGGTGAAGGACGGGTCGAAGGTCCACATCATTCCTGTGAACAAATTGGATTACGTGGAGGCGCAGGACGATTACGTGGCGCTGCACAGCGAAAAGAGAAGCTACCTGAAGCAGCAGACCATTGCGAGCGTGGAAGAGCAGCTGGATGCGAAGCGCTTCGTGCGGATCCACCGGTCGTATATCGTGAATCTGGAACGGATCGCGAGGATTGAGCCGTATACGAAAGATAGCCGGGTGGCGGTGTTGCAGGATGGGACGCAGTTACCGGTGAGCCGGTCGGGGCACGCGAGGTTGAAGGAGTTGCTGGGGGAGAACGTGTAGCGGTTAGCCGGCAGACTGCACTGTATCGGTTGCCCGCGCTTGGGTGACTGCACGGAGGCCTTCTCGTCGCCGCGCCAGCATGGCCTCCGCATCCGGAGCGGCCAGGACAACAGCTTCCATGTGTTTGCAGATGTCCGCTTCTCCACTCATGGTGCGCAACTCGGCGAGATACGGGTGGATCTTACTGAAGGTTCCGAAAATCTCTCCGTGCGCCGCCCGGAAGGCATCGGGATCGATCGCACCGGTAGTGACCAGCGAAGCAGCCATTTCCCAGTAACCGAGCACCATACGAAAGGCGGTGTTTCGCCGGCCGCTTATGATGGTGACAAATTCGGCGAAGCTCTCCGGATTGAACTCAATCAGGAACCAATGGCGCGCCTCGCGCAGTACCGCTTCGCGGCGGAGGTCAAAGAGTTGAAGATTGAGCTGCGCGCTCTCGAAGGGTGTGGGCATAATCAGCCATATTACCCAGCGTGTCAATATGCCTGGACGCTGGTCGGCGGCCCGCCCGCTACTCCAAGCGATAGTTCGGAGCTTCTTTGGTGATAATCACGTCGTGCACGTGGCTCTCGCGCAGGCCCGCCGAAGTCACGCGCACAAAGCGCGCGCGCTCGTGCAATTCCGGAATGGTGGTGCAGCCGCAATAGCCCATGCCCGCGCGCAGCCCGCCGACCAACTGGAACGTCAGCTCCGACAGCAGCCCCTTGTACGGCACGCGGCCCTCGATGCCCTCCGGCACCAGCTTGCCGCTGGTGTCCTGCGGATACCGGTCCGACCCGGCGGTCATCGCGCCCATCGACCCCATGCCGCGATAGCTCTTGAACGTGCGGCCCTGGTACAGAATCGTTTCCCCCGGACTCTCTTCCGTTCCCGCGAACAAACTCCCGATCATCACGCAATCCGCTCCGGCCGCGATGGCCTTGGTCACGTCGCCCGAAAACTTGATGCCTCCGTCGGCGATCAGCGGGACGCCGGTGCCCGCCGTAGCCTTGGCGCACTCGGCGATCGCGGTGATCTGCGGCACGCCCGCGCCGCTCACCACGCGCGTGGTGCAGATCGATCCCGGCCCGATCCCGACCTTGATCCCGTCCGCGCCCAGCGCGATCAAATCCCGCGCGCCCTCGAAGGTGGCGACGTTGCCCGCGATCAACTGCACTTCCGGAAACGCGCGCTTCACCGTAGCGACAGCGTCCATCACCCGCGCGTGATGCCCGTGCGCCGAATCGATCGCCAGCAGGTCCACTTTCTTGCCCACCAGTTCCTGCGCCCGCTCCAGAAAATCGCCGCCCGACCCCAGCGCCGCGCCCACTCGCAATCGCCCCTGGGCATCCTTGGCCGCGCTCGGATATTTCAGCTTCTTCTGAATATCCTTCACCGTGATCAGACCCTTCAAATTGTAGTGATCGTCCACCACCAGCAGCTTCTCTACGCGATGCGTGTGCAGAATCGCTTCGGCTTCCTCCAGCGTCGTGCCCACGCCCACCGTGATCAGATTCTCCTTCGTCATCACGCTCGAAATCGGCAGATCGTAGCGCGTCTCAAAGCGCAAATCGCGATTGGTGAGAATCCCCACCAGCTTGCCCTCTTTGGTGACGGGCACGCCGGAGATCCGATACCGCTTCATTACTTCCAGCGCGTCGTAAATCTTCTGCTCCGGGTCCACCGTCACCGGATCCACGATCATACCGCTCTCCGAGCGCTTCACCCGGTCGACTTCTTCCGCCTGCCGGTCGATGGGCATGTTGCGGTGCACGATCCCGATCCCGCCCTGCTGCGCCAGCGCGATCGCCAGGTGCGATTCGGTCACCGTGTCCATGGCCGCGCTGACCACCGGAATGTTCAATCCGATCTTGCGCGTGACCCACGTCCGCGTGTCCGTCTGCGTAGGGACGACATCGCTGCGCGCCGGCAGCAGAAGAATGTCGTCGAATGTGAGGCCTTCAGGAATGGTGTCCGGAATCATGAGGGGTGTCTTCCGATCATACAGCACGTGGCACCGGCTTCAGCCTGCGCTCAGCGCACCGCGACCTGGGCATCGCGACCAATCGGCATCGTGCCGCTATTAATGACGATCTCCAGCGCGTCCCCGCTAATCCCGCTCGGGATCACTACGTTGATCTGGGTAACGCCGTTCACTAACCCCGGCGCCGCTCCCGCGTAAGGCACGGTAGTGATCTGGCCGCCTACGGCGACCGCCACCGGCGTCGCCAGCCAGGCAAGTGAAGTCGCAATGGCACCGTCTGGTCCCGGAGGAAGTGTCACGCCGAACCCGGTGCCATACAGCGACACTACGCTGCCCGGAGCTGCCGGATTCGCCGGCGAATTGATGCTTCCATTCTGGTTCACCACCACCCCGAAGAGTTGCGGACTCGTGGTCACCACTGGAGCGGAAACTACGGCCGAATCTACGCCCTGATACTCCACCTGTATGGTCGTCAGTCCGTTGGCGTCCCCCGCCAGCGCCATCGGAGCCACGCCCCCGATCTGGCCCGTGCTCGAATACAGCAGCGCCGCCGCTTGCCCTCCGATCAGCAGCCGCGTTCCCGCCAGGGTGGTAGGAAAGTTCCCTTGGGAATCCGGACCCGCCGTCACCAACTGCACCGGACCAAGGTTGAAACCGTAGAGCGTCACGATCTCCCCGGGCGCGATGGCTCTTGCGCCGGGCATCACCGGCGGCGCATTCGACGCCAGCGCCGCCTCATCCATCTTGACCACGGCGAATGTGCCTCCGGAGGTCTGGTAGGCGCCCGGTGTCGCGGGAATCTGTGACAATCGGTTCATCAAGCTGGAGACCGTTAAATAAACATCCCCCGCCGCGTCCAGCGCCGCCGCTCCAATCGTTAACGGCGTACCCCCCTCCGCGTCGATCACGCTGCCCAGAAAATAGGTAGTGTCGCTTGAAAACGAACTGTCCACGCGGGTCACGTAAGCCATGCATCCAGGCGCGCACCCGGTCCCGGCCACTCCCACCACCAAAGCATTCCCGGAGCCATCCACAAACACTTGGCCTGGGTAAGGAATGATCCGCTGCTTCACCACGGCCCCGCTCGCATCGAGTTCCGCCACCAGACCAAAGCTGCGCGAGAGCGGCGACGACGATACAAATCCCGTTACAAACACATTTCCCGCCGGATCCGTACCCATGCTCGCGAGCGCAATCGGTATGGCCGCATTCGGAAACGTCGTGTTCGAAAGAGCCACGCTGCCGGAAGAATCGAGTTTCAACAGGGCGGCCTGTTTGGGGAGCTGAACGGTAAGGACCAGCGCATCCTGAGTGCCATCCACCGCAAGAAATTGAGACGGTTCAGAATGTGCGGGAAAAGGAACGCGCGTGTAAGTGGAGTACGCCACGCGGCCTGACGCGTCCAGCTTAATCAAGAATCCATAGGGTGTGCCGGTCTGCCCCGGGTACGTCGATTGGTACGATCCCGGAGTCGTGGGAAATGCAGTGTCGGCCGTGCTCCCGGATACATAGACGTTCTGCGCGGAGTCCAGCACCACATGCGAGACCAACGATGTTCCGGACCCGCTCGAAGGTGGAAAGAGATAGGTATACGCCAGCGACGATCCGTCCGGCGTCAGCTTCACAACATAATTCGTATGCGCAGACGAGCCCGCGACATAAGCGCTGCCCTGAGCATCCACCGCGATCGCCTGGCCGGCCGGCAGATTAAGATACGTGGCGTAAAGTAAGTTCGCCCCATCCGGACTCAGCTTGGCGACGAATCCCATATTCCCCGCGCTTGCTCCCATTCCCGTGGTCACCGGCAACTGGCCGGACGGAGCATCGCCCGTGATGTACGCGTTCCCCGCCGCGTCCGCAGCGATGCCGTAGGTTGCGTCGGCGGGGGCAAAGTGCCCATTCTGCGCTCCGAAGTAAGTGGCGTAGTCGATCAGCGGATCGATCGTCAGCGCCCGCGCCCGATCGTACGGGCCGATCTCGAAGGCGACTTCATGCTCCCCATCGAGTACAAAGCGAGCCTTCACCCGGTGCCCGTCCTGCCACGCCTCCGGAGCGTGCTGGATGAAGTTCGACTCCCGCAACCGCGCGACCAGATTGCCCTCGGCGTCGACCCGCAGCCCGGTCGTTCCACCGAGAGCCAGCCGGATCGATTCCGGCCGCGCGCCCGCGGCCACGGTGAAATCGTATTCGAGATCTTTTCCATGCCCGTAGTAGACCAGATCGATTCCCGGATACACGGAGCGGTAACGAATCCGTCCAAATTGACGGACTCCGGTAATCGCAGGCTCGCGATTCAAATAATTGCTCTTGCCGGGAAGCGGTTCGACACCCTCGGGTTCCGATGCCGCCGAGCCTTCCCACCGCATCCGCACCGCCTCGCCCGATGGAAACGCGACCACGGCGTCCTTGCGCGTAAAGAAAATTCCCGGCGAGCCGTGCGTGAGGAAGCGCACTTCCGGCGCGCTCTGTCCCGCGTTTTTTTCGAAATACAGTGGCAGCGCAGCTGAAAAGCTCGCGCCTGGCAGACACAGCAGCGCCAACCAATACTTCATTCGGCCTTGCGTCCTTTGCGCGAACCTCTCAGTTCTCGATCACCAACATCTCGACGGCCTGCTTGCGCCCTTCCAGCCTAAGCCGATGCGGTAAAGACCGTGATCGCAAGAGCACGTCTCATCGCGACCCGCTCCTTTGCGCCAATGATAACAACATCGCCTGACGCGGAGATTCGCGGACAGACGCGGGAGCCCAACCGACGGGTTATTGTATCGGGACCGGAACCCGCAGAGATCCGGCGATGCCGGTCGCCCGGTCGCGGACCACCACGCGGACCTCGCCGGACTCAGCTTCAGCTCCCCCTACGTTAACGACGAAGCCGCTCTCCAAAGCCGCGGCAACTTGCTTTTCCAGGAGGTCTATCGCGATGGTGCCGGTCCTCACCGTGCCTTTGGTCGCAGGATTCGGAACAGACAAGTCGAATGCACCCGTGAAATGGCCGTCGTGCTGTTCCAGGTGAATATCGTGTAAGTCCACGGTCACGCGGACGTCGTACAAACCCGGATGCCGCGGCTGGGGCGCCGCTTCCGCCGTCAGGCCGATCCTGGCCGAGTTGACGCGGCCCGCGAACAGCTCTTGCGGCGTGGGCGCGGGCGGGGGCAGGGCGACCTTCGTGGCGAGATATCCGGGGCGATAGCGAACTTCCAATGGTTGTTTATCGGGAGCCTTGCCATGCAGCTTCACCGTGAGGGTGTGGTACTTGCCGTCAAGCATGTTCTCCGCTGGGTAATATCCGAGAACGTAAGCGGTGCCCGCGTCCTCCTCCGTGGACTGCACGGCGTAGTTGAGGTCCAGGACATCGAAGAATGCCCGGCCGCCCGTGACGGCGGCGAGATCTCGAGCGGCGCCCAGGGAAACACCCACACAGGATGCGTCGGGCCCGAACGAGCCGCCCACGGTGCGCACCACAACGGGATACAGAACGATATTCGCCTGCTGCGCCATGACCATCGCCGCGGGAGGCACGCGGCGCGGGTCCTCCATCAACCACACCAGGTTCTTGCGGCCAGGTACACCGGCGAGATGCTGGATCACAACCCTCAGCGCCTTCAGCGTCATGGGAGCATGGACTCTATCGGCATCAGCTTCACCCCCGTCGACAGAAATCACATCTCCTAAATCCCGCAGGGCGGCGGCGAGGTCCCGCGGCAGTTGGCCGTGCCGTTGCTCCAGCCTGGCGGCGGCGTCTTTCAGCTTCTGCGGATCGTCGGTGAAGTCATACAACATGCGCAGATTCTCGCCCAGCGTGTACAGCGCCATCCTGGTATCGGTCGCGGCGGCGGAGCGCAGAAACTTGGTCAGTCCCTGGCGCTCATAACCCCTGCACCCGAATCTGGTATTCAGGAAATCGACCAAGACCGCGCTCGCGCCGTTCACCGGGTGGCCGCGGTTGTCCTGGCGGTTGGAGACCGCGCCGGGAGGCAGCAGAACGGGCTTGTCGCCGCCCGACGATCCGGCCCCGGTCAAGCCGACGCGAAAGATGGCAATCGATTGCGGCTGGCCTTGGTCCAGCAGCGTGAAATCGTCCTTAGTGAGACCCTTGTGCAAAGCTCCGGGAGGCCCGAAGGGCGGACCTGAATCAAGAAAGTAAGCCAGCGATGCGCGTACGCCGGGCGGCCGAATGGGCTGGTCGCGGACGATGACCTCGACCTCCACCAGGCGAGTTCCCGAATGAAAAACGGTGGGCTCCTGCGCCGGTTGAAACGCGGCCGCGAGCGGAAGGACTCCCAGCAGCCCCACCTTTGAAGCCTTCCCCCAAAACATGGCCAAAGATTAGCACAAAATGCAATTCCGGCTCGCTATGTCTTACTCAGCGCCGTGGTTGCCAGCACTCCTCCGAGCCCCATCGTCTCCACCGCGCTCGACGGCACGATCACCATCGCGCCCTTCTCCTTGATCGCCTCATACAGCATGTTCATGGCCCGCAAATGCAGCGCCACCGGATTATCGCGATACACCAGCGCGGCCTGCGCGAATTTGTCGGAGATCTGCGTCTCCGCCTCGCCCAAAATGATCCGCGCCCGCCGCTCCCGGTCCGCCTGCGCCTCGCGCGACATCGCGTCTTCGAGCAGTTGCGGAATCCGCACATCCCGAATCTCCACCGATTGCACCGTAATGCCCCATCCGTTGGTCTTCGCGTCCAGCGTCTTCTGAAGCTCGTGCCCCATCAGCTCGCGATCCGCGATCATCTGCGACAGCTCATGCCGTCCGATGGTCTCGCGCAGCGCGGTCTGCGCGCTCATCAGAATCGCGTTCTCGAAATCCGCTACTTCGAGTAAACACTTCTCCGCGTTCCACACCAGCCAGAACACGATCGCGTCGACGTTCGTCGGAACGGTGTCGCGGGTCAGCGTCGATTCCGCGCTCACGCTGGTCACGCGAGTCCGCTGGTCCACAAACGTCGTCAGCGTATCGATCACCGGGATGATCCAAAACATTCCCGGCTCTTTCAATCCCATGTAGCGGCCCAGGCGCAGCACCGCCACCTTCTCCCATTGCCGGACCACCTTGATCGCCAGCAGGCAATACACACCAATCGCCAGCCCGATATAGAAGGGCCACGGGTCCCGCGCCAGCAGCGTCCCCACCGCTCCCAGAACCACCCAAATCCCCATCGCCACCGCTCCCGGACCGCTTGTCTGCAACATGCGAGTTATCTCCTCTTGGTTTCCTGATCGCTCAACCGCTGCACCAGCTCCCGCACCGTGAATCCGCCCGCTCCCGCGCGCGCCACAAATTCGCCCACCAACTGCTCCAAGCGCCGGTCGCGTTCCGCGTCGTCCGGCTTGGCTTTTCTTTCCGCGATGAAAGTTCCCGTGCCCTGCTGCGAATCCAGCACTCCGCGGATTTCGAGCTCGCGATACGCCCGCAACACGGTGTTCGGATTGATCGCCAGCTCCACCGCCACCTGCCGGACCGTCGGAAGCTGCACTCCGCCCGCCAGCGTCCCCGCCGCGAGACCGCCCTGCACCTGATCGATCAGCTGCCGGTACACCGGCACCCCGCTCAGCGAATCCAGCCGGAATCGGAATGGCGCGCGCGTCTGAGTCATTTACAGTATTAGTGTACTAATTAGATAGGACATTGTCAAGAGCTTTCTCTGCTACACTGAGACAGTTCCCTCTTATGATTTCCGCAACACAACTGCGCCCCGGCATGATCATTAAGTTCAACAAGGAGTTGTTCTCAGTCTTCAAGATGGAACATCGCACGCCGGGCAACCTCCGCGGCTTCGTGCAAGTGAAGATGCGCAAGCTCAGCTCCGGCAGCATGATGGAGCATCGCTTCTCCTCGGAAGACCGGGTGGAGCGGGGCTCGCTCGAACAGCATGAGATGGAATATCTGTACGACGACGGCGAATACTTTCACTTCATGAACACCGAGACCTACGAGCAGATGCACCTGATGAAGGATCTGCTGGGCGACGCGACCAACTTCCTGATCCCGAATCTAAAGGTGAACGTGGAGTTCTACGAAGGCAAGCCCTTGGGCGTCGAGCTGCCTCCCAGTGTGGATCTCATGGTGGTGGAGACCGAGCCCAGCCTCAAGGGCGCGACAGTTTCAAATGTGACCAAGCCCGCCAAGCTGGAAACGGGATTGGTAGTGCTGGTCCCGCCCTTCATCTCGGAAGGCGAAAAAATCCGGGTTTCCACGTCCGAATCCGCCTACCTGGAACGCGCCTAGCGCGTTTCCGATTCGCGTTCATTCGTGTTGATTCGTGGCTAAGAGCTTTGCGCAACCGCCGCTTCAATATTGAAGCTATAGCCAAACCCCCGCACACTCCGGATATAGGAGACCCCGCCCGCGCTCTCAATCTTCTGGCGCAGCCTCAACACATAGACATCTACTGTGCGATCGGTAACCGCGCGGTCATGTCCCCACACCGCATCGAGCAACTGCTCGCGGCTAAATACCACTCCCGGCCTGCTCATTAAGAACTCCAGCAGCCGAAATTCGGTGGCCGTAAGAGCAATCTCCTGGCCCGCGCGCCGCACTTGGCAGCGCGGCCGATCCAGTTCCAGCTCGCCCGCTTTCAGCAGCTTGGTCGCCGGCTGCTGCCCCCGGAAATGGATCTTGATGCGGGCAATCAGCTCGCGCACGAAGAACGGCTTCACGATGTAGTCGTTGGCGCCCAGCTCCAACCCCACGATCCGGTCCGTCTCGGCTGCCCGAGCCGTCAAAAAGATCACCGGAATCTGCGACAGGTCCGGGTGGGCGCGGATGCCTTTGCAGATATCGAGGCCATCCGAATCCGGCAGCATGATGTCGAGCAGCACCAGGTCCGGGCGCTCCCGGCGGCACAATTCCAGGGCTCCCTTGCCGGATTGCGATCCGGCCACGGTGAACCCTTCCTTCTCTAAGTTGTACTGGATGAGCGCATAAAGGTCGGCGTCATCCTCAATGAGCACGATTTTCTTCATCGCGTATCCAGAGTAACCGAATTCCCATTACAGAACCATGACGAAACAGTTAACTCCTGTTGAATGTGCACTGCATGAGATCTTCGTCTTATCTTCTCCGGGGCAGCCGGCGCAGGGAAAAATGGTTAAACCTGCTTGCTTGGTGTCAGTTAGGTGTATACTGGCGTCAAGTAATGCCGGAGGGCCACGAAAGTCCCGGCTAGGTTAGTACTTTTCACCTTGTCGGGTAAGGTGCAGTCCAAATATCCATAGTACGAATGCTCCGACAGGACCGTTTACTCCTGCCGAAGCTACAGGTTGTGGAGCTTTAGGACGAAGAACTAGAAAAAGGAAAGGTTGCTGGGCACAATGAATCACTTACGACTCACACTACTGCCAGTGGTACTCGCTCTCACTGCTTCAATAAGTTTGGCTCAAACCAGTAAGGGCACCATCGCCGGAACCGTGACCGACCCGAAGGGCGCAGTCATCGCGAACGCGACCGTGGAAGCGAAAGACAATGTCGGCTCCGAGGACCGCACCGTAACCACCAACTCGACCGGTGAGTATCGCATTGACGCGGTCAACCCGAGCGTCTACACCATCACCGTATCGGCGTCCGGATTCTCGACCAGCAAGCTCCAGGACGTGCGTGTGGAGGGGACGGTGGTCACCTCCGTCAATCCCCAGTTGCAAGTCGGGCAGGTGAGCCAGACCGTCGAAGTTCTGGCCAACGCGTTGACGGTTCAAACCGAAAGCGGCGATCTTACCAAGTCAGTTTCGACAGCGGAAATCGCCAACCTGCCCATCAGCAGCCTGAACGCGATTCAGCTGGTCCTAACCGAGCCCGGCGTCAGCAATCCCGGCGGCCGCGAAAGTTTCACCAACGGCCTCGGATTTGCGGTCAATGGCCTGCGGCCGCGCGACAACAACTTCCTTCTGGACGGTTTCGATAACAACGACTACTCCATTAGCGGCCAGGCCCTCCAGCCACAGAATGCCCAGGCCATCCAGGAGATCAGCTTCCTGACCAACGCCTACGCTCCCGAATACGGCCGCGGCGGCGCCTCCGTCACCAACGTCATCTCTAAGAGCGGCACCAACCAATATCACGGAGACCTCTGGAACCGTTACGCCGGATCGGCGCTCAATGCCATCAAGTCCGAAGAGCACCAGAGTGGCTTTACTTCCGCGCCTTGGGTCGTGGAGAACACCTTCGGCTTTGACGCCGGCGGCCCGATCAAGAAGAACAAACTGTTCCTGTTCGGGACCTCGCAATGGGATCTGCTGCACTCCGACGAAACCGGCAACCCGCTACTGATTCCGACGGCGGCCGGTGTTGCGTCGCTTAAGTCCTTGAATAACGCGAATGCGAACCTCATCATCAATTCGCTTGGCAGCGCGCTCGGTCCCGCCGGAAGCAGCTCTCTGACTAACATCAACATCGGAAACCGCGCCGGCTGCGGTAGCCCCTGCCTGATCCAGGTTGCGAATCTGATTCGTGCGCCGAAGGCGATTAACGACGGCTACGAGTATACGGTGCGCGGCGACTATACCGCATCGGAAAAAGACACGTTCTCGGCGCGCTTCACGGGCACCCAGAGTTCGCTCACGCCGGACTTGTTTGCCAACGCCAGCTCCCTGCCCACGCAGGATAGCTTCCAGGGCGGTCCCGCCCACAATTTGGGCGTGATCTGGACCCACGTTTACAGCCCCACTAAGGTGAACGAGGTCCGCTTCACGGCTCAGCAGATCAATTTTACGTTTGGCCTCCTGGGCCCCACACTCGCCGGTCCGCTGGCCAATTCGCCCAGTATTTCGATCTCCGGTTTAACTGGCGCCACCTACGGCGGCCCGAATCCGGCCCTCCCGCAAGGCCGCGGCCACGACACGTTCCAGTATCAGGAGGCTTTCTCCTGGGTGGCGGGTCACCACAATGTCAAGGTCGGCGTCGATTTCGTGCACCTCTCGGTCCTCGACACGCTGCCCTTGAACACGCGCGGCACCATTACGGTGGTCGCGGGCGGCGATTGCTCCGCCATCGCGATCCCGACGAAATGCACGGCGCTCGCGAATTTTATCGATGACTTCACAGGACCCTCCGGCTCGGCCGGCAAGACCTTCGGAAGCCCCGTGCTGGCGATCCCGCAAACTCTCCAGAACTACTATTTCGAGGACACCTGGAAAGTGCTGCCCAACTTCACCCTCACCTACGGGCTGCGCTACGAATTCCAGGGCACTCCCTTCAACGCCTTGCCTTACCCGGCCGTCAATGCGAACTCATACCTGACCGATCCTTACCCGCTGCGCGTCGTTCAGAAACCGGACAAGAATAACTTCGGTCCGCGCTTCGGCTTCGCGTACTCCCCCAGTATTTTCGGGGACAAGAAGACGGTGCTGCGCGGCGGCTTCGGCGTTTTCTACGATGCGCTGTTCACCAACATCGAGGACAACAACGCCGAGACCGCGCCCAACGCTTTGGGAGGCACGCTCACTTCTCCCAGCACCGGACGAGGCTCCTCCGGCCTGTTGAGCATCGTCAACGGCGTCACTCCGGTATTGAATCCCAAGTCCACCATTGACGTGATTCCCAACAATCTGGTGAATCCGCTGATCTATCAGTGGAACTTCAACGTGGAGCGCCAGTTGCGCGGCAACTTCCTGTTCACGGCCGCGTACGTGGGAACGCGCGGCGAACGGCTGTATCTCAACCAGGAATTGAACCCTGGAGTCAACGGCGTCCGCCTGAATCCCGCCCGCGGCGCGATCACTTCGCGCACCAACAATGGAAACTCTTCCTACAACGGCTTGCAGCTCGATTTACAGCGCCGCCTGACCCACGGGCTATTGGTGCGCGCCGCCTACACCTACTCGAAGGCCATCGACAACGGTTCGGAGATCTTCACCATTCAGAACTCCACCTTCCCGCAAAATCCGTTCAACCTGGGCGCGGAGCGCGGCCTCTCCGATTTCGACCATCGCCAGGTCATGACCCTCACCTGGGTCTACAGCACACCCGGATGGAAGAACAAGGGTCCGGTCAACTACGTCACCAAGGGGTGGATGGTCTCGGGCACCATGCTGCTCCAAACCGGATCGCCGACCGTGATCTACACCCAGCTGGATACGGCCGGCACATTGCGCGCCAATGGGCGGCCGAACGCCGGCAATCCCAACGCGGTCATCAACTACTCGTCGGCCTGCGTGAACAGCACGACGTGCATTTCCGGCGTCGGCCAGCAAAACAAGGATGGGAGTTATTCGGATTACCAGACCGGAGCCCCGGGCACCTTCAGCCAGTTTCGCTACATCGTTCCCTTCTCAGGGTTCGGCAACCTGGGCCGCAACACGGTGGAGAATCCGGGGCACCGCGGTTTGGAGCCTGTCGGCTTCCCGTTCCTTCCCCATCCCCAAATGGGAAGGCCATCGCATCGAGTTCCGCGCGGAAGGGTTCAATCCGTTCAATCACGCCAATGCCGGCGATTTGAGCGGCACCATTAACGACCCCAACTTCCTGAATAAGGACGTCACCTTCACAGGTGGCCGCGAGCTGAAGCTGTGGCTGTTCTACCGCTTCCTGGTAGATCCCGAACTGCCTGAATAGGGCCCGGTCCGCCCCCCCGGCGGGGGGCCAAGCAAAGTACGAACGGATGGTATATAGTGTTTCCTGTGGAGGGGACGTCCCTCCCAAATCTTCTCGCTTCGGAGGCTTGAATGAAGAGATTCGTATGCTTTGGTTTTCTGACCTTGGCGCTGTTGTTCTCGGCGGCGCAAGGACACGCGGCGGTTATCGTCAATGTGAACATCGACGAGTTTGGTGACGGCACGTCCGACTTGGGCGGGCTCCACACCATACCGTCTAACTTGATCGCTGACCCGAGTGGTGGAACCGCCGGGACTGTCTTGGCCTATCTAGTCCCGGGTACCTTGGTTGAAGGGGATGTGAATATACAAGAGACCGTCGGAGTTGCCACTCTGTCCGACGTGATCCGCTTCTATCCCTACATTTCGGTTGCCGTTGGCACCGCCACGTTAATCCTGTTCTATTCTGACCAGGACGGTGGGGTGGACGCGCCGGCTGACGGGAGCGGGCTGCCGGTGAATGCGCTGACCAACGTTGTGACGATCCCGGAAGTCGCTTCCGGGGGGAACCAATGGAGCGACCTACATTCCCACAGCCGGCCAACCCGGATACTTCAATCCCGATTTTGCATACACCTACAACATCCTCAGCGACGTTCCAGAACCCGGCTCCCTGTTCTTGATGCTGGGCGGATTGGCCGGGCTGGGTGTGCTGAGACACTATCGGCGCGCGTAAACTCGCGATCTAATCCGGGGGCAGCCGCGTCGCTCGAAGACGCCGGCCTGCTTGTGCGTCCCACAACTCGACTTGGCCATCCGCCGTCCCGAGCAGGAGCGAGACACCCTCCGGATCGGGGAACAGATTACTGCTGGGAACAGCCTCGGCCAACGAGCGCTCTTCCCCTGTCCGCGGATTCCAGAGCCACACTGGCCTGCCGAATCCCGCATGCGCAACCACGCCCGTGCTTAGCACAGCGATCGTATTCACGTACTCCGCATGTGCGGGCGACATCGCCATCAAGCGCCTGGCCGCAAGATCCCAGCCGTATACCCGGCCATCTTGCGACCCCATGTAGACCGTCCCGCGCGCCTGGTCGAAGGCGATGGGCCCCAGCGTTTCGATCTCGCGATCTTTCGTGAGCGGCGCAACCAGCTTCCCGGACAGCGAATCCCACAGCCGGGGCCAGTGCCCCGCGTTGACGATCATCCGCTCATCGGGAGTAAACCCAACCTCTCCATAAACCGACGAGCAGCAGATGCTGAATCGCGCCGCTCCGGATTGCCGGTCGAGAACCTCGATCGCGCCGGGTCCGGTGATCATCAACAGAGTCTGTCCGTCGCGGCTGAATCGAATCGCACCGTAGTTCTGGCCGTCGCTGCGAAGCATTCGCGGCGCGGCCCGATGATCCAGCGGGTAGAGCCCGAGATCCCGGCCGGCGGCGGCCAGCCACCGCTCATCCGGGCTGAACTGAAGATCGTTCAACGGCCCGCGTGGAAAATTGAATTGCCAAGGCGCGGCGTCCGTCCACCGATCCCAAACGACGACCCGGCCTTGCAAAGTTCCCGCAGCGATCCATCTGCCCGTATCGCTCCAAGCGACGTTCGAGATTCTTCGATCAATCGGCCGATGCCGTTGAGCCAGGAAAAATATCCCCATCCCGGCCGCGAGCGCCGCGGCGGAAAGCGCGAGGAAGAGCGCTCTGTTCGAAGTAGAACCGCTATTGATTCTGAACCGCCGGCCCCGGCAGCGGAGCCTTCCCGTCCAGCACGAACACCATCAGCTTCGGTGCAACCGCAGGCGTCGCCGGAAACGGCGGCGGTGGTGGCGGTGGCGGAGCGGCGCCTCGCCCCCCTCCCGGCGCAGCCCCCGCCGGTGGAGGAGGCCCGCCGAATCCGCCGAACGAGACCGTGCCCTGTCCACCCATCACCGCGACGTACTGTTTTCCGTCGAGCTGATACGTGATCGGCGGCCCGGTGCCGCTACGCAGTCCAGTCTGAATCTCGAGCAGCTTCTCACCCTTGTCGGCGCTGTA
>Ga0207008_10076_pt3 | contig 21042 bp, 14 predicted proteins | sample Alteio_BWMinCont_83_FD_153489 | JGI IMG/M metagenome (GOLD analysis project Ga0207008, IMG submission 153489) | Enriched cells from forest soil in Barre Woods Harvard Forest LTER site, Petersham, Massachusetts, United States -... | ecosystem: Environmental > Terrestrial > Soil > Temperate forest >... | reverse complement strand
TTCGGCCGGATCTTTTGCACGCGCTCTGCCAGTTCGGGACCGCTCATCTCGCGCATCACAACGTCCGTAAGAAAGAGGTGAATCTCCCCACCATGTTGCTGGCAGAAGCGCTCCGCGTCATGCGCATTGTCCGCGTCGAGCACGAGATAGCCACAGGCCTTCAAGATTGCCACCGCCAAATCGCGCAACTGACGATCATCTTCCGCCACGAGGATGGTTTCGTTTCCCCGGATGGTCGGCTTCTCGTCCAGCGTCTTGGCCAATTCGCCGCCTTCTCCCTCGACTCGCGGCAAATAGACTTTGAAGGTGCTTCCGCGTCCGGGTTCGCTATACACCCAAACGTGCCCCAGGCTCTGCTGCACCACGCCGTACACGGTGGCCAGTCCCAGTCCCGAGCCCTTGCCCGGTTCCTTGGTGGTGAAAAATGGCTCGAAGATGTGCGACTTTGTCATCTCATCCATGCCGATGCCCGTATCGCTGACTGCCAGCATGACATAGCTTCCCGGACGTACACCCGCGTGCTGCCTGGAATAGGCTTCGTCGAGTTCCACGTTTGCCGTTTCCACGGTGATCGTTCCGCCGCCCGGCATTGCATCCCGCGCGTTGATCACCAGATTCAGCAAAACCTGTTCGATCTGCCCCAGGTCTGCCTTGACCGCGTCCAGACCTGCCGCCGGACGCGTGACGATCTGCACGTTCTCTGAGATGAGCCGGCGCAGCATCTTGTCCACATCGGCGATGACCGCATTCAAATTGATAATGCTCGGCTGCAGCACTTGCTTGCGTCCAAACGCCAGCAGTTGTCGCGTCAGCGATGCCGCCCGGTTACTCGCCGTCACGATCTGCCCGGCACCGTGCCGCACTGTGTCTGCAGTCGGAAACTCGATCATCTGTTGCGCGTAGCCCAGAATGACGGTCAGAACATTGTTGAAGTCGTGCGCTACGCCTCCCGCCAGCCGTCCGATCGCCTGCATCTTTTCCGCCTGCACCAACTGCTGGAAGAGAAGCCGGTACCTTTCTTCCGACGCCTGCAGCGCAACGACACTTTCCTGCTGCCGGTATTGGCTGATGGTCAAGTGCGCACCATAACAGAGCAGGGAAGTGATGACGGTGCCGTAGACCACCAAGGGCTCATGATTGCCCGCGCGCAGAGCCAACGCCCACACTGTCAGCGGCATGATCGATAGCCCGACATTCCGGAGCAGGAAATTTCTCCTGTTCCACTCTTTTGCTGCCACTGCGCCGGCGTCGTGTTGCGCTGGCTCATATCCCGCGGCGAGAATGGCCGCCACGATGAACGGCACCGTCCAAGCCAGGCTCGACCAGCTGCCTGAGGTCGCATTGATAAACGTCAACGCATAATCGCCGATGCCCGCCGCCAGGGCGTACACGATGAAGTAGATCGACATCCTGCGGCACAGGCTCCGCACGAGAGGCGTTTTTCCCCAAATCGAGCGTGCCGCAAAAGCCGCAGCCAGCACGAAGTTCAGCGCGTTCGTCATGACCTGTTCCATGACTTCGAGGCTGTGTGGCCCGGCCTTGAGCGCGCGCAAGTAGAGAAAGTCGTAGTAGATGAGAAATGCGACCATCAGCATCTGCACAAAGTCGAGCGAGCGTTGCCAGTCGAGGCCTGATGGGTCTTCGCCCTCCCGCAGAAATAGCGCCATCACAATCGGCGCGTCGTAGCAGATGTATAGAAATTGCGAGAGCGCGGACGCCGGCACCGGCGCCTTCAGCCAGCCCTCGTAATACGTCCAGATGATGTTGGAGATTCCGTACGCGGTGAAGGAGATGGCGAACAGGCTCCAGAAGGTCCTGTCCAATCCGCGGCCGCGTCGCGCCGCGAAGAAGCAAAATGCGGCGGCGGTAAAGCAGCACGCCACCTGCAGAATATTTGAGAACCAGGACCGCAGAGGCTCAGCAAGCAGCAGAAATGCAGCGATCTGCACCACCACGAGCAGCCATGCTGCCGATGCGATTCGCCGCCTCATAATTCGGAGCGCACTCAGCGCAGCCCCACAACTGCCGGGACTGCACCATGCTCTTTCCACCGCACCGACACCGGTGATCCTCCATCGGGGCGCAGACCCGGACGAATCACACGTCAACCCGCTTTGCCCCTCGTTCAGGCGAATATAGGTGCCCGCTACTTCCGAGTCAACAAGCAATCGCGACCGGGTTAACTCGCCGGAATCGGCGGAATGGCATGACCTGGCGCTCTACGGCTTTCGAACGTTTCCGCGAGAAAAAGCCGCGCAGATTAAGCAGCCCGCGACTGCCTCCCGTCGTCTAAAATCTAGAGAGGCCAGCCACGTCGAGGAAGCAGGGAACCCATGTCTGACGATTCGATCACTATCTCACCCGGCCCGAAATTCAAGACGGCCATGCTGCTGGCCATCGCAGCCGACGTGCTTCAACTCGCAGTCTTTCCTGCATTCGTGGAAGGCGCGTTCTCTCCCGCGGATGACCTGCTCGATCTCGGCGTCGCCGCCATGATGGTCAAGTTGCTGGGATGGCACTGGGAATTCCTGCCGTCGTTTTTTGCCAAGCTTGTCCCTGGCATGGATCTGGTCCCGTTCTGGACGCTCGCCGTCGCCAACGTCTGGCGCAAAACCAAAAACGCCGCAGTCATCGAGAACCCGCCGGCCGAGAAGCCAAGATTTCTGCCGCAAAGGTGAAAAGCAGGGATTAGGGGCTAGGGGGCAGGGGCCAGCGGATTTCGAAAAGATGGCAAGCTAGTGGCGAGTGACCAGCAAAGGCGTCGCACCTGTTGTCGACTGACCACTGACCACTGACCACTAATCCCTAGCCCCTAGCCCCTGACCCCTGCTCTTAACTCACTTTCCCGCTGCCTGAAACTCTTCATCCATCCACTTCTTGAACGCTTCCAGATTCTGCGGACGCCCCAGAAATGCCTTGACCAGTTCCGTGCCCGCCTCCGAACCTCCCGGCTCGAGCACCGTCTTGCGATAGCGCATTGCTGCCTCTCCGCCGAGCAGATTCGACTTGTCGAACTGGCTGAAGAAGTCGAGCGCGATCACCTTGTCGAGCACGTACGTGTAGTAGTTCGACGTATAGCCCATCAGGTGGCCGAAGCTGGCGTACATGCGATTGCCGTCGACAAACGGATACGGATAAAACCGCGTGAAATCCTCATGCAGGATTCCGTCCAGATCGATCGTCTCGGGATCGTGGTCATGCACGTCGAGCGAATAGGTCGAGTAGAAAAGTTGTCCCTGCGTCCATCCCGCGCGGCCAAAGGCGCTGGCGCGATTCATGCGCTCGATCAGGTCCAGCGGCAGCACTTCTCCAGTCTGATAGTGTTTGGCAAACGAGCGCAGAATCGTCGGATCGCGGAAGAACTCCTCCAGCATCTGCGAAGGCGCCTCGACAAAGTCCTGTTCCGTTGCGAACCCGGCCACGCCGGCCCAGTCCTGCTGCCCGCCGAGAATGTTGTGCATCAAGTGCCCGAACTCGTGGAAGAATGTCACTACATCGTCGTACTGCATCAGTCCCGGATCGCCCGCCTTGCCTCCGGGAAAATTGCAGATCAGCGCGCCCTCGGGCAACTGCTTTCCCTTGATGCCGGGCACCACCGGCGACGAACTGAACCACTTGTCCTTGCCGTCGCGCGGATGCATGTCGAGATAAATGCGTCCGACCAGCTTGCCTCCGTCGTAGACGCTCCAAGCCGAGACCGAAGGATCCCACACCGGCACATCCGGCGCAGCTTTGAACGTCACATGAAACAGCTTGGCCGCCGTGTCGAGAATGCCTTGCTGCACGCGATCATAGGGAAAGTACGGACGCACCGACTGCGAGTCGAAACTGAAATTCCCGCGCGCAAACTGATCCTCCCAGTAGAAGCGCCCATACGCCGGGATCGCTTCCATCTCCGGCCGCTTCTGTTTCGCATAGGCCAGCAGCATGCCGTACTCGCGCCGGGATGCATCCCGTGAAGCCGCGTCCACCTCGTTTAGAAACGCCTTCATGTTGGCCGCCGAACCAATCATCTGATCGGCCGTCGCCAGATCCGCAAACGTCGAATATCCCAGCGTCTTGGCCAGTTCATTGCGGGTCTTCAGCACATCCAGCAGGATCTCCTTGTTCTCCGGATACGACCGCGTGTTGTACGCCATGTACATCTGTTTGCGCACGTCATCTTTCGTCGCATAAGTAATGATGGGGATGAAATCGGTCTCGTCGGTGCTGAGCGTAATCGTGCCATCCGCGCCCGCCGGATGCGCCGCGATGTAATCGTCCGGCAAGCCCGCGAGTTCGCTCTTGTCCTTCAGCGCGATGTGGTTCGGATGCTCCTGCACATTCCGTCCGAACTTCAGCGCCTGCTCGGTGATGTGGTCCTGCATCTTCTTGATCCGGGCGCGCGTTGCATCATCCTTATCTACACCCGACAGGCGATACTCCAGCAGCGTGCGATCCATGTAATGACGCGTGGCCGCATCCGCGCTGGAAACATCGATGGCCTTGAGCGCGTGATAGACATCCTGATTCAGGCCCAGGATCGTCGACGCCTCTTGCACCTTCTGCGCCAGCGCCTGGCCGGCATCGCGGACTTCTTTCTGCGTCGCTACGGCGAACATCAGGTACGACTCGGCGCCCGCCACATTCAGCTCGTTCTGCGCGTTGTCGAACGGACGCAACGTGTTCGCCACCGTGCGCGCGCCCTTTACGGCCAGCAATTCGTCGATGTGCTTTTGCTCGCGCGCCAGATGGTCGGCTACCCACTTCTCCGCGCCGGCCTTGTCGAGTTTCCCAGCCCATACATGCAGAGGATCGTTCTGCGCGACGGCGATGGGAGACGAAAGAGCCGCGAGAAGGGCGGCACAAGTGACGATGACAAAGTGCTGGTGAAGCGAACGAAGTGGTACAGAGAAATACCGGGAGACGATTGACACGAGAACCTCCTTATCGATTAAGGACCACGCCCGATCTCGGGAGAGACAGCGTTGGCAGGGAACGACGTGTCCGCTGAAACGCAAGCAGTCTAGCACAGCAAGAGATAGACTCTTGCGTGGAGCGGGCGTCCTCGCCCACTGCGGTTGAGTTCTGTTGGTCGTTAGTTTTTTTCTTTCGCCCCGGCGGGCGTATGTTTCCTTATGTTTTTGTTTTACCCGGCGGTTGCGCGATGGGCTGCGGTCTTTCGCTCCTTCGGAGCTTGGGTTCCGCTTACCGGCTTCACGCTTGCTGGTGGCTTCGGTTTTTGGGGGTCGGGTGTGGGGTTCCCACCCTTCGAAAGGCGCGAAGAGTGGGGCAGCCTCTCTGTCTCGGTGGCAGCTGGTGATGCGGCGTTTGCCGTGGGCACAGTCGCTGCGCGACTGGGGCGGAGGAATGCTTCCGCGCCTACACGAGTTTGATGGGCTAGGACGCGGCCGCCTTCTTCGTATCGCTCCCAGAACGTTGGGTCTTGTGGGTCGACCGGCTTAGGCGGAATGGCTGCTATGGCCGGGAGTTCGGGCTCGGGGACGGCTGTCCCCACACTTTCCTCCACTTCGTCTACTTCGTCGAGCGGATCCGTGTAGTGCGGGACTTCTCTTACTCTGGCGTTCACCTCGCTGTCGAACTTTACGCGGCGGGCATTTCTGACGGCGATGCCGAGCGCGCGGATGATGAGTTCGGCACGCTTGACGTCGAGCGTGTTGCGGATCAGGCCGTTGATGACTTCCATCAGGGAAGCCTGGATCGACTCTTCGCTTTCGATCAACGCGATGGGGTGCAGGCGCGAGTGCGGCGGGCGACGGACGCCGCGGTGGGCGTTCTGGTGGAAGTAGCAGAATTGCTCTCCGAGGAGAGCAGGAGAGCCGCAGCGGACTCCGGTGACCTTGATATGAGTGCAAGTTTTCGAGTTTGACATAGAGATCCTATCGATAATTTTCTGGTAGTTGCGAGCTAAAATCTTGGCTGCATTGGAGTTAGGAGCGTTGGAGATGACGAGATCGGCGTAAAATTTTGCAAGCAAAGGACTTGCGAACAAATTCTTGAGAACTAAGGACTTAAGTTCGGCACGGAGGGTGGGGAGATCGTTGCGTGCGGCCGATTTTTCCCGTTTTGGGAATTTGTTCACCACAGGGGGCACAGAGGAACACGGGAGAATTTTTGGTGACGTTTCCCGATTTGGGAATGGATTGGTTGGGTTGGACTGATTGGATTGGGAATTGGTGGTGGGCCGCTCGGGCATGGTCCTACTTTTGCTCAGGCAGATTTCTCAGTAAAGGTTATGCGTCACACGAAAAAAATAAAGTTCTGTGGAAAAGTCTGGGGGTAGAAAGTGCTAGACGTCCCTCTGCTCCACTTCTTTCCATATCTTTCTTCCGTCTTCACTCCGGGTTCCACAAAACTCCAGTCAACGTGCGAATCGAATAACTCTTGCGTTTTTTCCTCCGCCAAGGGATAAATACAAGCACAATCATGAGAACCCGCTCGTTCTCCTTGGTACTAGCTGCAATTCTCCTCTATGCGGCTGCCGGCCGATGCCAACTTAAGTCTCCGCAGAACGCCGACAAAATCGATTACTCCCAGGAAGCCGCGGTAATAGAGCAGCAGGAGACAAAAATAAGCTTTGATAACGATGGCAAACGGAATCGCGAACAAGTGACCCGCGTTCGAATTAACAGCGATGCCGGAGTACAGCAGTGGGGAGTTCTGAGTCTGCCTTACCAATCCGCAACCGAAACCGTGGAAATCGGGTATGTGCGCGTTCGCAAGCCCGATAATACCGTCATTAGTACGCCGGAAGACAATGTTCAGGATCTGGACTCGGAGATCACCCGCAGCGCTCCTTTCTACAGCGATCTTCGTGAGAAGCATGTGGCGGTCAAAGGATTGGCAAAAGGAGACACGCTGGAATTCCAGGTGCTTTGGCATCCCGTCAAGGCGCTGATCCCAGGACAGTTTTGGTTCGAATATAACTTCCACAAAACCGGCATCGTAATCGACGAACGGCTGGAAATCAGTGCACCGGCCAATCGCGCGGTGAAATTCAAAGGACCTGCTTCAACGCAGAAAATCGAAACCACGAATGGAATGAAAATTTACTCTTGGAATTGTTCGAGGATACAGGACGAAAAAGATTCCGAGACTGATAAGAGCAACGTTGCGGTCGCGCGCGGTCTCGCACCGGCGCCAGATGTTCAATTCAGCAGTTTTCAATCTTGGGACGAAGTGGGATCGTGGTACTGGCGGTTGCAAAGTGATCGAGCGGAGCCCTCCCCCGCAGTCAAAGCCAAGGCTGCCGAACTGACCGCCGGACTGAGCAGCGATACTGCAAAGATACAGACCCTCTATAATTTCGTTAGCACGAAATACCGCTACATCGGAATTGCCTTCGGTATTGGCCGTTATCAACCACATGCTTCGGATGACGTGCTGTCGAACAATTATGGTGATTGCAAAGACAAACACACATTGCTCTCGGCCCTGCTGCAAGCATCCGGCATTACTTTGTACCCCGCACTGATTAGTAGTGCTCACGCATTGGACCCTGATGTCCCATCTCCGGCGCAATTCGATCACATCATTGGGTACTTACCAGAAGGGAAGGACGCGTTATGGATCGACACGACGCCGGAGGTTGCGCCTCTCGGATTCTTGCTTGCTCCCTTGCGTGACAAACCTGCTTTGGTAATGAGAGGCGAGAAATCCGCAGAGCTGATCAAGACGCCTCCTGAACCGCCCTTTGCCAGCATTCAAACGTTCAAGATAGAGGGCAAACTGAACCAAGACGGCTCCCTGGACGCACATGTGGAGGACACAATCCGCGGAGACGTGGAAGTCATACTGCGAGCTGCCTTTCGGCGCGTTCCGCAGCCGCAGTGGAAAGATTTGGTCCAGCAGCTCTCGTATGGCCTCGGCTATTCGGGTACGGTAAGTGACGTAAATGCCGCTGCAGCTGACGTAACCAACGAGCCCTTTCATTTCTCCTACTCCTACAATCGGAAGGATTTTCCCGATTGGAGCAATCACCAACTCACGGTTCCGGGGCATCCCTTCTACCTGCCGCAGGCTCGTGATGACTCTAAGGAGCCGCTCTGGATCGGGCCACTATCTGAGACGATCTCCGATTCCAAAATCGAAGTGCCAAAGGGATACGCGCCGCAAGTACCATTGGACGTGGATTTGAAGTACGACTTTGCGGAGTATCACGCGAAATACTCGCTCGATGGAGGTGCGATTCACGCAAAGCGACGCATGGTTTCGAAGATGCACGAGGTTCCGGTCGCGGAACTTGATGATTACCGAACCTTCTTCAAGAACGTCCGCAATGATGTTGACCGGTATGTCCAGACGTCGTCTTCCGGCGCGACGAGCCCGGCCACAGCTGCAGTAGGGTTCTATGGGCGATTTGCCGAAGCATTGCGGAGCCTTCCGGAGAGTGATGTCGCGGCTGCAAACGCAGCAGAACTCGACGGCCGTTCGTCTGCCTCCGGTGGGGACACTTCGAAAATGATGGAGGCATTCCAGCGCGCCATCAGTGCCGATCCCAAGTTCACTCGGGGCTGGATCGAGTTGGCGGCGGCCCAGCTTGCCGCGGGACAGAATGAAGCTGCGCTCGATTCGCTCGTAAAAGCAATCAGCGTAGACACTTCGGCTCTGATTCCTCACAAACTGTACGCACAGACGTTGGGCTATTTCAAGCGCAACGAAGCGGCCCTGCAGGCATGGAGAGACACGCTCAAAGTAGCGCCAGAAGATCTGCAAGCAAATTCGTCGGTCGGTTGGTACCTCGTACAACAGAAACAGTATGCCGACGCCCTGCCTTACTTAGAAGTGGCAGCAAGATTAGATACCACGGGTGTGCAACAGTTTCGCTTGGGATCGGCCTATCTCAAAGCAGGTCAGGCCGACAAAGGGGAATCGGCCTTGCAGAGTTTGGTCGACAAAGATGCGACCGCCTTGAATTTCAATAACGCGGGATACGAACTTGCTGACAACAACGTAGACCTTCCTAAAGCTCTGGACTTTGCACAACGCGCCGTTTCTCTGGAGGAGAAGCGCTCACAGGAGATCCACATATCCAGCCTAACGGACGATGATCTTGGGAACACCAACAGCATCGCGTCTTACTGGGACACGCTCGGATGGGTGGAATTTCATCTGGGGCATCTCGATCAAGCAGAAGCCCATCTGCGTTCAGCTTGGCTCTTGACGCAGAATGCTGTTGTCGGAGATCACCTCGGTCAGGTTTACGAACAGCAGAACAAGCGAGAGCAGGCGATTCATATGTACCGGTTAGCTGTAGCCACTCCCGAGGGACAAAGTTCCGATAGAGACGTGGCACGTGAGCACCTCGCGCATCTCGGAGTCGAGGGACCTACGAACGACATTATACTGAGACGTGGAGGTAACTGGAGCGGCGACGAACTCAGCAAGATACGCACGGTAAAGCTCAAGGCGGTGATGTCTAGCTCCGCAACCGCGGAGTTCTGCTTGCTCGTTACGTCCGGGCCCAAGATCACGGACGTATCGTTCGTTAGTGGCTCTGCAAAACTGAGAGGACTGAGTGAAGAACTCAAAGCCGCGAAACTCGAGATGTCGTTTCCGCCCGGCAGTTCCGCGGTGCTGCTGCGCCGTGCAATCGTAATGTGCTCGCCAGTTTCTGGGTGCCAGGCGGTGCTCTACCCGCCCAACTCCGTACATTCAGTGAAGTAGGGAATTGCGAATGGAAAGCATGTTCGTATCGAGGGAAACCTCTGGCAGACCTGTTCGGAAGTGGGCCCCATCTTCTCCCAAAAAAACGCTGCGGCCTGAAACCTGCTAGTCGCCTGACAGCCGAGGGCGGCTGTCACCACATGATTCTTGCTGGTTTCAAGGTCAAAATCCCCATCCTGTCGCACGAAACGCGACGAGGATGGGGCACCCCGTATCGATCGCAAGAATCAAAATCCCCACTTCTGCCAAAACCGGGCAGAAATGGGGCACCCGTCGATTACTGGGCCCCGAGACGCTAGCGTGTCAGTCCCGTCTGCCGCATCTTGGCTGGAGGCAGGCTTACGGTTCTTCGGCGCGCTTGGGGCGCGCCTCAGGATGACATCGCTCCCCTAGCGCTGACGCAGACTACGTTCGCTTGATGATGAAGACGGTTTTGTCGTCGATTTCGTCGGCCTCTCCGTTGGCGCGGAGAATTTCATCTTGCTGGACTGCGTGATCGAGCAGGGCGTTGCAGATGTCACGGGCAGGACGGCGGTAATGTTCGCGCAGCACCTGTTCGAGTGCGTCGCGCGATGGTTCGTCGCTGCCGTCGTACACTCCATCGGTGTAGAGAACCAGAATGTCTCCGGGACTCATCAGGGTAATTTGAGCGATGTCGGAGGAGTTGAATCCGCGCTGGCGGAAGGTCAGCGAGTAATATTTTTTGCGATCGGGGTGGTCGGCCGGAATCTGGAGGCCAAGAGCCAGGAACCGCACCATGTGATTGTCGTCGATCGCCATGAACTTGCGATATTCCGCGGAGAAGACCAGCGGTGGTGGGTGTCCGAAATTCACGAAGCGGAAATGGCCGAGGGGGTCGACCTCGCCATATAGCATGGTGGCAATTTCGCGCGCGCCTTCTCTGCCGGTGATGCCGAGCGCGTTGCGTGCAGTCACGGATTGAGCCAGCCGCACGTTGAGGTTTTCGAACAGCTCGGGCGTGGTTTTTCCGTAGTTGTCGAGTTCGGTGAGCATCAAGGCGTGAAACGTGTCGTGGACCGTGGATGCGATTTTGGCCGAGATGATGCCGTGTCCCTGGGCGTCGACGAGCAGAACGCCAGCGGTGGAGCGAAGGTCGCGCAAGGCCTCGGCAACCCGCTCCTCGTCGGAGCTGCGCGCAAGTCTGTAGCCGGCTTCCATCTCAGGCCTGAAGCCGGGAGTGCCTTTCAGCCATTGCACGTGATCGTCGACGGAGTTGCGCACGAGCGAACCGGGAGGCAGCGGTTCGAGGAATTCCTGTGACAGGCGCTCAGCCCGGTGAATGCGGGCGTCGATGTCGTAACGTTGCTGGAAATTGATGTACTCAAAAAGATCGCCGCCAACCGTTCCCACCGGGATGGAATTGCCGAACATCTCGATGCCGGGAAGATGAGGGATTACTCCCTCCGCCGGCATCAGGCGGTTGCGCAAATATTCGTCGATGCTCGGAGCAGTGTTGAGGTCGCTCATTCGATTGAAGCTGCGGGCAGCTTCAGTGTTGATTTTATCGTAGTGCCGCAGTGTTCCTTGCGCACTGCGGAGTTCAAAAGTCAAAGGCCCCATCCTGTCGCATAAACCGCGACAAGGATGGGGCACCCGGTTCTTACTGGCCACTGACAACTGGCCACTGCCTTTATGTTCCTTCGTTCCAACCCGCCAGATATTCTTCCTGCTCGGGCGTTAGCTTGTCGATTTTGATGCTCATTGATTCGAGCTTCAGCTTTGCTACGCGCTTGTCGAGTTCGTCGGGAACTTTGTAGACCGTCTTTTCCAGCTTCTTGCTGTTCTTCACCATGTACTCGACGCTCAGGGCCTGGTCGGCGAAGCTCATGTCCATTACGCTGGCGGGATGGCCTTCGGCGCTGGCCAGGTTGATCAGGCGGCCTTCGCCGAGGAGGTTGATCTTGCGTCCGTCTTTCAGCGAGTACTCTTCGACGAAGGTGCGCGTGGTGCGCTTCGAGGACGACATCGCTTCGAGCGCCGGGATGTCGATCTCGACGTTGAAGTGGCCGGAGTTGGAGATGATCGCGCCGTCTTTCATCAGCGCGAAATGATCCTTGGTGAGCACGCTCTTGTTGCCGGTGACCGTGCAGAAGACGTCGCCGAGTTTAGCCGCTTCGGTCATGCTCATCACGCGGAAGCCATCCATCACAGCCTCGAGCGCTTTCGTGGGATCAACTTCGGTGACGATGACTTCGGCGCCAGCGCCACGCGCGCGTGAGGCGAGACCGCGGCCGCACCATCCGTAGCCGGCGACGACGAATTTCGATCCGGCGAGCAGGAAATTGGTGGCGCGGATAATGCCGTCGATAGTGGATTGTCCGGTGCCGTAGCGGTTATCGAACAGGTGCTTGGTGTCGGCGTCGTTGACGGCGACGATGGGGAACTTCAATACGCCTTCCTTGGCCATGGCGCGCAGGCGGATGACGCCCGTCGTGGTTTCCTCGGTGCCTCCGATGACGTATTCGAGCGCGTCGGTGCGCTTGGTGTGCAGCAGGGAGACAAGGTCGGCGCCGTCGTCCATGGTGATCTGCGGCTTGTGATCGATGGCGGCGAGGATGTGGCTGTAGTAGGTGTCGTTGTCCTCACCCTTGATGGCGAACACGGGAATGTTGTGGTCGCGGACGAGCGAAGCCGCAACATCATCCTGCGTGGACAGGGGATTGGAGGCGCAGAGCACGACTTCGGCTCCGCCATCGCGCAGGCAGATGGCCAGATTCGCGGTCTCGGCGGTGACGTGCAGGCAGGCCGAGATGCGGATGCCTTGCAGCGGCTGGTTCTTGATGAATTCCTTGCGGATGATCTGCAGGACCTTCATCGATTGGTTCGCCCACTCGATGCGCTTCTTGCCCAGATCGGCCAGTTCGATGTTCTTGATGTCGCAGTTGATGGCGGCGGTTGACATGCTTTTCCTCTTCTTTAAATTTTTAGCTTCTTCGCTTCGTTGCTTTGCGTCGTGGCGCGCGGAAAGCGGGAGAAAGATTGACTTCTGATGAACAGTGAACGATGACGTCCCACAAGCATTTTCGCAGAATATACGCGTTTGGGGAACTGGTCAGGACTCCAAATTCCTGTTTCCTGCACAGCTTTGGGACTATGCCGGCATGGCACTTTTGAATACAAAAAAAACGAACCACAGAGGTCACAGGGGAAAATCGGTTTCTCTGTGCTCCCCTGTGACCTCTGTGGTGAATCACTTCCTTGCGGCTACCGGTACGCGAAGGCCGGCATCGCTGGCCAGCTTGGCCGCTTTGTCGGTCGCTTCCCAGGTGAAGTCCGGATCATTGCGTCCGAAGTGGCCGTAGGCGGCGGTCTTCTTATAGATCGGACGGCGCAGGTTGAGCGACTCGATGATGCCGCGCGGCGTCAGCTTGAAGTGCGAACGGATGATGTCCGGGATGATTGCCGGATCGACCTTCTCCGTGCCGAAGGTTTCGACGAGCACGCTGACCGGATCGGCGACGCCGATGGCGTAGGCAAGCTGGACTTCGCAGCGGTCGGCGAGTCCGCCGGCGACCACGTTCTTGGCGATGTGCCGGGCCATGTAGGCAGCCGAGCGATCGACCTTGGTCGGATCTTTTCCGCTGAAGGCGCCGCCGCCGTGACGTCCCATGCCGCCGTAGGTGTCGACGATGATCTTGCGGCCGGTGAGTCCGGTATCGCCCATGGGGCCGCCGATGACGAAGCGTCCCGTGGGATTGATGTGGTACTTGGTGTCTTCATCGAGAAGCTGCGGCGGAATCACGGCCTGAATGACATGCTTCAGAATGCCCGAGCGAAGCTCGTCATTGCTGACGGTCTCAGCATGCTGGGTGGAGATGACGACGGCATCCACGCGGAGCACTTTGCCGTTCGCATCGTATTCAACTGTGACTTGGGATTTGCCGTCGGGCCGGAGGAAGGGAAGCGTTCCGTTCTTGCGCACTTTCGAAAGCTGCTGGGTCAGCTTGTGCGCCAGCGAGATGGGAGTGGGCATCAGCTCCTCATTCTCATTGACGGCGTAGCCAAACATCATCCCCTGGTCGCCGGCGCCGCCAGTGTCCACGCCCATGGCGATGTCGCCGGACTGCTTGTTGATGCTGGAGATGACGGCGCAGGTGTTGCAATCGAAGCCGTAGACGGCGTTGTCGTAGCCGATGGAGCCGACGGTGCCGCGCACCACCGACTGGAAATCGACGTAGGCCTTGGTGGTGATTTCTCCGGCGATGACGACCAGGCCGGTAGCGGTGAGAGTCTCGCAGGCAACGCGGCTGGTGGAGTCTTCGGTGAGGCAAGCGTCGAGGATGGCGTCGGAAATCTGATCAGCAATCTTATCGGGATGGCCTTCGGTCACCGATTCCGAGGTAAACAAGAAACGATTTTTAGATGGCAAGTTTTGTGTCTCCTTTAATTCTTGCGCGCATTCGTCGCGCACGGCTCGCGCCGTAGTGAAGCGTAGAAAATGTGGGCGAGCTCGTGGAAATCCAACTGGCCGCGTTTGGGGCGGCACACTGGGAGGAAGTCCTTTGAAAAGGCTAACAGAGGGGATGGGGGGGCGCAATGGTTTTGGCCCTAAGGGCTTTGGGGTGAGTTGAATAGCGGATTTGGGGAGGTGGATGGGAAGGGAGGAATGGTTACCGGGCGGGGCTCACGCTCGTACGCGACAACCCATGGAGCCTTTGTTTCGGAGTTGCCCGCCATCCGCTCACAAACCAAACCTATATATAAGGTAGCGATGCCGCGCGCTCTGTAGAACAGGTCAGCACGGGAATGTGGTTTCGCGCGAGAATGGCCACGCCGTTCCAGGAGCGCTCCCCTTGCCAGACTGCTTCGTACCCGAGAATCGGAAGGGCATTCACGGGAAAGGCCCCTTCTCTGCCTTGAGCTCTTGGAGACTCACCACGTCCGGTTCAGCTTTCGCTAACCAAGCCAGGAGGTTGTCGAGCCGCTTATTGATGTTGTTAACGTTGAAGGTAGCGACTTTCACCAAGCCCTTTCTGTTGTTCGGCGGTCACCGTCAAGATTGCACTGGCGGATGGATTCACGGGTAAACCGGAGTGCGCACCCTAAAATGTAAGCCCTCAACGGGCGGCAGCGGAAAGGGTAGTCTCAGGCGGGCTGCTGGTGGATCACCGTGCCATGGACATACGGTCTGTTCTCTCGGTAGAGAATCATGTGACCTGGGAACCGAGTGGACTGCCATCCAGGTATATGCTGGGTTGCCAGTCCCGATCAGTTCGCTCGCTCCGATACCGCCCTGAGGCACCACCACTGTTCGATCGTTGTAATCTGCATGTCCGGCGCGGTACTTCTTGTTGATGCACTCGTACCTCAGAAGAAACGGCAACTCCTCCTTCATGCGTATGAGCAGTTCTCTGATGTTCCATTCCCTCGCCTCGACGAATTCGCACGGCCACTCGTGCCGTATGGGGAACTGCATGTCGAAGCCTTCTTGATCTGCATCGGTCGTTTCCCTGTTGCGGCCTGGGTCGTGCGGGCCGAAACCGATGCCGTTCCACTCGCTGAGGTGTAGCTCCGCGTAGTGCTGTATCAGAGCACTCTCCGGGGCTAGCGCGGTCCAGTTTGGATGGATTGTGACGCACGCAAAGGTCATCTCTGCCACGTCGATGTTCTGCCGTCCCATGATCTTGAACTGGTGCTGAGAAAGCCGATTTCGAAGATTGTCGGCTTTCCCGACGTAGACAAGAATTCCGTTTCTGTGGAGGTGGTAGACGCCTTGACTAGTCGGAGTCAGAAGCAAGTTTTCCGCTGTCAGGCCCTGGGGATGAAGGCCGTCGAACGAGGCGAGAAGCTGCTCCCTGAGGGCAGAGATGATGTCAATTTCGAAATGGCCGAAGAATCCCACGCTTTAACTCGGTCGAGCATCGACGCCAGCCTGCCTGCGAGCAACTCCGCCAAATCCACCGGAACCGCGTTGCCGATTTGCCGCATGCTCTCCGTCCAAGAGTCGCAGAACACGAACTCGTCAGGAAACGATTGCAGCCTAGCGCTTTCTCGAACTGTGAAGTATCGGACTTCCCCATTCGGAAGCGCAAGCATATTTTCGCCGCCGGGTACTCCATGTACGCCAGCTTTTAGCGTTTTAGCGGGCTGGTCGAGGGCGCTCCCCGTGTGTCCGGTGTAGGATCGCGCGCCCGAGATCATGAAGTGGGTCAGTCCCGGTTCCTCCTCGGTTCGTGTGCGGCTGGGTTTGGGCAGGTCTGAGATAACGTCGCGCACCGTTCGCCATGGTTTCAGCGCAGGAGGCATTAGATATTGCCGTAGCTCCTGTAGCTTGGGTAGCAAAGCAGGCGAAGGCTTTGGCTGCCTCACGCCATGGCGGTTCCAATATTCGCCCGTCCGAAACTGCTCCCACAGTAATGTCTCGGCACAGTGCGTCTGCGAGGGAAACGACCACTCTGCCCCGAGATCCGCTCGAATGGCGATCATGAATAGCCGCTCTCGCTTTTGCGGCAGGCCATAATCCGCAGCGTTCAGCGGCTGGTGGACGACGTTGTAGCAGAGGCCGTCCTTCCGCCCCTTCGTATGATAACGCTCAAGCCGTGCCAAGTGTGCAGGCCAGTCTTCGCTGCGCTTCCGCGTCAGTTCAGGATAGCTGAGCATGAGTTCTATGTAGCCGAAATACTTGCTGAACGACGGACGCACAAGCCCTCGGACGTTCTCGACGATCACTGCCCGCGGCTTGAGAATTCGGATCGCTCGCGCCATCTCGGGGAACATGTTGCGAGCGTCCTCGTGTCCTTTGTGCTTCCCGCCTATCGAGAACGGCTGGCACGGCACCCCTCCAGCGAGGAGATCTACTTCGCCTTTCACCAGCCCGTAGTCGAACTCTCGAACGTCATCGTGATAGATCGGCCAGTTCGACATGAAGGATACTCCGCGGCTTTTGTTCTCCTTCATTGTGTTGTAAGCCGACTTATCCAGTTCTACGACAGCCAAGTGCTCGAAGCCTGCTCTCGCTATGCCTAGTGCCAGACCTCCCGCTCCACTGAATAGCTCTACGCTACGCCGCATCCAAGAACCTCTCGATTTTCGTCGTGAGCCGATCCGACTTCACGAGTTCGCATTCCCAAACAATGCCGACCTTCCATCCGGCTTTCCGCAACTGAGCCGCGTTGAGCAGGTCGCGCTTGCGGTTCCCTTCGAGCTTGGGCTTCCAAAAGTCAAGTCTAGACTTGGGCAGGCGAGCGAGTAAACATCCCGAATGGCGATGCCAAAAGCATCCGTGCACAAATAGGACCTTGTGCAGTTTTGGGAAAACCAAGTCTGGTTTGCCAGGAAGCTTCGAGACGTGAAGCCTGTACCTGAACCCAAGGCGGTGAACAATGGAGCGCACCTTCATCTCAGGCTTTGTGTCTGCTCCACGGACGAGCGACATGCGCACACTTCGATCTCGTGGGCTCAGAGTGTCCATGGAAATTTTCAGGCTGGTGGATAAATCATACATCAGCCCTGGCTGTGCGCGAACGGCGGTTCCTAGCAACGATCCGAGTAAACATCGCGGCCTGGCCTCACCCCGTCCCTTCGTATGCCTACGAATAGATCCCAGGCGCCTCATGTCCAAGCTTTTGCACGTACTCGACGTATGTCCCAGGATAAACAGTGGGATGGCGGTCCGTGCCGCTTTCGCCGCCCAGTTCCAGCACACGTGAGCCGAGACCGCGAAGGAACATGCGGTCATGCGATACGAAGATCATGGTGCCTTCAAAATCCTTCAGGGCGTCCACCAGCATTTCCTTGGTTGCAAGATCCAGGTGATTCGTCGGTTCGTCGAGCACCAGGAAGTTTGGTGGGTTATAGAGCATGCGTGCGATTGCGAGCCGGGATTTTTCTCCGCCAGAGAGTGAGCGGATCTTCTTGTCCACGTCTTCGCCGGAGAACTGGAACGCCCCGGCCAAGGTGCGCAGCGCCCCGAGATTGTCGTGGGGAAAATCCTGTTGCAACTGTTCGATGACGGTGAGATCGGGATTAAGCACGTCCAGGGATTGCTGCGCGAAGTAGCCCATATACAGGCTGGCGCCGAGCCGCACGCTGCCCTCATCTGGAGCACTGGCGCCGGCAATCATTTTGAGCAGCGTGGTCTTGCCCGCGCCGTTTCTTCCCATGACGGCCCAACGCTCTCCGCGACGGATGGTGAGATTGAATCCTTCATAAATCACGCGCGGGCCGTAACTCTTGTGCAGATTCTCAAGGACGGCCACCTGTTCACCCGATCGCGGTGGGATACGAAAATCAAACTTCACTACCTGGCGTTTCTTCGGCAGTTCGATCTTTTCGATCTTGTCCAGCGCCTTGATCCGGCTCTGTACCTGGGCCGCTTTGGCCGCGTGCGTCCTGAAACGATCAATGAAGCGCTGCTCTTTGGCAAGCATGGACTGCTGCCGGGCAAATGCTGCCTGCTGATTGCTCTCTCTGATCGCCCGCTCGCGTTCGTAGAAGTCGTAGTCACCTGAGTAGGTGATGATTTCGCCGCCATCAATCTCTGCAATCTTTGAGACTAGACGATTCATGAACTCGCGGTCGTGCGAGGTCATGAGCAGCGCGCCGGGAAATGACTTGAGAAACTGCTCGAGCCAGATGATGGATTCGATGTCGAGATGGTTCGTCGGTTCGTCCATCAGCAATACATCCGGCATTCCGAGCAGGACGCGCGCCAGGGCAACCCGCATTTTCCATCCGCCCGAGAGAGCGCCCACGTCGCCGTCAATCTGATCGTCTTTGAATCCCAGACCGTGGAGCACCTCGCGGGCCTGCGATTCGAGCGCGTAACCGCCCAAATGCTCGTACTCCTCCTGAACATGACCGAAGCGATCAAGGATGCGGTCCATGTCACCAGCCTTGTCAGGGTCGGACATTTCCCGCTGCAAGGCTTCGAGTTCGTGGTGTAGATCGCCGACGCGTCCGCTCCCTGCAATCGCTTCATCCAGGACCGAACGGCCCTGCATTTCCTCGACGTCCTGGCGAAAGTAGCCGATTGTCAACTTCTTGGGGACGGAGACCGCGCCCTCGTCGGGCGTTTCCTCGCCGACCACCATCCGGAATAGCGTTGTCTTGCCCGCCCCATTGGGACCGACCAGCCCGACTTTTTCGCCAGGATTCAACTGAAACGAAGCATCCACGAAGAGCAACTGCTTGCCATACTGCTTATTGATGTTTGAGAAAGAGATCATTTTGAAGGAGCAACTCGCGGCACGGTGCCTATTCCAGTGTAGCGTGGACAGAAAATTGATCAGGAAGCAGAAATCAGGGATCGCAAAATCCGTACTTGACATTGCCAGATAATCCACTACCATATGGTTGTGGATCGATTAGGTACAACGTTTGCGGCTTTGTCTGATCCGACCCGGCGGGCAATGATCGAGCGACTCTCCCATGGGCCTGCCTCTGTGCATGGATTGACGGAACGGTTTGCACTTTCGCAGCAGATGATTTCAAAACATATTGCCTACCTGGTGCGGGCGCGGATTGTGATCAAGACGAAGCGTGGACGAGAGAGTGTGTGCACGCTTAGGCCAGCGGCGATTAAAACAGTCGGCGACTGGGCGTTTAGCTATCGCCGATTCTGGGAAGAGAGTTTCGACAAACTGGAAGTAGTTGTAAATCAAATGAAGATAGAGGAGGCCAGAGATGACAAAAAGCACGGTGAACGAGATAGAGCGGATGGTCGTAACAAGAATTTTTGATGCCCCACGCGAGTTGGTATGGAAGGCGTGGACAGACCCGAAGTACATCATGCGGTGGTGGGGACCGAAGGGCTTTACTTCGCCTGTTTGCAAGATGGATTTTCGCGTGGGAGGAAAACTTCTCTGCTGCATGAAGGCGCCGGATGGGCAGGAGGGCTGGAATGCGGTTGAATACTACGAGATTGTTCCGTACGAGAAGATTGTTTCCTTGATGTACTTTTCTGACCCGGAGGGAAACAAGATTGATCCTGCGCAATTGGGACTCGAACCTGAGGCCATCGAGGGTGCTTACGACGTGACCATCTTTGAGGATCTCGGAAACGGCCAGACGAAACTCACCCACATTGGAAATGAACCCATGGAGAGCGCCAAGAAAAGCGGGCAATTCGAGGGCTGGAACGAGATACTCGAAAAAGTTTCCGCAGTTGTTGCCGAGCTGGCGCAGGCGAAATAAGAAACTGAAGCTTTGATTCGCGAAAACTCAATCGTGGAGAAAGAAATGAAAAGAATACCGTTTCTCGTTATCGTCCTGCTGGCATTCGCATTTCCCGCCCTTGCCCAGGACGCGATGAAGAAAGATGCAGCCGTCAAGCCTGCCGATCCGGAGTTGAAAGTCGTGCTCGATTCCTGGAATGAGATTGGCCGCAAGCTGACGGCCATGGCCGAAGATTTTCCTGAGGACAAATATGACTTCAAGCCGACGCCCGCGCAGCGCAGTTTCGCAGAGCAATTGCTGCATGCTGCGGGTTCAATGTATTACTTCACCAATCCCGTGATGGGGCAGAAGCCTCCCGCGGCAGAAGACCCGAAGCGCGACCAGTACAAAACAAGGGCCGACATCGTCGCATTCGTAAAGAAATCCGTTGCCGACGGCGCCGCTGCCATTCAGTCAAAGGGCGAGAAAGGCCTGATGCAGACTGTCGTATACGGTGATCAGAAAGCGCGCGTTCTCGACATAGCATACGGCCTCATCGAACATAGCGGTGAACACTACGGCCAGCTGGTTGTGTACTACCGCCTCGCAGGTCTTGTGCCGCCGGAGTCGCGGCCCAAGAAGTAAAGGCGGGTGGCCCGGCTTTCAAACTGCCTATCTTTGCGTTTTTTGCAAGGGCGGGCGGCGATCCTGCCGGCGCAACTTTTGTCCGTTCTACCTCTTGGTTACCTATCGGATCTCGGTGAGCGCCCTGGCGATCATGCACTCACCGAGATCCGCCGACTTCAGATGGCCGAGAAGCCACCGTCGACAGACAAATCCACGCCATTCACGAAGCTCGAATCGTCGGAAGCAAGAAACAGCGCGACCGTCGCGATTTCCTCAGGTTGACCCATCTTTCCCCGCGGGATCAGGGATTCGAACATCTCCTTCGCTTCCTTGGTGAGAACTTGTTCCTGCATCGGTGTGGCGATCGGCCCCGGGCCCAGCACGTTCACTCGGATACTCCTGCCCTTCAGTTCGTTGAGCCACGTGCGTGCAAAGGAGCGCAATGCCGCCTTACTCGCCGCATACACGCTGAAACCAGGAAAACCCTTCACCGAAGCAACGGATCCCGTCATGATGATCGATCCGCCATCGTTGAACAGCGGCAATGCCTTCTGAACCGTAAACAGCGTTCCGCGCGTATTCAGGCCGAAGGCCGCATCGAAGTGCTGCTCGTAATCTCGCCCAGTGGTAAGG
>Ga0207008_10150_pt2 | contig 21225 bp, 16 predicted proteins | sample Alteio_BWMinCont_83_FD_153489 | JGI IMG/M metagenome (GOLD analysis project Ga0207008, IMG submission 153489) | Enriched cells from forest soil in Barre Woods Harvard Forest LTER site, Petersham, Massachusetts, United States -... | ecosystem: Environmental > Terrestrial > Soil > Temperate forest >... | reverse complement strand
CTTGAAGAAAATGTGAATGCATGGGTGAAGAGCAAGCAGTCAAATTCATAATAAAATAATGAACTCTAAATGAAATCGGGTGTAAACGCATCAAAATCATTCCGAATTTTAGATATTTGCAACTTCTTAAATAAAAATTATTCAGCATAGCATGAATTTCACGAGTTATAAAAAGTTAAACACCATTATTGGTTGGCTTGTATTCGGTATCGCCGCCTTCACCTACCTGTCTACTATTGAGCATACGGTAAGTCTCTGGGACTGTGGTGAGTTTACACCATCTGACAAACGTTTGGAAGTGCCCCACCCACCGGGAGCCCCTTTTTACATGCTCGTTTATCACCTGGCTACACTCTTCGCAGGGTCTAATATGAAGATGATTCCGATTTTAACCAACTCTGTTTCCGGATTGAATTCTGCATTCTGTATCCTGTTTTTGTTCTGGTCTATTACAGCACTCGCCATTAAATTTATGGTGAAAGATAGAAATAACATGGAAAAAGGTACTGTTTATGCGGTAATGGGGGCGGGCATCGTAGGCGCTCTGGCTTATACTTTTTCTGACACGTTCTGGTTCTCAGCAGTTGAAAGTGAGGTTTACGCCATGTCATCGATGATGACGGCACTGGTATTCTGGCTTATCATGAAATGGGAGTTACGATCGGATGAACCGAATAACCTCAAGTGGATGGTGCTTATTTTCTATATGATCGGTATTGTAATCGGCGTCCACTTGCTGGGCTTGCTCGTTATCCCAATCATATTTATCGTATATTATTATAAAAAATATCCAGAGGTAACCTGGAAAGGCCTTGGCATTGCAATTGTCCTTGGTATATTAGCTCTGGCTGTTGTTCAGTTTGGTATCATTCAGTACATGATCGCCATTAGTGCGGGATTCGACCGCATTTTTGTAAACGGTTTCGGTTTGCCTTTCTGGAGTGGGGTTTTATTCTTTTATTTCCTTGTATTTGCTGTTTGTGGCTATTTTATATGGTGGTCTCATAAAAGAAATAAGGTGATGCTGAATACAGCATTGACCTGTTTTATTGCAACCATTATTGGTTACAGCTGTTATGCCCTTTGCCCTATCCGGTCTTATGCCAATCCTGCCATTGATATGAACGATACTCAGGACGTATATAATTTCCTGGGTTACCTGGGCCGTGATCAGTATGGTGATATGTACCTGTTTAATGGTCCCTATTACACAGCCTATACTAAGAATTCGTATGACAATCCTACGATTAAAGTAGTTGACGCCGGTCAATTGTATCGCACCGATGTTGCAAGTCATTCTTATGTAGAAGCAGGCCACAAAAAATCTTATGAATTCCCTAATCCTAAATTTAAAACCATTTTCCCCCGTATGGCCAGCCAGGGAGATCAATATATAAATGGATATAAATACTGGGGAAATGTTAAAAATGAAAACAACCTGAGTTTTGTAAAGAATAATCTTGCATTTGCCTGGAATTATCAGTTTAACTATATGTACTGGCGTTATTTTGCGTGGAATTTTATAGGCCGGCAAAATGATATGCAGGGCATTATCAACGAATTTTTCCAGGGCAACTGGATTACCGGTATACCTTTTATTGACAGTGGCATCCTGCAAAGAGGTCCAACAAAGGGTGTACCTTATTACCTTTCTTCAAATAAGGCATTAAATAAACTATTTGCGCTGCCATTTATACTTGGCTTGCTCGGAATGTTTTATCAATACAAGAAAAACAAAAGAGACTTTTTTATGGTTTTTGCCTTTTTCTTCATGACAGGGCTTGCCATTGAAATATACCTGAATATGCCTTCTCCGCAGCCTCGTGAACGGGACTATGCCTTTGTCGGGTCCTTTTACGTATTTGCCATCTGGATCGGATTCGGGGTACTGTGGGTATACGATTTTATCAAAAAGCGAATAGCCAGCCTTGGCGGCACAACAGTTGCCATACTTGCAACAGGTATTTGTGTTGTAGCTGTACCCGTACTGATGGCCGGACAGGAATGGGATGATCATGATCGTTCCAAGAGGATGGCTTCAAGAGATTATGGTGCCGACTATCTGTATTCCTGTGCGCCGCACGCTGTATTATTCACCAATGGTGATAATGATACCTATCCACTCTGGTATTGCCAGGAAGTAGAAGGCATCAGGGACGATATCAGGATTGTGAACCTGAGCTTGTTTGGAACTGATTCTTATATCAACCAGATGCGTGCCCCGGTTAACAATGCCATCGGTTTGCCATTTACGCTTACGGAAGCTCAGACCGTAGATTGGGATTATGTTCCTTATTATGAGGAATATGCCAAGCAATACGATCAGAAAAATTACACCGATTATAAAAAGGTACTTGAATTTATTGCCAGCAAAAATGTAAGCACAAAGCTGCCTCCCGATGAAGATGGCTTCAGGTCGCCTTTCCTGCCTACCCGCAAATTAAGGATTCATGTTGACAGAAATGCAGCCATCAAAAGCGGTACTGTTTCTTCGAGAGACACAGCTTATATATCTGAAAACATTGATATTGATATTCATAAAAGCAATATGTACAAGTCAGATATCATGCTTCTTGATTTTATCATGACCAATAACTGGAAAGTGCCGATTTATTTCTCAATCACTTCAGGTCCTGATGAATACCTGGGTCTCGGCAGATACCTGCAACAAGAAGGTCTGGCCTATCGTTTGATACCTATCCGCAATAATTCAAATGTTGGAAAGGGTGGGGATGAAAAACGAATGGAAATTGATACGATGTATAAAAACATAACTCAAAAATTTGAGTGGGGTGCATTGGATAAATTCCCAACTACCTATGTTGATTTCGTGCTTGCCCGCCAGAGTGAAAATCTCAGGGGCGTGATGCAAAAACTGGCTTCTCAGTTGATGTACCAGAATAAAATGGATAGCGCGGTAAAAATATGCGACATGAGCCAGAAATATATTCCTGAAACAGCAGTACCATATATATACTATTATGACATCGCACCTACTGTTGATATTTATTTCAAAGCAGGGCAGAAGGAAAAGGCGCAAAAACTGGCCAATCGTCTTGCAGACATCTATATTGAAGAATTGAAGTATTATGCCGACGCAAGCAAAAACAAATCTATGGAACAGGATCTGTATAATTTCCAGAGAATTCCACTGGCTACAGCTGCGTTGAACTACTTGGTACAGATGGCCAAGGAAAACAATGATACCCAGTTGCTCAATAAAGTGAAACCGGAAGCAGATAATTATAACCAGATTTTCCCTCAGGAAAATCAGCAACAGCAAGATCAGGGAGATCCGAACGCAGCGGATTGATTTTAATGATCACTGATTTGAATAACATAGAAACGCCAATGATAATACTATCATTGGCGTTTTTTAATTTAAAGCCTTTCAGAGAATTAGATTAATTTAGAACAAAAATTACAAACAATATGGAAACGCCACAGGTACCTTACACCCCGCCAACACTTGAAGAGATAAAAAAAAGACATAAGGCTGTAAGAAACATTAATATAGAGCATAGGGAAAAACTTTCAAGACTCGAAAAATGGGCTGTCTGGATTACAGAGAAAGTAGGTACTATGGGTTTTTTTCTGATCATTTTTGCCTGGACAATTCTCTGGTTAGCCTGGAATATGGTAGCGCCTGTATCATTTAGATTTGATCCATACCCTGCCTTTGTTCTTTGGCTCTTTATATCCAATATGATCCAGATATTTTTAATGCCATTGATCATGGTAGGGCAAAACCTTCAGGGGCGTCATTCGGAAGCCAGGGCTGAAGCCGATTTTGATGTAAACACCAAAGCCGAAGAAGAAATTGAGACGATTCTGGAGCATCTTGAAAATCAGAATGCATTGATTTTGAAAATATTAAATCGTTTGGATACCGATAAATAGGTTTGATAAGTATATTCTGAAACGGATTAGGTGATTAATATAAATTTGCCCTGTAAAGCCCAGAATGGGCGTGATATACTAACACAGGGTGAAGCCCTGTGCATATGCAACACATCGTGTACAGCCCTAAAAGGGCGAGATAAAAGGCTAAGAGAAAGCACATACTTAAAAAAATATCCTAAACATATTCATTATGCCCCTTCAGGGCTATTTATGTGAATTTGTCATTGCGAAGGGCTCCACCCTTCGCTGATGTATGCCGCCCTTTCGGGGCTAAAAAATAACTTCAAAGTCCAAATACTTGTGTGCATGGTAGCTCCACAAAGTAAAAGGTAAAGGAAGTTTTTAGAGATGCCTATTAATAATAATATTTTTCAGTTGCTCTTTTATAGACAGGAAAATACCAGGTTCCCTTAATGCCGAAGGTCATATCGAAATGGGTACTGTTATCAAATTTAAGGACATCATATTCATAACCGGGTTCTTGTGTCAACCCCTGGTCCGCTTCCAGGGCTATTGAAAAATTGATACGTTTGTTGTTGCTAAAATTTATATAACCGAAGCTTTCAGAAAGGGCAGGGCCGTAAGTAATTCTCTCGTATCCATAAAGATAATTCCCAAGAACGGGGCTGGGTTGGTCGCCATTCCAGTAATAATATACCTGGTGATACCAGAAGCCAATGCCACCCAATAGAAAAAGTCCGCAACTTGGGTTTGGGCCAAGACCGCGAAATATTTTCCCTGCTTTGAGCATCACAAAATGCCCGCGTTCAAAAACCTGTACATTCTGCGCAAATTGTCCTGCATTGTCAATCAAAAATCCCTGGGACGTGACGATACTATCCAATGGATTAATCTTCACAGTACTGCCAAATATATAATCGTATTCTATGCCATAGATCACGTTGTGTTTGGTTTTTTTCCAGAAAGATGCCCCAATTTTCGAATCTCCTCCAAAACTTTTGGCGAGTATCCCGGCAGGCAACTCGTATCCATATTGGAACCCTATGACCGGGAAACTTAAAGAGCTGTCCTGCATATCCTGCGCTTTGATTCCTGAGGAAGTTAAAAGAAGAATAAAAGCAAAGATTGCTTTAAGGATATGTTTCGGGGATTGCATGGGTACAAAAATAAGGAAATCAGCTTAGATTGTTTCCTGATCAGATTTGACAACTTTTCAAAAGTTGTCAAATCTCTAACAACAAGACAACCAATTTTATTATCTTTACGTCTGCTAAATGATGAACCCGACTAAACAGATATGGATTTTTGCATTCATTGCATTTGCGTGGAACATTGCGCATGCAGCTAAGCCCGTTACTGCTAAAAATTTCATCAATCACTCTGACTGGAATTTCGTCGAAAACAAAGGCCAGCTGGCTGATGAAAATGGGAATATCCTTAAAGATATCAAATACTACGGCCATCAGGGAGGCGTAAATATCTATTGCAAACCCGGCGAAATCAGTTTTGTTTTTACGAAAAACGAGAATACCCAAAATGCTATTTCCGAGGCAACAGGGATGGGAATGGAATCCCCCTTTACAAAGGGGGCAGGGGGATTTGGTCAATTAAAGCACGAAATTTCCCAACCCTCCAAAACCACCATCTCCCGCACAGATCTTATCCTCCTAAATTCCAACCCCTCCGCCCATATCCTCGCAACAGACCAACAGGAATATTATGAAAACTTTTACACCACCCCGAATAAGTCGGGGCAGGCTGGCGATGCGGATCATGGCATTACCAATGTCCACACCTATAAAACCATCACCTACAAATGGATCTACCCAAATATTGACCTTGTTTTGCATGCCAAACCAAACGGCGTGAAATACGAATTTGTCGTTTATCCCGGCGGAAAAGTAAGCGATATTCAAATGCAATGGAATGGGCTTGAAGGCATTAAAAAATTAAAAGATTCAAAAATTGAATATTCTTTGGCTTTGGGAAAAATGGATGAAAGCAAACCGGTTAGTTTTCAAGGGAAGAATATTGTTGCAAGTGATTTTGAAAAGCATTATAATATTGTTGGTTTTAAGGTGAATAGATATGATAAATCCCAAACTTTGGTTATTGACCCGACATTAATTTGGGGAACGTATTTGGGGGGGAGTGGGGATGATATTGGGTATTGTGTTGCAACAGATACTTTTGGTGATGTTTATATTACAGGCAATACAACAAGCACATCAGGAATTGCAACCCAGGGAGCTTTCCAAACTTTGAATGGGAATGGAACATGGGGTCCAGGGTATCCTGATGCATTCCTCGCTAAATTTAATAGTTCAGGCACGCGTCAATGGGCCACTTATTATGGGGGCAATGGCGTGGCTGAAGGTAGTTGCGTTGCAGTCGATAACATAGGAAATGTATATATCACGGGAAACGCCTTTGGTTATTCAGGCATTGCCACAGCTGGCGCATACCAGACTTCATTAATAACTTTAGGTACTTTAGACGGTAATGCATTCCTTGTGAAATTCAACAGCAGCGGTCTGCGTCAATGGGGTACCTATTATGGCATTGCAAGTGGAAGTGGCGTCGCCACGGACGCAAACAGAAATGTATATCTTACAGGTACTGCTGAAAGTTCCGCAGGCATTGCTACAGTTGGGGCTTACCAGAGTTCTCTTGCCGGATATTACAATGCATACCTTGCCAAATTCAACAGCGTTGGTGTGCGACAATGGGCTACCTATTTTGGCGGAACTGTTGAAGATTTCGGTACGGGCGTCGCAACTGACTTTTCCGGTAATATATATATTACAGGTAATACCTCAAGTTCTTCAGGTATTGCGACAGTCGGAGGGTATCAAACATCATTTGGAAGTAATGGCACCTATCATGCGTTTTTAGCAAAATTCACTGATAACGGCAGTTTAGACTGGGCAACCTATTATGGAGGGAATGATACGGATAATGGATTAGGAGTAAGTACCGATGGCTCTGGCAATGTGTATATTACCGGCGCAACTTGGAGTTCTTCCGGAATCGCTACATCGGGAGCATATAAGACAGCATACGGAGGGTCTGGAGATGGTTTTCTTGCAAAGTTCAATTCAAGTGGCAAGAGATCCTGGGCTACTTATTTTGGTGGCAGCGGTGCAGATCAGTGTAATGGTATTACCAGCGATGGTTCAGGTAACTTATATATTACAGGACAGACGGCAAGCACGAGTGGTATTACAACATCAGGTGCATATCAGACCTCTTTTGGTGGAAATAGTGATGTCTTTTTGGCAAAATTTAATTCCGGAGGTACATTAACATGGGCTACTTATTATGGAGGGAATAATAATGACATTGGTCAAGGTATTTCGACGGATCGTTTCGGTAATATATATATTACTGGAGAGACGGCAAGTATAAGTGACATAGCCACTTCCGGCGCATTTCAAACTGCTTTTGGTGGAAATCAGGATGCCTTTATCGCCAAATTTGGTATTAAAAATAAAGCTGACATAGGAATTGACTCGATAATTTCTCCTGCAAGAAATTCTTGTGTAAAAAGTTCTTTTATTGTGATTAATCTTAAAAATTATGGCACTGATACGCTCAATTCGGTGTCAATAATTTCTTCAATCAACGGCAAACTTCAAGCGCCTTATTTCTGGAGCGGGAACCTCTATCCTCACAGCACAATAATGGTAAACATTGGAGCCGATACATTTTCACTCGGAACTGATACCTTAAAAATATGGATATCTGACCCGAATGGAGGCATTGATTCTATTACCGCTAATGATACCGCCACAACTGTTATCCACGTCCATTCCCTTCCTCCCGCCAATGCCGGCCCGGATACCACGCTCTGCTATAATGAAACATACACCATGCAAGGTTCAGGCGGAGTGACCTATACATGGCATCCTGCCACTTATTTATCTTCTGCAACTGATCCTAATGCCATTGCCATCCTGCCCAATACAGAACATTATGAACTGATTGTACAAAATACTTTTGGCTGTATCGACAGTGCACCCGTCTTGCTGAAAGTAAGGCCGAAACTTAAACTAAAAGCATTTACACTCAATAATCCTGTCTGTTATGGCAAGGATGCAATCCTCTATGGCATTGGTAGCGGAGGTGACAGTTTGCATTACAAATATCAATGGGTGAATGATGGGGCAACCGGAGATTCCATAACAGAAAAGGGAATCCAAAGTGGATGGCATAAAGTAATCCTGAGTGATAACTGTACACCCGATAGTGTAACGGATAGTATATATATTACAGTTACCCCACCTGCCAAAGCGGATTTTACCTTCGGTCAGTCTCAAAAAATAAAAATAAACCAGAAGACAGATTTCCTCAATCAATCTGCAAATGCTTCTTCTTATTTATGGACATTCGGAACAAAGGACAGCAGCAAACTGGTTTCGCCGGTTTACATCTACACAGATTCAGGGGAATATAAAATAGAATTAATAGCCTTTGGAATAGATGGTTGTCCCAATGATACCACTTATAAAATTATTAAAATCATTGGCAATCTTGTTACCATCTATATCCCCAACGCATTCAGCCCGAATGGTGATGGTACAAATGATGTTTTTGATATTTCCGGCATTGGTATTCAAAGCTATTCATACAATATCTACAACCGCTGGGGCGAACATATTTTTGAAGCATTTCAGGGACGTACCGCATGGGATGGCAAATTCAAAGGCCAGCCAGTCATGGAAGGGGTATATATTTACCAACTGGATGTCATTGACCTCGAAGGCCAGCATCATTATTTAAGTGGGAATATTAGTTTGATGCGATGAAAACAATGAAGCAATAAGACAATGAGGCAATTTGAAAATTTATTGATCATTGATAATTGATCATTTCCTTATGCCTTGCGCCTGACCCCTGATTCCTATTTTCCCTACCTTTGCATCATGGAACAGATAAAAATGGTAGATATTGGTGCACAGCATGCCCGGATCAAAAACGAACTGGACGAAGCCATCGGAAGGGTGATGCAAACCACGGCTTTTATCAAAGGTCCTGATGTTAAATTATTCGAGGAGGAGCTTGCAGCTTATCTTGATGTAAAGCATGTCATTGGCTGTGGTAATGGGACGGATGCGCTGCAACTGGCACTTATGGCATTGGATCTTCCGGCCGGAAGTGAAATCATAACCACAGATTTTACATTTGTGGCCACCGCAGAGGTCGTGAGGCTCCTGGGATTAACGCCGGTATTGGTTGATATCGATCAGGATACGTTTAATATCGATCCCATGAAGCTCGAAGCAGCAATATCCCATAAAACCAAAGCAATTATCCCAGTACATCTGTTCGGGCAATGTGCCGATATGGATGCGATCATGGATATTGCCCAGAGGCATAATTTATTCGTCATTGAAGATACAGCCCAGGCCATAGGGACGGAATATACCTTTAAAGATGGGACTATTAAGAAATCGGGAACCATCGGTCATATAGGTTGCACTTCCTTTTTCCCATCCAAAAATCTGGGTGCCGCAGGCGATGGCGGTGCTGTTTTTACAAATGACATCCACCTGTCCAGGAAAATTTCCAGTATTGCCAATCATGGCCAGGGAGACCAGTATTATTACGAATATATAGGCGTAAACTCCCGGCTCGACACTTTGCAGGCGGCGATTTTACGTGTTAAGCTGAAACATCTTGATGAATACAATGCCGCAAGACAAAGCGCCGCAGCATATTATGATGAAGCATTTGATGGGAATCCTGATTTGCAGATCCCGGCCCGAAATCCATCATCCACCCACACTTTTCATCAGTATACACTGAAATTACTCGAAGGCAACAGGCATGAATTTATTAAATACCTCGATGGCAAAGGGATTCCGAATAAGGTTTACTATCCGGTGCCCATTCATGTCAATAAACCCTATACCGATACCTCTATTTATTTGATGGACAATCTTGAGAATACGCTCAAAGTTACTAATGAAGTGATCAGTCTGCCAATGCATACTGAATTAACAGAGGAACAATTGAAATATATTGTGGATACCGTAAATGGCTTTAGTAATTAAAAACAGCCCATGCATACCTTTCATAAAACCCCGATATTTAGGTATTTTTGCTAAGTTTGCACCTTCATTTTTTCTATAATATCATAAATGGCCAAGCTCAGCATCATAATCCCTGCCTATAATGAAGGCGCAACCATCCATAGGATACTTGAAAAAGTATTGGCTGTTGAGCTCATAGGCGGTATCGAAAAAGAAATCGTTATTGTAAATGACTGCTCAAGAGACAATACGATAGAGGCAGTGAATCTATTTATCAGTGAACATAATCTGGAATCCATCAGGCTTGTATCTCACGAAGTAAATAAGGGAAAGGGTGCAGCATTGCATACAGGTATTGCCCAGGCCACGGGAGACTACCTGGTTATCCAGGACGCTGACCTTGAATATGATCCTGCCGAATATAATTTACTGTTGAAACCTGTTTTAGACGGCTTTGCTGATGTTGTGTATGGTTCACGGTTTATGGGAGGCAACCCACACAGAATCTTGTTTTTCTGGCACAGCATCGGGAATAAAATGCTAACTATGGCCTCAAATATGTTCACCAACCTGAACCTCACGGATATGGAAACCTGTTATAAATTATTCAGGACGGAAATGATCCAGAACTTAAACCTCAGGGAAACCAGGTTTGGATTTGAACCAGAGGTTACCGCCAAGGTGGCAAGGATTCCCAATATCAGGATCTATGAAATAGGGATATCTTATTATGGCAGAACCTTTGAAGAGGGCAAAAAAATAAGCTGGAAAGATGGATTCAGGGCCATATATTGTATCTTAAAATATAATATATTCGATAAAACGACTTTCAGAAAATAAAAATAATATTTTGTAATCGTAAGATTATCTGAATAGATTTAAGCTCAAATAATTAAGTATTTAATATAAAATGAAAATATCAGTCATCGGGACAGGTTATGTAGGGTTGGTTACAGGCACATGCTTTGCCGAAACAGGCAATACCGTGTTTTGCGTAGATAATAATATAGAAAAAGTAAAAAAGCTGCAAGATGGTAAAATTACCATCTACGAGCCCGGTCTTGATGTGCTGTTTGAAAGAAATATAAACCAGGGAAGGTTGAAATTCACTACGAATCTCGCTGAAGGTATAGAAGACGCAAAAATAATATTTCTCGCCTTGCCGACACCTCCGGGTGCTGATGGATCTGCAGATCTGAAATTTGTTCTGGAAGTAGCCAAGCATCTGGGTCCATTGCTTAAAGATTATGTGGTTATTGTTGACAAGAGTACGGTTCCGGTGGGCACTTCTGAAAAAGTAAGTGCCGCTATCACTCAAAATGCAAAGGTTCCTTTTGATGTCGTTTCAAACCCGGAATTTTTAAGAGAAGGCGTGGCAGTAGAAGATTTTATGAAGCCCGACAGGGTTGTTATAGGCACAAGCAGCGAGCGAGCCAAAGAGCTCATGGAAAAGCTTTATGCGCCTTATGTTCGTCAGGGCAACCCGGTGATATTTATGGATGAGCGTTCAGCGGAACTTACAAAGTATGCTGCAAACGCATTCCTCGCCACCAAGATCACGTTTATGAATGAGATAGCAAACCTTTGCGAAAAAGTCGGCGCCAATGTTGATGATATCCGCAGAGGTATCGGTTCTGATAGCAGGATCGGTAAGCGGTTTCTATTTGCAGGTATCGGATATGGAGGAAGTTGTTTTCCCAAAGACGTTCAGGCACTGGGGAAAACGTCTGAAGAAAATGGCTATGATTTCAGGATGATCAATGCAGTTATGGATGTAAATGACAAGCAGAAGACTATGCTGCTGCCAAAACTGAATGCCTATTTTGAAGGCAAACTGGCGGGTAAAAAAATTGCCGTTTGGGGTCTTGCGTTCAAACCAAATACCGATGATATCCGTGAAGCGGCCTCATTGAATAATATCAATGCATTGCTTGAAATGGGCGCAGAAATTGTGGCCTATGATCCTGAGGCTATTGAAAATGTTAGGCAGATAGTTGGTGATAAGATCAAATATGCAAAGGACCAGTATCAAGCAGCAGAAGGCGCAGATGCTATTCTTATCATGACGGAATGGCCTGTTTTTAGAACTCCGGATTTTGAACTGCTGGCAAAGACCATGAAAAATAAGGCGATATTTGATGGACGCAATCTTTTTGAAACGGAAGAAATGAAACAAATCGGTTTTCATTACGAATCAATTGGTAGAAAACCTGTAATGATTTAGGGGTCATTTATTTATAAAATATATTTCCTGAAAACAGGATCACGCATATGAGAAAAAGAATATTAATAACCGGTGCTGCTGGTTTTTTAGGATCACATCTTTGTGACAGGTTTATAAAGGAAGATTACCACGTTATCGGTATGGATAATCTTCTTACTGGCAATCTGAGAAATATATCGCATATGTTTAAACTCGAGAATTTCGAGTTTTATCATCATGATGTATCAAAGTTTGTTTTTGTACCTGGTAAACTGGATTATATCCTCAATTTTGCCTCTCCGGCAAGCCCCATCGACTATCTCAAAATGCCTATTCAAACGATGAAGGTAGGGTCTCTGGGTACGCATAATTTACTTGGACTGGCAAAAGCCAAAGGGGCCAGGATTCTTGTAGCTTCAACTTCTGAGGTTTACGGTGATCCGAATGTGCATCCTCAAACGGAAGAGTATTGGGGAAATGTAAATCCTATTGGTCCGAGAGGGGTTTACGATGAAGCGAAACGTTTTCAGGAAGCCATTACCATGGCTTATCATCGTTTCCACGGTGTTCAGACCAGGATCATCAGGATCTTTAATACTTATGGACCCAGGATGCGATTGGATGACGGCCGTGCATTGCCCACCTTTATGAGCCAGGCATTGCGCAAAGAAAATATTACTGTTTTTGGAGATGGAAGCCAGACCCGTTCCTTTTGTTATGTAGATGACCTGGTGGAAGGGATATTCAGGCTTCTTCACAGTGATTATACATTGCCTGTAAATATTGGCAATCCACAGGAAATCACCATTAAAGATTTTGCAGAAGAAGTTGCCAGGCTTGTTGGTACAGACTGCAAGGTTATCTATGAGCCATTACCCACCGATGATCCAAAGCAAAGGCAGCCTGATATAACCAAAGCAAGGGAAATTCTGGGCTGGGAACCAAAAGTAGGACGCGAAGAAGGATTAAAAATTACGCTGGATTACTTTAAATCATTACCTGAATTTTCAATGTAGTTCCAAAAGCATGCGTAAGCCCATTCTCAAATTCCCATCCCGAACATTCGGGACTCAAATAATCTGAAGTTATGGATTACTACGCACATCCAACTGCAGTTATTGATGAAGGAAGCCGGATAGGTAAGAATACCCGAATCTGGCATTTTTCTCATGTTATGCCGGGCGCTATTATTGGTGAAGATTGCAATATTGGCCAGAATGTTTTTATTGCAAATGGCGTCATCATAGGGAATGGGGTAAAAATTCAGAATAATGTTTCTTTGTACGATGGGGTCATTGTAGAAGATGATGTGTTTTTAGGACCCAGTATGGTCTTTACCAATGTTATAAATCCGCGTAGTTTTATAGAACGCAAAACCGAATATTTGCCAACACGAATTTGCAAAGGAGCCACAATAGGTGCCAACGCTACAATCATTTGTGGAAATACAATTGGATCATATTCTTTTATAGGAGCGGGGGCTGTTGTTACACATAATGTAGATGATTTTGCCCTCGTTAAGGGTACGCCTGCACGGCAAACCGGCTGGGTGAGCAGGAATGGAAATAAACTCGATTTTAACCAAGAAAATGTGGCGGTTTGTCCGGAGTCAGGACAGGTTTATCGGTTGGAAAACGGGAAAATATATCAAACAGAAGAAAAGATATGAGTTATAAGATTGTTGTTACCGGAGGCGCAGGATTTATCGGCAGTCATCTCGTAAGGAGTTTTGTAAATAAATATCCTCATTACACAATCGTAAATTTGGATAAGCTGACCTATGCGGGGAACCTTGAAAATCTTAAAGACATAGAAGATAAGGAAAATTATCAGTTTGTAAGGGGCGATATTGCCGATGCTGCATTCGTGAATTCTTTATTTGAATCTCAAAAACCTGACGCAGTCATTCATCTCGCCGCTGAATCGCACGTTGACAGGTCAATTTTGAATCCCGGCGATTTTATAAATACCAATGTAGTAGGCACACTCAATCTGCTGAATGCTTCACGAAACTTATGGAACGGCAGCGAAGGCAAACATCTTTTTTATCATGTTTCAACCGATGAGGTTTATGGTTCTTTGGGCAAGGAAGGATATTTTACAGAAAAGACTTCATATGATCCCCGCTCTCCTTATTCGGCTTCAAAAGCTGCTTCTGATCACCTGGTTAGGGCATTTTTTCACACTTATGGTATGCCGGTTGTCATTTCCAACTGCTCAAACAATTATGGACCATACCAGTTTCCTGAAAAGTTGATCCCGTTAATGATTCATAATATTGTAAACCAAAAACCTTTACCTGTTTATGGCCAGGGAGCCCAAACCCGCGACTGGCTTTGGGTATTGGACCATGTATCTGCCATTGATCTTATTTTTCATAAAGGAACTACCGGGGAAACCTATAATATTGGCGGCAGCAATGAGTGGCAAAACATCAATCTAGTACATAAAATGTGCAGTATTATGGACCGGAAACTGCAAAAGCCTTATGGTGATTCTGCAAAGTTGATTACTTTCGTTAAAGACCGTGCGGGCCATGATATGCGTTATGCTATTGATGCTTCCAAAATCAAAAACGAACTGGGGTGGGTTCCTTCCATTCAGTTTGACGAAGGCCTCGAAAAAACCATCGACTGGTACCTGGCCAATGAAGAATGGCTGGAACATGTTACAACTGGTGCATACCAAAACTACTACGAACAACAGTATATAGCAAGGTAGCCAATCTTTTTTTCATTTTTTTCTTATTGTCATTCAGCTAATAATGGCCTTTAATGCCATTTAGAGCAAACATTTTAAAAAATGGGATGTTATATTGATGTAACTATTTTCAAACCCTTTAATTAAAATTTTTATGGAAAATCTGAATGAAAAGATTGTTCAGGAATTGAATGATCTCATCGTATCAAGCAAAAGCGGTAAAGAAGCTTATGATACCGCAATTCAAAACGTAAAGAACCCTGACATCAAGTCGCTTTTTACTGATCTGGGCAAACAGCATCAGCAATATGCTACAGAATTGGAAAATCAGCTGCGTACGCTTGGGGGTAAGCCAGTTTCAACTACTGAAGGAAGATACCAGACAACAGCCTGGGCTACGGCAAAAACAGCAGCCACTGCAGGGAATGAGAGGGACCTTCTTGATAAATTCGAAAGAGGAGAAAGCGAAATTGAACAAAAATATGATCAGGTTCTGAAAGAAGAAGCTTTACCTCAAAACGTAAAGGAAGTGGTACGGAAACAGCACGAAAGCCAAAGAAAGGTTCACAATCAAATCCGTGAAATGCGTACTGCTGCGAAATAATTCCAGCCAATTGAAACTCAAAAAATTCAACTGATAAAAAGGGCGGATCATGCAATTGATTCGCCCTTTTTATTTTGGTAAGGATTTAGCCCAAATATGAAACCGGCAGAATAATGAAATATCTTTGCATAAAAATAAAAACTAATGAAGCGCATTTTTTTGACTGGTGCAAGTGGTTTTTTAGGAGGTAATTTCTGTCATTTATTTGCAGGCAAGTATGAAATTTTTGCAGTTTATAACACGCATGAAATCCAAAATAAAAATGTCCACTCTCATCAGCTGGACGTTACAAAGTCAGCGAAGCTTAAGACATTTTTCAATAAAATTAAACCAGATGCAGTTGTCCATCTTGCAGCAATATCTGACCCCAACCAGTGCCAGCTAAATCCCTCAGTATCTGAAGTAATTAATGTAGAAGTTCCTGAAAACCTTGCTCATTTATGCGCAGAATATCAAATTCCGTTTTTGTTTGCTTCATCTGACCTGGTATTTGACGGTAAATCTGCACCCTATCGGGAATCGGATATTCCGGCTCCGATAAGTATCTATGGATTACATAAAGCCGTTGCAGAGCAATCGGTTATGGATATCTATCCACAAAGCACTATTTGCAGGCTCCCTTTGATGTATGGTAGAACGTTCACTGAAAACCGGAGCGTGCTCCAGCCTATGCTCACGAATTTAGATTCAGGTTTACCATTGATGTTATTTACAGATGAGTCCCGGACAATAGCAAGCGCTCACGACATTTGCGAAGGACTTTTACGATGCCTTGGCCATCAGGGCGAAATATTTAACCTGGGCGGTGATGAAAGAATGTCAAGGTATGATTTTGGTTTAGAGGTATGTAAAGTGTTTGGTTATGATAAGGGACTGCTGATCAAATCGAAACAAAAAGATGTCGGTATGCCTGCGCCACGCCCCAAAGATGTTTCGATGAGCAACACAAAAGCAAAAGAAATAGGCTGGAAACCTGCTAGTGTTCAGAGCGGACTTGAGCGTATCAAAAAAGAACTGGAATCAAAAACGATATGAGATATTATATCAGACGAGACCTTAATATTTTTGATAGTCTCAACTTCCGAATGCTTTTCCTTTGCGCCTTTGCGCCTTTGCGAGAGTTATTCTCTTCCCGAATATTTGGGACAAAGGGGAGAAGATTTGGAGGTGAAGAACATTTAATATTTATTTTTTTGCTTTTGTTCAGCCTACCTGGAATGGCGCAATCCAACCCGGATAACCTGGCACATACTCTGTTGTGGAAAATATCAGGCAAAGGAGCTAAGTCTCCATCTTATTTGTACGGAACCATGCACACAGGCGACGACAGGGTTTTCGCTCTGCAGGATTCTGCGCTGATAGCATTTGATTCAGTGAATGAATTTGCGATGGAAATCAATATGGATTCTATTGATAATACGGCAATGGCTTCAGAAATGAGACTCCCTGAAGGGCAGACGCTCAAACAACTCCTTGGTGATGCAGATTATAAACTTGCCGGAAAATGCCTGATGAAAAGTGCCGGAATTCCTATTTTTCTTTTAAATACCATCAGGCCCATTTATGTATCTGTTCTTATTACCGAAGGAAAGCAAAACAAAAGAGACGTTTTGGACACCTATTTTTTTAAGCTGGCGAAAAAAGAAAATAAAAAAATCATTGGACTGGAAAAAGCTGAAGATCAGATGAAACTGCTCATGGGAATTTCACTTGATAAGCAGGTTTCTATGCTTCGGGAAGGTATTCACGATTACGAAGCCATGAAAAGCTCGATGGAAGAAACAACCGTTGATTATTCTGACGCAGACCTGAACAAACTATTGAGGGAAACGCAGAGCGACACCAGCATGGGCGCTAATTTTATGGAAGATTTTATAAATAAGCGAAACAGGGTGATGGCCAATGGGATAGAAAGGGTTTTGCGTTCGGGCAAAACGCTTTTTACGGCTGTGGGTGCAGACCATTTACCAGGACAGAAAGGGGTGATTTCTTTGCTGCAGAAAGACGGTTATATTGTTAATCCTGTGCTAAGCAAGAATTTTCTTGAGGCGAAAGATGTGAAGAGGCGGATAAAGTGAATTTAATACAGCACTTCTGTTTTCAATCCGATATCCTGAAAATTAACGGGCTTATTGACATAAAAAGTGGAATACAAAGTATGCTTTTTTGTATCTAAATGCTCAATGTACAAATCAACTGTATTATTCTTAACCACTAGTTCATAATCTAAACCATCATCAGTTTTTAATAATCCCGTTGTTTGTTCTTTTGATGGAGCAGGAGCACAGTTTAATTCACCCAGATCATTTATATGGACATGATCCATTTCTTTATCTGCCTTTACAATAATGCTGATTTGGAGCGCTCTATTTGCTGCTAATTTTTGACTTCTTGACCAACGTTTCCAATGGGAAATTTTATACGGTTTACCTGAAAGATAGTAAACCTGTTTTGTAACTTTCAACCCTTTGACATTTGTTGTAACATTTTGACCCTTTTGCTTATACAGTATATTAATATCACACCATGCCGGATAATCGGTTGTATTGTTAATGTTAATATTTTCCATTTCAGGTTTAAGTTCGTTGCCGTTCCATGAATGAAATAAATATCCGGCACGCTTGCCCGCAGAGCTGTCAAATTGGACCGAACCAATCCTTATTGCGGGTATTTTATCTGTCATAAATGCAATATAATTATTTTGATTCAAGGCAAATACGGCATCAGTTGTCGCGAGATCGGTTGTCCAATGATCTGAAATCCTTTGTGCCATCAACCATTTTTTGATGCCTTCGGTAGTATGATATTCAGGAGTGGGATAGCGCATGATATTATAAGCTTCAATAAGCAGGCTCTGTGCCTGTATTTTTTCAGCTTCATCTCCTGAATTTTCCTTCCAGTAAACACCTTTGTCATCATCGTGAATAGCCTGTTTATCAATGGACCTGAATATTTTTATATATACAGAATCTTCTCCCTGCCTGTAAAATGCGGAGACCAGCATTGCCTTTTCGGCCAGAGTCCTGTTCTGGTAATTATTCCAGGCCTGCTCCTGCCAATAATAAAGTGCTTTTTCACATGGAAAATCAATGGGTACATTCCAGAAAGTGCGTGCATAGAGATATGTAATAATATCTGATGTGAGATGGTTTTCATCAATGTTGACTTTACTGGCTACCAGCGCATTGTAATCATGTGTCATAGCGTTGTCACAGTATTTGAATGCCTTCACACCCATATCGTTAAGCTTATCTGAATAATTATCATAGATATGCATATCAAACAGCCTTCCTATACCTGTGCAAATGAGCTGGGTAATATATCTGTTGCTCTTCATTTCCTTGAACCATGGCCAGCTTCCGTCGGGCAATTGCGCAAGTTGAAGTTTCGCAATTTCATCAGCCATCCTGTTGTTTATCTCAACGGTGTCCATCATTTTGCCAATCTTTCTATGCATCTCATTTTCAGGATTATCTGATACCGGTTCATTCTCCCATTTTTTGAGAAGGGAATCCAGCCCGACTTCTTTATTGAGGAGGTAAAGGGCTACGGAATTGGCAAAATAGCCATTGAAAATTTCAACAGTAGATTGATTTTGATTGTCAATAAGATAAGAAAGTGCCGGAATAATATACCACGCCGGATTTGAGGTTAATTCCATTGTGACACGGAATGGTTTCTTTATTTTATGGAGATCATCCAGGCGAAATGATTTTGAATCATTGGGTTTTACATAAAATACAGACGATCGGATATCTTGTATTTGTTGAATTAAATCAGGTTCTTTTAATAAATCCTGTGCAGATATGTTAATTCTTGCAATGCAAATAAAGACGATACATAGAACAAAGATTTTTCTCATTTTGAATAATATCAGATCTGGATCCAACTACAAATAAACAATAGTTTTGCAAGTAACGATTGTCTGAAGAGGTATTTTATTCAATAAAAAAACCCACCCCAATAGTTCGGGACGGGTTTTTCTTATTAACAAAACAGAGAATACTAAAACATTGTATCTTTATTATTGAATTTCAATCGCCTTAGCAGTTTTTGCAGGTTCTGTTTTTTCAATACTGATTTCCAGGATGCCATTTTTAAAACCGGCTTTAATAGATTCAGTATTTACGTTTTTTGGAAGATTAAAACTGCGTCTGAATTTTCCGTAAAAACTTTCTACCTGGTGGTATTTTTCGTTTTCTTCTGTGGCTTGTTGTTTGCGTTCGCCGCTGACAATAAGTTTGTTACCCTCAATTTCGAGATTTACATTGTCTTTTTCCAGTCCTGGTAATAAAACATGCAGATCGAATGATTTTTCTTTTTCCAGGATATCTACCCTTGGACGGAAGCTGATTTCTTTGTCATATTCAGGAAGTGTTTCTGAAAGGAAATTGTCGACGAGCCTGGAAAAGTTTTTTGGATTAAAGGCATCTGAAAGATTGCCGTTGTTCATAAATTTAACATGTGTCATGGTCTTATTATTTTTAATGTTATGCCGGCAATATTTCAAAGGCCATACCATTTGCAAAGAGGGTAGCGGGGCTGACAGAATGTAATATAATTATGACACAAGGTACTAATATAGAAGTATATAATGAAAATATGTCCTGACAAACAACACAATCTGACATGACAGTGATTAATAATGTCATGTCACTATTTTCTCATCAGTTTATTTTTTCGGTTTGGGCTGAAGAGGCCTGAATTCAATATCAGATATGAGAAAATTATCAGAAGTTTCCAAAGCCCTGATGATCTGTAGTGCTACCTCTTCAGGCATGAGCATGTTATCGTGTGGTTTTATTACCGGAGAATTCCTGAAGAAATCTGTTTTTGTAGATCCCGGGTAAACGCAAGTCACTTTTATCCCAAAGTCTCTTAATTCTTTATATAAAGATTCAGAAATGCCGCGAACTGCGTGTTTTGATCCGCAATACGCAGCAGTTTGTGCCATGCCTTCCTTTCCCGCTGTTGAGGATATATTTACAATATGCCCGTTTTGCATTTTTTTCATTACCGGGATAATGTAACGGCCGGTATTATATATTCCGAATACGTTGACTTCGAATATCTCCCGAAATATTTCAGGTGGCATTTCTTCAAAGAATCCAAAATATCCCAAACCTGCATTATTTATTAGGATATGTACCTCATTTCCAAGTAGATTGGTTGTTGATTTAAATGCTTTTTCAACCTGGGCGATGTCCCTTATATCTGTTTTGAAAAAATGCAGATTTGAATTTGAAATCTCAGGTTTGTTCATGCCCCACCCGACTACAATGGCACCTTTTTCAAGTAATTGTTCTGTTAAAGCCTTTCCAATTCCCTTATTTACACCTGATATGACTGCTATTTTATTTTTTAAGTCCATTTTTTTTATTTGTATTTACTAAGTCCTGATTCCTAATTCCTGACTCCCGAAAATGCAAATTTCCTCTATTAAATTGAAATAATAGCCCATCGTTATTTCATTTCACTTAGTTTTGTCTTTTAGAAGTTTAATCCTTTGAAGCGCTTTCTGACAACACACCGTCTCTATTTTTTATTTCAGGTCATCGCACTTGTTATATTTGTGCATTACAGTCATTTCAAAGAGGCAGGTCTTAATGATGGTGATAGTATCACGCATTATTATATATCTAGATATTCCTGGCATTACGCACATTTATTCCTTGACAACTGGGGCAAACCTTTTTTTATTTTAATCAGTTCTCCTTTTGCACAATTCGGGTATGGCGGGATACAGTTTTTCAATATTCTCTGTGCCGTATTTTCATCCTGGTTTTGTTACCGAATTGCGGAAAAACTAGGTATCAAAT
>Ga0207008_10154_pt1 | contig 21444 bp, 15 predicted proteins | sample Alteio_BWMinCont_83_FD_153489 | JGI IMG/M metagenome (GOLD analysis project Ga0207008, IMG submission 153489) | Enriched cells from forest soil in Barre Woods Harvard Forest LTER site, Petersham, Massachusetts, United States -... | ecosystem: Environmental > Terrestrial > Soil > Temperate forest >... | reverse complement strand
TGTAGGACTCGAGTTCGTCGTTACCCCATCCCTTGCCGCCGGTTTCGAGCACCCACTTCGAGGAATCGACGGGCGAGTTGTCGGGAGCGTTGAATTCATCGCTCCACACCAGCTTCCATCCCGGACGGTCGGCGGAGGTTGCTTGCGCCATCATGGATGCGGAGAGCAGAAGGATCATTCCGGGAATCAAGAGGAGTCTTGCGCAGAAGTTCATTCGTAGTCTCGTGTGAATTTTAGATTTTAGGCACTATACTCACAGGTTCAATTTAGTGCCAGGAGGTCGAACGTGCCGAATGAAAAGACCCGGCGGGATTTTCTGAAATTATCCGCATGCGGAGTGGTTGCCGCGAGCACGGCGGAGTTGGCGACGGCTCTGCCCGCTTCAGCAATGCCGGAACCGTCTGGGGAGATTGCACTTTTTGTGACGGGCGGCAAGCTGCGCTACCAGGCACAGCCATCGTTGTCGTGGAAAGCTGGTTCCGCAAGCGGGAGCGTGATCGAGCTGAATCCTGACAAAAAGTTTCAGGAGATGCTCGGGTTCGGCGCGGCATTCACCGATGCGGCCTGCTACACCTTCAACCGGCTGGAGCCTTCGGCGCGTGAGGCGCTCTTTCGCGAACTCTTTCATCCTGCGGAAATGGGGTTGAATGTATGCCGGACCTGCATCGGCGCCAGCGACTACTCGACGGAAGTTTTCAGCTACGACGAAGGCGAGCCGGACCCGGAGATGAAGCGCTTTTCGATCGCGCACGATGAGGCTTATGTTCTGCCGATGTTGCGCGAGGCGCGGAAGCAGAATCCAGACCTCTTTCTTTTCTCGTCGCCGTGGAGTCCGCCGGGATGGATGAAGGCGGGTGGATCGATGTTGGGCGGGTCGATGCGACAGCACTCCTTCGCTCCGTACGCGCTGTATTTCGTGAAGTTTCTTCAGTCGTATGATGCGCAAGGCGTAGCGATCCAGGCGGTCAGCGTGCAGAACGAGGTGGATACCGACCAGGATGGCCGCATGCCTGCGTGCTTGTGGGGGCAGGAATATGAGATGGGTTTCGTAAAGAATCACCTGGGTCCGGCGCTGCAGAAGAACGGGCTGTCGACCAAGATCTGGATTCTGGATCACAACTACAATCTGTGGGGTCGCGCGGTGGCGGAACTCGATGACCCCGCGGTGCGCAAGTACTGCAATGCGGTGGCGTTCCACGGATATGTCGGCACGCCGGACCAGATGAGCAAGTTGCATGAGGCGTATCCGGATGCACAGCTTTCCTGGACGGAAGGCGGCCCGGATTACACCGATCCCAACTATGCGACGGAATGGGCGAGCTGGGGACAAACGTTTACGCAGGCGATCAACAACTGGTGCCGGTCGATTACGGGATGGAACCTGGCTCTGGATGAGAAGGGGCTTCCGAATATCGGGCCGTTTCCGTGCGGGGGGCTGGTGACGATTCACTCGCAGACAAGAGAAGTTACGAAGAGCGGACAGTACTGGGCGTTTGCGCATTTTTCGCGGAATGTGCGGCGCGGGGCGAAGCGGTTTGAATCGCGGGGAAGCGTTCCGGGCCTCGAGCATGTCGGGTTTGAGAATCCCGATGGCCGAAGAGTGCTGGTCCTGTCGAATGTCGGCGACGCGAAGACGGTCACATTGAAGCAGGCGACGAAGGTTGTAGAGCTTTCTATCCCCGCGAATTCGATGACCACAGTCCTGTGGAATTGATTGCCGCTGCCAACGGTAGAAACTGACAGTAGTAACCATTCAGTGCAAGAACTACATTCCCTTCCATGAGCGCCGGGGCTAGTGGACTGAAAGGGAAGAGCTTATCGTTTGGCAAGCTCATTGCAACCTTTCCTTTCTTTTTGTCCTCTGAACAAGGCTTGGGTGCCATCGGTAAACACGAAGGTTTGCATCCTCATGGGTTTGCAGACTCCGGGTTTGCCGCATCTGGGCGCCAGATCTTCTAAGGCGGCGGTGAAGTCCGCAGCAAAGACTGGAAGGCGGCTAACGCGGTACGTCTAACCGCGCTGGCGTGGTAGGTACCCTGTGGTTCCGACTCGAGGTTGTCTAGATGAGGCTACTCAGCGCCCGGCTCATCATCTCCCTGATTATCGGCGTCACTCTTGTGTCTCTGAGCACCTCGTACTACCAGGTGATCGTACTCAAGCGGCAAATGCAGAGAGATCTGGATCGCCGCGCCGAGGTGCTTGGCGAAAGTCTGGCGAGTAACGTCGAGCGCGATTTGCAGCGCGACGCTCCGCACACGTTACAGCGAACCGTTCAGCAATTCGCGAACCGCGAACACCTGGCGGGGCTGGCTGTTTATGATCCGCAAGGCCACCCGATCGCGGTGACTACCAATCTGCAACCATTAATGGAAAGTGCGCCACCGATCGTACTGCAGGCGCTCAAAGAGGATCACGATGCGAAGGCGTTCGTGCGGATGGGGATTGCCTCCATCCATATTTATGCGCTGCCGTTGCACGGCGGCGACAAACTGGGCAACAAGCTGATTGGCGGCCTGGCGATTGTTCACGACACGGGATATATCCATGGCGAAGCGCTCAGGATCTGGCGGGAAACGTTCCTCAGTGCGCTGGCCCATGTCTTTCTGATCGTTCTGATCACCTTGTTGATCGTGCGGTGGAGTATCGCAGGCCCCATCGCGCGGACGGCTTACTGGATCAAGGCGTTGCGTACGGGGCGCGCGATGTCGGCGCGCATCAAGCCACTCGATCTGGACCTGTTTCGCCCGCTGGCCCGCGAGGTCGCGACCATGGCAGAGAGTCTGAACACTGCCCGGTCTGCGGCGGAGTTGGAAGCGCGTTTGCGCGAAACCGGGGAGTCGATCTGGACACCGGAGCGGCTGGCAGTGCACGTCCGCTCGCGGCTGGAGGATGGAAGAATCTTCGTGGTCTCGAACCGCGAGCCGTATACGCATACACGCCGCGGGAAATCGATTGAGGTCAATGTTCCGGCGAGCGGACTAGTTACAGCGATCGAACCGGTGCTGCGCGCCTGCGGCGGCACGTGGGTCGCTCACGGATCGGGCGATGCCGATGCTGAAACCGCAGACTCACGTGGAAGGTTGATGGTGCCGCCGGACGATCCGCACTACACGTTGCGGCGGGTCTGGCTGTCGAAGGAAGAGGAACAGGGGTATTACTACGGATTTGCGAACGAGGGGCTGTGGCCGTTATGCCACATTGCACACACGCGGCCACTCTTCCGCGCCGAAGATTGGAAACACTATCAGGATGTCAATCGCAAATTCGCGAAGGCGCTCCTGGAGGAGATGGAGGGCGTCAGCAATCCCGTGGTACTGGTGCAGGACTATCACTTCGCCATCCTGCCGCGGCTGATCAAGCAGAAGCGTCCAGATGCGCGGGTGGCGATCTTCTGGCACATTCCGTGGCCGAATCCGGAGGCGTTCGGAATTTGTCCATGGCAGCGCGAACTGGTAGATGGACTGCTGGGCGCGGATCTGATTGGGTTCCACATCCAGGCGCACTGCACGAATTTCCTGCAGACCGTTGATCGCGTTGTGGAATCGCGCATCGACTGGGATCACTCGACGGTGCAGCGCCACGAGCACCGCACTACGGTTCATCCGTTTCCGATCAGCGTCGATTTGTCCGACGAGAAGAAAGTTCCGAGACAGTCGGCCTATGAAGAGCGTGCCTCGTTATTGAAAACCCTGGGAGTGGAGGCGGTGTTGATGGGGCTGGGAGTCGACCGACTGGATTACACCAAGGGAATCCTGGAGCGGTTTCTGGCGATCGAGAGATTTCTGGAGAAATATCCGCGGTACCAGGGAGTGTTCACGTTCGTGCAGATCGGAGCGCCTAGCCGAACGCACATCAAGCGTTATCACGATCTGCAAGCTGAGGTGGAGGCGGAAGCTGAACGCATCAACTGGCGCTTCCGCGCGGAGCAGTGGAAGCCCATTGTGTTGCTGGAACGGCAACACAGCCATCAGGAGATCGAACCGTATTACCGCTCGGCCGATCTTTGCCTGGTGACGTCATTGCACGATGGCATGAACCTGGTGGCCAAGGAATTCGTGGCAACGCGGCAAGACGAGCGCGGCGTGCTGATCCTGAGCTGCTTCACCGGAGCGGCCCGAGAACTGCGCGATGCGTTGCAGGTGAATCCTTACGATGTCGAGCAGACAGCGGAGGCGATCCGGGCTGCGCTCGAGATGAGCGCAGAAGAAAAAGAGTTGCGCATGCAACGCATGCGCAAGGAGATACGCGAGCACAACGTATACCGCTGGGCTGCGAATCTGATTGGGGAAGTGTGCGACATACGGCTTGATTCCCGCGAGAAGGGTGAAAATGAGTACCGGGCGGGAGCGTCGGTCGCGTAGCAAAAAAACAGTCCGCGAAGAGCGAGGGGACAACCTTGCTCTCGCGTAGTGCTACCTATCTGAGAACATGCCAGAAGCCGCAAAACCCATTCTGCGTAAGCCGCAGAAGCCGTTCTACTTCAATACTTCGGAACATTTGTTGCGCATCGGAAGACAAAAGGCCACTACTCTTTCTGAGTTGCTCGAGGCGCTGCAGACGTGTCCGGACGATTCCATCTTTCAGCACACGTTTCGCACGTTGCAGGAACATCATTTTATCCGGCAGGGATTTTCGAACGACTTCGCGCACTGGTGCCTGTTCGCCTGCAACGAGCCGGCGCTGGCCGAACAGTTTGCCAGCGTAGATGTGCGCGAATTCACCGCGATTGAAGGACTGCGCCGGAGGATGGTGGAGATTCTGGGCGATTTTTTGCACACCCAGAACCGGCCTGGTTCGCGACCTGCGCACGAGCCGTTCTATTTCTGCGCCGCCGATATCGTGGTGCTGCCGACCTCATTTTGTCCGGACTCGGTTGCCGGATTCCTGGACGGCCTGAATCAGGTCAGCGTGCACTCGATTCATCATCACTTCATTGAGGCGCGTCTGCGGCTCCATCGCATGTCGAACGATTTCTCGCAGTGGCTTGAAGAGGAAGTCGGGTTACGCGAAACCGCTGATGCGATTGAGCGCATCGATATCTATGCCAACACCATGGAGGGAGTGCGGCGGCAAATCGCCCGCATCGTCTCCCAAGCCATGAATTAGGGATTGCCGAGAAATGAGTTCAGAAGACCAGCGTGCCACTTCCGCGACTCCGACTGTCGACGCGCAAACACCCGCCGAGGACGTAACCTCAACACCTCCCTCTGCGCCGCCGCATTCGGCTCGCAGAGTCAACGATCGGCGGACTGGAGATCGAAGAGTAACCCGTCCGCTTCCGGCAAGCGTACTGACGCCGCCGGCTCCGCCTCCGCCCCCTCATCTCGACGACTACAAGTCGATCGTGGGACAGGGGCAACTCGATACATTGCGATTTCTTGCCCGGGACCTGAAGGGCAAGACGATCAAGATGGTGAATTCGACCGCAGTGGGTGGGGGAGTGGCCGAGATGTTGAACCGGCTCGTACCGCTGCTGTCGGAACTCGAGGTTCCGACGCATTGGGACGTGATCACGGGCGGCAACGATTTCTTCGAGATCACGAAGGCGTTTCACAATGCGCTGCACGGCGCGCCTTACGAACTGACCCAATCCGCGCGAGACATTTTTCTGATGTACAACGAGCAGAACCGCGAGCGCATGAAGTTCGAGGAAGAGCTGGTGGTGATCCACGATCCGCAGCCCGTGGCGCTGATTCGCTCGCGCTCCAAGAGTCCCGCCAGCTGGGTCTGGCGCTGTCACATTGATCTTTCCAATCCGAACGCGGGGGTGTGGGAATTTCTGCGTCCGTTCGTGGAGCAGTACGACGCCGCGATTTTTTCTTCGCAATCATTTGCGCGGCAGCTGCCCATTCCGCAGTATCTGTTCTATCCGTGCATCGATCCACTCTCGGAGAAGAACAAGGAGCTTCCGGATTCGCGGGTGCAGCAGATTTGCGACGAGTTTGGCATCGACCGCTCGCGCCCGATTGTGACGCAGGTCTCGCGCTTTGACCGGCTGAAGGATCCGGTCGGCGTGGTGCACGCCTACAAACTTGCCAAGAAATATGTGGACTGCCAACTCGTACTGGCGGGTGGCGGTGCGACGGATGACCCTGAGGGAGCGGTTGTGTTGAAGGAAGTGAAAGAAGCGGCGGGTAACGATCCGGACATCATCATTCTCGATTTGCCGCCGTGGTGCGCATTGCAGATCAATGCGATTCAGCGCGCCTCGACCATCATCGTGCAGAAGTCGCTCAAGGAAGGATTCGGACTCACGGTCACGGAGGCGCTATGGAAAGGAAAGCCGACGATTGCCGGGGCGGTGGGCGGAATTCCGAACCAGATCATCCACAAACTCACCGGCGTGCTGGTGCATTCGGTGGAAGGCTGCGCATTCCAAATCCGCTACTTGCTCACGCACCCGGAGTTTGCGCGGAGCATTGGGATGAACGGGCGCGAACACGTGAAAGAAAACTTCCTGATGACGACCAACGTGAAGCGCTGGCTGCTGCTGTTCCGCATCCTCGAGCAGGCCAAGGCGCTGCGCGGGAAAGCGGCGTAGCTCACCAGCTCGCCAGATCGTTGCGCGCGTTCGCAGGCAATGCTTCGCGAACGGCGCTTGTCCGATTGAAATACGCAGGGGGCATCTTCGCCTCGACCTTTGTGCGATGGGGCGTACTCTTGCTCTCAATCTGCTGGGTGATGGACTCGGCCGCTGATTTCCCGAGTTCGCAAAGCCACGCCTGAACGCTGCTTTCCGAAGAGTCGCTAAACGCCAGGCCAGTCAGGTCGACGGCGGCTACCGGAAAATCGGGCGCCTGGGACAGCGTCGCATCAATTGCAATCACACCTTCGATTCCCGTCTGCTGAAAGTGTGTGCGGAGCTGAGTCGAGTCCGACGAATCGAGGCGCGCCAGCACGAGAAGATATCCCTTGCGGTGCAGACGTTCCTGGGCCGCGGCGATGACGCGGGCGGCGGCCGGCAAGCCGATGTCGGGGGCGACCACGGCCACCATGCGCGTCCGCTTGGTGCGCAGGGAGCGCGCCCAGAAGTTCGGGCGGTAGTTCAATTCCGCGGCAGCGCGGAAGATTCTGTCTTTGGTGGCTTGCGGGATTGCCCGGGCCGCGGGTGCGTTGTTCAACACGGACGAGACCGAGCAGGGCGCGAGCCCGACCCTCTCGGCAACGGTCTTCAGGCTCGGCGTCTTCTGATTTTTCGGCAACATGTTTGGCCCCTTTTCTGAATGAATGCTCTGCATCCGTCGAAACATCGGCGGCTGCAGTCCTGACTGGGCGGGACGGCATGGTCCGCTGGAATTTCTGGGGTCCCATCGCGGGGAATCGAACGAGGGATTTCAGGCCCGCTGCGACTCTGCAGAAGGGGCAATATCAATGTATGAAGGAGCGGCGGTTCCGTCCAACGCAAAGATTTTATGGTTACAATCGGCGGCTTAGCTTTTGAGCTGCGAGCTATGAGCTACGAGGCGCGACGTTTTGAGGCACGAGCCTATGCCCGACGTACTGCAACATAGATGGGGTATGCTCAGCGGATGGCGGTGCGTGTTCCATCTGGGGATCAGAAACTGATCCAGATCGTCGATGCAGCTCTGGCGGATGCGACGCGGCGAAGCGGAGATTGGCTGGCGTGCCGTCCGGGATGCACGCAGTGCTGTATTGGTGTATTCGCCATCAACCAGCTGGATGCGCAGCGTTTGCGGCACGGGCTCGCGCTTTTGAAGAAACAGGAACCCGAGCGGGCGGAGGCCGTGTCGCGCCGGGCGCGCGAGTCGGCTGCGCATTTGGCGGAGCACTTTCCCGGTGACTCTGCAACTGGGATCCTTGGCGAGAGCGAAGATGCCGCGGCGCGGTTTGAGGATTTCGGGAACGACGAGCCTTGTCCGGCGCTCGATCCGGCCACGGGGTTGTGTGAACTGTACGAATCTCGTCCCATGACTTGCCGCGTCTTCGGTCCTCCAGTGCGTTCGGAAGATGGACTTGGGGTGTGCGAACTGTGTTTTCAAGGCGCAAGCGAGAAAGAAATTGCAGCTTGCGAGATGGTGCCTGATCCCGACGATCTGGAATCACCGCTGGTAAAGCAGGTGGAGAAGAGTTCGAAGTTGCGAGGGAATACAATCGTTGCTTTCGCCTTGCTGACCTGATGCGCACAACGTTCCTCAACTCTGCCATCGTAAGAACACTTTTGCTTACGATTGTTGCCGGGGTCAGCTTTGCCCGACCTGCGCTTGCGGCCACCGATATTGACGCGTGGCTTCGTTACACCGCGCTCGATCCACAAACAGCGAAGCAATACCAGCGCCTGCCGACGAGGGTTGTCGTGCTCGGCGACTCGATCGTCCTGCGAACGGCTGGGCAGGAATTGACATCTGGCATCAGCAAGATGACGGGGCGAACGCTCGCCGCCAGCGATGAAGTAGGTGGGAACGCGATCATCCTGGCAGCTTTCGTTCGAGCGAAATCCGCGATTCAAGGCCTGCATCCGGACCGCGAACTCTCTGGCGACGGCTACTGGATCACGCAGGTCAAGATTCATGGGGCCGAGAGCATCCTGATCACCAGCGAGAGCGAGCGCGGAGTTCTGTATGGCGTGTTCGAGCTCTTGAGAAAGATTGCTCAAGGAGAGAGGGTCGGGCGGATCGATGAAATGCAGCAGCCCGCGGCACCGATCCGCTGGGTCGATCAATGGGACAACCTCGACGGTAGCGTCGAGCGCGGGTACGGCGGCCGGTCCATTTTCTTTGAGGGCGGCAAAGTTCGGGACGACCTGGCGCGCGCCGGCCAGTATGCACGACTGCTGGCATCGATCGGAATCAATGCCTGCACCATCAACAATGTGAACGCCGCGCCCGCAGTTCTCGATGATACGTTCATCGCGCAGGTGCGCCGCATTGCAGACGTATTTCGTCCCTGGGGCGTGCAACTTTCTTTATCCGTCGATCTGAGCAGCCCGAAGGTGATCGGCGGCCTGGACACGTTTGATCCGCTGGATGGGCGCGTGGCCGATTGGTGGCGGACGAAAGTGGATGAGATTTACCGCCAGATTCCGGACTTCGCCGGCTTCGTGGTCAAGGCCGATTCCGAGGGGCGCTCCGGGCCGTCGGCCTATGGCCGCACTCATGCTGATGCCGCCAACGTGATTGCGCGCTCGCTGAAGCCGCATGGCGGAATCGTCTTCTACCGCGCCTTCGTCTACAACCACCATCTTGATTGGCACGAGTTGAAGAACGATCGCGCACGGGCGGCATATGACAATTTTCATCCGCTCGACGGCAAGTTCGATCCCAACGTGATTATTCAGATCAAGAATGGGCCGATTGATTTCCAGGTGCGCGAGCCCGTGTCGCCGCTGTTCGGCGATCTGGAGTCCACGAACAAGGCGATCGAGCTGCAGATCACACAGGAATATACCGGACAACAGAAGCAGTTATGTTTCCTGGTTCCAATGTGGAAAGAAGTTCTCGACTTCGATATGCACTTGCCGGGCGGCCAACCGTCGCAGGTAAAGGATATCGTCTCGCGTGCTGTATCGAACCGCTCGCGTACAGGATTCGTCGGCGTTGCGAATGTTGGTCTGGATGAAAACTGGATGGGCAGCCCGCTGGCCCTGGCAAACCTCTATGGCTTCGGGCGACTCGCGTGGAATCCCGATCTCAGTTCCGAAAAGATCATTGATGAATGGACGCGGCTGACATTCGGCAACGACCGGCTCGTGGTGCAGACCATAACGAAGCTGCAGCTTGACTCATGGCCGGTGTACGAGAGCTATACGGGGCCATTGGGCGCGGGCACTCTGACTAAGATTACGGGCAATCACTACGATCCCGGACCGGAGTCTTCCGAAGCGAATGGATGGGGACAGTGGCATCGCGCCGACCACCAGGGCATCGGGATGGATCGCACGATGGCGACCGGAACAGGCTACATTGGGCAGTATCCGCCCGCGGTGCAGAATATGTACGAATCTCTCGGGGCATGCCCAGACAACTTGTTGCTGTTTTTCCATCACGTGCCGTGGACGTATGTTCTGCATTCGGGCAAGACGGTGATCCAACATATTTATGACTCGCACTATGAAGGAGCCGATCGCGCCCACGACTTTATTGCGCGCTGGCAGACGCTTGCTGGACATATCGATGCTGACCGCTATCGCGATACCCTTGGGAGATTTGAGTTTCAGGCCGGGGAAGCGGTGAAGTGGCGCGATGCAATCTGCGCCTGGGCATTCCGGATGTCGGGCATTCCGGATCAGAACGGGCGCGTAGGAACCACATCGCCGAAACAATAGTCTGGGGTTGGTGTCCAGAAGGCGAATGAAGTACGAAATTCGGAAAATACCTCTGGGTTCCTATCTGGCCGCTCCCTTCATGTTGGCTCGACCTCAGTTTCCCGTAAACGCAGGCATCCAGAGGGTCAGCTTGCGGATTTTCGCAAGTTCCGTTAACGTTTACGGTTCCGGGCCGTCAAATGGATATCCCGGATGATTCGCCTGGCTGTAAACGGCCGGCCGCGATGCGGGCCATCAAAATGGGTAAGCCTCCCACGACACTCGGTGACATCGCAAAGTCGCTGGGTACTTCTATCGGCACGGTTCACCGTGCGCTGCACGACAATCCGGGTGTAAGCCCCTCGACCAAAGCCAGGGTGCAGCAGATGGCGAGAACGCTGGGTTACCGGCCCAATCTGGCGGCCCGGTATCTCTCGTCGCGCAAGACTCTGCGCATCTCGGTCCACACTCTGGAAGGGACGACCTCATTCTGGGATGAGGTGCGCGCCGGCATTCGGGAAGAGGCCAACGGGATCCTGCTCGAGAACGTCGAGGTCGAATTCCGGACGTGCCGTCTGGGTGAAGGCGAAGAAGAGGCGTTTGAAGCGGCGATCCGGGAGAAGGTGGACGGGATCATCACATTCCCAAGCCGTCCCGAAAAATTGCGGAGCTGGATCCGGCGGGCATCGCGGGCGAGCATTCCAGTGGTTTGCGTGGCGACCGACGCTTCGAACAGCGGCCGGCTGGGGATCGTGGCTATCGATACGCTGGCCAGCGGCTCGATTGCAGCCGATCTGATGGGCAGATTCATCGGCGACCGAGAAGGTTCGGTTGCCATTACTGTTTTCGACATGGCCATCACGGAGCATGCGGAGAAGTACGCCGCGTTCGAATCGACGCTGCAATCGTTCTATCCAAAGTTGCGCCTGCTGAAGCCGGTGGAAGACCACGACGTGGAAAAAGAGGCGTACCGCAAGTGCCACAAGCTTCTTGAACAGAACCCGGATCTGGCGGGGATTTATGTCACCACCGAAGCCTCGATCCCGGTATTGAGGGCCGCTTGCGACTTCAATCTGCTGGGGCGGCTGACCATCATCACGACGGATCTATTTCCGGAACTTGTGCCCCACATTCGCTCGGGAGCAGTGGTGGCGACGATCTACCAGCGTCCGCGGGCGCAAGGAGAGATGGCGCTGCGCATGCTTCACGAGTTTTTGGCCGAGGGAGCACGACGATCGCACCAGGTTGCTCTTGCGCCACACCTTGTGATGCGCGGGAATCTGGATTTCTTCCTGCGGCGGCAGTTGCAGGAGTCGGAGAGAGAATCGTCGCATCCGGTCGAAGCGCGGCGTGCCATACAAGAGTTCGCATAGCTTTCCATTCAGACGCGAAATACAAAACACAACCATGAATTATCTGGGTATTGATGTTGGAACCGGTGGGACACGGGCGCTCATCATGGATGAGCGCGGAACGGTCGTGGCCTCGGCGTCGGCGGAGCACCAGAATTTCGCGAGCCCGCGGCCGGGCTGGGCGGAACAGGATCCGCGGGATTGGTGGCAGGCTTGCGGCGCGGCGGTGCGCCAGGCGCTGCAATCCGGGAAAGTACGCGCGGAAGACATCGGGTGCGTCGGATTCTCGGGGCAGATGCATGGCGCGGTGTTGCTCGATTCCGCCGATGAAGTGGTGCGGCCGGCTTTGATCTGGTGCGACCAACGCAGCGAAGCGCAGTGCCGCGAACTGGAAGAATCGATCGGGCGCGATGCGTTGATTCGGCTTACGTGCAATCCGCCGCTGACGAATTTTACGGTAACGAAGTTCTTGTGGGTGCGCGAAAACGAGCCTCACAACTGGGCCCGGGTGGCGCACGTGATGCTGCCGAAGGACTATGTGCGCTTCCGTCTTACGGGCGACCGCGCCATCGATATGGCGGATGCCTCGGGGACGCTCTTGCTCGATGTGGCCAATCGGCGGTGGTCCGCAGAAGTCCTCGCCAAGACAGGGATCGACCAGAGGTTGCTCCCGGCCTTGTTCGAGTCGCCGCAGATTTGCGGAAAGATTTCTGCCGCGGGAGCGGAGGCTACGGGATTGCGCGCCGGAACTCCGGTTGTGGCAGGCGCAGGAGATCAGGCGGCGGGCGCGGTCGGAATGGGAATTGCGCGCGTGGGCGCAGTCAGTGCGACGATTGGAACCTCCGGAGTGGTGTTTGCTTCCACGGACCGACCGGCCCTGGATCCGCAAGGGCGCCTGCATACCTTCTGCCACGCCATTCCCGGACGATGGCATGTCATGGGCGTGACGCAGGCGGCAGGATTATCGCTCCGCTGGTATCGTGATCAGTTTGGAGCGGCGTCACCGGGAGTTCAGAAAAAAGACGGGCGCGATCCGTACGATGTTTTTGCCGAAGAAGCTGCAGCGGCGCCTGCCGGCTCTGAGGGTGCAGTCTGGGCGCCGTACCTGATGGGCGAGCGCACCCCGCATCTCGATCCCAATGCTCGCGGCGCGCTGGTCGGGCTGACGGCTTCGCACACACGCGCCCACGTGATCCGCGCCATCCTTGAAGGCGTGGCCTTCAGTCTGAAAGACACATTCACGATCTTTGAAGAGATGAAGATTCCGGTAGCGTCGATTCGCCTGGGTGGTGGGGGAGCGCGCTCGCCGCTGTGGCGTCAGATTCAAGCCGACGTTTACGGACGCGAAGTGGAGATCGTCGCTGCGGAAGAAGGCGCAGCCTATGGTGCGGCGATCCTGGCCGGCACGGGCGCGGGAGCGTGGTCATCGGTCGAGCAGGCGTGCGATGCGATCGTACAAGTCGCGAAAAAAATCACACCGAACCAAAAAGACTCGGCGACGATGCATGAGGCTTATCGCACATACCGCAAAATTTATCCGGCGCTACGTCAGATTGCTCAAACGTAGCGCCGGTGAATTGCGTAACGAGCCGAATGTATTCGAACTACTCGAGCATGATCGGTTCCGGACCAATCGCGATCGAATGTCCGGCGACGACCGAAGTCTTTCCACCGTTTAGATCGCGATAGTTAGTGAACCCCGACGGCACGGTGTAGGTCGTGCCACTCTCAGTCGGTGTCCAGACCCAGATCGAGTTGGTGCCATTGGACTGGACAAACCCGCAGGTCCATACCGGGACGCTGCCATTCATGGTCGAAGAGCATGGAGCGGTGAACTTGCCGCTGCCGAGATACTGCATCATGTAGTTGTAAGCGGCGTCGTATTGCTGGTTCGATCCGATCGTCTCTTTCCACTTGTACCAAGCCAGATTCCGTCCACCGTTAGAGGCGTGCAGAAGCTGCCAGCGCACGATCTGCCCAGTGCAATCAGCCTTAGTGAATTGAGCGGCAGGGCAGGTATAGTTCAGGCCCGGCGGTGGTGCGCCGTTGAAGTTGGTTTCGGTGTTGGCCCAGGGAGTGGTTTCCCATCCGGGAGTCGAAGCCTGGATGCTCAGGAAGTTCACGTTGAACTTGTTCCACTGATCTTCCGGCGATCTGGTGGTGTAGTTGGTGTTCGTGAGATAGACGTGCCAGTCGATCCAGTCGGAGATGCGGCCGTTGGTGTTTTCGTAGTTGAGCCAGTTCTGGAAGTCGGCCTGATATCCAAGACCTGTGTCACTGTCGGGTGTGGTGGATGGCATCAGGATCACGGCGTTGGGAACATTGGCGCGAATGATGGCAACCGCCGGTTTCACCATCTGGTAAATCTGCTCCATTGATCCGGTCCAGTGATACTTGATGTCCCATTCATTCCACATCTCGTAGCCGCGAATGAGGTTCTTGACACAGTTGCCATTCGGGCTGCAGTGCTGCACGAACAGAGTCACAAAGTTATTGAACGATGGACTGCCGTTGGCGGTGAGGTCGCGCGGGGGAACGTTGGTTCCGCTGGGCGCGGTCGGAGGCGCCGAACACTGGTGCGCCGCGACCAGATAGCACGGCACCCAGGTGAAGACCTGGCTGACTTTGACCGGCTGATGCTGGGCGATGAGATCGAGCCACTGGTCGAGAAAGACCCAGTTATAGGCACCACTGCCCTCGTCGATGGTGGACCAATGGGTTCCGGCGTCATGCAAGCGCAGCATGCCGGGTTGAGATTGTGTACTCGGCCAGATGATCGAACCATAGCCCTGGCCTCCGCAGTCCTGGGTATCGCCATTTCCGCATTGGAAGCCGAAATTGGTGGGATACATGGGGTGCGTGGACTTTCCAGGATGCGCGTTCAGAGGATTCCCGGTCGACGCGTTTTCTTCCCGCGCTGCGAAACTCTTGCTGGTGGCTGTAGCGATGACAAGGGTGAACAACAGGGTTACGAAAAAGAACTTATAGCAGGCGGCCCGGATCTTCTCAGGTTTCCGCGGGATAAGTGGGGGATGCATATCCATTCGGCTCCGTGTGCGAGATTTAGTGACGCGAATGGAAAAGTAACAACTGGGTGGGATTAGAGGCAGATAACCAACGGCCAATGTTGGGTCAAGTGGTTGGTTGTAGTACCAATGGGCGTCCGGTTGACGGCCCTGGAATACGGTTCTGGAGCGAGGCTAACGAATCTCCCGGAGCAGGGTGACCCGCGCTAAAGACCAGCGGTCACGCGCGTCCACGGCCACCGGCACGCCGGGTGCCGGGAAGCGGTACTGGCGGTTGGTGAAACCTCCGACCGCGGTCATGGCCGTTGAGCCGGTGTACTCGAAGTAGGCCGTTCCCATGGGGAACCTGCCGGCCGAAACGCGAGGCGCTTTGGACTCATGAACGAAAGCGCTCGACATGACGCGCTGTTGAGCTCTCTTCTGTCCGCAACATGACATCTGGATTCTCCTTTTGGTGAAGTGGTTGTGGGCGAGCCGATCCATCTCGGCCGACTGACAAGACGTCTGACAAAACAACGAGAGACCGCCGCCTGGTTTAACGGCGGTCTCTCGTTCGCTGGCTCGGGTTCGTCTCAGCTCACTGGTTCCTTGCACACCGGACACGGCTGCAGCAGCGCAAATCCGATGGTCGAAGAACAGTCGTATTGCTGCTGGCGGCTGTATCCGTCGACTGCACGGGCGTAGCAGTAAAGGTTCACGGCAAACGCGCCTTGCGTACACGGACTGACCGGAGGAACGCGTACCGGATCGAGCAGAGCGCTCGCCGTGTTGGCAAAGTCAGCCGGAGACCCCAACACGCCCGAGCTGACGTTGCCGCCGGTTCCTGCCACACCACCAAGGATTCCCAACGAAACCCCAAGGTCCCAATCGAGATAATTGTTGGGATGGAAGGCGACGTAGAAAATATCGACCATGTCGGTCCCATTGGTGTAATACAGGATGCCGCAGGGATCAGTGTCGGTGGAACTGACCGGCGTTTGCACTTTGGGCAACTGCGCCACCGTATGGTTGTTGTCGACCATGATCGGGAAAGTCAGATCGCCGTCGGAATTGATGTTGTAGGTCGGAGCATTGGTATAGGTCCCCAGCGGTATCGATTGATCGGGCAGCAGGTACGCGAATGTTGACGGACCGCCCAGGTTGTCGCTGGCAACGTGGTTGCCGGCGCTATCGAACATCTCGAGGCGGATCGTGCACAGCCCGGCCGTGCCCGTCAGCAGAGTGGTCTCGCAGTTACCCGCCAGATTCGCGCCCAGTGTGCTGTCGAAGTTCGCATACGGTAAGTCGATCCAGACCGTGTCCGAGGGAAGAGGCCCGGGAATCGCAAACAGATCAGCGTTGGGGCCGACGGTCTGCGTCACGAACGTTACCGGTGTATCCACGATGATCACCGTGGAAGGCGCGATGTAGGTCGTCTTCTCCTTGCGGATGGTGAACGGAGCCTTGATATGGGTAAAGTCCGGATCGCCAGGGAACTTATAGGACCAGCGGATGTAGCTGACGCCAGCCGTTGGCAGGTCGGGATGGAACTGTGTTTTTATCTGCAGCGTTCCTCCCCAGGGAGTCTTCCCGGGCAACAGGCCGAGGTCGGGACCGGCGCCATTCGTCAGGCCCTGCACGTACCAGAGGTCTTCCCAGCCGATATAGCGCGGCCAGACGTAAAGGTAGTCGGGGCCGGGCGCGATCGGCGGACACGGAATTGCATCCGGGTCGTCGATCGTGATGTCTACCGACGCCGAGCCGTCATAGTTGTAGTAAGTGCTGCAGGCAATCTGCGGATCGTAAATTTCCTGCTCGCTGCCGCCGATGTTTTGTATGACCTCGAAATAGAGATCGGGATAATCGGCTGGGCACCAGAAACAGATCTCGGCAGAGAACGAGCCGTCGGACTGAATCAAAACCTCTGTCAGTTCCTGCCAGCAGAAAGCCCAGTCTGGAATCAATTCACACCAGAGCCAGAACAGAATTTCTTTGTTGGCGACGAGGTACTGCTTCAGGTTGGCGCCGCTCAGCAAGGGCAGAGTCGTCGCTGCGTCGGCCAACGAAATGGCCGGTTTCAGGCTGCTCACTGCACTGCTTCCCAAAGCCGCGGAGCGGTTCACCGCCTGGACCGATGTTTTCACCATGCCCGCGTTGGCCTGACTGCGCCGCGCACTGGCAAGTTTGTTGGCGACACTCTGCGGTCCGGGATCACCTGGGTTGATGAGGTGTGGGACTTGGGCGGTTTGCGTGAGCCGGGTTACCAGCGTATCTCGCAGGGTGAGCAGATAAGGCGGCGCAAGCTGGTCGAGTGTGCATGCCAGATCCACCTGGAAAATCTGCACCGTCCCCTGGCAAATGGTTGCGTATGCCGGACGAGTACTGCCCGGATTGAGCAGTTTGCGAACCGTACCATGCACGTTGATGCAGGTCGGGAAAATCCAGCACGGCCAAATCAGATGATCGATGATGACCGAAACAGCATCGCCGTGAATTGCGGGAATGTAATCCTGAGTGATGGCCTTCGCTTTATCCAACTGCGCCGACAGGTTGGCAGGCGCCTTCTGATCCTTCAGCAAGTCTGGTCCGATTCGGAATTGATACTTCGGGCCGGCATCCACCGAGAACACCAGCGGCTGACCCTCCACAAGCTGTGAGTTTACGAAACGACCGGTGCGATCGAACAAATATGCCCGAGTGCCTGGAAGCTCCTGCCCCTTCTGGTAGCCTTGAAACGTTACATCGACCTTGATTGATTTCTGCTCGGCTTTGTTCGCCATCGCGCTCTCCTCTTCCAAAAACAATTCCAGGACGGTTCGACAGATCCCTGGTGTGGATGAAGTCGTACGATTCCGTACGATCGGACCGCTATCACATGCATAGTGATATTCGGAGAGGGATCGTTTCACCGCGGTGGTTGAGAGTGGATGGTCTACAACACGTCAATCGACTGTTATGGATCTCGAGCGGCTCGTTGCTTTCGTTGACCTGTCTCGCGCGTCCGACATAAGATTCACGACCGGCGACTTGAAAGTTCCTGCCTCGCTGTTCAGGTTTCCGGATGGAGGACGCCATGCTTCGAGAGCGAGCGCTGAAGGTTGTGTTGGTCGTAGTGGGCCTGTTTTTTTTGGCCGCTATCTATCCGGTAGTTGACTCGTTGTTGCATGGAGCGAGTCCATCGGACTACGGCGACGACATGATGATGAGCCTGTATGCCGCACTGGGTGTTTTTCTTCTGATCGCAGTGCGAAACCCATCGGCGCACCGCAGCCTGATTGCCTTCGCTGCGTGGTCGAGTTTTGCTCACGCTTTGGTGATGACGACGCTGGGGATTCACGATGCCAGTTTCCGCGCGGGCTTCGTGGGCGGGTCGGCTGTGTTAGTCCTCATCGGAATCATTCTGATCCTGCTGGCTCCGAAAAAGGCGTCCGATGGGCGTTCGGCGCCAGTCGGTGCGCACGCCGAGGTTCTTGGAAAATGAAGTTCGCATAAGCAGATCGACCGCCGATCAACATTTGTCCGCGCAAGGTTCCAGAAAAGAGATTATTGTTTCATCGTCCTAAACTTCCAGGGTGGAGGTGTCTACACGTGTTGGATCGCAGAACATTTTTGAAGATGGCGAGCTCGGCGACGGCAGCCACGGCTGTGGGCGGAAAAGTATATGCGCTGGCGGCAGCCGAGAATCCCGTGACGCCAGTTGCGGCGAACGATCATATTCAACTTGCACTCATTGGTGCTGGTATTCAGGGACAAGGCGACACGAGGTTCGCGGTGCAGGTTCCGGGCGTGAAACTCGTTGCCGTCGCCGACTGCTATGACGGGCGCCTGGAGCACAGTAAGGAACTTTGGGGAAGCGATGTTTTCACGACCCGCGACTATCACGAGATTCTGTCGCGCAAAGATGTCGATGCCGTGATCGTCGCGACGCCCGATCATTGGCACAAACAAGCGGCGGTCGATGCCATGAAGGCGGGCAAGGACGTTTACTGCGAAAAGCCGATGATCCATCTCTACAGCGATGGGCCGGAGATGATCGAGGCGGCGCGCGCCAGCAACCGCATCCTGCAGATTGGCAGCCAGCGCGTGAGCTCGATCATTTATTCGAAGGCCAAGGAACTGCTCGCTGCGGGCGCGATCGGACAGCTCAACATGGTGACCGCGCATTGGGATCGTAACTCGTCGATTGGCGCGTGGAACTATACCGTTCCGCTGGATGCATCAGCCGAGACCTGCGACTGGCCGCGCTTCCTGGGCACTGCGCCGAAAATCCCGTTCAATGCGGAACACTTCTTTCAGTGGCGCAAATGGAAGGCCTACGGTAGCGGCGTGGCTGGAGACCTGTTCGTGCACTTGTTCAGCGGTACGCACTTCATTGTCGGGACGAATGGTCCGGCACGCGCCATGGCAACTGGCGGGCTGCGCTTCTGGAAAGATGGGCGCGACGCGCTTGATGTAATGCTAGGCCTGTTTGATTATCCCCAGGGATTCAACCTGGCGTTGCGCGTGAACTTTGTGGACGGAGGCGAGGAGAGCGAAGGCCTGATCTTCACTGGCTCAGAAGGCACGATGGAGATTGGCAACAACTTTGTCAGCGTAAGCCGGACTCCGCGGGAGAAGGATCCGGGGCTGATGATCAATACCTACACCGAAGCAATGCAGAAACAGATTCGCGATGCTCATCGCGAGAAGTATCCGGCAACGCATCCGTCAGGGCCGCCCGCTGCGGGATTCGAGAAGTACGTCGCTCCCGAGGGCTATCGCGACAACTACGATCACTTCAACAACTTCTTTGCAGCCGTGCGCTCGCGGCAGCCAGTAGTGGAAGATGCTGTGTTCGGCTACCGCGCCGCAGGGGCCGCGCTGCTCGGCAACATGAGCATCGAGCGAGGCGCGGTCGTGAAGTGGAATCCCGATGCGATGAAAGTGGAGAGCTAGGATGCGGGCCACACGTCAGGCTATTCGCTGCGCAGGATGGCAGTGATATCGAATCTGACGATGCGGCGTGTTGCCGACCAGATACTCGCGGACGCGACGAAAACGAAGAATGAGAGCAGGCCTGCGGACGCCGCGAGCCCAATGGGCTTCGCCCCATCCATCATGCTCGCAAGAAGGTGTCCAGTGAACTGTGCCCCGAGAATTCCAGGAATGGCTCCGGTCAGGACCGGGAGCAAGCCCTGGCACAACAGCATGCCCCGGAGCCGGACAGGTGTGCTTCCGAGAGCCATGCGCACACCCATTTCCTGGGTTCTCTGGGCGACTGCGTAAGAGACGATGCCGTAGATGCCAATCACTGCGAGCAGCAGAGCGAATGCTGCAAACATCCAAACCGCGGTCCGGTAAAACTTCGGATTAGCGAAAAACTCATCCAGCCGCTGCTCCATGGTTTTCACGCCGAATACAGGAACCTGCGGGTCCACCGACTCGATTGTGTCGCGGATCGTAGCCAGGCGATCTTCCGCCCGGCCATCTACGCGCACGACGATGGTCGAGAAGAAGCTGCCCGGAGTCTCCGATGGAACAAAGACCTGATTCCCGTTCTTAGTGGTCGGGTCGGTCTCGTACTCCATTCCCTTCACCACGCCGACGATCTTCCACGGACTGTCTCCCTCATTTGTGAGCTGATGATTCAGAGCATCCCGCGGCGCGCCAAGCCCGGCCGCAAATCTCTCATTCACGACAGCAACTCGGGCGCCCGAGCGGACCTCGGCTTCCGTGAATTCCCGACCGCAAAGAATCTGTGCGCCCATGGTCTTGAAGTATCCCGACAAAACCGGGACCATCGTGGAATTGAGTCCGGCTGGGCGCCCATCCATTCCGAACGGTCCTCCGACAAACGCCGAAGCATAGAGTGGAAGAAATTCGGTAGCGCTCGCGGCTTGAACCCCAGGAAGGCTGCGGATGCGATCAAGCACTTCCTCGAAATAGGGGAGTTGCCGCTTATTCAGCTGGTGGGTTGTACCGTCCAACGAGACGCTTGCAGTCACAACTCCTCTCACGTCGTAGCCGCGGTCGATCTTCATCAAGTGGACGAACGCGCGTCCCAGGCACACCGATGCCGCTAGAAGAATCATTGTGAGCATCACCTGCGCTCCGACCAAGCATTTGCGCATCAGTTGTGAGCCGCGGGTGCCGGTGGAACTCCGCGAGCTGAAGGTGTGGATGCGGCCTGCATAGAGTGACGGCAAGACACCCAGCACCAACGTCGTGATTACGGAGACTATGAGAGTGAAAGCCAGTACGCGTCCGTCCAGGATGGAATACGACTGTGTGCCGAGTGGTGGAGGCTCAACTTTCGCCGTGAGATACGTTGTCCAATCTGCGATCGCTAATCCGGCCAGAGTGGCAACGAACGAGAGGAGCAAGCACTCCGTGAGTAACTGTCGAACTAGCCTGAACCGACTTGCTCCTAACGCGGAGCGTATGGACAGCTCCGCACTTCGGTCAGTAGTGCGAGCTATCAGGAGATTCGCCACATTCGTGCAAGCTATCAGCAAAACCAGCACCACTGCGCCCATGAACATGAGAGACGCGTTCTTCACAGGGCCGGCAAGTCCGTCTCTGAGTGGCGTCATGGTCGGACGCAGGCTGGAATCGTCGACTCCTCCCACTTTCGGCGCCAGCCGCTGTGCCTCAACGGCAAAGGCGGCGCGCGCCTGCGGCCACGTGATGCCGGGCTTCAGGCGCCCAATGGTTCCCCAGCCGTTGTTGCCGGGGCTGAACGCTGCCGGCTTCCAAAGAACTGCCTTGCCCGGATAATCGAACCCCGGCGGTGCGACGCCAACTACGGTAAGAGGGATCCCATCAATTCGGAGGGTGGCGCCCAGAA
>Ga0207008_10153_pt1 | contig 21469 bp, 18 predicted proteins | sample Alteio_BWMinCont_83_FD_153489 | JGI IMG/M metagenome (GOLD analysis project Ga0207008, IMG submission 153489) | Enriched cells from forest soil in Barre Woods Harvard Forest LTER site, Petersham, Massachusetts, United States -... | ecosystem: Environmental > Terrestrial > Soil > Temperate forest >... | reverse complement strand
TTGCCCCCGACCACCGCACCGAGTCCAGCAGGTTGCGGGGGTAGAAATCGTTGTCGCGCTGAAATGAGACGAACCGGCATCCGGCTACCTCACACAGCCTACGGGCAACTTCGGTCTCAGTCGCCGCGCGCTCGTAGAGGTTGACACCGGTGACCCGGCTGCGGTCGGCGGCGCAGAACAACAACACGCGCGAGTCCGCCCCGCCGCTGATAAAGACCAACGGACGCTCGGCGATGGCTGTCCTTTCTGAGATGGCAATGTGGACGGCGCCAGCCAACTCCTCCGCGGCCGTCTCTATGTTGGGGAAGAAGTTCTCCTCGAATGGTGCCCAGTATGTCCGCCGCGACACGCGACCAGCGCGAGTATCGATGGTGATGTGTGCTGCCGCGCCAGCGTGCTTGACCTCGACAAAATACGTATTCGGAGGCGTCGCGCGCCAGGCACGCACGAACTCGGCCATCGACACAAGATCATCCGTCAGACTGGCAGCGGGATCGGCCAACAGTGCATCTGGGAACGTCGTCACGATACACTGGTCCGCGAGTTCACCGCGATAGATGAAGCAGGGATGGTAACCGAACTGATCCGTCCAAATATGCGTCTGCCCGTATCGGGGATCGTGGATGACTACCACCGCTGATCCGTTGTAAGGTGCGACCGACTGAACACCGCCCGCCATGTAGCGGTCAAGCATCAAACGGTTGGCGAGGCCACCAGCGTACGGCAGGCGTCCAGCCCGCGACCAATCCGCGGCGGACCATACAAGACGCCCGGACGAAAGTGCGCGGACGCCGGTTGCTTCGTCGACTGCAGGCCCAAATCGTTCGGGCGCATCGTCGACCCACAACCACCCCGCCAAGCCGGCCTGAGAGATTACGCTTTTCTCCGGCAGCTTTAATTCGTTGGCCACCAGTTGAAGGCGGGCTGCATCGATACCGCTTGGAGCTATATAGAGTGACATTCGCGCTCTCGATCTACCGCCGTTTTAACACCGAAAGCGAGTCTACTTGACCAATGATCTCGAAACGCCGATCATGCTGAATGCGACTTCCCGAAATACTGGTGACTGCGGAACTCGGCCGGCTTGGCCCTCCGGCTGGAGGACTCTGTCGTGTGACACGATAACCCTTCTCCAGCAGGAAATTGGCGAGATACCCCCGTTCTCTTGCTAAGATCCAGCAAATGAGCCCGCGTTCGTAATCTATGCTTGTAGCGTTCATACGGCGATGAACGGGGACAGTGCTGAGTACAGTCGCTTCTCGAAGTTGACGAACGAGAAGTAATCGAGCCCTAGAGGCACTACCTTAGGCCGCATTAATGAAGCGACAATCGCCCGCTCCAAAGCTGCTGAATCCTTCGGATCGACCACAAGGCCAAGTTCGCCGTCTTTCACGGCCTCGCGCGTGCCGTCGCTCGTGCTCGCAATAACCGGGATACCGCAAGACAGCGCCTCGAGCACAACGAAACCGAAGCCTTCGCCGTAACTCGGCATCACATAAGCATCGGCCAGTCGGTAGTAATCGGCTTTGCGGCCTTCCGGAATTCGCCCGGGGAAGACGACCAAGTCCGTGACACCTAAATCGCGTGCCTTGGCCTCCAAACGAGGGCGATCTGCCCCGTCGCCCGCCGCAAGGTACAAGATATCAGGCTCGATCACTCGCAGTCTCGGCAGAAGCTCGATGACCTCGTCGAAACCTTTGTAGCGCTCATCCGGCGCCATGCGGCCGAGCGTCATAATGACCTTCCGGTTTCGAATACCCAGCCCATCCATCAGGTCCGGGCTCTTCTCGCCTGGGCCATACTCCTCAGCGCGTATCGCGTTTGGCAAGACCGCCGTTGTCGATCGGCCCACGCCAGCCCACGCCTGAAACCGATCAAGAGTGATGTCACTGATGGAGACCACAAGATCACAGGCACCCGCGCATCGGATAGCCAAGCGGCGTGTAGGGGGAGTCCACGCGTCGATCCCGTAGATGGCGAGCACGAGGGGAATCCGCCGGGCCTTCGCAATGACAGAGGCGACCGGCATTAGGTTGATGTGGGCGCAATAGATCAGATCGAACGGACCGCCACCAAATGCCTGTGCCGCACTTCTTCGCACGAACGCGGCTTGACTGCCTATGCTCTGTAGATCGTAGCGTACCTTGGCCGGAACCGCGAAAACGGTTTCGCTGACATTCCTCGCGACAACCACTATCTCCTGAATCTCGTCGAAGCTCGCCAGAGCGGCAAGGACGTCGCGGTTGTACTGCGCAATTCCGCCAGCGCCACTATGGGCATCTGTCACGAGCATCAGAACGCGCGCGGAACGAGGACGACTGGGCATAAGACGCAAATCTGCCCGAATGCGCTAGCCGCCCCAGGCGAGTGAGTGTCCGATCGCCATCGTGCTTGCAACATGGTGGGCCCAAGTGCGCGCGTAGCCGTAAGGAGATCGGCTCGTTTGCACGGTGCTGCCTGGCATCCAGGGCGCAACGGGAACGCCGAACCCAGTTTTCCTTCGCGAGATGACCGCTGGCGGTAGGGGTGTCGTTGGGGCCAGAGCAAGATATTGCTTGGGCTGTCTTGCATCCCCGAAAGGGCCGACCTCAGCTATTCGCCGAAGGAGTGTCGCATCTACGAGTGGGGTCCGAACCTCCAGCGAATGCGCCATGCTCGCCCAATCCGTATCGCGAAGCAGCTGGTTGCGCATATAGAGGGCAGATTCCATAGTGGCGACCCTGGCGAAGCACGAGCGCGGCCTGGGCTTGAGAACGCTTTCGATCAGCCGCATCGGCTGAAGGCGTTCCAGACCCTCGGTAGCGAGGCTTGGATCGAGGATTTGGTCGAGTTCCCACGGCATGAACAGGCCACGGCGCAGAAACCACGCGCCAGCGTAGTCGCCTCCGTACTCCAGAAGTCCAAGGGCTTTGGCCTTAACGCCTAGCCGCTCAACACCTAGCCCCACGGCCGCTCTTCGCAAGGTGGTGCCCAACCATGGCACGGAAGCCGGCAATTTGAGCCAGCGTACCCATCTGGGAATGTCACTGAACGAGGGATAACCGCCGAACAACTCATCACCGCCCAGCCCTGAGATTGCAACCTTCAGGCCAAGTTCATGAGTCGCCTTCGCCACAAACCAACTATTGATCCCATCGATGCTGGGCTGATCCATCGCCGATAGGATCAGCGGCAGATCCGCCAGGAATTCCGGCTTCTTCACAACGCGCAGAGTATGACGCGTCTCATATGTTTGCGCCACGACACTCGCCAGCGGGCCTTCGTCGTCCGAGCGACCCTGGAATTCTTCGAAAGCGAGCGTCACGGTCTGGATATCACTCTGACCAGCATCACGCATAAGACCGACGAGTGCGCCAGAGTCGATGCCTGCTGACAGAAACGCTCCAACCGGAACGTCCGCGACAAGATGATGCCGAACACTGTCGAGAAGAGCTTCGCGAATCAGCTCCTGGCGCTCCTCGTGCTTGTGAGCAGGTTGCGAGACTTCGCTGTCGCTGTAGATAGCAGCGATGGAGTGATAGCGCTCTGGATCGTGCGGGCCACGCCGATCAACACGTAGTAGTGAGCCTGACGGCAATATCCGAATCGTCCGATAAGTCGTGAACGGCTCGGGAACACTGCCGAAGAGATAGAATCCTACCCAGCCGGCGGGATCAATGTCTTGGGAGATCCCGCCACCGACGAGCAGGGCCTTGACCTGGCTCGCGAAACGAATGGTTCCGCCGTCGTCGGAATAGTAAAGCGGCTTCATTCCGAACGGATCTCGCGCCAAAAACAATTGTGAGCTTTCGGAGTCCCAGATGCCAAAGGCGAACATGCCGCGCAGGTCGTGGACCATCGCGCGACCACGATCGGCGTAGAGGTGCAGGAGTACTTCGGTGTCAGATTGGCTCCGGAAGATGCGCCCCTTTGCCTCGAGCGCGCTTCGCAGTTCCTTGTAATTGTAGATCTCGCCGTTGAACGTGACGGCGAGCTTGCCGTCAGCGCTCATCATGGGTTGCGCTCCTGCGTTCGACAGGTCGATGATCGATAATCGGCGATGGCCTAGGGCGATGCGACCGTCGGCCGAGAGCCAGGTGCCGGCGCCATCCGGACCACGCGCAGCCATGTGATCGCGCGTGCGCACCAGCTCACGCCGATCAACCGCGTCGGCCGCGGGATGGTAAGCAAAGATGCCGTTTATGCCGCACACGATGTATTTGTGATTGTCCCGGGAGCAAATCGCCGGCCTGATGCCGTCGGATCAACCGGAACTTGCGTCACCGGTACCCAGTAAAGTCCTAGTAGGCCTGCACCTCGGCAGATGCCGTACGCGTCTCCCTTAGGTGCTGGTTCTCTGATTTATAGAGAATAAACCCTCCGATTGACAATGCATCCATATGGGTTCTGAGGAAGCAGTCGATCGCTTGCGCTGGAACGTTTACGATTGGTTCGTTCTCGTTAAATGAAGTATTGAGTAACACTGGCACCCCGGTGACTTCTCCAAACCGATGAATAAGATTCCAGTAGAGCGGGTTCACATCAGCTTCGACAGTCTGTAGCCTGCCGGTCCCATCCCCATGCGTAACAGCGGGAATTCTGTCTCGCTGCGCGGGTCTGATCTTGTATGCCATAACCATGAACGGCGATGGGTAGTCCGTCTCGAAGTAATCACCCACACGCTCGGCAAGGATGGAGGGGCAGAACGGCCGAAACGGCTCACGGTACTTGATGCGGTTGTTCAGGATATCCTTCATATCCTTGCGGCGCGGGTCCGCTAGGATGCTACGATTGCCCAATGCGCGCGGGCCGAATTCCATCCGCCCCTGGAACCAGCCGAGCACGTTCCCTTCGGCGATAGCATCTGCAGTGCGGCGAATCAATTGATCCTCCGTTACTTTGTGATACGCGCAACCGGCTGCGTCGAGTTCGCGGAGAATTTCTTGATCAGAATACTCGGGCCCGTAGTACACGTGGCGCATCTCAAACGATCGCGGCTTCTTCAGCACCTGGTGCTGTACGTATAACGCCGCGCCGATCGAAGTGCCTGCATCGTGAGCCGCCGGTTGGACGTACACGTCTTTGAATGCGGATCGGTCGAAGATCATGCCATTGGCGACACAATTCAACGCTACGCCTCCAGCCAGGCATACCTTCGTCATGCCAGTTTGCTTCTGTGCATAGTTCAACAGCGCAAAATAGTTCTCCTCAAGCACCTGCTGGACCGACGCAGCCATGTCCATGTCGCGCTGCGTGATCTCGGCCCCCACTGTACGAGGCGATCCGAATTCCTCAATCATCTTGGACGAAAAGACGGTCCCGAGCGCGGGCTCGCCGTCGTCCCACGTCATCTCAACACCCTTGCTGTGGTGAATGAAGTAGTCGAGATTGAGTCGACACTGGCCTTTTTCCGTTCGCACGACCTTCCCGACTTGGCTCACGAATCGAGGCTCGCCATACGCCGACAACCCCATCATCTTGTACTCGTCGCCGTACTTCGGGAAGCCCAGGAATTGGGTGAACGCTGTGTAGAAGATGCCAAGCGAGTGTGGGAACGAAACCGACCCTTTCACCTCGATCTGATTGCCCTTCCCCACGCCCCACATGACACTGCTGAAGTCCCCAAACCCGTCGATTGAGACCAAGGCAGCTTCTTCGAAGGGCGAAGCGAAGAAGGCGCTGGCAAGGTGGGCCCGATGATGCTCGACCATATATACCTGTGGTTCGACTTGCGCTATGATTCCCTCCGCCGCCAAGAGCTCGCCGACCTGCGTGATACGGACGCTGTTCGAGGCGCGCCCGGCAAGGCTGAACCAGCTGTGGGGCCGCATTGCAGCGCGCAGAAGTTTGTCCTTGAGATGAGCCTTGGGATCGCGGGAAATCGCGATATAGTCGGGCTGGTGGCCATCAAGGCAAGTCTTCGCAGCCAAGACAGGCAGACCCGCCCAATGCTTGATCCGATTGAGGCGTTCCTCCTCAAGCGCGATCTCTAATTGACCATCAACGAATACGGCTGCTGAGGCGTCACCGTGGAATGCATTGAGGCCGAGAATATTCACGTAAACTCCTCCTGCAGCCCCGACGTTGCCAGATCGTTATCCCTCATGTTCGATGCCACGTCCCTCAATCATTTTTTTTACAACATCATTCATCTTGAGACACGCGCGCCAACCCAACTCGACGTGTGCTTTCTCAGGATTGCCCCAACCCTTCTGTAGATCGGTCGGACGCAGAAGCGCCTTGTCAATGGAGACGTGTTCACGCCAATCGAGTCCCACACAGGCGAACGCCTGGGCAGCAAAGTCCTCCAAAGGCCGACATTCACCTGTGGCGATTACGTAGTCCTCCGCCCGTTCGCGTTGAAGCATCAGCCACATGGCCTCCACAAATTCCGGAGCCCATCCCCAATCGCGCTCCACCGAGAGGTTACCTAAAAGGAGCTTGCCAACTGTTTGGCCACGTCTAATCTCATCTTTGATGCGGCAGGCTGCCGCAATGATCTTTTGTGTAACGAAACGCTCAGGCCTCAGCGGCGATTCGTGGTTGAAAAGGATTCCGGAGCAAGCAAACAGCCCATAAGCTTCCCGGTAATTCGCGACTTCCCAGAACGCGGCCGACCTGGCCACAGCATACGGGCTGCGCGGTCTGAAGGGAGTGGACTCATCCGCCGGGAAGTCCGGTGTCTCACCAAAACATTCGCTCGAGCAGGCATTGTAGAACTTCGATGCGTGACCCAAGAAGCGAAGGGACTCGAGGATATTAAGAGTGCCGACAACGATGCTCTCTAGCGTGTCGACAGGCTGTTCGAATGATAGAGCGACGGATGTTTGCCCAGCCAAATTGTAAATCTCGTCGGGGCAAATTCGGGACACAACCTGAAGCACGCTACGAAAATCCGCGATTGCCACTGACTCAAGTTGGATTTCATCGCGGATGCCGAAGCGCACAAGATTACGGAAGGAAGATATCTGCGCATCACGAGAGGTTCCGTAAACTTCGTAACCACGCTGAAGCAGTAAATTGGCAAGATAAGCGCCATCTTGCCCCGATATACCAAAGATTAAAGCTTTGAGCCCCATTTTGGGCGTTGCGTAAGAGAAGACTTATAAACACTGTTCATCCCAGGGATTCTGGGGTGAACGTGAAAACGTTTCCGTCTGGAAGGCGAACGGTTTTCGCTCGACCTGTCGCGTTGTTCCGCGACTTTGGGATCGCTCGCGCCGACCGTGGTTGGCGCAGAGAAGGAACTCCGGCTCGCTTAAACGTCAACGATCCTTAGATTGATCATGGTAAACCGGCAAAGTGAGTCGCGGTTGATCGCTTGGGTTTACGGTTACCCTCGGCGGCGGGGATTCTAAGGTTGCTCCTCGCCGTTCAGGAAACGACTTTACTTGAGGATGAGGGTTCGGCTTATTGCGGTATTGGCCTTTGTACTCTCGACATAAACACTGTCCGCAACGTAGCAGAGCCCCCGAAATGCCTTGCTAGCCTTTCTCAGTACCTCCGATGTGCGGATAATAAACCTGTGACGGCGTGCCATGAAGTGCACGTCCGCGGCTTGTAGCCCTATGCCGAAGAAGCAATCCACTGAAAAGGTAGTGCGGCCAACGTAACCAGTGAATAGCCGACGGAGAGTGGGGACCCACCAATACCTCACCTCAAAGCCGCGAGCTTCCCGAAACCTTCGATGGGTCTGATGATACAGGCAGCGCAGACCGAGGGTTGTGGGCATTTGGACAATGCTCCTGCCGTTTGATCGGAGCACCCTGCCGATCTCTTTGACGGCAGCGATGGCATTACCTTTGCTGAAGTGCTGAATCACACTGTAAGAGTAGACTACGTCCAGGGATTCAGTTCGGAACGGCAAAAAACGTGCATCCCCGACGACAAAATTGGCGTCCAGACCCATTTGACGCATAACGCGCTTCGCCGCGAGGACTGCCCCCAAACTTGGGTCGATGCCGATGGTCGTATATCCTAAGCGAGCTGCTGCGATACACCACCGTCCCCAATTGCAACCCACGTCCAACAATACCTCACCATTGGCTGGTGGGAGACGAAGCATCGGAATCGGATAATCCTTCAGGTTCCCGATCAATTGCTTGTATGCAATCCCGTTCGTCGCGCCGACCATAAAGGACACGACAGGATCAATGCAGCTTCCGGGTTCACTCAATTGTTTTCTGAGTGCTTCTTTCTCCTCGTCTGAGATTCCCAACGTGTCAATGTAGTACAGATCTCTTTCGGGCGACAAGCCTGAGTGCCGAACCTGATCGAGAGAAGCCTCGGCGACCCACAGGGTGTGTGGACCACGGTCCAGAAGAATTGGAACGTCGTGAACCACCGGATAGTCATGGCCCTCCTCGCAGTGAAGCCTCGATTCAACCTCGCTCAGGGGCGATAAATGCCGAGGACAAACAAGGCGCGCAAGTAGACTAGCGTCGATCGCCATTTGAAGTGAGATAACTCAATAGCGGCCAGGGACTTGGAAGGCATTTGTTCAAACCGAGCACGTTAGATCGCGTGCGTCGACCTTGAAATCGTACTACACGGTCCATCCCACGACGCAAAGGTCGAGATTCTTGAAGGTGTATTGGAGTCTATCACTTGGCTCGGGAGCAACCCCTGTTGGAACTTCGCGGGTCGCAAGCCCCTGCAAGATGCGCAACGGATTCCCGATCTGGATATGCCGAAACCGAGCGACCTCTGTCTCACTCTTCAGGCTTTCGCTGGCCATAGTAGCTATTTCCGTAGCCACGGCGGTAGCCGCCGTAGTAGTAGCCATTGTAGTTTCCATAATATCCGTTCGGCGAGCGCTTGGGATTCCAATCGTTGAGAATCGTTCCTAGCAGTTTGGTTCCGTCTTCGGAGAAGCGCTGCCGGACAGCCATGGCTGCCGCGCGGGTGGTCTTGCCAGCCCGCATCACCAAGACCACTCGATCCACCATGCGGCCGATTACGCGGGCGTCGGGGATCTGGAGCATGGGCGGCGTGTCGATCAATATGGTTTCGAATTCCGTGCGAAGTTTTTGGATCAGCTCCGGCATGCGGTTGGAGTACAGCAGACTGGTGGCTGCCGAGGTCGCTGCACCGCTGGTGAGTACGTAAAGGTCCGGGACGTGGGTCTCCTGGATTACCCCTTCGAGTAAAGTTGAGACCGGGTCCTTGGAGCGAAGCAACTCGCTCAGGCCTTTGTCATTTTTGAGATTGAAGATGTCATGCAGGCGGGGCTTACGGAGATCCGCGTCGATCAGGAGGGTTTTTTGATTTACCTCGGCGATCGCGATTCCGAGGTTACTGACCACGGTCGACTTGCCTTCGGATGGACTGGCACTGGTGACGACCATGACTCGCGGCCGGCTGCCATTTTCTCCGGAGAATAGGATGGAGACCAAAGTAGCACGGAAGGACTCGGCTACGATGGAAGGCTTGCGCTGCCAGGAGATGAGCTCGACGCGGCCGCGGTTGACGAGCTCGCCGGACGACGCGGCGCTGTTTTTGACGCCGTTCAGTTGCTTGTTTCCGACGAGGCGAAGGCGGACGCGGGTGGCGCTATCGTCCGCTGGAATCACGCCCAGCTCGGGCAGGTTCAGGAACACTTGCGTTTCGCCGGGATCCTGGATGGTACGGTCGGCGCGCTCCCGCATGACTACGAAGGCGACACCGAGGAAGAGGCCGCTGAGCAAGCCGAGGCCGGCGCTCGATTGCGTGTCCGGTTTATAGGGGCGGGTTGGCGGCTTAGCAGGGTCCACCACGTGGATGTTGGAGGCTCGGAGCGCCGATGCCAGCGAGGATTGTTTCAGTTGCTGCAGCATGGCGTCATAGAGCTGGCGGTTGGATTCGACTTCGCGTTTGAGGATGCTGTATTGAATCGCTTTGCCGCCTTCGCCCGTGACAACCGCGCGCTGCGAGGCGTAGTCTGTAGTGAGGAGAGTCTCCTTGCGAACGGCCTCGTCATATTCGTTGCGGATGCGCTTCAGAATATCGGCGCGAGCCTGATCCAGAGCGGTCTGGATGGGCTCAATCTGGGCCAGGACCCGCTGGACGGTTTTGTAGTCGTCTTTGTAAATGGATCTCTGCTCCGCAAGCGCGCGTTTCAACTCCGTCAGCTTTGCCTCGTAGTCACGAAGAGTGGTGTCGTTCAAAATATCGGGCAGTGCATCGGGAGGACTGGAACTGGCCATTTCCCAGCGGGATTGTTTGACAATGCGATCGGTTTGCGCTCCGGTGAGCGCCGTTTGGACTTGAGATAGCTTTTCTTCAGAGACGTTGTTCTTATCGTTGTCGGTGAAAACGAGGCCAGCCTGGTTAGCATACTCCTGCAGGCGGTCCTCCGATTTTTCGAGGCGAATGCGGATGTCATCCAGCTGACCCGAGAGCCATTTAGCGGTGTGCTCGTTCGTTTCAGAGCGTGTTTCCAGATTCTTGTCAATGAACTCAGTCGTGAGAGTATTGGCGAAGGCCGCGGCGATCTGGGGATTAGTGGAATCGACAGTGAGCTCGATGATGCGGGTCTGACCGGCGGGGCGAATCTTGAGGTTTCGGGCCGCAAAGGAGAGGGCGGCTTCGCGGGGGTCGATCGGCTGAGAATCGGGAAGGTTCAGGAACTTGCGCCAATTGGCGAGACGAGTAGGCTCGGCGGCGGGCAATGCGGCGGTGTGAAGTTTATCGACAACACGTTCCAGGAGAGAATCGCTTTGGAGGATTTTGATCTGGGTTTGGATGTCGGTGGAATCTGCCGATGAGCCGCTTTGGGAGAGAGGATCAGATTCCTTCATGTTCAGGAAGTTCTGATTGAGGCTGACGATTTCGAGGGAGGTGCGGACCTGGTAGATGGGCGTCTGGGGAAGGGTCACCAGGAATCCGATGACGGCTCCCATGCTAGCCAAGAGGATGAGGGTGCCTTTGCGGCGGCGGAGGATGTGCCAGTACTCAAGGAGGCCACCGGAGTCTGGTTCCATGCCGGAGTCGGGGGCACTACTGTAGGGGACCTCGGTAAAGGTAGCTGGAACAATTCCTTTCTCCGGAGAGGCAGTGGGAGAGGGGAGGAATCCGCTAGGTGTATGACCCGAATCTGGTATTTGCTGCATGGTTTGGAAGAAATGTTAGGGGATGCGGTAGACCGCGGCCGTACTCGCACCAACCAGGACGTCGAGGGTACGGAAAGCGGCGTTCTTGGCGGCGCTGGTGGGTACGAATAGGATGTCGTCCGCTTTGAGCGGTACATCCGGGGTCTTGCCGGCTAGGATTTGTTTCAGATCCAGCGGGATTTCAGTGCGGTCATTGGAGCCTGGGACCGGGCGCATGATCTTGGATCTTTGACCGGCGGCGAGACGATCCAGGCCTTCGGCCAAGGAGAGGATCTGAAGGGCGCTCAACGAGTGGTTGTCATTGAGCATGAAGCCCCCGGACTTATGAACCGCGCCGATGACGTAGATGATTTCTCCCCGAGGGACGGTGATCACGTCATTGGGCTTGATGTGGATGTTCTCGGCAGGATTGCTGCCATTCATGATGCTCTTGACGTTGACGGAGGCAACGGAGAACTGACCGGTGGAATCGGGGGCAGCGGTAGGAAGAGGGATGGGCCCCCATTCGATTTGCCGAGCGATTACGACGGTGTATCCGGCGTCGGGCCGGAGGCCTCCGGCCATGGAGAGGACTTCGTCGAGCCTCTTATCGCCCTGAAGTTGCTGAACCCCAGGGGTTCCGACGGAGCCTAGCACGGAGACGGGCTGGCTGCGGAGTTCGACTACGGAGACGGAGACATCAGGGTGGACCAGGATCTTCGCAAGACGCCCCCTAAGGACGTCCTCGAGTTGGTCCGGCGTGAGTCCGGCGGCCTGGAGCTGGCCGATTATGGGGAGATTGATGTTGCCGCGACGATCAATGAGGACGGGTTTGTTGTCGATTTCCTCTACGTCAATGGCGCGGATAAGGACCTGGTCGCCGGGACCGAGAGCGTAGTTGTCACTGGGGAGAAAAGCGGTTGGCGCGACCGGCCCTGGGACGATCGCCTCCTGGGATTTTGCGGGACCCGCCGGGTCCTGGAACAACAGGAGCAAAGAGATGGAGGTCGATAAGAATATGGATGGGGAGAACAACATCGCTGGACCTCTCTAGTCTGGTGGTCGCTCGATCATACGTTTGCAGTCATCTCTACCCTTTGACGCTCTGACTGCGGGGAGGTTCGTTCGAAGACCGTGACCTTCGGTTGAAGCACTTTCCGCAGGACGTCCACGAACGCCGCGACGACCTGGTGCTGCTGGGCCGGGCCGAAGGCGCGATGCAGTTCAATGGAGCTCTTGGACGAGATCGGCACCGTCACCTTCCAGGATTGCAGGGGCTGCGATTCCACGCACTCGTTGAACTCGCGCCCGGCCATCTGGACTTCAATCCGGGAGAAGCCGAACTCGCGATAGCTGTGACGGAGGACATCCCAGCACTCCTCAGGGGTAGAGGCCCCGGCGAGACTCTCTTCGAGATTATCGATCGAGATGTGGGAGTTGAGAAGGCGGCGGAAGGCGCCGTCGATGAACAGCCGGCCGGCCACTCCAAACTCGACGTAACCCAGGTGCTGGACGCCGATCCAGGTGGTCATGCAAAAGGCCAGGATAATGAAGGTTGAAATGTTCTTATTCGTTACGACCAGTGAACACACCGCACCCAGCGCGGCGCAGGCATACAAGGTCAGGGCGACTTTGCGCGGGGTGAAGCCGCGGTCGAGCAGGCGGTGATGGATGTGGTTGCGATCCCCTTCAAAGAGCGGCTGGCGGCGAAGGAAACGGCGGGCAACAGCTACCGCCATATCAAGCAGGGGAATGGAAAGCGCCATGAGCGGCGCCGTCATGCCCAAGATGGTGGCGGCTTTCTGGCTCCAGACGACCGCGTAACATCCGAGCAGAAAGCCGATGAACAGGCTCCCGCAATCGCCCAGGAAGATGGTAGCTGGATTAAAGTTATACCGGATAAAGCCCAGCAGACATCCTGCGAGCGGGACGGTGGCCAGCGCCAGCGCCGCGTTGTTCTGGAGAAGGGCGGCGATCAGCGTGGTAAAGGTGGCGAAGAGTCCCACTCCGGTGGCTAGTCCGTCTACTCCGTCGATCAGATTAATGGCGTTGGTGCAGGCCACCAGCCAGATGATGGTTGCGGGAAGGTTCCACCAAGCCCCGGCGCCGTACCCGGCCAAGCCTTGGATGTGAATGCCTGCCCAATAGGCCGCACCCGCGGCGATGATTTCGCCCAAAAGCTTGTGCCATGGCTCCAGGCCCTTGATGTCATCGACCAGTCCGATCAAGAAGATGAGACCGGCCGCCGGCATCAGCCGCAGAGCGAAGTTGATCGAGTCCCAGAGGATGAACCCGGCCTTGAGCGGCATCGCCAGCAGGAAGAGGTAAGCAAGAAGATAAGAGATGACGATGGCAACGCCGCCGGCCCGCGGGATGGGATGGAGGTCAGTCCCTTCGTTGGCGCGGTTGGCCAAACCCCATCGGCGGAAAACTGCCCGAACCACGGGGGTCAGGAAGAGTGACAGCACGAAGGAGACGGTTCCGAGGAAAAGCAACGAATACATTTGTTCTAAGTCGCTGGGTTTAAATCGGCGGGTTTAGCTCGTCTGTTTAGGTCGCTTGAGTTTAACTTGCCGGGTTCAAGTCGCCCGGGGTTTAAGGAGCGAAGTTTAGCTTGCCGTCGCGGTCTCTTGCGGATCGGAAACCGGAGCGACTTCCGGGTAGGAGGCTTTTCGCGGGTCGCGAACCGTCTTCGCCGCTTCCGCGGGTTCCAACCCGAGGATCTTCACGATGCGTGCCGCGCCCATCGGCCGATCATAGTGACGTTCGAACGCATGGCGGGCACGAACGCCAGCCTCAACGATCAAATGTCGTTCTGAGTTAAGCTTCTCAAGCAGACTCACCAGCGCAGTGGTATCGCCGGGATCAACTTGCCAGCCGCAGTGGAAGCGTTCGATGATTCGCGCGGGCGTCGCCTCGCGCGGGCCGATGTAAAGAATCGGGCGGCCGGCGGCCATGATGCCATACGTCTTGCTGGGGACGACGGAACCACAGGTTTGTGGCATCTGCGTGACCAATCCCAGGTGTCCTTCGGCCAGGCTCGCGCCCAGTTCCGCACGAGACGAGTACGGTTGGAACAGCACGTTGGCGATAGCTTGTTCGCGGCAGAGCTCTTCCATTTGCCTCCGGCGGATACCGGCACCGGAGAAGACGAACCGGTAACGCGGGTCATTGGCGCACTGTTTGATGGCCCCGAAAATCGTATCGATTTCGTGTGGGAGCCCGAAGTTACCCGAATAATGGACAACCAGAGGCCCTTCGGGGAACGGCAGGGGGGTGATCTCGGTGCCATCCGCCCAGTTCTGGGCAATGTGGATTTTGTGTTCGGGGATATCGCGTGCGATGAGCCGGGCCTTCATCTCCTCACCCAGCACGATAATGCCGTCCGCATTGCGGCGAGACCAGTCCGCAAGCGCGCCGATGATCGAGGTGAGCATGGAGTGGCGCTTAAGGGTGCCCAGATCGACCGCGATATCGGGATAGACGTCCATTTCCCAAATAAAATGCCGGCAGCCCCTGGAGAGCTTAAGCATTCTTCCGAAGACGGACGTGAGCGGTGGTGTGGTGAGAGTCACCACGGTATCGGGACGCCCCACGCGAAACCCGGCCACCACTGCTCCCGCGAGGAACGACCCGTAGGATAGGATTCGCCCCACGATGTCTCGGGAAAAGCGGGCCGTGGAGGGTCGTAGGATCCGCACCGGGGGGCGCGTCGTGTCGTCAGTGGTTCCGTAGTCGGAAGCCCCGCAAATCGCGGTGATTTGAATCTTCTCCCCGTCGACACCACGAACCACATCCAACAGGAAGCGGCCCGTGGGAGCCGTATCCGGCCAGAAGAACTGATTGATGAGGAGCAGGCGCAAAGTTCAGTCCCTATTTAAGCTCCAGCGGCCTTACGAGCTTCGACAACCTGAGAGATCCGGTCGAGCTCCAGCGCGATGGAGCGGACCTGGCTGCGGAGATCGCGAAGCTCGGAGGAAAGCGTATCGGGTTGGTCTTCCGACGCCGCGAAGCTCTCCATGGCGATGCGGGCCAGATCGGAAATACTGTGAACGCCGCGTGAAGAGCAGATCTCACGAAATCTGAGGTAATCGGCGGGGGACAGCCGGAAGCTGACCATTTTGGACTTGCGGATTGATACGGCCATGGCGGTGACTTTAGGAGGGTGCTTTAGGTGGTGGTTTTAGCCGGGGAGCGGCGCGTAAGAGAAATGCCGGCAATCCCGGCGATCCAGGCGAAGAGCATGCCGTTGGCCGGAACGTACATATTGAAGTCGACGAAGCTGTGCAGCAGGATCGCGGTCATCGAGGCCACGCAGGCGATAGCGACGTAGCGACCGTCCACGGAACCGGAATGGAAAGTGGCTCGAAACGCGCGCTGAAACACCCGGGACACGAAAAGGAGTCCGGCGGCGAAACCGAACAAGCCGAGTTCGGCCAACACCTGCAGGTAGTCGTTGTGGGCGTAATCGACCGTATACATCGGGCCCACGGTTTTGTACTTGAGGAAGCAGGATTCAAACCCACCCATACCGCAGCCAAAGAGCGGGTAGTCCTTGACCAGGCCCATGGCATCCCGCCAGATCTGAATGCGGGTGTCGGGTGAGATATCGCTGGCATTATTGAAGTCGGCAAAGCGCGCGAGCAGGGGATTGGTAGGCAGGAAGAAAAAACCAAAGACGACGATGAAGGTAACTGCAGCGGTAGGAACCCACCTCCGCCACGATCGTCTGTCGCCCGTTCCGTTCCAGCGAAATGAGGCGGCCGCGGCACCCGCGACCAACAGAGAGGCCAGCGCGGCGAGGAATCCCATCCGCGAAAGCGACAGGATAATCGCAACCAGCATGATCGCCGCAATACCCAGGAGAAAGCTAGCCTTTATGGCAGGAGCGGCCGGAGACTCGAACTGATTGCGGTCGCGCCGTAGCGCGGCAACCGCGAACATCACCGGGAAAGGCAGCACCATCTCGATCAAACCCGCGTAGTGATCCCGGCTGGCGTAGGTACCGGAAGCGAATGTCGTCGCGTTGCCGGTGTTGACCTGGAAGAGCCCGAGTGCCGCCTCGAACCCGACCACGATGAGCAGCGGCCATACAGCCGCCCAGGGCCATTTGGCGAGCCGCAGGCTGAGATCGCGAATGAGCAGAAAGACGAGAACGTAGGAGGATGTGGTGAGCAGGTATTCGGCCGTGGCATGGGGAACCGCGGAAAGCGTGACAAACCGGGTTGAAGCTTGCGGTGAAGAAGTGTGGGCAACGGCAAGAACCGCCTCCTGCAACTCCACTCGCCTAGGAGAAATATGGCGAACGAGGCTCGTGGGCAGCGGGACGAGCTGCAACGCTACGAAGCACAGAACCGCGGCAGCGGAGAAACCCGCGAGAGGATCGAGCGCGGGAACTCTATCTCCGGACGGGCGTGGACGGAGTTCCCATAAAAAGTGGAGGCATCCGAGAGCGCCCACGCCGAGCAGAGTGAGGCTCCAGTCGCCCCAGTCGACGCCGCCTTTTTGAAGAACTGCGTAGCCAAAACAGATCCCAAGCGCGGCGAGGATTGCGAAGCTCATTCCCAAATCGGCTATCCACGAAGAATCGTGGAGCCGCGGGTGATCTTCAAACGCGATGAGCGCGGCGGCGCAAACCCAGGCAAACCGCGGCTAAGCCCATTCCGAACAGCCCGAAGGTGGATGGCTCCGGAGTGATCGCGGTTCCCACAATAAGGACATTGGCGTCGGCGTTGTTGTTGTAACCGTTGATCGAGCCAGGTGTGTATTGATACGTTGCGATCGGCGCGCCGCCCGAACCGTCGTAAAAGTAATAAAGGAATCCATTGGGAGTGACGGTTGAGCTGTCCTCTTCCGCCCCCGAAAGCAACGGATCGGACGCGTGAAGCGCAAAGACATTACCGCCGATCGGTGTTGCTCCGATGGCGAAGTCGTTCAGACCACCTAAGAGGTTAACGTTTAGTCCGGAAAAAGTGATCGCGAAGATCGGATAAAACGTTCCGGGGGAGCCGATGCTCTCATAGTTCGTCGAGAAGTTGTATTGCACCTGGAAGGCCGAATAGGAAGACGAAATATTGGCCAGGGATGACCCGTCAGCTCCCAGGTACAGGGTGATGGCACTAAACTCGTCGGCGGGAGTATCGGGGGACACACCCGAAGCACCGTCAGTCGCCACGTTGCCAACCTCAAAGACCGTGACCTGGGAGATGTTGGTGGGGCCGGTCAGATTGAATTGATCGCCGAGGATATACGGCGCATTCGTGCCGCCCGGGCACGTGCTGATGTTCGCATCGCACATGCTTCCGTAGAGAGGCGCCACGTTGCTGCGATTTGATCCCGCGGCACTGTTCAGGTTTGTGGTCGGGAGGGCGTTCGTCCACACGTTTGTCCCGGATGCCATCGGCACTAGAGCCGAAGAAGCCAGAAGAAATAGAATTGGTACCGCATTCCAACGAATTTTAGTAGAGAGCACAGCAAACTCCTTTTCTGAAGTTATGAACTTGAGCAACGCGATACGAAAACTCTTCAGCGCGCGCTGATTTTCGAGGGTGGCGGCGGCCTCAAGAGCGCCCGGTCACCCTGCGAACCAACGCTCGACGACCTCCCGTTGACGGGAGTCCCTCCCTGAAGGATCCGCAGGTTAGATCCCGAGGCGAGCGTGAACTGCATGGAGCCGGCGATCAGATTTGCGGAAGGGCTGGTCACCGAGGAATCGAACTGAATCTGAGAATTGGCGGCGATGGTGATTCGCGATCCGTCCCTCATCGCGATCACAACGGGAGAAGACTTGGCGGCCACTCGGGCTCCCGGCATGAGCGGCCACGCGGGTACCCCACCGATATTGACCAAGCTGCCATCAAGCTCGAAGGAAGAAGAACTGGAGATCGTCGCGATCGGTTGTCTGGCGAACGCACAGACACCGACGGCAACAACCATCACGCAGATGTAAAACGTACGTCTCACTCAAAACCTCCGATACTGTTCAAAGTATAAAGCGGATCGCCGGGGCAAATCAATGATTATTAAAGTAAATCTTCGCGTCGGCGTAGTACAACTACAGTAAGGATCTGACATACAAAACACTACGCTTGACTGGTGGTTTGACTTAATCATGGGTAAGGCGCGCTGAATCCATCCAGAAGCCCCCATTGATCTTGCTGTCGAACTTCGGCGAGGTGCGGCGCACAATTCGGACCGCCATCAGATTCTCTCCCGTTGGGACTGTAAACACGTGACTTACAAGTGTCCATGGGATGGTTCCCAAGAACGAGTCGGTAGAGAACTGGAAGCGCGAGGGTGACTCCGGGTCAGCCAATTCAATCCTCGGACCCTCGTTGGTAGTGATGTTTTCAGCACGAATCCAAGCCTGAAATGTGTATTTTCCGGGAGTAACGCGCGCCTCTTGTATGACATTTCTGTAAGTCACGTTGGCGGTTCCATGAAACTGGATGTGCAGCGCGCGAGCGCCATCATGAGCTCCCGATGAGTCCAGTGTCGTGTCAAAATCCGCCGAAGGCTGAATCCGCCAGTCAAACACCGACCCGGTAGGTTCCTTTTCAAATCCTGGGTTGAAGAGGAGATTCTGATTCGGATAATCACCTCGCTTCGCTCCCAGAGAAGCGATCCAATCTCGCCAAGCTTCCGTGTAGCGGTGGTCTAAGAGCATCGCGTCAATGTAGGACGCCGTAAGGCGATCATCCGCGAACCCCTTCGACTCGGCGCTTCCCCAGACCCCAGCCGCTTGCTCCATCTTGCGAGCACCGATCAGGTATTGCGCGAAGGAGTACGTGGCCCGGCGGTCATTTCTAATCTCATCCAGGACCGAAGCGGCGCTCACACCAAGGCGATCAAAATATCCAAACAAAACCGCATCGTAATCGGGAACGGTTCGAAGAACGCGTCCGGCCAGAGGGAGTGCCGCCTGGATCTCGCCTGCTTCAATGTTGAAATTCGCAGCCCTCAGCCAGATCTGCGGGATTTCGCCGCTCAACTCCAGGGCCCGGCCATAACAGAGGCTTGCGTTGGGGATGTCCTGGGCGGCTTCAAATGCGCTCCCGAGATCAGCCCAGCGATAGGGGTTAGCCGCGTCGCGCTCGAGCGCGCTGGTATAGAGCCGGACCGCGGTCTGAACATCGGGTGGAGATTGATTCAAAGCCGCGGCAGCCAGAACTTCCGGATTGCGCCTCTCGTCCGGTTCCCGAAGCGCGATGGCCGCGCCGGCGGTGACCGCCACGGCGAGAAATAGGTTGAGGATTCTCATCAGGACGATTGAATCTAAACGGGAAGGATGGCCCAGACTGCACTTTGGGCAAGCTACCGCCCTTTCTGTTACATTGACTGGGCGATTATACTCTCCTCCGAAAGGACCGCATGGTTCCCAGAGTACCAAAGATAACCACTCAATAGTACACTAGGTGGAGTACTCCGTCAAGCAAAACCGTATTACATTGCTATAACCGTAAGACAAATCTGACCTTAAAGTACTAGGGGTACCGTAGGGCGGGCTAGCCGTCGACTTGTCAGAAGGCCGCACGGCAATCGCCGGAAAGACTACGGGGCGTGTCAAACAGGGGACGTACTAGCTCTTGCTCCACTTCGACGGCCATCGATCGTTGCAGCAGAGTGATCGATACCACCAGACGCAGCTGATCCTTCACTCTGAGCAAAGTGCCCTCCGTCCCGGCGAGGGGGCCCGCCTCGATGCGAATCCGCTGGCCCTGCTGAAGAAATGGCCATGGATGGACGGGACGGCCGGACTCGGCAACCATCTGAATGGAACGGATTTCTGAAAGTTTGACAGGCTCGGGAATGTTGCCCGCTCCGACGACACTGACAACCCCAGGTGTCGTAAGAATCGGCAGCCGAAGGTTGGGATTGAAGGAGCAAAAAACGTAACCGGGGAAAAGCGGCAGGTCCAGCATCTTGGTCCGGTCCGAACGCTTTCGCCAAGTCTGGTAAAACGGCGAAAACGCTTGGTAGCCCTTGCCCTTCAGGCAATGCTCTGTGGTCTTTTCGAAATGAGATCGGACATACAATGCGAACCATTGTTCCCGTTCATTTTCATTGTCTTCGATGAGCATTCTGTGTACAGTTATACCACTTATGAACCTAGCGGGCCAAAGAAAAATTATTGATGGGGACCATATACAGCCGAGGCTGTATTGTTATTTGTCCCGGCGTTCCAGTTAACATCGGCGGAAAGTCTACATTTCTGCAACTCTGAAACGGGAAATGCACGACACATTCCTTACCACAAGATAGGTGACGGCGAGAACGCTGCCGACGCCTCCGGATCATTCCGGGGAGCCACGCTGCATGAGCACGACCAGCACGCTGATGACGACAACCAGGGCGAGCAGCAACCAGATCCATTGCAAAATAGAGCCGGAATGTCTTCCTACCCAGCCTTGCGAGGCAATGTCCTGTCGCTTGGAGAGCTCGGCCGATCCGGCTTCGACAAACCTGCTTTTCCAACGTTCAATGCGGCGAATGGTGACCCCGAGATCCTGGCTGACCGCTTCCACGGATTCTCCCTTCAGCAGGCGCAGCACGGCATCGATTTTGGCACGGCTCGTTACCCGCTCGTGATGGAGATCGTGCCGCGGTTCAGAAGAAGCCGGAGGTTCCTCGCCGGATTGCATATCCCTTCCCCAAGAACAACCCGAGAAAATTAGACCCTCCAAATTATACGATGGAAGTTATGGATTTGGAGATTCGCGATTGACCGAGAAGAACACATCCATGATCGTCTGGCGAGGTCAAGGCGCGCTTCCCGAGGTACGGGGCGCTGCTCCAGTGCTCGCGGAAATCGCGGAGCTGGCAATGAGCGGGTATCGCCGCACTCCTTGGGGCGGCGTCGAAATCGGCGGTGTGTTGTTCGGGAAGAGAGGGCCGGGAACCGTCGATCTTCATGCTTTCCGCCCGGCGGAGTGCGAACATCAATATGGCCCTGCGTTCCACCTCTCCCAGAAAGACTGCGAGGCCTTCGAAGATCTGCTGACACGCCTGGCGGCGGAAGAGGATCTGGCGGGGTTTACTCCCGTCGGATGGTATCAATCGGTAAGCCGCCACGATATGGGCCTGGCGGACCATTCCCGCGAATTTTTTGGCCGCTTCTTCCCAGAGCCGTGGCAGGTCGCCATGGTCTTCAAGCGGTCCAAGCAAGACCCCATTTCAATCGGGGTCTTTGTCCGCGACTCGCAGGGCCGTGTAGAGCTTCACTCGGCGCCGCAGGAGTTCGAACTCGAAACCTTGCTGCAACCCGAGCCGCCGTCTCCTGATCCTGAACCTGAACCGCCCACGCCTGAAGCGCCGACACGTGAGCCGAAGGTGCGAGTTCCCGATCCCGTCCGAATTCCGCCGATGAGCACCAGACCGAACGCGAAGCCTTCCGCGCCTGTGGAAACACCGGCCGTTAACGC
>Ga0207008_10151_pt1 | contig 21555 bp, 23 predicted proteins | sample Alteio_BWMinCont_83_FD_153489 | JGI IMG/M metagenome (GOLD analysis project Ga0207008, IMG submission 153489) | Enriched cells from forest soil in Barre Woods Harvard Forest LTER site, Petersham, Massachusetts, United States -... | ecosystem: Environmental > Terrestrial > Soil > Temperate forest >... | reverse complement strand
CGATTTGGTTCAAAGTTCGCGATGAGAACGGTTCGCCGGTGTTTGTTTTCAGCAAGTTGCAGAGTTTCTAATCCCAAGAGTTCGCGATGAGAAATTCGAGTGATTAGTGGCGAGTGGCGAGTGGATAACCTGCGGCAACTCCGGTTAGCTTCGGTCAGAAGTTGCAGCCGTGATGGTAGCAAGCTTGGGGCAGGGGATGAATATCCCTGGCGCGACGCCTCGCCGCCTTCTTCCGCGCCGCTTCGAACCGCCTCTCTCTGCCGCATCTTTTCCTCTTACTACAAACTTCAAATGTAATTCATAACGAAGCGGGGAAGCAAGGGAATGCCATCGAACGGCCGAAATGGAAGCGCGAGACATGAAGTTTGGCCCCCGAAAGAAACGCGCTAGCATTGTTCGCGAGCGAAAAAAGGCAGGGCGGTCGTTGGTGTCCCACCGTCGCGGCGGCAGTTGACTATGGCGCTGTTTGCTTTGAGTGGACGGTGGTGGTGGCTGGATCGATCTCGAAGTAGAGGAGCCAAGTGCTTGGCACATGGCGGCCGTCCATTTTCGCGGGAGCGAATTTCCAGAGTTGGGCAGCTTTTAGGGTGCGGTCTGCAAAATATTGGCTTGGTCCGGGAGAATCGAGAGTTGCTTGGGTTACGTCGCCGGATTCATCTACGCTTACTTTCACGCTGAGTCTGACCTTACCGCGGATGGTGTCTCTGGCCTTTTGTGTGGCCTCGGGTAAGACTTGCTGAACGACTTTGCCGGGGAAAATACCGCTGCTGGGCGTGGTCGCGGGCGTCTCGGCTCGAACTGGCGGTGGCAACGGGGCAGGGTTACCGGCTGTCGATTTTTTCTCGCTGGTTTTTTCCAGGGCATGCTGCGCGGAACTGTGCACGGACTGCGGCGCCGCCTTGGCGACTGCAGGAGCTTGCGCGGGTGCCGGAATGGGCGCCAGAGATTTAGCGGACGACAGCACAGACTTTTTCTCGGGTGCCGAAGGAATCGTTGAATGGACCGGCCGTTGAACTTTTGACTGAGCTGGCGGCTGTTGGACAACAATCGCAGGAGCCGGCTGATTTTGCGAGCGGCGTTTGAGAAGTCGCGGACCTGCGATGATTGCTAGTAACGCCAGAACAGCTACCGCCGCCACACCAATCGCACGCGGGTTTGCAAACGAAGGCTGCGGATTTAGAGGTATTTGCTTCGACGGCGCAGGCGAATTCGAATTTAGGCGTGCCGCGATGTCTGCAACGGTCCAACGCATTTGCGGGTCGCGGCGCAAACAGTGCCGAGCCAAATCGAGAAGTTCCGGCTGAAGATTTGAGGGCAGGGATGGTTCGGCCTGGTTGGTTCTCTCCCACACTGGCAAGCGCTGGGTGAGCGCTTCGGTCAAAGTCATGCCCAGAGACCAAACATCACCAGCCGGCGAAATTCTTCCACCAGCCGCTTCGGGAGGATCGTAAGCTCCGTGTTTTCCGGGGCTGCCGCTGGATTCGCCGATGCGGCAAAGTCCATCGCTCGAAATCTTTAGAAGTTCGTCATCGGCCATGATGTTGGCGGGCTTCAGGCGGCAATGAACGAAGCCCTGGGCGTGAACGTAGGCAAGTGCGTCCACCACTGGGGCCAGGAGGGCTCGAGCTTCCCCCGGGTCGAGAGGCCTGCGCGCAACCACCAGGGACAGATTCTCCTCGGCGTATTCCATCACTACGTAGAGCATCGCGGTGTGATCCAGCTCGCAGCGTCCCATTTCCAGGATGCGGACGAGGTGAGGATGAGAAAGTTTTGCGGCCTGTCGCCAGCGAGCTAGTTGGGCTGGGGCGTCGACCGAATCAGCGGGGATCAGTTTGATCGCAACTTTTTTAGCGGGCTGGCCGTCGTAGGCAGTGAGAAAAACGGCGCTGCGTTCGGTGCGACCTACTAGTTGGCCGAGGCGGAATTTTCCGTCGACGAGTTGGTCGATCTGTTTTGTGCCAGCCTCAGTCATCGGACCCCCCTGCGTGTTTGCGAGCGCTGTCGGAAGCATGGTGCTTAAGCGCTCGCGTTCGATCTAACGTGATATCGAACGGTACTGCATCTGAGATCGGACTCGACGTTTCGCGTTCCTGGGGTACCAGGCTGGTAAGTGCCGGTTGCCGAGGGACGGAAGTTCGCTTGACTCCAGGCCCTCTTGTAGGACATTTTGCAATATTCCGGGTATGTCAGCGTGGGAAAGTTGTAGGCGCGTTGCCAAATAGCACCCCTCCAAAGTTGCCAGCCGACCGCTGTGTCGAGCCGCTAGTCTCCAGTTCGATACACGGTATGAAATTCTTAATGCAAAGTGCGGCTAGATGATCAATTTTATGGGGTCGCAAACAGGGACTGAAGCATCTGGGCCGATTCAAAAACTCCTGCGACGAGAAGATTGGGGTCAACAGAGAAAATGGAAATTACGTCCGGCAATGGATTCGGACCGTTCGAGGTATTTTTACCCGTTCGCTCGACTGCAACAAAATCTCAACAGCACGGCGATGATGGATTTCCGGGTCGATTGTTCATTGTGGAAGGAATCGACGGCTCGGGAAAATCCACGCAGCTGAGCCTGCTCCACAAATGGCTTGAATCGAAAGGGTATGGAGTGGTGTTCAGCGAATGGAATTCTTCTCCGCTGGTGAAAGACACCACGAAGTTCGGCAAGAAAAAGAAAATGCTGACGGCGGCAACGTTTTCGCTGATTCATGCTACCGATTTCGCCGACCGCACGGAAAAGAGCATTCTACCGCTGCTGAAGGCGGGTGCGGTGGTGCTGTGCGACCGCTATATCTACACGGCTTTCGCGCGAGACGTGGCGCGCGGAATGGATCGCGAATGGGTTCGCGAACTTTACGGGTTTGCTGTGAAGCCCACCGTTGCCTTTTATTTCCGCGTACCGCTGGAGACGGCGATTGGACGGCTGCTGGATGGCCGCAATGGATTCAAATATTACGAAGCGGGGATGGATCTGGAGCTGAGCGATGACCCGGAAGAAAGTTTCCGGCTCTTTCAGGGCCTGATACTCAAGGAATACGAAGACATGATTCCGGAGTTCGACTTGACCGTGATTGACGCTACTTTGCCGATCGAGGTGCAGCAAGCGCAAGTCAGGCAAATTGCGAAAAGCCATCTCGACAAAGCAACGAACGTAAGGGTGCAACCATGAGAAAGACATATGGAAAGCTTCTCCCGGGAATGCGAACCACTGATCTGAGCGGTAAGTTGATCGTGATTGAAGGGACCGATGGCGTCGGGCGCTCGACGCAAATTAACCTGTTGAAACCATGGCTCGAAGAACATGGTCATGCGGTCCTGGACACGGGCATGACGCGTTCGCTTCTTGCCGGGGAAGGCATCCGCCGAGCGAAGGAGGGAAATAATCTCGGGCGCGTGACGCAAAGTCTTTTTTATGCGACGGACTTCGTCGATCGTTTGGAGAACGAGATTGTTCCGGCGTTGCGATCGGGGTTCATCGTGCTGACCGACCGGTACATATATTCGTTGATGGCCAGGGCCTTCGTTCGCGGAATGGACTCGAAATGGATTCGCAGCATTTACAGCCTGGCGTTGGAGCCGGATGCCACATTTTATTTGCGGTTGAGCATCGACCAACTTGTGCCGCGGGTGGTTTTCTCGCGAGGATTCGACTACTGGGAATCGGGCATGGACCTCTATCCGGGGCGCGACATGTACGACAGCTTTTGCAATTATCAGACGGCGCTGCTCGAGGAGTTCGACCGGCTGAGCGAAGAATATAAATTTCAGGTTATTGAGGCGTCCGCGGATGCCGAGCAGGTGTTCGAGAGGCTCAAGGCTGGAATTTTTAATATTCTCGAAACCGATTCCAGGAAAGAGTTCATCTCCACGCGCGACACGAAGACCTTGTCGATTTCTTCGGCGGCTGGGAAACCGAAGCTCGCTCCGGCGTCACAGAGCACCAATGCGACTGAGTTCGAGTTGGTGCTGCGATCTATCCTGGCTCACGCAACCAATGGAAGCGGCAAAGCGTCGCTTCACCGCAAGTAATTTTCATACACTACAAGTGCGAGTTTTATCGCTGCGGCTCGGGCTGGTCGCCGACGGTGAAGTATGTGCAGTCGGGATGATGGAAGACCAGCGCGCTGACGCTGGCTTCCGGGTCCATCATCATGCCTTCGGTGAGATGAACGCCAATTTCCCCCGGGTGCAAGAGCATCCAAATGCCGGCCTGATCGTCGAGATTTGGGCAGGCGGGATAGCCGAAGCTGTAGCGTTTGCCGCGATAGCGCGAAGTGAAGCGTTCGGCCATGGTCAGCGTCGGCGGATCGGGAAAGCCCCAATCTTCGCGAATGCGGCGGTGCAGCCATTCGGCGCAGGCTTCCGCTGTTTCGATGGCGAGAGCCTGCATCCCGTGCGAAAAAAGATAACGGCCGGCGGCTTTTGCTTCCTCGGCGCGTTCGCGGACTCCGGCTCCGGCGGTGACGACGAAGATAGCGAGATGATCACGCTGGTTCTTTTGGTCTGAACCGTTCTGATCTGCGCGAGCAGAGCCTACGGGCAGAATGTAGTCGCTCAAGCAAAGTTTGTCTGCTACGCGCTGGCGCTGAAAATGAAATTTATGTAGGGGCGAAGATTTTCCGGGCTCAAACAGCGCAATCGAGTTGCCTTCGCGTTCGGCTTCGAAGAATTGCCACACGGCCGAAATCTTCATGAACGATTCCGCTTCGCGTTTGACTTCCTCCATGCTATGAAAAAGTTCGAGCGCGCGCGGGTCGCGTTCTTTCAGCGCTTTTTCGAAATTTCCGCGAAAGCCCATGTGGCGTCCAAAAATCATGTAGGGATTGATGTAGCTCCAAATTTCGTTGCGGTCGGGAAGGAAGCGCGCTTTGCGGTCGAGATAGGCGACCGGCGGAATTGGAACATCCGCGCGGATTTTCGGCGAACGCTCTTCACCGGCTGGCCTCAGCGGAGCTGGCGCAGCTTCTTCGACGAGGATGGTTCCGGTGTGAGTGTTCTCGCGCAAGACCGCTTCGCGCTGCGCTGGGTCGCTCAAGTGATTCATAAGGCGCAGGCCGGTCATCGCGTCTTTCGCGTAACAGACAGCGGTGGTGTATTGCGGAGCAATCTTAGAGCGCGTGAATTTTTCAGATAACGCTGCGCCGCCAACCAGTAGCGGGACGTCGATTCCGGCTTCGCGCAGGTCGGTGGCGGTAATCACCATCTGCTGCGCGCTTTTCACCAGCAGACCGGAAAGTCCGATGGCATCGGGATTATGCTCGCGATGCGCGCGGATCAGTTCCTCCGGCGGCACCTTGATTCCGAGATTGATAACTTCATAGCCGTTATTTTTCAGAATAATCTCAACGAGATTTTTGCCGATATCGTGCACGTCGCCCTTCACCGTCGCCAGCATGACTTTTGCGCGCTTCTCGGTGTCGGCCTTTTCCATGAACTGTTCGAGATGGCTAACGGCGGCTTTCATGGCTTCGGCGGATTGCAACACTTCCGCGACGATGAGTTCGTTGTTGTTGAACAAGCGGCCGACTTCCGCCATTCCCGCCATCAGTGGACCGTTGATGATGTCGAGTGGCGCATTTCCCTCCGCGCGCTTGCGATTGAGATCGTCAACCAATCCGTCTTTGGAGCCTTCCAGGATGTAATTCGCGAGACGCTGGTCGAGCGGCAGGTCCGCCGCACGTTCTTTTTTTCGCGAGCCGGACGCGCGGAAGTGATCGGTGATCGCAGCGATGTGAAATTGGTTGATGGCGGCTTTTTGGTCCGGCGTTTGCTCGCGCCAATCGGCTTCGGCATGGCGAAGGTATTTGGCTTCAGGGTGATCATCCGGCACGGATGCGGGCGGCGTGTTGAACAGAAGATCTTCCGCCAGCTTTCTTTCATGCTCGGGGATTGAGCCGAAACGCTCGATGCGTTCGGCGTTGACGATGGCGAGGTCCAATCCCGCTTTCGTGCAATGGTAAAGAAAAACGGAATTCACCACTTCGCGCGCGCCGGGCGGCAATCCGAATGAAACATTGGAGATTCCGAGCACGGTGCGAACGTGCGGGATCTGTTTTTTGATGAGGCGAACACCTTCAATCGTTTCCAGCGCTCCGCCAATGTAATTCTTGTCGCCCGTGCCGCAGGGGAAAACTAACGGATCGAAGATAATGTTTTCGACGTGAATTCCGAATCGTTCGGTGAGCAGGCGATAAGATCGCTCGGCGATTTCGAGTTTGCGTTCGCGGGTAAATGCCTGGGCCTGCACGGAGTCTTCGTCGATACAGCCGACGATGATCGCGGCTCCATAAGATCTGGCGAGCGGGCAGATGCGCTCGAATTTCTCCTCGCCGTCTTCCAGATTGATCGAATTGATGATGCTTTTCCCTTGAGAATAGGTGAGGGCCAATTCGACCGCGCGCGGATCGGTGGTGTCGATCATGATGGGAGCTTTAATTTTGCGGATGAGCTGGTCGTAAAATGGCGGGATGTCCTCCATCTCGTCGCGGTCGGTGCTTTGCAAGCAGACGTCCACGATGTGCGCGCCACTTTTTACCTGTCTGCGCGCGATCTCCGTGGCCTCTTCCCAGAGTTCGGCAGCCACCAGGTTTTTGAACTGGCGCGACCCGATCACATTGGTGCGTTCCCCGACGATGAGAGGCCGCGTGCTCTCTTCCGCCTCGATCATTTCAATGCCGGAATACACAGCGCGATGAGTGGGGGCAGGCGCGTGACGCGGCGATTTGCCTTCGACCATTTGTGCGATGGCGCGAATGTGCTTTTCGGTGGTACCGCAGCAGCCGCCCACGATGTTCAGCCAACCACGGTCCACGAAGCGCCCAAGCTGTTGCGCAAGCGATGCGGGTGTTTCCTGATAAAGCCCTTCTTCGTTGGGCAGGCCGGCATTGGGATAGCAGGAGACGAATCCACTAGTGAGCGACTGCAACGTGCGAACATGATCGGTCATGAACTCCGGCCCGGTTGCGCAATTGAGGCCGAGCGAAATTAAATCCACATGTTCGAGTGAAGACCACAGTGCCTCGATGCTCTGGCCGGCAAGCATGGTTCCCATCGGCTCGATGGTCACGGAAACCATCAGCGGAATCGGCTGACTGAGTTCGTGGCTCAGCTGCTGGATGGCAAGAATGCCGGCTTTGATATTGCGAGTGTCCTGGCAAGTTTCCAGAAGTAGGATGTCGGCCCCGCCTTCGAGCAAGCCGCGCGCTTGCTCGTGATAATTGTTTTGAAGCTGTTCAAACGTGATGCCGCCGGTAACGCTGATGGCTTTCGTCGTGGGACCCATCGAGCCGGCCACGAAACGCGGCTTTGCGGGCGTGGAAAAATCGTCGGCCGCTTTGCGTGCAAGTTCGGCGGCGATGCGGCTAATTTCGCGGGCGCGAGCGCCCAATCCATATTCTGCGAGAACGACCGGAGTGCTGCCGAAGGAGTTGGTCTCAATAATATCCGAGCCAGCTTCGAGATATTTTCGATGGATGGAGGACACCACATCGGGCCGCGTGATGACCAAATACTCGTTGCAGCCTTCCAGGTGAGGGCCGCCAAAATCCGCCGCTGTGAGGTTGGCTTGCTGCAGCATGGTGCCCATGGCGCCATCGAGCACCAGGATGCGCTCGCGCATTAGCTCTCGAAGGGCCAAGCCCTGTTGAATAAGATTTCTCATATCTAAAGGAAAATAGTGCTACAAGAATTTTAGCAGGGAAGGGTCAGCGAGCGCGAAAGTGAATCGCGCAGCAGTGCGAGACTACAAATTTTGCACAGCGCGCGACGGCGCGGTGCCATCATTACTGCTGAGAAACTCTATGGGAACCGACGCCGGGAGCATACCGGCCGCAGCCCCGCGGGCGAGCAGCTCACGCACAGCGCGGCGCCCGTCTTCTCCGTAGTCAAGAGTCCAGCGATTGACGTACATTCCCACGAATTTGTCGGCCAGAACCGGGTCCATATCGCGCGCAAACTGCAGCGCGTAATTCAGCGCGGGCTCGCGGTGCTCCAGCGCGTATGAAACGCTCTCGCGAATGACGCGAGCGATCTGGCGTCCCAAGTCGGGCCCTAATTTGCGGCGGATAGCGTTCGCACCCAGCGGCAACGGGAGTCCGGTGGTCTCCTGCCACCATTGGCCCAGATCGACGACGCGGTGCAGCCCCATTTGCGAGAAAAGCAATTGGCCTTCGTGAATCAACAGGCCGGCTTCGACTTCCTTGGCTCGCACGGCAGCCAGAATTTTGTCGAACGGCATGGTCACCGTCTCGACGTGGGGCTCGAAAAGCTTTAGGGCGAGATAAGAAGTTGTCAGCTCTCCAGGAATGGCAATTTTGCGCCCGGCCAAATCCGTCTTCTTGATGGGATGTCCGGCGACGACGATGGGGCCGTAGCCTTCGCCGAAGCTTGCGCCGCAATCCATCAAAACGTACTTATCAGCGACGAAAGGATAGGCGTAAAAGCTGATGGCGGTTACGTCGTAAACTTCGTTTCGCGCCGCCTGATTCAGCGATTCGATATCGGACAGCACGTGTTGGAATTTTACTCCGGGCAAACGGACCTTTCCCGTTGCCAGAGCGTAAAACATGAACGCATCGTCACTGTCGGGCGAATGCGCGAGGCGAATCTCCGCCGTCTTTGGTAGGGCTGCAGGTGTGGACATGCTGGGTCCGTCCTGGCGCTCAAGGAAACGTTTGCCATTCGCTTCGGGAGAAGCTACAGAGACTCCTGCCCGCCGCGATGAAAAATAGAACTGGTGTGGACGTTCCGGCGTGAGTGCCGAATGCTACGTCCAAGAGAGTAACACAAGGCGCTCGTTAAGGTACAGGCGTCGCGAGGAAATCCACAGGACGAAAATCAATCCCAGCGTGTTGGCTGGCAAATTGCGGCCAGAAAAGCCGTCGGTTACTGCACGGTGGAGTGCGCGGAATTTGGAAGCGGCGAGGCGTGATGGGCCACGAGTAGCCAGCCTTCCTCGCGAAGCACAAATATATTCGTGGCCTGCACCATGGAATCGTCAAAGCCATCGGCAAACGCTGTAGTGATGTGCTCGGTGCAAGCCACCCATCCGACGTTGCCTTCGATGCGGACCCACACGGAACTCAAAGCGATGCGAACGCGCCGCGCGTTTGCGAAAAGCCTGCCCCAGCGGTCATGCACTTCTTCCCAACCGAGCAAAAGCTCCCAACCCGGATGCACGCATTGCACCTCTTCATCGTGCGCCCACACAGCTTCCATCTGAGCGAGATCAAGCGATTCGAATGCGGAATAAAACCGCGTGTTGGCAGCACGAAGAGCGTCTTCGGGACTCTGCTTCTGCTGCGTGGTTTGGGTGGGCATATCGGAGGCCGAACTTTGGGATGAAAAGTTTACCGCAAACTCGAATCAGGAACTTTCCCGGACGTTAGCGTTCGAAAAACCGGCCACCACTCCGACTTTTCGAGCGAGCGAATTCAATTCCGTTCACCGCTGCCAGGATTAACCCCAGCTTGATGGTTTCCGCGGGCAAAAATGGCAAAGCGCCCACGCGGAAAGCGGTGACCCATCCGAGATCCATGAATAGCGCCAGCCACGCGCAACCGGCGGTAAAAATGATTGCTTCTCCGGCGATTAATGCGATCAGAAGTCTGGCAACGTTTGAATGAATTCTGAAATAAATGCGCAGCGGTACTGCAGCGCGCTGTACGATCCAGCCGGTAATAAATGCGGCGGGAGTGTATGCGAGCAGATATCCCGCGGTGGGACCGAGAAATCGCGCGGGGCCCGGCAGACCGAGAGGTTGAAAAACCGGCAGGCCGGCGACTCCCTCGAGTAAATACAATCCTAGCGTGAGGGCGCCTCGCCTCGCTCCCAGAAGAACGGCGACAAGCAGGACGCCAAAAGTTTGGCCAGTGATCGGCACGGGTGTCCGAAACAACACGATGTGCGCGCACAGCACGAGCAAAATATTCGCCGCGGCAATACGCACGACATCCGCGGCAAGGCCTTCCATGGGATAAATTCTGTCGGCGAGAACTCTGGATTGTGACATCCGCTCCCTCAGGGATTTAGCTAAACGAGCTTTAATTATCTGGCGGGCATTATACCTGAACCAGCGAGCCTTCTAGGGCGACTTTTCGGAATCGATAACAGGATCATCGGAAGTAGAAACGGCGCCGTGTTTGGCCGCGCCGTGAATTTTCCCGGTCGCGTCGAGAAAGAACGAGCGCCGGCTCTGGGACGATTTCTCGGGCGTAGCGGCCAGCTCGAACTTCGTGTCATTTCCGGATGGGTCGGGCACGATGCGATATCGAAACTGATAGCCATTCTGCTGGCCAGAGGCGAGCTCTGCACTGACGAGCGAGGCTTGTTCAGGCGAGATCTGGTCTTTTGGCGCGGGCCCTAGTTCTGCAAGCGATTCCGGTAACTTTCCAAACGCGCGATTGTACGTCTGAATTGCGCCAGCCAAGGTTCGGAGTGCGTCCATGACGGTATCCTCGCTCGCGCGCAAATCCGCCTCAGCCCACTGTTTAGCAAGCTGCGGAATATCCAGCAAAACAAGCCCCAGCGATAGCAGACGCCATCCACCACTTTCGCGCACTAGGCCGAATTCGGCTTGCTCGCCATCGACGACGCTTACGGGAATAAATGCAAGATTTTCATGAACACGCGCGGCGCCGAAGTGATACTGCACTGTTCCACTCGGAGTTTGACAGAGAAGAACGGCGTGATTCTGCTGGTCCGTTGAGCTCAACGGCTTGCCGGGCATATCGGAAAGCGAGAAACGCTTTAAAAACGCCGAGCGCTGTTCAGCGGGCAAAGCGCGAAATGCCGCGGCGTTATCGGGAGTGAGATAATTCGAGAACTGAGCCTCGTTGTCGCGGCAAGCGGCGACCATTGCAGCCGAAAGCGCTGCGGCGGGGTCTGACGCGTCTTGTGCACTCACTCTCGGGACGCTGGAAGGAACTAGAGAAAGCGCAACAGAGGCCGCTAGAAAAGCCAAAGGAAAAAACCTGATGGTCATGAGGACTCGGATTTCCCGCGCGACAGGATGGTTGCCAAGTCTTTCGTGAATTGGGAACGGGGCATTACTTCGCGGCACCCGGCTGCGCGCGCTTGGTCGGCCAACTTGGTCTGAACATGCGAGAGAAAGCCGACCAAGGGCACGTTCGCAGCCGCTGATCGCAGGCGTTCGACGGCCTCCAGCGGCTGGTTCCGAGCATTCAGGTCCACGACTACGAGATTCGGGATTGCCTTCGAAACTTCGCCAAGCAACGCATCCGGTGTGGTGCATATCTTCAAGTCCAGGCCGAGATGCCGGGCCGTTTCAATAATCTTGGCCTGAAAAAAAAGATCCTCCACCATTGCCAGTACCTGCGCCAAGCTCGCTACCTCACTTTCCGGTGTATCACGCAGTTCACTGCTGCACAAGCTGAGTTCTTCCACTTCGCCTAGGCCCTGGGTATAAAATGCCTGTGGTGAATCCCGCGGAGGTTTTGGATGGCTGCTACACCAAGTCCGGATGCATTGCCAGGTCTGGCGGTACTGGAGCAAACGCCAATCATCATCGAGAAAATTGTTTGGTCGGCCAATGACGACCAGTTGCAATGGAAACCAGCGATGGAGCGCTGGTCTATCAGCGAAGTGCTGGCGCACCTTGCCGAAGTGGAAGTGGTTGGCTTTCGCGAGCGCGTTCAGAAGATGCTGGAAAAAAACAATCCGGCGCTGGAGCCCTACGATCAAAATGCCGCGTATGCCGCCGGAAAATATTCCAGCGGCAAGGCTCGCGAGCACCTGAAGATCTTCTGCCACGAACGCGACCGTAGCCTGTCGATGCTTCGTTACGTTCCGGCTCATGTGGCAGCTCGCATCGGTCAACACGGGAAAATCGGGCAGATTTCCGTCGGGCAATTGATGAATGAATGGGCCTTCCACGATCTGGGGCACATCCGGCAGATCACGGAACTTTTCCGGTCGCGAGCGTTTTTCCCGTCGATCGGGCCGTTTCAACAGTTTTATACGATCAAACCGTAGTCCAAGGCGAAACGACTGAGCGATGGAGACAATAATCAGCAAAAAAATCCTTTCTACTTTCGATCAACTCGAACGAAATTCGCTCGATCTGCATACGCTATTTGAATTTGTCGGCGGGAATGTGACGGCGGAACGGGAAGCGGTTTTGGACGCCGTGACGGATCTGGCGCAGCGAGGCCTGCTGCGCGAAGACAGCGCTGATTTCTATAGCCGAACGGAAAATGGACGGCTGGTGGTTGCGAACCCTCGTGAGATAACGATGTACACGCGCGAGGGCTGCCATCTTTGCGATGAAGCGAAAGCGGCGATCACGCCTCTGCTTTCGGAATTCAATGCCAAGCTTCGCGAAGTGAATATCGACCAGGATCCGCTTCTGATCGAACGCTACAACGATGACGTGCCGGTGATTTTCATTGGCGCGCAACTATTCGCGCAGCATCGCGTCGATCCCGTGCTATTGCGGAGCCGCTTGAAAGAGATAGAGGTTCCCTGAGGCGAGGTCGAATATCATTGTGCCCTTTTTGATCTGAGAGGTTCGGGGCGGTTAGTGCTTGGCTTCCTCTGCTTCGACACCGGCGCTTTCGTCTGGAACATCGCCGGGACGGCCTTTGACGCGGTCGTACATGCTTAATTGGCAGGTGGAGCCGATCGCTTCGTTGTAATAGGTGGGAACGCCCAGAGCGGTCCGCAGCTCTTCATTAAATTTGCGCAGGTCGACGAGCTGGCTCTTGTGCGCCGGAAATTTTTTCTTGTCGTGGGAGAGCAGAAATTTCTGATAGCCGGCGTCCCAGAGCAGGGTGAATTGACCTTGCAGCATGATGCACGGAATCTCAGTCATCTGAAAATTGTCTCCGGCCGCCTTGCGCAGCTCCGCGCCGCAAGTATATTTCTCGATGCGGACGACTCCGCCCGAACTTCGAACCAGGAACCCCTTGGCCGCGAGCGATTCCACCTGCGACTGATTGAATAGTTTGTTGACGTACCACATGGCAGTTCAGAATATTGAGTTCGCATGGCTGGTGTAAAGGCAAAAATTAGCACCCCCACATGGACCCGGGAGCGCGCGAGAAAGCTGGAGCGTATTCTGTTAGACTGTTTTTGCAAGTCGCTACATACACGAAGCCTTCTTCGCATCCAATGCTAGGATCGGTTTTTCTCTGAACCTCTGAAGAAAAGCGAGAGGGTAGCCGTCTAAATTGAGGAACAAGCCGGACAACCGAACATGAGCACGTTCAACAAACCAGCACTATGCGAAGAAGTCGGCGGCAGGCAAGCTCGGATCGGCCAGAACCTGCTTGAGCGTATCGGCAAAACTCCTCTGCTTCGGCTGGAGCGCGTGGGCGCCGATTTTCCGAACGCCGAGTTCTACGCCAAGGCGGAATGGTTTAATCCCGGGGGGTCGGTAAAGGACCGCGCGGCTTATTCCATGATCCGGGAAGGCGAGCGAACTGGGGCGCTCGAGCGCGGCAAGACAGTTCTAGACGCGACCAGTGGAAATACCGGGATCGCATACGCCATGGTCGGCGCGGCGCTTGGTTATCGCGTGAAACTTTGCCTTCCGTCGAGTGCTTCGCCGGAACGAAAACAAATCCTGGCGGCGTATGGCGTGGAAGTTGTCATAACACCCGGCGAAGAGGGCACCGACGGGGCTATTCGCCGCGTGCGCAAAATTTACGAACAGGAGCCTTCAAAATATTTCTATCCGGACCAATACAGTAACGCAGCAAATCCCGCAGCGCATTATTCCAGCACCGCTCCGGAGATTTGGGAACAGACCGGAGGCCAGATCACGCATTTCGTCGCTGGACTTGGAACCAGCGGAACTTTCGTTGGAACCACCCGCCGGCTGAAGGAATTCAACCCCGCGATTCGTTGCATAAGCATGCAGCCTGACTCTGGGTTTCACGGCCTGGAAGGTTTGAAGCATATGGCCACTGCGATTGTGCCGAGCATCTATGACCCAAAGCTCGCTGACGAAGACATCGCAGTCCGCACCGAACATGCGCATCGCCTGGTGAAACGACTCGCGCGCGAAGAGGGGATTCTCGCAGGCGTAAGCTCGGGCGCGGCGCTGTGGGCCTGTTTTGACGTAGCGCGAAGATTGCCGAGCGGCCAGCACGCCATAATCGTCACCATATTCCCGGATTCTGGTGAAAAGTATCTGAGCGACCGGTTCTGGAGCGAAGCGTGAGCGCTACCGTCCTGAGAATCCCAGACGCGCTGGTTCGCCGAATTCACACGCATGGCGTCGAGACGTATCCGCACGAATGCTGCGGCGCGATACTGGGAAAGGACAGCGATGCGTCTCGTGAAGCCCTCGAATTGGTTCCACTGGCGAACCGCCGCAACGATTCGCCGCGCAATCGTTTTGAAGTAACTCCGCAGGATGTTCAAATGGCGGAGAAGAAGGCGCGGGAACTGCGGATGGAAGTGATCGGTTGGTACCACTCGCATCCGGATGCGCCGGCACGTCCCAGTGAATTCGACCGCGAGCACGCGTGGCCATGGTACAGCTACATGATCGTGAGCCTCCAAGCGGGCGAGCCGCGGGACACGAAATCATGGCGTCTGCGCCACGATCGCTCGGCATATGACGCGGAAACGATTGAATCCGTAGCCCAATCTGCAAGCATCTAATCGAATAATCGGTGAGGAGACTATAGAATGGCAGTGAAAGTAATCATTCCCACACCGCTGCGCGCTTATGCCGGCAAGAAGGAAAGTGTCGAGCTGCAAGCGTCGACTGTGAGCGAAGCTCTGTCGTCTCTTACCAATCTGTTTGCGGACCTGAAAAAACATCTGTATTCCGACGATGGGCGCTTACGAAGTTTCGTAAACGTTTATGTGAATGACGAAGATATCCGCTATTTGAAAGGGGATCAGACGCAATTGCGCGAGGGAGACATACTCAGCATCGTGCCCTCGATCGCCGGCGGAAAGAGCAATTAAATCAGGAGAGTTTTTCGTGGCAACAAATACGAAGGCGGCTAATTTACAGGAATCGGGAAACTCAGCCGTGGCGCTGTCGAATGAAGAAATCATGCGCTACAGTCGCCATCTGATCATGCCCGAAGTCGGGATGGAAGGTCAGTTAAAGCTGAAGCGGGCGAAAGTTCTCTGCATCGGCACCGGGGGCCTAGGCGCGCCGCTCGGTCTGTATCTTGCGGCTGCCGGAGTTGGCAAAATCGGGCTAGTGGATTTCGACGCGGTAGACCTCACAAATCTTCAACGCCAAATTTTGTTCGGCACCAGCGATATCGGCCGCCCGAAAATCGAAGCCGCCACGGATCGTCTGCGGAACCTGAATCCCGACATTGAGATCGACCACTTCGAAACTCGTCTGACGAGTGAAAATGCGCTCGACATCCTGAAGGATTACGACATCGTGGTGGATGGCACGGACAATTTTCCGACTCGTTATCTGGTTAACGACGCTTGCGTGATTCTCGGAAAGCCCAATGTTTATGGCTCCATCTTCCGCTTTGAAGGGCAAATCACAATATTCGGCGCACCGGGCGGGCCGTGCTATCGCTGTTTGTATCCTGAACCGCCTCCGCCGGGGCTGGTTCCTTCCTGCGCCGAAGGCGGGGTACTCGGCGTGCTTCCGGGAATCGTGGGCGCCATTCAGGCCGCGGAAACGTTGAAGCTCATCATTGCCAAAGGCGAGCCGCTCATTGGCCGCTTGCTTCTGTTTGATGCTTTGGCCATGCGCTTTCGCGAATTGAAGCTGCGGAAGGATCCGAAGTGCCTTGTCTGCGGCGAACATCCGACGATTCAGAAGCTGATTGACTACGACCAATTCTGCGGCATTCGAGGGGAGGAATCGGTGAGTCCTGCTCAAACAACTGTTCCGGAGATTGCTCCGCGCGAACTCAAATCCCGGCTGGATCGCGGCGACAATCTATTTATCCTCGACGTTCGCGAGCCGCACGAATATCAAATCTGCAATATCGGCGGATATCTGATTCCGTTGGGCGATCTTTCGCGCCGGGTGAACGAGCTCGACAGCTCGCGAGAAATTGTGGCCCACTGCCGCAGCGGCAAACGTTCAGCCGAAGCCGTTGAATTTTTGCGCAGCGCAGGCTTCCGCAAGGTATTAAACCTGAAGGGTGGTATCCTCGCATGGTCTGATGAAGTGGATCCAACCGTACCGAAGTACTGAATCTTTGCGGACGCGGGTGATGAAATATTTAGTGGTGAAAATTTCGAGAGTTACGATCGGAGGATCGAGTGTCTGACATTAAAGTGACCGTTGTTAATAATGGCCCATTGCTGATAGACGGGGAAATACAGATTGTCGATCAGGAAGGCAAAGCCTATGGCCTTGCCGGGCGCACAAAAATCGGGTTGTGCCGCTGCGGCATGTCGGAGCGCAAGCCTTTCTGCGACGGTTCGCATAAGAGGTCGAGCTTCCAAAGCGTCGTCGAGGCCCATGAACTCCCGCCTCCGCAGCCGAAGTGATGTTGGGTACGAGCGTAGCCAGAGTGTAACATTTCTACCCTTACCTGAGCAGTGGCCTGCCGAAAGCCTCCACCTACCAAGCTAGGGATTCTCTAAGTAAGTTGTTCATTTTAAATAAGTTAAATAGTACTAAAACCATGTTTTAGAACGGTACCGAAGTTGCTCATTTTGTCGCGGGCGGAAGTGCGTTTTTGGGGGGTATTTTGGTGGGTCGTCCGGGTAGAATTTGGAGTTTTTTGCACCGTTTTCGTCTCGTCCTTCTCTGGACGATAGCCGGAACGTCGTACCTCGTCTTGCTATGGGTTCTCCGGAATTCCTCCTACGTCGCCGATCCTCTGCTCGACACCTATCTGGAAATGGCGGGGAGCTTAATCGCGTTTACCTTTGCCGCTAATGCGCTGGTTCGATTTCGTGGAACGCACGATCGAATTTCGCTGATTCTGGCCTTCGGCTTTGTCCTGGCGGGGCTAATCGAGGCGGGGACGAGCATGACGTTCTATCGCGGTATGCTCGTCACGGCCACTCCGGGAAATTACATTTCGATTGGCTGGCTGGCGGGGCGCACACTTCTGGGAATTTTGTTGCTTGCTGCTCTGGTAGTCGAACGCCGAATTCCCGTCGCGCGTGAGCCTGCCAAGGAGATGGCCGGTTCAACGTTGATCGTCGGCGCCGTCGCGTATTTGACCAGTGTCTTCTATTTCATGCTGCCGAATGCCCCGAAGATTCATCCCGGAGCAATTATTCCACGTCCCTGGGATTTACTGCCGGCCGCTATCTATATCGCAGCAACGGTGGGTTATGCCTGGCGCCTGCGTCGCGGAAATTCCGAATCTTCGCTAGACCGCGCGCTCTTTGTCGCCGCCGCACTGAACGTAATTTGTCACCTCACCATCAGCCAGTCCCAGCGTGTCTTCGATGCCGCTTTTACGCTCGCGCATGTGACTATGGACCTCAGCTACGTAGTGGTTTTGGGCGGCACGTTGCTGGATAACGCGCAGCTTTTTGACCAGGTAAGCCGCCTGGCTGCCTCCGATTCGCTTACCGGGCTTGCCAATCATCGGCGGCTTCTCGAAGTCCTGGAAAATGAGATTCAGCGCTCGCGACGCACCGGACGCAGTTTTGCCGTCCTGCTATTTGATCTCGACGATTTGAAAAAGATCAACGATCGCTATGGCCATCTGACGGGCAGCCGGGCCATCAAGCGCCTGGGTGCGGCATTGCGAAATGATTGTCGGACGATTGATACGCCCGCGCGTTACGGCGGCGATGAGTTCGTGCTGATTCTACCCGAGTCGGGTGAAGAGGAAGGCCGCAAGGCCGCATTGCGAATTTGCGAGCGGCTCGCGCGCGATGGACAGGAACCGCCCGTAACCGTGAGCGCCGGTCTTGCTGTTTACCCGAAAGACGGCATGACCATTGAAAAGCTGTTGGGCGCCGCGGATCACGCGCTCTATGTCATGAAAGGTCGCAGCGAAAAAAAATTCCGCTTGAGGCATGTAGCAGCCTGTCTGTAGAAAAGGGAGGCACGCGATGCGATTTGGGATGGGGGTCCCAAAGACGTTAGCGGAGCGTCGCGAGACGCGCATTCCGATGGAAGTGGGAGTTCAGATAACCGGCCATCTCGCGCTGCCGGGGACGGAAACGACGTTCACGGAGAATGTGAGCGCGCGCGGAGCTCGCGTCCTGAGCACCCGCCGGTGGAAAACCGGTGACCGCCTGACCATCGCGACGCTGACAGGATCATTCCAAGCCAAGGCACGCGTTGCATACTGCCAGTTAATTCCCGAAGCGGGTTTCGCCGTGGGCCTGGAGTTTCTCGAATCAACCGCCGGGTGGGTTGTTGCGCATAGGCCCGCCTGACTTACTGCACAAATCCTACATCCGGCACTGGACCGGGGCCGGGACCTTCTGGAAGCGATCCAAACTGCGCTTCGAAACGAGACACATTTTCCTGCAGAGCCTTGGCCAGACGCTTCGCGTGAGAGGGGCTCAGGATCAAACTGCCGACTAGTTTGCCCTGGGGAACGCTGGGGAAAAGATAAATAAAATTCAGAGTGAACTCTTCCTGGTTGTGATGAACAACCACCAGATTTGAATATTGCCCGAGCAATTCTTTCTCGTCGGCCTTGATTTGGACTTGCTGTTGCTGCTGTTTTGGTGTTTCGGCCATCGCGGCTCTCCTAGATTCCCTTTTAACTATAGCAGAGCAGAAACAAGGCGGGAAACTGCTTCTCGCCGATTTCTGGAACAACGATCCGCTGGATGGTTGACCTTAAAACTAGTTAAGCGTAGTTTATATAGAGAGTTTAGCTAGATTAACCCATGGACAGCCCTAAAACCGATCCGAGCGCTGCTCCGTTCGCAACCGCGCATCCAACCACGGAATCTGCTGCCGCCTCTTCTGCTGCCCCCGAGCTGGCCGGCCTTTTAACTCACGAAGATGTGGACCGCGCCCGCGACCGCTGGCAGGTTGCTCGCGCCCGACGGAAGGGCCGTGGAGCGAAAAAATTCCGTGGCGTGCGCTTGCTATGGCTTCTCATCGGGCCCGGAGTGCTGGTTTTTCTCGGCGAGAACGACGCTCCGAGCATGCTTTCCTACTCCGCGGACGGTGCTCGTTATGGAATAGGATTCTTCATACCGTTTGTGATTCTGACGTTTGTAATGGGATTCGTGGTGCAGGAAATGACCGTTCGCCTGGGAGCAGTCACCCACCGAGGGCACGCGGAACTGATCTTCGATCGCTTTGGAAAGTTTTGGGGTTTCTTCGCGATGGGAGATCTGATTCTGGGCAACTTTCTAACCTTGGTGACGGAATTCATCGGCGTGCGCGCAGGCCTAGGTTTTTTCGGTATTCGTCCGACGCTCGCGATCGGCGGAGCACTGGTAATCGTGGCGGGAGCAATCACGACGGGCCGCTATTGGACCTGGGAACGAATCACCTTGGCCCTCGCGATTTTCAACGGACTTTTCGTTCCGGCGGCAATCCTGGCTCATCCGAATTGGCATGCGGTTGGTAATGCGTTGGTAGCGTGGAGGCCCTTCCCCACTGGAAACCGATACGAGATCCTCCTGCTGATTCTGGCGACGATCGGCGCGACCGTGACACCTTGGATGCTTTTCTTTCAGCAAAGCGCGGTAGTGGACAAGGGCATGCAGCCGCGTGATATCAACGCCGGGCGCTTCGACACGATTCTTGGTGTGCTTCTAGCCTCCGTCTTCGCCATCGCCGCGATACTTGCCACTGCTCCGCTATTTCATCACGGCATCAACGCCGCCGACTTTCAAGCGGCGCAGTTCGCGGAAGCTCTCGAGCCATGGATCGGACACCTGGGGGCGGCGTTTTTTGCGCTCGGAATTTTCGAGGCGGGCATCGTGGCGGCGATTGCGATTTCTACTTCTTCGGCTTATGCGTTCGGCGAAGTTTTGCAAACAGGGCATAGCTTGAATCGTCCGTTGCGCGACGCCTGGCCCTTTTACTTGGTACTGCTGGGTTCTGCCGCGGCAGCAGCGGGGTTGGTACTCATTCCGCGGTTTCCACTTGAATTCGTGGCGCTCACCGTAAACGTAATCGCCGTTCTGGCCATGCCTCCAGCGCTGGCATTCCTGTTGCTGCTGGTGAATGATCGCGAGGTCATGGGAGAGTACGCGAACGGCACCTGGGCCAACGTGGCTGGCATCGGCGTGACTCTGCTCCTGATCATTGCAGGAATTGGATTTGGGATTGCCACTGTTTTCCCGAGATGGCTGGGAGGCTGAATTCGGTAAGAAGAATATGATTCTTGATTGCATTCACGAGGCTAGATTTGAAATCAGATGATTCAGAACTTGACGTTCGCAGGCCCGGCGTTCAGCCTATCGCTGCGGATTCCGCACAGCCGCACCTGGAAGATCCTCGCGTCGTATTGTCGCTTCTCGAAGCGGACCAGGTTGTGGCAGCCAAAAAGCACATGCGTTTCGGCCGCCAAAAACTTTCGCGAGAAGCGCGCGTGATGCTCTGGGGTTTGCGCGTTTACGTCTTGGTGATGCTGGTGATTGTGCTCATCTCGGTGCTGCGCGCAGTCCATGCGGTGCACTGATCGCCGATTTTGCCCGGCGCAGGCACCCCAATCTGTCCAGACTTCGTTTTTCGCACGGTCGCGCGGGGTAGAATTTTGAAATTCTGAGCCTGCATGCGAAAATTCTTTCGCCAAGTTCAATCGCCGCATGTCCCAAACTCCAACCAAAAAGCTGGAACAGAGTCCGCCGCTGAAGAGCAGCCTTCTGCTGAAGGTAGCCATTTTATTCGTGGTACTGGCCAGTGGCGGCGCGACGTATCTCTATTTCAACAGCGATTGGAGGGCCCCCGCCGCTGCCAAGGGTATCCAAAATCCCGTCCCGCCAACGGATGCTTCGATTGCGATGGGCATGATGATTTATGCGAATCGCTGCGAGGGTTGCCACGGCGAAAGCGGAGACGGGAAAGGCCAGCACGCGGACAGCCTCTCTATCGCGCCGTCGGACTTCACCGATGCGCAGGCCATGGACCTGTCGACTGACGGAGAACTTTTCTGGAAGATCTCCCACGGGCGGCGTCCGATGCCCGCCTTTCAGGGCAAACTCACCGAGCAAGAACGCTGGCAACTGGTGGACTTCATTCGGACTTTCGCTAAAAGGCCGTCGGGCGCGGCGCCTCCCGCAAATTCCACCGCACCGTAAGCAGACGCCTCACTGAAGACTGCGATAGGCCGTGAAATCTCAATTTGCCGAGGGTCGAGCTAAGATTTCACTTTTGCAAGAGCGTCAGAGACTTCCTTGATGTCCGGCAAAGTAGGGATATCGTAATTTTTGAACCAGGCGATTTTGCCGGAACGATCCACGATGGCGATGGCGCGTCCGGTGATTCCTTTGTCCGCCAGAAATACCCCATATTTTTCGCCGACAGCGCCGCGCGGCTGAAAATCCGCCAGAAGCGGATATTTGATTCCCATCTTTTCGGCGAAAGCTTTGTGCGACCACGCGCTGTCAACACTCACGCCGAGGACCTGCGCTTCAAGTTCGTCGAAGCGCCTCATGTCGTTCACCAGACAAGTGTGCTCGTTCGTGCAGACCGGGCTCCAGTCCAGAGGGTAG
>Ga0207008_10147_pt1 | contig 21757 bp, 26 predicted proteins | sample Alteio_BWMinCont_83_FD_153489 | JGI IMG/M metagenome (GOLD analysis project Ga0207008, IMG submission 153489) | Enriched cells from forest soil in Barre Woods Harvard Forest LTER site, Petersham, Massachusetts, United States -... | ecosystem: Environmental > Terrestrial > Soil > Temperate forest >... | reverse complement strand
CTAGGTAACGGCGACCCAAAGGGAATAAACATGACCATTCAATCCGAGAACGAGCGAACAAGGTCGGGGCGATCGGGTTGAACGGGGCGCCCACGGTGCAGAACGACGTCGATTGCGCGATGGCAGCCTTGGCGCTCGTCCCCGATGCGGCGCCGGCTGACTAACTCCATGACTACCACCACAAGGAGATTTATGATGAATCACTACACACACCAGACCGCACCGACACAGTTCGTAGAGGCCAACAGCATCCGCTTCGCCTATCGCCGCTTCGGCAAGACCGGAGGAGTGCCGCTCGTCTTTAGCCAGCACTACATCGGCACCATGGATTATTGGGACCCAACGGTGACGGATGGCTTGGCTCGCGACCGTGAGGTGATCCTGTTCAACAACGCGGGCGTCTCCAGCAGCTCTGGCGAGGTCCCGACGACGTTCGAGAGGATGGGAGCTGACGCCATCGCCTTCATCAAGGCGCTGGGCCTGAAGCAAGTTGACCTATTTGGCTTCTCGATCGGCGGCATGGTCGTGCAGGAAATCACTTTGCAGGCGCCCGATCTCGTTCGCAGGTTGATCGTCGATGGCACAGGTCCGCGCGGCGGTCAGGGAATGGAGTTGCTGACCCAGGCTGCAGGGCGGCTCTTTGGCGCCACCTACGATCCGCCCGAGAATGTCTGGCTCGCGGTCAAATTCAGTCCGTCCGCGGCGGGCCAGGCGGCGGGACGGGAGTTCCTGAAGCGCACGCATCGTCGGCAGGAGGGCCGCGATCCCGAAGTGAACGACAAGGTGTCGCCCGCCCAGGTCGAAGCGATTGGCAAGTGGGGCGTCCTTCAAAAGGGGTCCATCGACGATCTGAAGACGATCAAGCAGCCAACACTCGTCGTGAACGGCAGTAACGACGTGAACATACCCACGGTGAACTCTTTCATCATGCAGCAGAACATCCCGTACGCGGAGCTGATCATCTATCCCGATTCCAATCACGGCGCGCACCACCAGTACCCGGAGCTCTTCGTTGAGCACGCGACTCTGTTTTTGAACGCGTGACGACGACGGCACATGGCGGGAAGGAACCCGCCTTCGGAATCGCAGGTAAAAAAAATGACTGCCCTTCTTAACAAAACGGCTTTGGTGACTGGAGCCTCGCGGGGGATTGGGCGCGCTACGGCGTCGGCGCTTGCTGCTGCCGGTGCACACGTCCTAGTTCACTATGGCCGTTCCGCGCAGGACGCGGAATCTCTCGTAGCCGACATCCGTTCAAAAGAGGGACGTGCAGATGCCATCCAGGCAGACTTGGGAACGCCAGACGGCGCGACACTGCTCGCGAAGGAGGTGCGCTCAATTGTTGGCGACCGATTGGATGTGCTCGTGTCCAACGCCGGCGTTTCCAAGGCTGCAACCATCAAGGATCATACGGTCGAGGACTTTGACAATCTCTTTGCAACGAATGTGCGCAGTCCGTTTTTTCTGGTGCAACAACTCCTGCCCGTGCTCGGTGAGGGCTCGAGCATCATTGCGATCTCGTCGCTTGGGGCGCACGCCGTAGTTGGGAAGCCCGGTCTGGACAACCCTTCGGTGCTTGCCTATGCCTCGACCAAAGCAGCATTAGAGACTCTAGTCAGAAACTGGGCCGCCATTCTTGGGCCGCGAGGCATCCGCGTAAATGCAGTCGCACCAGGCGTAATCGACACTGACATGTCGAATTTCACGAAGACCGAGGCGGGACGTGAGGTCGTGCTTGGAATGCAGGCGTTGAAACGAATCGGCAAGCCAGAAGATGTTGCGGACGTAGTCGCGTTTCTTGCGTCAGATGCGGCGCGCTGGATCACGGGAGCGAGTATCCCGGTCGACGGTGGGTCGAAACTCTAGGATTTACGGAATCTACTTGGCAAAAGGAGAGTTCAATGAAGACGACAGAAGAGAACAATAAGAAGCTTGTCTTAGAAGCGTTCGACACGCTGTTCAATAAGCGTGACTATGCGGCGGCCGAACGTTATTGGTCACCTCACTACATTCAGCACAGCAATCATATTGAGCCTGGCCGAGAGGGCCTGTTCAATCTCATCAAGAGCCTTCCGCCCACGCTGAAGTATGAGGCAGGTGTCATCGTCGCCGGGGAAGATTTCGTGATCGTCCATGGCCGTTTCTCCGACTTTGGTGCGCCTGTGAACTGGATCGCCGCCGATATCGTTCGTCTCCAAGACGGGCTGCTCATCGAGCACTGGGACGTGATTCAGGACGAGGCCACGCGGGAACAGTCAAAGAGCGGCTTGCCCATGTTCGGCGACAAGTTTCCGCAATGACCAGAGAAATCACGATGAACGACCTATTGAACCTCGCGATGAAAGCGCACGGCGGCCTCGAACGTTGGAAGCAAGTCCGAAATATGCAAGCCAAGGTCACGTTGAACGGTACCCTTTGGCGGATCAAAGGCCGGCCTGACGGACTGTCTGGAGTGGTGATGAGATTAAACACGAAGGAGCCCGATCTTACCATCACTCCGTTCCCGAAGCCCGGAACGGCGGGGCACTTTACTCCCAGCCGCGTTTGGATTGAGGACGCCAACGGAACTGTCGTCAGCGAATTGAAAAATCCCCGAGACTCATTCGCCGGTGCCGTCCTCACGACGAGGTGGAACGAACTTCAGGAACTCTACTTCGCAAGCTACGCGTTCTGGAATTATTTCACGGTCCCGTTCCTGCTGGCTCAGCCCGGCGTTGAGGTCGAAGAAATAGAGACCCACAACGAGGACGGTGAGACCTGGCGACAGCTCAGCGTGATCTTCCCACCTGAGATTCCGACCCATTCCGCTCGCCAGACATTCTATTTCAATGAGAAGGGTCTTCTCCAGAGGCTTGACTATGCTACCGACGTGGCGGGCGGCGTGGCTGCTCACTACTGCTTTGACCACCTCACCTTCGACGGTATCGTAGTGCCGACCTTTCGTCGCGTGGTCAAGCGCAAGCCTGAGGGTCCCATTGTTCATGGTCCAACCGCAGTGCTGATAGTGATCAGCGATGTTTCGCTGAGCTGAGGTCGCGCCCTCAACGGGCATCGGGAAACAGGCTCAGTTGGGCTGCTCGCAACGATTGTTGAGCATGTCACGCAGTTCCTGAAGGGCTGAACACGGGCAGAAAGGGAGACCGAAACATGAAAGAAAAGCAGGTCAAGCTTCCAGGTCCAGATCATCCGATTTCCATCCAGCGCAATCCCGCCCGCGTTGTCGTGTCCGTCGCGGGCCGTGTGGTTGCCGATACGCGCAATGCCCTGACGCTTCGCGAAGCGGCGTTTCCGCCCGTTCAATACATTCCACCCGAGGACGTTGAGTTTTCCAAATTGGAACGGACGGATCACGTTACCTATTGCCCTTATAAGGGGGATTGCAGTTACTACAGCGTTCCCTCTGGAGGAGAGAAGTCCGTAAATGCGGTGTGGTCATACGAGGATCCGTTTCCTGCTGTTGCGCAGATTAGGGGGCATGTTGCGTTCTATCCCGAGCGGGTAGATGAAATAGCAGAGCGGCTCCCAACGTGAAGAAAGATTGACCGACTGGATCATTGCACCGAGTCTGAGGCCGGGAGCGGGCTCGCGTTTAGAGTGCTGGCCGCTCAAGCAAATCGGCTGTCCGTATTACTCACCCGTATAAATCACCTGTCGTATCAGCTCTGACATGACAGGCAACGCTGGTTCGACGCTGAGCGGATGTCTTCATTTCCGCAGACTGCCAAGCCGTATTTCCTAGTCAACTCGATTTTGAAAGGAGAGTTGTCATGTCCGCTACTTCTGAAACACCCGTCACGGAACGCCAGATCCTGCTTGTTGGACCGTACGGCGTCCTTGGTACAGGTGTCATTGACGCCGTCGCCGAGAATCCAAAATGGGGGATCACCACAGCTGCGCGCCGACCCCCGCCTGCCTACCGGGCGCAGGCCGCACCTCCTCATATCAGCGTTGATCTCATGGACCGCGAGAGCACGACAAACGCCTTTTCATCTCTCGATAACGTGACAGATCTGGTCTTCGCTGCCTACGTCGAGAAACCCACGATGGCAGAAACTGTTGAGCCGAATGCCAGAATGCTGAAGAATACGCTCGACGGTCTTGCCGCGCGCAGTGTGCCTCTTCAGCGCATCATGCTTGCCGGCGGTGCCAAGTCGTACGGTTTCAGTCTTGGGGCGTTCAACGCGCCGGCAAAGGAGACAGAGCCACGTCTAATCGCGCCGATCCACTACCACCAGCAAGAAGACATCGTGGCTGAATGGGCGGCTACGAACGGAGCCAGCTGGACCGTCTTGCGTCCCCATTTGGTCATGGGACCAAGCATAAACTCGCCAATGAACCTGGTTACCAGTCTTGCGACCTATGCGGCGATGAGCTGCGAACTCGGGTTGCCCTTGCGCTTTCCTGGAACGAAGGAGGGATGGAATACTCTTCAGGAGACAACCGACGCAGAGTTGTTCGGGCGCGCGACTTTGTGGGCTCTGGGTGAAGATAAAGCACGCAACGAAATCTTCAACGTATCGAACGGAGATGTCTATCGCTGGAGGCAACTGTGGAATGAGCTCGCTGCCTTCTACGACCTTCCAATCGCAGAGCCGCTCGCGATGTCTACTGTTTCCGAGATGAGCGAGAAGGCTCCGTTGTGGGATTCATTGGTTGTCCGCTATGGCCTGCATGCCACGCCCTACGAGCAGATTGCCAACTGGGCGTTCGTGGACTGGATGCTCAACTTCCGCGAAGAGACAATCCAGAGCACTATTAAGATTCGTCAGGCAGGCTTTGCGGATTGCATCGACACGCACCAGAGCTTTAGGCGGCAGCTCACCAGACTTCGCGATCTGCGCATCATCCCCTAGAGCTTTTATGGACGACCTCGAATGAATATCCGTCCGGGTCAAATACATCGGCGGCATAGTATCCCGGATAGTATTCCAGTCGCGCCCGCGGTGAAATATTGTCCCTGGCACCAGCGGATATTGCCGCCCTGTAGAATTCATCGACCTCACGATTGTTTTCGGCCATGAACCCCCAGTGAATGGACGCTGGATCAGGCTTCCCTTGCTTGATCCAGAAGAACGCCCTCTTGCCATCGCCAAATCCCCAGAGATCAGGGTGATCACCTTCGCCCTTGTAGGGCAGGAAGAACTTGATATTAAGAGGCTTCAAGGCCGCCTCATAGAACGCCAACGAACGTTCGACATTACTGACAGTCAGAATCATGTGGTCGAGCATTGTTCTCCTTCAAATCACAAGGGCTTCGACGGCCTGTTCACTATTGGCCGCCTATGCGTCGGCCTCTCGAACTGCCGTCGGCCGTTGTTCAAAGCCTTCCCTGCCTAATCAGGCGCGTCTGGATCGCCGAGATCCGCGCCTCGGCTTCACCCAGCGCCTCGGCACTTGTGTGCACGGAGTGGGAGCCCAGGACAAGGTCGTAATCATGCGGGATAGCCGAGCCAAGTACGAACTCTGCATCGGATTGCGCCTCGAATTCGATCGCTGCATTCGAAGGCCTGAAGGCCACCAGTTCGCCCTGCTGCAGCTCGTCCGGGACTAGAACGGAGCCCCTTCCGACGGCGATCCAGAGCACAGTGTGCTCAGCGGGCGGCTGGTAGGTCCAGCGCTCTCCGGCTTTCAAACGTACCGCAAGGTAATTCATCGGTGAAGGAGTTTTGATCGCACTCGTCGCGGTTCCGTAGCTACCGAGGAGGACACGCGCTGGCCCGTCTTGGGGAATGACCTCTGGTGCCAGGTAGACGCTCTCGGATGGCCCCAGCTCAAGCTCGGGCGGCAAGGCGATCCAAAGCTGGAAGCCACGCGTCCGTCCCGGTTCGCCGGCACCGCCGCCGTGCCAGACTCCGCCGCCGGCGCGCATCCATTCGATACCGCCGGCGCGCAACAATCCCGTCGCTCCGTTCGTGTCTTCATAGCGGACGCTGCCCTCGGCAACGTAGGTCAGGGTTGCGATGCCGGAATGTGGATGGAGCCCGAAACCAGAGAACGGTTTTCCCTGATTGTCGATCAGGTCGAGAAATACGAAGGGTTTCAAAAGACGCCCAAAGTCGGACGGCGACATGAGGCGTGTGATGGGCCCGTGACTCTGGCCGCGGGTCCGTCTAGCGATTCGAATAACGGTTCTGTCTTGGGATTTTACATCAAGCATGGGTTTGGCCTTTCTAAATTCGGTTGTCAGGGTTTGCGGGCCGCCTTAAGTGCGGCCGTCCACCACAGCAGGTCATCAATCATCGTCTGGGCTTGTTTCTCAAGCTCGGCGAGTCCTTTGTCCACGTCACCGCCCTGGAAATGCGCCCAAAGAGTCGCGACAGGTATGTGGACGGACGAGCGCACCGGGGCGATCTGAACCTCGATCATGGTTTCCCGGAGCTGCTGGATGCCGCGCGCGCCCATGGCGCTGCCGTAGCTTACGAAAGCAGCCGCCTTGCGGTTCCACTCCGGATAGACCCAGTCGATCGCATTTTTGAGCACTGCTGAGGTGCCGTAAGTTGTATTCCGGGGTGACGAAAACAAAACTGTCCGTGGCGGCTATTGCAGCGGTCCAGCGTTTCACAACCTCGTGCTCGTAAGGCGCACGGCCAGGCGTGGCAGGCGGCATGGGCTGGTCAAAGAAGGGCATCGGAAAGTCGCGCAGGTCGAGCAGCCGTGCTTCGATTCCGTCGCGCTCTTGGAGGTGTTGAAGAATCCAGTGCGCGGGCTTTTCAGAAAACCGGCCGTGGCGCGTGCTGCCTACGATTACAGAGATAGTCGTCATATCTTCTTCCGTGCTGCTTAATGAGGGATCGAAGCCTACTCACCTGGGGAAGTGATCTCGTGGCGTGCGAGTTCACGTTCGGCTTGGAGCCAATCCTCCAGGTCACGGCCGGGTTCTTCACCGCGCCCGAGATAAATCTCGTATGCGCGACGCTTGATTTCCTGCTCGCGTGCCGAGTTGACCACTGAACGTTCTTCTTCCCCGACTGCTGTGGAAGGTTGCTTGGCTTCTGTACTGCCACTTGCCTTTGGCTTCGATGACATCTTCGTCTCCTTATAAATGACTTCTACTGCCATGCCAGCGCGCTTCAGCTATCATCACGACCGGCGTGGCATCGCTTCACTTCTGCGAGCTTGTATCACTTGAATCCTCTTTCGGTTGGCTTGTTTCCGGACCACCTCCGGCCGCAAATAGTCCCAACTTTTTCAGAAGAACGTGGAGCTGACGCTTTTCGCTCGCGTTCAAAACAGCCATCGCGGATTCAAGTTCTGCGGCGTGCCGGCTGAAGGCCTTCTCCACGGTCCTCTTTCCTTCCGGGGTCAACTTCAACACCTTGACGCGCCTGTCATCCGACGCCAGAGTGCGCATGATGAGGCCCTTTTTCTCCAATCGGTCGACGGCAGCGGTCATCGAGCCGAGGGCGAGTGGCACCTTGCTCTGGATTTGAGTGATAGTGAGCGGACCTTTATGCAAAAGCGCTTCAAGCGCGGCAAAATCCGTGAGGCACAATCCTGCTTCCTCGATGCTCCGTTCCGCAATTTGGTTGAGCGCGCGATGGCACCTCGAAAGAACCAGCCACAGGCGAGGCGCGTCAACCTGAACCTTGCTGCTCATGAACGAACCAGCTCTGGTTGCCGCGCGGGCGAAGCCGTCACGATTGTGCGATCAACGGAAAACGCACCCGCCCCGCGGATCATAAGGAACGCAGTGATTGCCAGCGCAAGCAGGTGATACTCAAAGCCCTCACCCTTCTGCGTGCCGGTCCAATTCATGAAGAACCCGAACGTGCTATGTACCATGGCAATGGCGACTATCATATTCATTGCGATCCCGAACGCCGCGATTCGCGTAAGGAACCCCAGAACCAATCCCAGACCGCCAAAAAACTCAGCGGCGATCGCGAGGAAGGCTAACGGGGCGGGAATATGCAAGTACCCGGTAAAGAGGCTCATGGATCCGGAGAAGCCGGGACCTCCATACCATCCCAACAGCTTCTGTGCACCATGCGCGAAAAAGACAATTCCCAGTACCAGCCTTAAAATGGCCGTCGCCTTACTGTCGTCCGTGACTAGTAATCTGCCAAGCATCTTCGATCTCCTTTCTTTGGTCGAAACCCGGACGGATCGGGAGGTCGTCGCCCCCGCGTGTTCTGCCAATTGGATGCACTATCCTTAGCTAAGGATTCTTTATCTAAGGTATTTGTGACGTGGCCAAGCCAAAGTGAAGGGATCTAAACCCGTATGAACTGGCGCTGTCCTACATGAGGGATTGACAAAACGAGTTGACAGATATATTATCAAGTCAGCTAACTGACTAAGATCAATGACAAGGACGAAAACGGACAAACGATCGCGGCTGATTCAGACCGCCGTGAAATTGGCGTACCGGCATGGCTTCAGGACGACGAGTCTAGCCGATATCGCGGAAGCAGCCAAGGTCCCGGTGGGGAACGTTTACTACTACTTCAAGACGAAAGATGAGATCGGCGAGGCCATTGTGGAGCAACGTTTATTGGAATTGCGGACGCTGCAGGAACAATGGGGCCAGAGGGGCTCCCCGAAAGAACGCCTTCTGGCCTGTATCGAGAATACGTTTGAAAACCGGGATCTACTTGCCCGCGGAGGATGTCCCGTGGGGACTCTGTGCTCCGAGCTGCACAAGGAGGGCGGGCCTCTAGCGAAGAAGGCGACGGCGCTCTTCACAGAGCTGCTGGGGTGGATAGAGGATCAATTTCGGGCGATTGGACGGGGAGACACCTCACGAAAGCTTGCTACCCAACTTCTTTCTTCATTGCAGGGAGTATCGGTCCTGGCTCACGGGTCTGGTGATCCTGAGCTGGTGGCGATGGAAACGAAGCGGCTTAAAGATTGGGTGGGCGGTTTGTGAGTGGAGATGTGGCGTAACCAGTTTGGGGAGAAGAAAATGAATAGCCTTGAGGGAAAGGTTGCACTCGTAACCGGGGCGGCACGGGGAATCGGAGCGGCAATAGCAGAGCTGGGGTATTTATGAAAATTATTCTGATTGGCGCAAACGGAAAGATCGGCGAACTGGTTCAAAAGGCATTGGCGGGTGCTGGCCATGAGATAGTCAAGGTCGGGCACAAATCAAGCGATTTTCAAGTCGAGATCGAGAACCGCGAAAGTGTCAGGAAGCTTTTTCAAGCCGTCGGCTCGTTTGATGCCGTGGCCATTGCGGCAGGCCAAGTCGCATTTGCTCCGCTTTCGGAACTCACCGTTGAAAAGTGGCAGTTTTCGTTGGGAAGCAAGCTCATGGGTCAGATCAATCTGGTTCAGGAGGCGATCCCGTTCATCAAAGAAAAAGGATCCTTCACTTTGGTTTCGGGCATTCTCAATGACGAACCGATCCTCGCCGGCGTCGCGGCTTCAACCGTCTCGGGCGCGTTGGAAGCTTTTGTTCGGGCTGCCGCAATTGAGCTTCCTAAGGGACTGCGTATCAATGTGGTGAGTCCCACGATGCTAAAAGAATCCGAATCTCAATTTGCCCAGTTCTTCACCGGCATGATTCCGGTGGAAGGATGGAAAGTTGGACAAGCCTACAAACGCGCTATCTTGGGGGCGCAAACCGGCCGCGTTTACAAAGTTGATTGAGCTTACTCAGCGTTTATTCGAAGGCTGCCCATCAACCTTCTGAGCCGTCTCGTCGACGTGGAGTGCGATTTGTAAATGGTCACATAACTTAGAAGGTATTTAATTATGAAACTCAGGAGCAATACGATTTTGATCACCGGCGGTGCAGGTGGCATCGGTTACGAACTCACCAAACAACTCACGGCGCTTGCTAACACGATTCTTATCACGGGCCGCGATCAAGCTAAGATGGACCGTGTGAAAGAGGCCTTTCCAAAAATTCACACCTTTCGAAGCGACGTTTCCGATCCGAAAGCGATCGCCACTCTTTACGAAGAGGTCACCAAACAATTTCCTGAGCTCAACATTTTGATCAACAACGCCGGCATCATGCGTGAGATCAATATTCACGACAAAGCTGGAAGCCTCGAAGACATCACTCAAGAGATTGAAATCAATTTGAGCGGGCCGATTCGCATGGTGAAACAATTCTTGCCGCATTTGAAAACAAAATCTGAGGCGGCAATCATGAACGTTTCATCGGGATTGGCATTTGTTCCATTGCCCATTTCACCGGTTTATTGCGCCACCAAGGCCGGTCTGCACTCGTTCACCGAGTCTCTTCGTGTGCAATTGAAAAATACCAAAGTGAAGGTATTTGACCTAGCACCGCCTGCGACACAAACCGAACTCTTGGGTGGCTTTAATTCTGAGGACATGAAAGGCGTTTCTATCATGAAGGTGGAAGACATGGTTAAAGTCGCCATCGAGGGAATGCAAACCGATCGATTTGAAATTCGTCCTGGTCAGGCGAATCAGCTCAAAATGATGAGTCGCGTGGCGCCTGGATTTATTTTGAAGCAAATGAGCCGATCGGTCGATCGTATGCTCAGAGCACAGAATTAATTCGAACGAATTATTTGTGACACAACAAACACAACAAGCCCCAAGTAGGCAGAACGGAGCGAAAAGATGACAGTCGCGCTCGATAAAAAAGGTTCGGCCCCTGGGCACTCGTGACGGGTGGCTCGTCGTGAATAGGCAAGGAATTTGCTCGGCAAATCGCAGCTTCAGGAATCAATATTGTCCTCGTGGCGCGGCGGGAGGACTTGCTTAAGGAAGTAGGCGTTGAATTTAGCAAGCGTTACGGTGTGGAGCATCGAGTCGTCGTGCTTGATGTCTCGCGGGAGGATTTCATCGGGCAACTCGCCTCCGCCACTGACGATCTCGACATCGGTCTTGTCGTCTCCAATGCCGGCACCGGAAATCCCGGCGAGTTCTTGAAGCTTGATCGGCAGTTGCTTCAGGCGACTTTGCGGCTCAGTACGATGGCGCATCTGGACATCACCCACCATTTCGGCGCGAAACTCGCCAAGCGTAGACGGGGCGGCTTGATCCTCGCGGGGGCAATGGGTGCGGAAAACGGCGTTCCCTGTATGTCGAATGACGGAGCCGCGAAGGCGTATGTACACAGCCTTGGCGATCCAAGCCAACGACTCGCCACAGTTCACTCGCCCGCGGTTGCGATCTTCGTCAGAGTGATGTTTCGGATCTCCCTCGCATCGATGCGGACACGCAGGCGCTATTCAGCCATCGGTTCTTGGGGAAGGCCAGGTTCTGCCGACTGCGCGGACATTCGCGTACTCTTCTTGCTATCCATGGTCGTTCTGAAATCCTAGAAGAGCCCAAAAGCTGTCAAAATGAATACCCTGGGTGGTGCAGCCGTGGCGACGAGGATGCCCTCCGTGACAGAGCTTTCTGGGTACGAGTTGGAGCCCATCCGGGAAGTTGGGCATGGACCCCCGCCACGGGCGACATGCGTTCAGAGCACCCTCTGGCACAGGGGACGCACTTGCTGTATTTGTAGGCAAGCGCCTCAGGGATTGCGTCTTTTACTTGTATTTGGAGGTTCGCGATGAGGGCGGTAGTGCTTCATGAGTACGGTGGTCCCGAGAAGCTGAAATTTGAAGACAACGTTTCTGAGCCGCAGATTAGCGGAAGCACGGTACTGATCGGAGCAGCTGCTGCAAGCGTGAATCCGATTGACTGGAAACTGCGTTCAGGGATGAGGCGGAAGGATTCTCCGTTGTCGTTTCCTGCGATTCTGGGCCGCGACGTGAGTGGCGTCGTACGGGCGGTGGGCGCAAGTGTGAAGCACTTCAAGGCTGGCGACCGTGTTCTTGCGCTATCCTGGGCGACCTATGCCGAGTTGGTTGCAGTGGACGATTCGGACGTGACCCATCTGCCGGATGGCGTGGACCTGGCGGACGCGGCGGCGATCCCGCTGGCGGCACTCACGGGAGACCAACTTGTCCGCCTTGCGACAAACGTGCAAGAGGGGCAGGTTGTTCTGATAACAGGAGCCCTGGGCAGTGTTGGGCGCGCGGCGGTGCATACGGCGAAGAAGATAGGCGCGCAGGTGATTGCAGGTGTTCGCGGGAAAGATCTGGACGACGCCCGCTCCCTCGGTGTCTCTGACGTGCTCGCAATTGATGACGATGACGCGATTGGGACCTTCCGCTTCGTGGATGCAATTGCGGACACCGTTGGCGGTGAGGTTGCCGCGAAGTTGATCGCGAAGGTAAAGCAGAACGGCTCCTTTGGGTACACTGCTGTGTTGCCAGAAAACGCGGCGGCGCAAAATCCGACAGTGAAGATTACGCGTGTGTGGGCGAAGCCAGATCCATCCAAAGTGCGCGAGTTTGCCGATGACGTGCGCGATGGCAAGTTCATTCTACCCATTGGTCGCCGGATGCCATTGCGGGACGCAGCCGAGGCACATGTGCTGGGCGAGAAAGGCGGCATTGGGAAGATCCTTCTGCTGGTGCCGGATTCACCACACTGATTTTTTCACGGCGGACCCCGTTGGACTGAGATCAGCGCAAGACTGACATACAACGAGCCGCATACCGGCCTTGGGATCGCTATCCATTAATCGTTCGGCGGTTTACAAGGAGCCGGAACGACTGCTCCAGGACCACGCGCGCGAAAGAAGCGGAACAGTGGCGGGAAGCCAGCGTCTCGACCGATGTGGACGCGAAGAGACCGCTCCCCGATATACGATTCTGAGGTGCGGTCCGAAATGCAGCCGGCGCGCCTCAACGCTCGCATTTCCCGAAGTCGATTTAACGGGCCTTGGTTCTCCACCAAGTTATGAACCGGCGCGTCGCGGGAATCTACGAAATGCCCGGAAGGCGAAAAGCCTTTTAGCGCGCTGCTTTGGGGCTCGTCCGCGGGATTGAAGTAGCGCGTGTCAGTCGGGCCGTACCCCGAGATTTGCACCACGACCTCGTCCTTGTCCGTACGGGCAAAGTGATTGCGCGCACCCGGCTCCGAATACACGCTGCCCGGCGGAAGCTTCTTCAGGGATCTGGCATCAAAGTGATCGCCGTAGCCGAAGTACCACGTCCCGGTGACCACGGTGGCCATGCGGTCATCACGATGGGCGTGCGCCTGAATCGTCGTGTGCGCGGGCACGAACAGCAGAATCGAATAGAATCCCGCCTTTGACGGATCGCCGAACAGCACCTTTGTATGAACCCCGGCAAGGCCCGAGCTGCCGACCTTATCGCCGTCAACGGCGCTGCCGCGCATCTCCGCCGGGAGCATGCGCATCTCCGGCAACGACTGCGCGCTAAGCATGAACGAGGCCAGCGAGAGGCCCGCCAAAATTCTAATCTGCATAAGAAGCTCCTCCGAAGCTACGAACCATGGGAATCAGGCTGAAGACATTAAACGCGGTGAAGGCATACAGCAGCATGGCAGTCCCTTTCGCCTTGGTCTCCGGGCGGCGGCCTAAAGGAATTTCACCAGGGCGTCGGTCGTCTCCCTGCTGTTCTCCTCCAGAATCCAGTGGCCCGTATTCTTGAGCACGATCACCGTCACATCCCGCGCCACCGACTTCATCTGCGCGCCGAGAACCTCGCCGAGCGACTTCTCGCCACCGATTGCCAGAACCGGCATGGTCAGCGGAGTACGCGCGAGTTCCGCGAAGTCCTTCGCCGCCTGATTGAATGAGACGAAATAAGCCCATCCCGCTTTCATCCGTTCCGGCCGCGCATAGGCGGCTGCGTAGGCCTTCCGGTCGGCTTCGGGGATGGAGCGCGTCTTGTCGGCGGCGAAGTCGTTCCAGAAATAGTCGAAGTAAATGCGCTCCCGTCCCTTGACGAGCGCCTCCGGCGTCGGACCGTTGAAGCGAAAATGCCAGATGCCGGGATTGTTGTAGACCGCTTCCCATCCGGCGACACCGGGGAGGAACGCGTCCATGACCACGAGCTTTGTGGTTTCGGCGGGGTACATGGCCGCATAGGCGTAAGCGACCATCAGGCCGATATCGTGCCCGACCACCTCCGCCTTTTGAAAACCAAGCGAAGACATCAGCGCATGGATGCGGACAGCCGCCTCTTTCATATCAAGCCCGTCCGCCGGTATGGCTGAATCGCCGATCCCCGGCAGATCCGGCGAGATGACGGTGAATCGGTCCGCGAGGGCCGGCATGAGTGGCCTCCACATCAGCGAGGTCTCCGCGTAGCCGTGGAGCAGGAGAATGGGCGCGCCGTGACCCGATGTGAGGTAGTGCAGCTTGACACCCTGGACATCGGCGGAGCGCGAAACGATCGGTTCAGCTGCCCAGGCTCTTGCCGAGACGGTCGCACAAAGAATTAGCCATCCCAGGCGCTTGCGCATTCTCTTGACGGATTTACTTGTCATATTCCAGACTGTACAGTCTAGAAAGCGCCAAAGTCAAGCGGACCGATACACTAAGCAAATAACAGGATGGCTCGCACCAAGGAATTCGACAAAGAACGCGCGTTGGCTTCGGCGATGGACGTTTTCTGGCGTTCGGGCTACGAGAACACGTCTATGGAAGACCTGATGGGCGAAATGGGGATCGCCAAGCAAAGCCTGTACGACACCTTCGGGGACAAGCGGGCGCTCTATCTCAAGGCGATGGCGTTCTACCGGAAACAAACGAACTCGTCCCTGCGGGAGTTGCTGGCGTCCGCGCCCACCGTAGAGGAGGGCTTCACCCGAATTCTGCTCGGGCTGGTGGCGGAGTCGCGGGAACAGCACGCGCGCGGCTGCCTGCTCCTAAGCGCTAATATGGAGCGCGCCGTGGATGACGAAGAGATTGCAAGGTTCCTTCAGGACAATCAGGCGGAAGTCGAGTCTATTTTCACCGAGGCCCTGCAGCGGGGGCAGACCGGCGGCGAGCTACGCAACGGGGCAGACGCTGGCGCGCTGGCGAAGTTCTTCGTCGCGACGATCCAGGGCATGCGCGCCATGGCAAGACTGAAGTCGGACCGCGGCGCGCTGCGTCAGGTGGCAAAGATCGCGCTCGCTGTGTTCGATCGGTCCTGACGATGCCGCGGCCAAGGGTATTCGTCAGCTCGGTTATTGAAGGATTCGCGGATTATCGGCAAGCCGCCCGCAACGGGATCGAACAGGCCGGCGGTGAAGGGGTTCTGGTCAATGAGGATTTCCCGTCGCAGGCCAGCTCATCTCGGAACACCTGCCTTGACGCCATCGACAGCTGCGATGTTTTTCTCCTTGTCCTCGGCGCGCGAGGAGGCTGGAAAACGCCGTCGGGCCGGCTCGTGGTGGAGGAAGAATTCGAGCATGCAAGGGCGCGCAAGCTTCCGGTGCTGGTGTTCCTCGAAGACGTTCCGCGCGACGCGGACGGGGAGCGTCTCGCAAAAATTCTATCCGACTACGTGGACGGTAATTTCCGCGTGAAGTTCAGCGGCACGGCAGAGCTACGGGACCAGATCGAGCGCTCGCTGCGCGCCATAGTCGATACACGAAATAATCGAGCTATGGACCATGATCCGATTGCCGCTCGCCTTCTAAAGCCCTACCGCTTTTCGGACCAGACCAGTCTGCGATTCGCCATCGCGCCGGAACGCATGGAGGAGGTGTTCGATCCGCTTGATCTGGCCTCACCGGGTTTCGCGGAGCGAATGCTGGAAATCGGCCACAGAAGCGAGGTGCGTCTGTTCGGCTACCTCTATGCCAAGGAGGCACCCCGCCAGAAGCAAACGTGGCTGGTTATAGAACAGCCACTCGGAAATAACTGGAGCGAGGGCCGGCAGGGCGTCCGCCTGACGATCTGTGAGAACGGCGCAGTCCTGATCGATACGAACGCCACGGGCGGCACGAAGCGGAGCAATTCCATGGATCTCGCTGACATCATGACGGCATCGATCGAGAGCGTGGAGGCCTTGCTGGTGGCGAGCTTCCGGTTCACCCAGGCGTTGTATGACGACAAAGACCCCTACAAACGCCATCAGCGTTTTTACTGGAATGGCGTGCTGTCCGGAATGGGAAACCGCAGCCTCGTGCGCAATCCCGTCAGCCAGGAGCATAGTTACCGCGTGAATATGGGGAATAGGGATGAGGCGATTCCGGCGTTCCCATCATCAAGGCTGATCGCGAGGGCAGACCTCGCGCAGCCGGGAAAAGAAATCGAGCGAGCCATCCTGTACTGGGAGCGCGAGACGACGCGGGATCGCTGATCCTTGGCCGCGCCGGACATAGGGCGCCGGATGCAACAATACGGGCATGGCCGGGGTGAAACAGCAGGTCGAAGTCGAGGGGCGGTCGCTGAGTTTAAGCAATCTCGACAAGGCGCTCTATCCGGGCAACGGGTTCACCAAGGCTCAGGTCATCGATTACTACATCCGCATCGCGCCGTGGATGCTTGCGCACTAGGCGAAGCGCCCCGTGACGATGAAGCGGTTCCCCGACGGCGTGCGCGGCAAAGCGTTTTACGAAAAAGATGCGCCGAAGCACACGCCGGATTGGGTTCACACCACCGATGTACCCCGGCAGAAAGGCGGCAAGCCCATCCGCTATGTCTGCGTCGACGATTTGCCGACCCTGGTATGGTGCGCCAATATAGCAAGCCTTGAGCTGCATCCGTTCCTGCACAGGGCCGGGCAGCTCGACTGTCCGGCGTCGATGGTGTTCGATCTCGACCCTGGGGAGGGGGCTGATCTTGTCACCTGCGCCACGGTGGCTTTTTACCTGAGAGAGCTTCTCGATGCGAACGGGCTGCAATGCCTGCCGAAGGTCTCCGGCTCCAAGGGCCTGCAGCTCTACGTTCCGCTCAACACAAAAATAAGCTACGCCCTGACGCGCGCCTTCGCGCAAGGCGCGGCGCAACTCCTGGAAAAGCGGCATCCCAAGCTGATCGTGTCCGAGATGGCGAAGAATTTGCGCCATGGCAAGGTCTTTATCGACTGGAGCCAGAATTCGGATTTCAAGACCACCATCGGCGTCTATTCGCTGCGCGCCAATAACGACGAGCCTTTCGTGTCGTCGCCGGTGAGCTGGGACGAGCTAGCTCTGGTTAAAGAACGTGGGGACGCAGCCTCATTGCGTTTTGCGCCCGACGCGGCTGTCAAGCGCGCCGCGTCCGCCGGCGATTTGTTTGCACCGCTGCTCGCATTCAAGCAGACGCTGCCAAAGAGCCTGTCTGAAAGCGATGCTGCCGCGAAGCCTCCGGCTGCTAAAGCCCACGGGAAGAGGGTGCAGGCGAGAACCGCGGAGGGCGAGGACGACATGCTGTCTTCGTTGCCGAAAGCGGTGGCCGCGTTCATCCCCCCGATGCTGGTGCTGCACACCGAGCGATTGCCGGAAGGATCGGCGTGGCGGTACGAAATGTTATGTGGCGGACCACATAACAGTTCTTCTGTGGCGTCGGGCGTTATGTGGCGCTCAGGAAACGAATGCAACGGACGAAGCCGATAACGATTATCGAGCGCCACATAACTATGTTTAGAGACCGCGCAAGAACTGCATCAGTTTAACGTCTTTTTTCCAGTGCGTTTGCGCGGCTGTCCCACGGATCTCGCAAGCTGCAAGAGCTTTAGCCTTCATTTCGATGTCCACTTCGGCGTAAATATTCGTTGTGTTGAGTGAAACGTGACCCAACCAAGCACGAATGGTGTTGATATCGACTCCGGCGCGGAGCAGATGGGTCGCAGTCGTGTGACGAATGGTGTGAGGGCTCACCCGCTTGGTGGCAAGCGAAGGTATTGCAGGCAGCAACTTTCGTACGTATCTTTCAACCATTGTGTGGATTCCAAACCGCGTAATGGCATGGCCACATCTGTTTAGGAAAACGTGGTCCGTGGATTGCCGGTGAGCGATCAACGGTGAAAGCTCGCTTACGGTCTGCGGCCATAAAGGGCAGCGTCGAAGCTTATTGCCCTTGCCGCGCACCTGAACCAGAGAATGGTCGCGGGAGGAATGGGCCAATGCGAGATCGGCGATTTTGGTCTGAGCCGCTTCGTCTGCGCGTGTACCCGTGTTGTAAAGAAACAGCAACAGCGCGTGATCCCGGCGTCCCTGATCGGTCGATTGGTTTGGCGCATTCAACAGTGCGTCCATTTCCGATTTCTCTAGATATGTTATAGTCGATTGATGTGCCCGTTTCCGTGGGATGGTACGAAGCTGGCCGCTCCATGCGATGTGCTCAGGACTGCGGAGACCAATGAATCGCGCCATTGAATGGATTGCAGCTAGCCGCTGGTTTCGAGTGGCTATCGCACATTTCCGAGAGTCCTCCAAATGCTGAAGAAAATGCCGGACAACCTCTGCGGAAAGATCAAACACTGAGATTTGGTCAACGTCCTTCTTTGTCTGCAGGGCGGCGAACGGGAGCAGTAAACTCAGGGTATCTCGGTAACTCCGCTGGGTGTTTCGCGCAAGGTTGCATTCGCTCACCAGATAATCAAGCAGAAAACGCCGGATCCAGGTGCCAAGGAGTGCCGTGTCACTCATTCCCACCTCCACTGGTTGCATAACGTTCGAATCGGACGCTCGCCTCGTGCAAGAGCTCAGGCGTCATCGTGAGGTAAACCTGAGTGGCTGCCAAGTGCGTGTGCCCCATGTAGACCGAAAGCTGCGGCAGGAGTTTCTGCACGTTCTCGCCTTTGCGGTACCAGATTGTTAATCGATGGACTGCGGAAGTGTGGCGCAGATCATGAAGGCGAGGCTGGCAGCGGGGACCACCTTGGCGATGCAGACCCGCGTGTTCCCGGATTTGTTTGAACGCCCTTTCGAGCTTGTGGACAGGAACGGGTTTTCCGTTGCGGTCGAGGAAGAACGGGTCATCAGGACGAGTTGAACGAACGAGATCTTCACGTCGTTTGACATATTCCCGCAAGACTTCGCCTGTCTTGGGTCCAATCGGAACGAGTCGGGTCTTGAAAAACTTTGAATCCCGAATGGTGAGTACGCCATTGGCAAGATCGACGGCTCCAATCTTCAACGACAGCGTTTCCGATATCCGCAGAGCGGCACCGTACATTAGAAGGAAAAGACAGCGCAATAGAGGTGAGCCAATATCGCTGCGCCGCCGACGGCATGATTCGATCGAGCTTAATAAGCGTCTTAGTTCAGGCTGGGAGTAGATGTACGGTTGAAAGGCGGGCGGCCGTTTGGGGATCACAACCGGAAGAGGCGATGTGAGGACAAGTCCACGGCTGACAGCATATCGATAAAATCCGCGTAGAGCGTTGTACCTGACATGCCAGCTTGCGGTGAGCGGACCTTTCCCAGCGAGAAACATGTTCACTTTGTCGGAGGAGACGTCTGCAATCGTAGTGTCTGGCCCCATGAACCGGCAAAATGCTTTTATCTGTCGTCCATTGACTTCGAATCTCTCACCAAGTGTTCTTCGGAAAGCACCATATTGTTCACAGGCGTTCGCAAGGATCATAGGAGTTCTCCCAGATCAAAGCTGGCCACTTGGCGAAGCCGGACGATGTCTACTTTCGCGTAAATGCGAGTCGCCTCAGGATCACGTTGCCCAAGATGATCGCCTACCTCCTTTAGTGATAATCCTTCATTGATTAGTCGGGTTGCACAGGCATGTCGCAGTGAATGCGGCCCATGATGTTTGATTGAGGGTGCGCGGCCCCGCAGTTGCCGCCCCACAACTGCCCATAGTGCCCCGGCCGACATTGGGCCGATGGGCGCGTGCCTGGTAAGGAAGACTTCACGGTAGTGGGATTTCGGTCTTACTTCTTTGAGGTATCGGACAATGGCAGACCCCACAGATTCGTGCAACGGAAACAAGTGGCTGCCGCCGGCTTTGGCACCCCTGAACATTATCCTTTCTTTCGGCCAATCAATATCGTCGAGGCGCAAGCGCCTCACCTCGCTGGATCGAACACCGTACACCGCAAGTACCGCAAGAAGTGCGTGATCTCGAATCATCGTTGGTTGGTCTCCTGAAGTGGCATCGAGAACTTTTTGCACGACGTCCCAGGTCGGGCTAGATGGAAGTGCCTCCTGCTGGAAAACACGAGGGGCCATAATCGAGGCAGCAATACCTAGGCGACACCAACTTCGCATTTCGGCGTACCGAAAAAACGACCGCAGCGACGACGCATAGCCGCGGACGCTCACGCGCGCGTAGTGATGTTCGTTTACCTGTTGCGCCAGCAGAACATCGATATCGGCGACACTGATCAAATCGAGTGATCGATGTTTGTTAAGCAGCCGATCGAGGAATGGCCGAATGGAATTGCAGCGATGCTCGACGGTCGCAGGAGATAGACCGCGGTCCTTCTCCATAAATTCTTTGAACTCGACCAGCATCTGATCGTATGGCTTCGCTGGCGTGGGCTGAGTTTGAAAACGGCCAAGAAAGCTCAGCCATGCGATTGTCTCCGAGACAAATCCTTCCAGCAACCGTTCGGACGGCGGAGAACACCTCTTGCGTGACCATCGGCGTGCAACTTTATCGATCTCCTGAAGGCTGATTTGATTTTGAGATCGATGATCTGGTTTCAAGCTGTCGGCGATGGATAGTAGCGTTCTGGCTTTGGCGCGCAGGGTACGTTGGGACATCCCCTGCTCCTTGCAATTGGCGAGATATTGGCGACGTTCATCAGCAAGCGGGGCTGACATTTGCCGAGTTAGAGCGTCAGAACGGACGAATAATCGATTGAACATTGAGTCGAGTTCCTCGTTGTGGATTTAAAAGCACCACGAGTATACGATGCGGTTCACTTTCAAGATCCACTGATCGAAGACGCGAACCCAATCGGTGACGGGGCTACTCCAGTTAACGCCACCTCCCATCCTCAAAGCAAAACTCCAGTTAGGAAAAGGCTTTGAAGCGAAAAGGCGGCAGGCTTGTTTCACCGGCGGATGGGATCGAGGTACGATTTGTACTAGGGTCCAGACTCAATTGATTAAAGCCAGAATGCCACGGCGGCAACGAGGCACAGGGCTGAGAAGTAGTTCCGAGCGAGTTTGTCGTAGCGCGTTGCGATGCGCCTGAAACCCAACCGCTTCGCCATTGGGGAGATGTTCTTTTCCGAGGGCCGTTAGCGTGCCTGCTCGCGGCGCCGGTGAAGCGTCCGAGACCGGTCGCGAGCAGCGGCTCGCACAACCGCGGGCCACCGATCATTTCGACCGCCATGGGGTCATCCGCGGTATCCAGCGCGGGACGGCGGCGCGGAACGCCTCGTACTCTCTCCCAAACGTCCGCTCGAGCGTGGGTTCTTCGTACGCCACGACGGCGACGTGGAAGAAGAGCCACAACAGCGCGCCGTAGACGATGAGGCGCCAATCGCCCATCAGCACCGCTTGACCCAGGATGATGGCAACGACCGCGACGTATATTGGATTACGCACATAACGGTAGAGACCGGTCACCACGAGATTCCGGGGCGGCGAGATGGGCGCGGGGGTGCCGAGACCCTGCAGCGCGAAACGCGCAAATGCGTCAACGAGCCCAGGCACGCCTGCGAGAATCATTATCGCGCCGATGCCGCGCGTCAGCTCCAGACCAAGGAACGGCGGCCGGAGTTGCCAACCCGTGATCGACCATGGAACGAGCCCCGCCAGCGTACATGGGGCGACCACGAAGAAAACCGCCGAGCCCAGGACGGCAATAGTTCGTTGCACGGCGGTTCCCGACACTCGCTGCGAGCTCATTCCAATCTCCCCTTCATGGTTTCCCGTCGTCATCCGGGCGCAACAGCAAGATTCACGGCCTTGTCGATAAGCTGTGCCGCCCGTGGGTCTTGATCCTCACGCCTGGCAACACCGCCGACTGCACAGTCGGGCCGGCATGTGTCAGTCTGCTCGACGGCATCGCCGAGTTGCTCGGTGACAAGGCTTATGACAGCAACTCGTTCCGCAAGTCTCTGCGCAAGGACGGCAT
>Ga0207008_10146_pt1 | contig 21763 bp, 16 predicted proteins | sample Alteio_BWMinCont_83_FD_153489 | JGI IMG/M metagenome (GOLD analysis project Ga0207008, IMG submission 153489) | Enriched cells from forest soil in Barre Woods Harvard Forest LTER site, Petersham, Massachusetts, United States -... | ecosystem: Environmental > Terrestrial > Soil > Temperate forest >... | reverse complement strand
TTGATACGCGGAGACGATGGAGAAGGCATTTCCCGCGAAGCTGCTACCGGCGAGGGAATATCGAGCGAAATCCCGCTTTTCTATCTGGGCGGCGATCCTACATTTAGGCCACTCTCGCTGCGCCTAAGCGCGTTACACGAATTCCATAGCCTCGGGATGCAGGAATCGGCGGTTCAATCACTGAAAGATCCCCATTCTTTAAAATGCATCGCGGCGTATTTCGTCAAGGTCATTCGTGGACGCCATCCGCACGGCCCTTACATGCTCGGTGGCTGGTGTTCACATGGATTACTGGCGCTCGAAGTAGCCCGGCAATTGCGCGCACAGGGAGAACGGGTCGCGCTCGTCGTCATGATGGAGACTGCAAATCCAGTCGAACGAATGGCCTACCCGAAATGGAAGCGATTCATCTCTAGTTTGCAGCTCAAGTTCAATCTTGCCCAGTTCGAATATGCCTATCTTCGCGAAATGAAGCGTGCACAGGCGCTGAACTATGTCATGGGCCGCATTAAAAGAAAGCTAACACGTGCAGCCCGGTCCCTTGAGAACATACTGAGTCTAAGGTCCAGTGCCGTTACGAAAACCGCTCTCGAGGTGCTCTACCACGCGGCTGACAACTATCAACCGGAACAATATCTCGGCCCCGTTCTACTGATCCGGAGCACCGACAGGTCATTTGGCTTCGCGCAGGATCTGCGTCTCGGTTGGAATGACATGTTCGGCGACCAGCTCGAAATCTGCGAGGTCAAGGGCGGCCACTATTCGATGTACATGAAGTCGAATGTCGAAGGTCTCGCTCGCGAGATTGATGCCCGCCTGAAGAAAGCCGAGGAGCGTTCACGGAAGCAGTAGCGCTTGCGGCAGAATTCGGTTGCGCTCACAGCTTGCAGACGCCCTGTTCAACTTTGCGACAGGCATTACTCGGGTATACGATTGATGCACGATGTGCCTCCCTTTTGGGCCTCCCGGCACGGTGCGTATCAGCCGTGAAAGGAGCTAGGAAATGGCTGGAAATGTTAGCAAAACAGATTCTTTGAAATTGTTGTGGGCCGATGAGTCTCTCTTCAGGGATAACTTCGATCGGTCGCCATTTTGCCTCGCGCATGCTCTATCCGATCATCCTTTATTTGAGCTTCCCAGGTTGCTTAAACTCGCGGACGCGCTAAAGCACCATCCCCATAGTGTCGTTTACGACGCCGGTGACATTCGCGTCGAACAGAGATGGAATCAGCGGCCTGCAAGTCAGTACACGCTGGAAGAAGCCATGGAGAGGATTGAGTGCACCGGTGCATGGGTGATCCTGAAACACACAGAGTTGGACTCCGAATACCGCGCTTTGATGGAAGGCATCATGTCGGACGTTCAGAGGATGAGCGGCAAAGATCTGCGAAAAACGACCAGAAATCTTGAAGCCCAAATCATGGTCACTTCACCAGGACGCGTCACTCCATATCATCTCGATAACGAGTGCAACATGCTGTTACAGATTAAGGGTGAAAAAGACCTCTTTGTATTCGATCAGACGGATAGGCAGATCCTTACCGAGATCGAATTGGAACGATTTTGGATCGGCGATTGGAATGCCGGCGAATACAAAGCGCGCTGTCAGGAAAGAGCCCACACTTTCCGCCTCGCTCCCGACAAAGCTGTGCATATTCCCGTGAACGCTCCGCATTGGGTAAAGAATGCCGCCAATGTTTCCGTATCCCTCAGCATCAACTTCGAATGGAAAGATGAATCAGTTCCCAACGTGTACCGCGCCAACTTCTTCTTGAGGAAGCTTGGAATCCAACCAAGACCTCCAGGCCAGTCAGGCTTCGTTGACACGATGAAAGGAACGGCAATCGCGGCGGGCTTCGTGCCCGCGAGGAACACGGCTAGAAGCACGGTCCGGTTTCTCAGACGCCTGCGGCACCGTAGCCTTCAGAAGTCAGGCAAGAAACCCGCCATGGCGTGATCCTCATTTCTGAGTCCGGCCCTTTCGTGCTATCCCAAGGACACCCAGAATGCTTTTGGCTCTTCCCTTTGCTGCTTTCCTGATCCTTTTCCTAATTCTCCGAAAGATAGGAATTGATTGGCGTCGTTCTTACCTGTCTGCGGCGGTTTTCTGCGGCACTTGCGTGGTTACAATCACTGAGGCACTGAGCGTCCCACGTATGCTCACGCGCGGTGCCGTGGCTATTTTCTGGCTATTTATTTGTCTTGCCGGCCTCCTCTGTCTGAGGATGCTCAAACCTCGTCTCCCCCGCGGCCTGGAAAACTCAGAACCTTCTAGCGGATCGATGGACCGTTCAACGAAGGGCCTGCTTGCTGGCGTTGCAATTATCGTTTTCTTTGTCTTGGTTATCGCGCTGGTATCTCCGCCAAACGTTTGGGACGCCATGGAGTATCACCTGCCGCGTGTGACGATGTGGATGAGCAATCACAGCGTGCGGTTCTTCGCCACGCCTGATTACGCTCAGTTAGTCTTTGGCCCCTGGGCGGAATTCGCCATGATGCACGCGGATATTCTCGGAGGCGGCGATCGCTACGTGAACCTCATCGAGTTTTTCAGTTTCCTCGGGAGCCTGGTCGGCGTTTCGCTCATTGCGAAGCTCTTGGGAGCGGGCCCTCGCGGCCAGATTCTGGCTGCTGTGGTTTGCGCAACGATACCGGAGGGAATTCTCGAAGCCTCTGGGCCCATGAATACTTATGTGGTCTCGTTCTGGATCATGACCACCGTGGTTTTTTTGATGTGCCAGAACGACGACCCTGCTTGGCTTAACACCATTTGCGTGGGCCTCTCCGCCGGACTTGCGATTCTTACCAAGGGCGATGCGTACGTATATCTTCCGTTTCTCGTTCTCGCTTGTTGGTGGATGGGTTCGACCGCAGCGCGAATACGATTTCTAAAACGCTGTGCCGTTTTTGTTTTGCTGATCCTGGCCATCAATGGCCCTCAGTATCTCCGGTCCGGCGATTTGACCGGATCTCCCCTCGGCCTGCCGTTCCCCGATGGAGGACCAAGGTTGCACTGGATGGTGGACCACATCGGCCCGCGGGAAATACTGGCCAACACCGTCCGCAATATTTCACTTCATGTCGTTACTCCGAGCGAGGCGGTAAATGCCCGGATCGAAAAATTGTTCCGTCTGGGTATCGAAGGGATTGGCGTTGATCCTGATGACCCACGCGAGGTTTGGTTCGCCACGCATTTTCGCTTGAACCATTTCTCCGCGCACGAAATTCACGCGGGTAATCCGCTCCACTTGTTACTGTTGCTGGTTTCGATCGGCCTTGTTCTTACCAGGCGCAAAGACGGCGTCCGGCGAGAAGCGATATGGTATGCGCTGGGTATCGTCGCGGCCTTTCTCTTCTTCTGCGGCCTGCTCCGCTGGCAGATATATGCGAGCCGTCACCACCTGCCGCTGTTCGTGCTCGGCTCAGCGCTCGCAGGACTGGTCCTGGAAAGATATTTCTCCAGAAGGGTTGCAACCGCGGTATGTCTTGCACTTTTCGCTTACGCCTCTCTGTTTCTTTTCGCCAACCGTCTACGGTCGCTCGTCCCCTGGAGTCGCGTGGACGACGTTTACCACCCGCGAGCAGTTCTTTATTTTTCCGACCAACATGAAAAGCTCGCTTCAACTTATATCGCTGCCGCCGACGCAGTCAATAAAACCAATTGCGGGAATATCGCCATCGATTCCTATACCGAAAAGCCTTTCCGTGAACTCAATTGGAGTCCGAAATCCTTTTATGTTTACCCACTGCTTGCGTTGATTCATGCCAATGGACGAACCCGCAATGTGTGGTATACGGGTGTGGACAATCTAACGAGCCGATATGCATATCAGGAAAACCATCCTCCTCCTTGCGCCGTCATCTGTTTCGAATGCGACAATATCCCTACAAAGTGGGAGGAATACAAAAACGTGGGAGGGCGCGCTTCGGTGTTTGATTACATTGTGATATTTAGCGCCTCAGGGAATATTCTAAACTCCGGTTCGGATGCGATGGGCGCTCAGTAAGATGGCACAGGCGAGCGCAACAACGGCGGCAGAAATGCAGGCTTCCCAGATGACACCTGCTTCAGGCGACAGCGGGATTATTCCGCCCATCGAGCTAGCCGTCATAATCCCTACTTTTAACGAAAGAGAGAACATCGGGTTTCTGATTGCCGCCTTGGAAAAGGCTCTCGTGGGAATCGAATGGGAGGCCGTTTTCGTGGACGACGACTCACCCGACGGCACGGCGGAACACGTCCGTAGTGTGGCCGCAAAGAATCGAAGGGTTCGGGTTATTGAGCGGATCGGAAGGCGCGGGCTTTCCTCCGCTTGCATTGAAGGCATGCTGGCCACTCCGGCACCATATATAGCGGTAATAGATGCAGACTTACAGCACGATGAAAGCCTTCTGCCCCAAATGCTCGCGCGTTCGAAATCAGAACACCTCGATGTCGTCGTCGGTAGCCGCAACATTGTTGGCGGAAGCATGGGTGAATTTTCATCGCAGCGAGTTTGGTTGAGCAATGTGGGGGCTCGGATTAGTAAGTTGGTATGCCGTTGCGAAGTCTCGGATGCGATGAGCGGTTTTTTCCTTGTCGATCGCACATATTTTCAGCAGGTCGTCCGCCGGCTGACTGGGAGAGGTTTTAAGATACTTGTTGATCTGCTGGCTTCAAGTAATCGCCCGATTCGGATCGGCGAAGTCCCTTACCATTTTCGCAATCGCCAGCGCGGAGAAAGCAAACTCGACGTCAACGTAGAACTTGAATATCTTTTTCTGTTGGTAGACAAAGTTATCGGCGAGTGGGTGCCTACGCGTTTCGTCATCTTTGTTCTCGTTGGATCGCTCGGCTTGTTCGCGCACCTTGCCGCTTTGGCGTTGCTCTACTACTGGGCTCACACAATTTTTGCGGTTTCTCAGGCTGTGGCGACGGTTGTCGCCATGACTTTCAATTTTCTTCTCAACAATGTTGTTACTTTTCGAGATCGCCGCCTGCACGGCTGGCATATCGCGACTGGTCTGCTCACTTTCTATCTGGCATGTTCGGTGGGAGCGGTGATCAACGTAAGCTTCGCCGACTTCTTAATGTCTTCCCAAGTGCCTTGGTACCTGGCGGGAATTTCGGGAATGGCCATAAGCTCTGTGTGGAATTACGGCGTGACTACAATTTTGACCTGGCGTCGCAGCCGGAAATAACCGCTGGCCAACGTGTCTCGTCACTGTCCAGCCTGCTGCATCACATCGTTGAGCCATGTTCTGAAGTCGCGAGAGCACAGTCGATCGCAATACGAGAAGTCTGGCGAGCTCCATAAATCGTTTGGCCTTTAGAGGAGCGTTCTTTCGTGTCGAACGCATTAATAAAATATGCCGGTAGAATCGGAGGTAGTTTCTGGGAATTCATACCCACGCGCATCCGGGTGCGTCGGCCTGTCCGGAACCTCGGAGACTGGATTCATCTCTTATCGCGTAAATTCGGCGATCGCAACCAGTCTATTTCTACATGGTTTCTGCGGAATCGGCCGTCGCTCTTAACTATCATGGATCTCGTTAATGCCAACTTTCCGGCAGGTTCGTCTCTTCGACTATGCGTCGTGGGCTGCAGTACTGGTGCGGAGTTATATTCTGTTCTTTGGACTCTTCGAAAGGCTCGCCCCGACCTGCAAATCTTTTCACTAGGAATGGACATATCGCAACCCGCCGTTGAGAAAGCCAGGAACGGGCGGTACCTTCAAGACGGAGCGGAAATTCGAGGCGGCATTATGCATCCTCTCGCCGTCCCAGTCCTTTCAGAGGATTCACTTCTTGAATTATTCGTTAGGAGGGGCGAAGAATTCGAGATTAAGCAATGGATTGCTGACGGTGCGGAATGGAAAGTAGCAGATGCTCGCGACCCTCATACAATCTCGGAGCTCGGACTTTTCGATATTGTGCTCGCGAACAATTTCCTCATTCACATGAAGGAGTCAGAAGCGACAGATTGCCTCTATAAGGTGGCCAAGCTCGTCAAACCCAACGGGTTCTTGATCTGCCGCGGCGTGGATCTGAGCATTCGAGAACAGGTCGCGCGTCAGCTAAATCTAAAACCGATTCCCTCGCGGATCGAGGAAATTCACAATGCGGACGGTGCTATAGATGCCCAACTCGACTGGCCGTGGAAATACTGGGGCCTTGAGCCAATGGATAAGACACGAAAGAACTGGATCCAGCGTTATGCCACCGTTTTCCAAGTCCCTCCCAGCCCCATTTAGGAACATCCTGCCCGCTAATCTCGCCTGAAGTAAAATCCCGAATAGTGAGGCAACGAACGATCCGGATACAGTGGCAGCTTGAGCGAAAGCTCAAGACACGGCCATCTGTCGTGAAGTGTATATCCCATGCTAGAGAAATCCCCAACTATCCCGGCTGCATTTCGCACAATGCATGGCACCGCATACGAGCCGGTTCGCTGCACTGTAATGAAGGAGGATTTTTCATCATGGACTGGCGTGCGGTTTAAGAGGATGTGCGCGGGCCTCCGCGGAAACTGCTTCACAAAAGCCGTTACGCTCTGCTCCCAATAGTGAAATGCTCCAGAGACGAGCAGAACATGTTGCTCGGTTATCTCCGACACGGAGCCAACGAATTTCAATTCATTTGCGCCACGCTCTATCGCAAGTTTACGCCCCGCTTCGATCACCGCAGGCAAATCGAATACAGTCCATTCAATTCTTCCAAGTCCGTTTCCGCTCCGCGCCTGCAGGTAAGGCGAATAGCTGTAATACAGGTTTCCTGCATTGCCTCCAAAATCAAATATTCTAAGGTTTTCGCCGGAACCAAAGCGCGATAGCCAGAATAAAACTGCGTAGTCGCTCGGACGGAGTTCCTTGGAAAGTTCCAGATGAAGATTGACCGCGTCTGGATGGTCGTGCCCGCCATGCGCTCCGCTCCTTGCTGCGAACCAAGCCTCCGCAAAACTAAGAAAAACGCCACGGTTCTGGCTCAGGCGATTGAGCGTGGTCCGGCCAAACGGCATTCGTTCGACGCCCGCAAGGACGCTGCGGCACGGCCACGATGCCAGAATGAGCCTGGAAATCTCTTTGACGTTCAAAAAATGCCTCCCGGATTGTTTCCAGAGTCGCACGAGCACTCGCAAAGCTCAAGCATCCGTGAATTCGCATGAATACCCTAAGACACACTTCGGCCTCAAGGTGCTGAATCTCGCTGGAAAGTTTACTGTGCTGGAATCGTAACGCTAATCTGCTTCGAGTAAGTGCTCTGGACATTCTCGGCATTAACGGAGGTCACCACGTAATAATAGGTGTCGCCTTTGGCCACGCTGCTATCTGTATAACTCGTTCCGGAGTCTGCTTGGGCATTTAACTTGGTATACGGCCCACTCGATTTGGAGCTCCGATACACGAAATATCCGACGACTTCCGACACGCTTCCCCAGTTGAGCGTCACCGATGGTTGCTGGCTTTTTTGCGTGCCATCCCCAGAAAGGTGAATAATTAACGGAGAGTTTGGAGCGTTGCTGGAAATCGTCACCGTTCCTGATGCGGTTCCGGAGGTCTTCGGATCAAAATCGATCTTCAGGATTGCGCTCTGATCCGGAGCTAGCACCGTGTGGGCTGCCACTCCGCTGAACGTGTATCCGCTTCCGGCCAGTGAGACGCTTGAAATGTCCACACTGGTATTTCCACTGCTGGTCAAGGTTACCTGTTGGGTAGCCGTGGTTCCCACTGCGACATTCCCAAAAGGCACACTGGTCGTACTCGGAACCAGTTGAGCGCTGGAGGCAACTCCTACTCCATTTAAGTTCGCCGCTATGGTGGCGCCGCTTGCCGTGACTGAAATGGTTCCAGTCTCCTCGCCGGCACCTTTGGGATCGAACTCAACAGTGAAAGTCACAGATTGGTTGGGAGTCAGAGTCTGCGGAGTACTCAGTCCAGACTCGCTGAATCCATTGCCGGTTGCGGTCACAGACTTTATCGCCACACTCTCGTTGCCTTCATTGGCTAATCGCAACGTCTGAGTCGAGGGGCTGCCGACGCTCACCTTTCCGAATCCCACTGCAGATGGCGTCATGGACAGCGCACTCGTACCTCCCATTCCTGTCAGACTGGCTACTACCTGAGAGGCTTGCGAGGCGGTGGTGATCGCAATACTTCCGTTTTGCTGGCCTGGCGAGACAGGATTGAAAGCGGCGGTAAGTTGCATGCTTTTGCCGGGTGCCAACACCGTTGGCCCCGAAAAACCAGTAATGGCAAATCCGGAACCCTCTGCCGAAACCTTTGTTAACGTCACCTTTGCTGAACCGTGATTGCTGACGATAAGGTTCTGACTGGCGCTCGATCCTACTCCTACACTCCCAAAGTTGACAGCATTGGGTGTGACGTGCAGTGTTCCATTCGAGATTGCCCCTGGTTTGCCAGCGAACCCTATGCAACCAGACGTACCCAGCAATCCGATGAACGCTAGAAGTGCGGGGAGTATACCTGCAACGCGTGACGCTTGCTTTGCCTCGATACGCAGAAACAAGTTGGAGCGCCGATCGTTCGCTTTATATGCGCCATTCATGAGCGGTAGGATTCTGAGGGAAAGAACTCTTCGGAGACTACTGGCCAGGGGTACACGCGGAGGACAGGTGTGCAATCCTGTCCGTTAGAACAGTGCTATTTGATACCCAGAGAAGGACCTTGCGGCGGTTCAGGTCTTCGGTATGTATTTTGTCCTGTGCTTCCCGCTCTTCGTACTCAGCGTGGGCTAGTGAACTACCGCGCTAGCCTGCCCTGAATACACGCTCTCTACGTTGCTTGAATCGACTGAGGTGACAACGTAGTAGTAAGTCTGACCGGATTGCACTCCCGTGTCCGTGAATTGAGTTGACGCTACCGGCGACGAGGTCAGCTTCGACGTGTAAGGACCGCCGGTGACCGTTCCGCGGTACACATTGTAGCCAATCACTGTCGATGTGCTGGCCGTCCATGCCAGTCCCACAGTTTCAGGCACCTGCTGGGCGCCCGTCCCCGACAAACTGACCTGCGTCGGCGAATCGGTGGCATTGCTAAGCACGTTCAGTTTCCCGTTAACCGACCCCGCCGTGGTCGGCGCGAACTGAACCGTCACCTGGATGGATTGGTTGGGAGTCAACGTTTCTCCCGAAGAAACACCGCTGACCGTAAAGCCCGCACCAGCGGTATTTGAGCCAGATATCGTGACGTTTGAATTCCCTGTGTTCGTCAAAGTCGCCGGCAGGTCGCTGTTGCTGCCTACGTTCACGCTGCCGAAACTCAGACTCGGCACGTTAAACGTCAGCAAAAGACTCGACGCGATGCCGGTTCCGCTCAGAGGTATCAGAAGCGGCGAGTTCGGTGCGTCGCTGGCCAGTGACACTGATCCGGTAACTTTCCCAGCCGCTGAAGGTGTGAACACAGCATTGAACGTAGCGTTCGTGCCCGGCGGGATCGTCAAAGGTGTGTTGAGCCCGGTTATAGTGAACCCGCTGCCAGAGGCGCTGCCTTGCGAAATGACAAGGTTTGCCGTGCCGCTGTTCGTAAGCGTGATCGTCTGCGAATTGCTGTTTCCGACGCTAACATTTCCAAAAGGTGCGCTCGAAGGGACGGCGCCAATTTGGGCTTGCGTTCCTTTGCCGGTCAGAGCAATCGTCATCGGGGAGTTCGGCGCGTTGCTGGATACTGAGATGCTCCCGCTCGCATTGCCCGAAGACGCGGGTGAGAACTGCGCAGTGAATTTAGCGTTTTGTCCCGGTTGGATTGTCAACCCGGCCGCCAACCCACTGATGGTAAAACCGGTCCCGGTGACGCTCGCCTGACTGATCGTCACGCTCGCTGTCCCTGTATTCGACAGATTAACCGTCGCAGACCCGTTGTTCCCGACAACTATGCCTCCAAAATTCACCGCTGACGGAGAACTTCCCAAGCCCGGTTGCGTTCCGGTCCCGGTCACTGAAATCGTCATTGGAGAATTTGGTGCATTGCTGGACACCGAAATGCTCCCGCTTGCGTTCCCTGTAGATGTCGGTGAGAACTGTGCAGTGAAGCTCGCGTTTTGTCCGGGCTGAATTGTCAACCCAGCCGCCAGACCAGTGATACTAAAACCCGTCCCCGTGGCGCGCGCCTGACTGATCGTCACGTTCGCTGTCCCCGTATTCGACAAGCTGACAGAAGCAGTGCCGTTGGTCCCGACTGGCACGTTACCAAAACTGATTGTTGCTGGAGAACTTCCTAGTCCGGGTTGCGCTCCCGTTCCGGTTACTGCAATTGTCATTGGAGAATTTGGCGCGTTGCTGGACACTGAGATGCTCCCGCTGGCATTCCCAGCGGATGTCGGTGAGAACTGCGCGGTAAAATTCATGCTTTGCCCAGGCTGGATAACCTGCCCAGCCGTCAATCCGCCTATCGTAAAACCGGTCCCGCTGACGCTCGCCTGAGCGATCGTGACGTTCGCCGAACCCGTATTCGACAAGGTAACGGTCGCAGAACCGCTGCTCTTTACACCTACGTTTCCAAAACTCACCGCTGCAGGAGAGCTCGCCAATCCCGGTTGCGTTCCCGTTCCGCTCAGCGCAACAGAAAACGGTGAGTTCGATGCATCGCTGACCATCGTAAAGCTGCCGCTAGCGGCGGCCGCCGTAAGTGGCGCGAATTGAATTTGAACGGTCACGCTTTGCCCCACACCAACTGACCCTGCAAGACTTCCTGAAGCGATCGTAAAGCCCGTGCCGGTGACGGACGATTGCCCCAGATTTACAGTTGCAGTCCCCGTGTTTGTGATCGTAACGCTCTGCGTCGCGGTCTTGTTCACCCCAACGTTTCCGAAAGCTACCGTCGCCACGCTACCGGATAGCACTCCAGCTTTGCCGGTGCCCGTCTTAGTGCCAAGGTACCCGTTCCCAACGCAGCCGGACAACCCGCCAATCGCGACGATGACAGCCAGAAATGCGATAAGGGCCAATGGCTTGCAACCGTTGCTGACTCGAAAGCGAGCTCCCAGGGCGTGGAGCTGAAGTTCTTGTTTTTGGTTTCGCGCGGAATTTTTCATGTCCCGTACAGTCTAGAGACCACGGGGAGACCAGAACTACTGGTCAAAGGCAGCAACGAAGTGCAGTACGATTCACCTGTCCGTCCGGGCACAAACAAACCTGTCCGCATTCCAGGACAGGTGTCCTTACCTTTATCTTTTCAATGAGTTAGCCCGAGCTGTTCAGCTTCGACGCGCTTGAGCTCCGCGGCACTTAACGCGAGCACCCGCCTACTCTGCCAACAAGAGGCGGCAACCCGCACTCATGCTAGACTTTTGAATGAGCGGCGAGGAATCCATCCCCTGAACGCAATGCAGATTCATACTGTTGAATCTCCATCACGCCAGCGCACCCCTGGCTGGTCGAACCGGTTTCTGATTGCCGCTATTGTTGGAATTCTGTTTCTCACGCTATTTCCGTTTCGCTTTGATTTTCAATCGAGGCTTCCCGGCAATTCATCGCCCTTTTTGTTGGGCAGTGGCATCAAGACTTCGGGGGTTTTTGACGCTTTCCTGAATGTCTTGCTTTTCGTTCCCTTCGGTTTCGGCTTGGCGGAGAAGTTGCGGGAAAGAAAACTCTCACGGTTCTCAACCCTCTTGGTAGTTTGGGTGGCAGGCGCTGTCTTCTCTTATGTCATCGAGCTTACGCAGATTTATATCCCCATGCGCGATTCGGGATGGGAAGATGTGCTCACAAATTCCGCTGGTGCCGTCGTCGGCTTCTTTCTTTTCGAAATTCTGGGCGGCTTTACGATCGCTCTTCTCTCCAGAGCCGAGTCTGCCTGCCGCTCGTGGCTAACAATCAAGCGTATTGCTGTTCTTCTTCCAATTTATTTTCTCTCCTGGTTTGCGTTTTCTGCCGCCCTGCAAACGAAGACAAAGTTAAGCAACTGGGATCCGGACTGTTTGCTCGTGGTAGGTAACGACGCCGCGGGCCAGAGTCCCTGGAAAGGTCAGATTCAGGAGTTAGAGATCGCAGATCGAGCGGTCCCCAGCGCTGCGGCCCTCGAGTTAACGTCCGGGCAAGCAAGCGCAGAACCTCTGCCGGACTGGCGTGCCGAATATCGTTTCGAAGGTGCCCCGCCATTCAAAGACACAAAAGAGTTCCTTCCCATCCTTTCATGGGCTCCGTCTGCGCCCGCGTCGGTGCCCCCGCCTTCGGATGGTCTCGTGCTGAACGGCCAGTCTTGGCTCGCTTCGAACGTCGCAGTTGCAGATTTAGTCGCCGATCTTCAGAAAACGAACCAGTTCGCTCTTCATTTAATCTGCGCCGCCGAAGCGACTCACGATGGTCGCGGCCACATCATCTCCATTTCCCGCCCGCCATCATTCGTGGATTTAACCGTCAGGCAAGAAGAATCAGCTCTGGTCCTATGGTTTCGCAACCCGCTCTCCGTCAAAAGGGCGATCCTCGCTTGGTATGTCCCCAACGTTTTCACTGACACAAAAACGCGCAACATCCTGTACTCCTACGATGGCGCAAACCTTTCGCTTTATATCAACGGAAAGAAAAGTGGCAGGCCCTACCGTCTAGGTCCCGGCACCGCCCTGGCGCGTCTGCTGCGCAAGGTCCGACCCGCCGAGTTGCAAGGCTACATGGATATTTATTACTTACTTGTCTTCTTTCCAGTCGGCATAATTCTAGGGATGGCAGCGCAAGCGCAACCTCAGCCGCGTTTGCTAAGCCTCTGGGGCATCGTGTTGTATTTTATTTTGCCTGCCTTTCTGCTCGAGTTCATTCTCGTCCGGATCAGCGGCCGTCCGTTCTCTACTTCAACTTTGTTGCTTTCGCTCTCGCTAATCGTCGCCGGATTCTTGTGGATTCGTTCCGACTCCGCGTCATTTGGCGCCGCGCCAGCGCCGCAGAGGCAGGCATCCCCATGAAGCTCTTCGTCACCGGTGGCGCCGGCTTCATCGGCTCGACCTTTATCCGTTACACACTCTCCCTCGATAAAGGGTTTTCAATCGTCAATTTTGATAAGCTCACTTACGCTGGGAATCTCGCCAATCTCAACTCCGTATCAAATAATCCCAATTACAAATTTATCAAGGGTGATATTTGCGATGTCAGCGCGGCCGAAACCGCCATGGAAGGCTGCCATGCAGTAGTTCACTTCGCCGCCGAATCGCACGTGGACCGCAGCATTTCCCAACCTGCTGACGCCGTTCGAACAAACGTAACCGGTACGTTCGTTCTGCTTCAGGCCGCTAGACAATTGCAAATTCAGCGCTTCATCCACGTCTCAAGCGACGAAGTGTATGGTGATATTCCTCCCGCATCATTCTCCGATGAGAATTCCCCTCTTCGTCCGAGCAGCCCCTATTCCGCCTCGAAAGCGGCTTCCGATCTGCTCGTTCTCTCTTTCGTTCGAACCTATGCGTTTCCTGCGCTGATTACGCGCTCTTCAAATAATTACGGGCCGCATCAGGGCCTTGAAAAGTTTCTGCCGCTGATGATCGTGAGCGCATGCAACGACAAGCCACTGCCGATTTATGGTGACGGGCTGCAACAGCGCAATTGGATTCACGTCGAAGATAACTGCCGCGCCATTCTTGCTGTACTCGAACGGGGAAGCGAAGGTCATGTTTATAATATCGGGGGTTTCGACGTTAAGGACAATCTCACCATGGCTCGCAACCTTCTTACCATGATGGGCAAGCCTGAAAATCTCATTTCACATGTGCCGGACAGGCCGGGCCACGACCGGCGTTACGCTCTGAACTCGGACAAGATACAGCGCGAACTCAATTGGAAGCCAGTCGTTCCGCTCAACAAAGGACTACAGCAAACGATCGATTGGTATCGCACGAACCGCGCGGGCTAGTGGAAGGCAGCAGACATCCGTCATGCCCGCAAAGCCAGCCGCTGTTGGACGGTAACTCAGACGAATCGAATCGGGTATATCCGCGTGACTTTTCATTTCAGGGCTGTTTCACTGCTAAAAGGGGATGCGGGATGCACAGTGAGTAACGCGCCTGAATTAAAAGCAATCGTAATTCCTTATAAGGAGATTTGAATCTTGCGAATTTCGGTCATTGGATGTGGATACGTTGGCTTGGTCACGGGCGCCTGCTTCGCGGAAATCGGTCACCATGTCACTTGCACCGATAACGACGAATCCAAGATCGTAACCCTGCGCGCCGGGAAACTGCCGATTTACGAGCCTCATTTGGACGCTCTGGTCGAGAAAAACATCCGTGAAGGACGCCTCCATTTCACCAGCAATCCCGGCGAAGCCGTACGCGCAAGCGAAGCCGTGTTCATCTGCGTGGGAACTCCCCCCTTGGATAATGGCGACGCGGACCTGAGCGCCATCGACAACGTCGCACGAATGATCGCCACCGAAGGCGGCGGAGCCAAGTTAGTAGTTGAAAAGAGTACTGTCCCGGCGCAAACCGGTCAGGAGCTGAAACGCGCTCTCACCGTCTATAGCCGGAAGTCCGGCGCTAATTTCACAGTCGCATCAAATCCGGAATTTCTTCGCGAAGGCACTGCGGTCACTGATTTTCTGCACCCTGATCGAATCGTCATCGGAGTGGACGAGGAAGCGGCCGCTAAAAAGCTCCGCGAAATTTATGCGCCGATCTTGGATAAAAAGTTTGCATGCCCCGCGCACAAAGGCAAGTGCCCGGACGCTGCCGCGCCTGCTTTTGTCGTCACTACCGTGAATAGCGCGGAACTTATAAAACACGCCTCCAATTCGTTTCTCGCTCTTAAAATTTCTTTCGCAAATTCTCTGGCTGACATGTGCGATCAATTGGGCGCGGACGTCCAGGAAGTCACTGCCGCAGTCGGCATGGACCCTCGAATCGGTCGCCAGTTCCTGCAAGCCGGCCTCGGGTTCGGTGGTTTTTGCTTGCCCAAAGACGTGCAAGCTTTCATTCGTCTGGCCGAACGCGTCGGTATCGACTTCACTTTGCTAAAGGCGGCGGAGCAGGTCAACAAGCAACGAATCGAGCTGCTTCTTTCGAAAGCCCGAAAAGCTCTATGGGTGCTGAAGGGAAAGAAAATCGCGCTTCTAGGTTTGGCGTTCAAGCCAAACACCGATGATATTCGGTTTTCGCCCGCCATCGATGCGGCTCGGCGATTCCTAGCCGAAGGCGCGAGCCTACATGCCTATGACCCGCAGGCCATGGACAAGACCCGCAAGTCGCTTCCCCAAATAACCTTTGCTAAAGATCCGTATGAGCTGGTCAAAGATGCTGACGCCGCAATATTAGCCACCGAATGGGATGAATTTCAGAAGCTCGATTGGAAGCGCGTTCACAACGAAATGGCTCGGCCCTTGGTTATCGACGCCCGAAATTTTCTGAATCCGGCTGAGATGAAGGCTCTCGGCTTTGAATACTATTCGTTCGGCCGTTAACTAGAAATCCCCTAGGCCATCAGAGCGTTTCCTGGAAACCGCACTGCCTGCCCCTTATTGGTTATCTGCAGCGGCGTCTTGCGAGCAATCGCTACCGGCCCTGGATTTCCCTGGTCAACGGAAGAATTCTCTGCCGCTGCATCGGGATCCAATAACTCCGGCCGTGCGAAACCCGCGGCTCTGCGCGCTAATTCCGATCGTGTTTCGACCCCGAACTTGCTCAGCAACGTCGAGATGTGGAACTTCACGGTCCGAACCGTAATATTCAGCTTGGAAGCAATTTCCTTGTTGGCCCGGTTCGACAGCACAGAGTGAAGGACTTCCTTTTGGCGGGGGCTCAATGATGTCGGACACGCAATGGATCGCCCCTCCTCCAAAAGTTCCTCAGCGCGCGATACTAGCCGGCTCATCAGCACCTTCTCGGCCGGGACCAGCACCTGAAAGTCGTTGGGGTTCTGGCCTCTTACCAAGCACTGCATCGCCAGTAGGCCCGCCACGCGCTCGACAGTGGAGTCAGTGTCCGCATACGCCTCCGTACGGAACTGTGCCACTCCTGTAGTCGTTTCACAGAAAACGAACAGGTTAGGCTTGTTTAGATCCTGTTTCTTATCCTGCTGCACCACCTTTCCAAACACACGTACCTTCTTCACTTTGGGCCTTCCCGTCTGCTCGCCCAGGACTATTCGGCGAAGCCTCATTAGATTTTTGTTACGACCGCCATACGGGACTTAACGCGGCTATCATGACTATCGCCCTGACGACTGCCTTGAGAGCCGTTCTACCAAAACTTGGATAGAAGCACGGGCATGGCAGGTGTGGTGCCATTCGAGCGCCCAGTTAAACGACTCAAAATGAGACACATATTCGGTCGGTAGATCTTCGCTATTTTTTCAACATGGGTAGAAAGTTCTCGGACGCAGCAAAATGTTCCGGATCCGACTTCATCGGCGAGTTTTTTGCGGTAAACTCCGGTGCGCTTTTCTATTCGAAGTCGCGCAATGAAAGGGACAAAATCGTGAAAAGAATTTTGCGATCCACTTTGCTCTTGGCGGTCATAATTTTGTTTCCACTTGGCACATTCGCGCAGATTCCTCCGGCCAAACCAGCTCCCCTCCAAGTCCCCACCGGGGAGGGCACTTGCTCAGTGCAAAAATCTTGCGCCGATTTGATGCCTGGGATGATTCAAAGCGCTCTTGGCCCCTCACCGCTCGAAGAAAATTTGCGCTACCTCACCGACTCCGTTGGAGGCCGCGTCACCGGTTCTCCGGCCGCTGACCGCGCCGTGGGTTGGGCAGTCGAAGCGCTTCGCCGCGCTGGCGTGGACGAAGTCCACGCAGAAAAATTCACTATTCCCGTCGGCTGGAGTGAAGGCAATACCCATGTGGAAATTCTGTCCCCGGCACCGTTCACGGTTCGCTTGGTTTCAATCGGTTGGTCACCCGCTACGCCCGAAGGCGGGATCACAGCCGACATGGTCGATGTGGGAGCCGGCGACGAAAAGGGTTTCGCCACGGCCGGCACCCTGGCCCACGGCGCGATTGTTCTGGTTCACACGAACCTCCTGGTCACCTGGGAAGACCTCATCAACGAATACGATGTGGACCGCGAAGTTGTTGGCAGAGCGCTGAAGGCCGGCGCAGCCGCCATATTTTGGATGTCCACGCGGCCCAATCTTCTGCTCTATCGCCACAATATCTCCATCGATGGCGAACTCGAACAGTTGCCGCAAGCGGTCGTGGCGCGGGAAGACGCTGAACGCATCGCAAGATTCCTGGCCGCAGGACAGAAAGTACACGCGCATCTAGAGATGCCAAATCATGTTAGTGGGCCAACAGAATCTGAAAACGTAGTCGGCGAAATTCGCGGCCGCGAGAAGCCGGACGAATTCGTGTTGCTCGGCGCCCATCTTGATTCATGGGAATTGGGTACTGGCGCGCTCGACGATGGCTGCAATGTGGCCATGCTCATTGACGCTGCGCGAATTATTCACGCCTCCGGCACCATCCCTCGCCGCTCGATTCGTTTCGCCTTTTTCACCGGAGAAGAAGAAGGAATGCTTGGTTCCGCAGCTTACGCGCACGCGCACCGCGGCGAACTCGATCGCATGATCGCGGCCGTGATCTTCGATTCCGGAGTGGGACGCATCATCGGCTACTCTCTCGGTGGCCGCAAGGATATCGAACCCGCGGTTCGCGATGCCCTCGAGCCGCTGCGCACTTTTACTCCTTTGAATTTCACCTTCGATGCCGGTATGGACACCGACAACTTCGATTTCATTCTCGAAGGAGTTCCCACGCTGGAAGCCAACCAGGAGCCGGCCAACTATATGCTGAACTATCACGCCGCGTCCGACACCTATGACAAAGTTGATTTCAAGGAACTCAAACGCAGCGTCGCAATCTCAGCGATCACAGCGTTCGCTCTAGCGGATCGCGAAGACCGCATCGGCCCGCGCCAGTCGCGCGTGCAGATCGAACAACTATTCCAGCAGACCGGCCTCGACAAGGAAATCAAAGACGCCGGTTTCTGGCCCCTCTGGGAAAAAAGCGAACGCGGCCGCGAACCCTAACCGCCGGCGCAGTTAGCGAGAAAATTGCTGTGAGCAAATGAAAACAATCCCAACCTATGCCCGCCTCCGAAATGCGACCTTGAGCGTTTACTCACGTATAATAAGAGCAATATGGCGATGACTGCACGTGGGCGGAATATCGGTGTGCCCGAATCTCTAGCTGTCACACCGAGCCGCATCCTAGCCGTTGACTACGGCCGCAAAAAGATCGGTTTGGCTCTTTCCGACGAGCTCGGCCTCACGGCGCATCCGCTCGCCACGTTCCTGCGCACCAATCGCCGCAACGATTTGCGCCGCTTGCGCGAAATTTGCAGGAAGCATAGTGTTGCGCGTATCCTCGTGGGCCATCCTTTGCACATGACCGGCGAAGCCGGGCCCATGGCGGATGAAGCGGCTCTGTTTGCCGCGCGATTGCACAAAGATCTTGGTATCGAAGTGGAGCTTGTGGACGAGCGGTTAACCTCCTGGGAGGCAGCACAAACGATGTTGGAAGTGAGATCTTCGCGGCGCAAACACGCTCCGATCGACGACGTGGCCGCCGCTGTACTGCTGCGCGATTATCTCGAACACAAAAAAGAACTCGGTCGGCCCCCGGTTCCCGCCGTGGAGAGCCGCTAAACGCGATGCGTAGACTCGGCCTCATCGCTCTTCTTCTGATCGCGGCCCTTGGCGCCGGAGCCGGCTGGCTGGATTCGCAAATTAGCCGCCCGTATCGTGGTCATCGCCCCGAAAAGATTTTTGTGGATATCCCTCACGGCACCTCCCGGCTGGGAGTGGCCCGCACTCTCAGAAGAAATGATGTAATTCGCAGCCAGCTTGCCTTTGAATTCTTTAGCATGTGGCATATTCGAAAACCGCTGCAGGCCGGTGAATATTATTTCGATCGTCCGCTGGACTCGCGCGAAGTCTTTTGGCAAATCGCCGGGGGCCGCATCTACGTCCGCACCGTGACCATTCCCGAAGGCTGGAACATGTTTGAAATGGCCGCGGAACTCGATCGCCAGGGAGTTTGCACCCGCGACGGCTTTCTGGAAGCAGCAAAAAATGCTTCTCTCATTGCGGACTTGGCGCCAGACGCTCCCAGCCTCGAAGGATTTCTTTTCCCCTCCACTTACCAATTTACCCGCCATACCACCTGCGAACTGATTGCAAAACGAATGGTCCAGAATTTTCGCGCGGAACTCGAATCGCTCGACCCCTCCGAGTCCCGAAGCTTCCCGCAAGGCTTGACGCTGTTCCAAGTGGTCACCCTCGCCTCACTCGTCGAAAGCGAAACTCCCAAGCCGGACGAGCGTCCCATGGTCGCTGGAGTTTTTTACAATCGTCTGCGCAAGGGCCTGCCCCTGCAATGCGATCCCACCGTGCAATACGCGCTGGAACTCGAAGGCCATCACACGAAAAACGTCCGTCCCGCCGACTTGCACGTCGACTCTTTGTACAACACCTACGAGCATCCCGGCCTTCCGCCGGGACCCATTGCAAATCCGGGAGAAGCATCTTTGCGCGCCGCAATCAACCCTGCGCAAACTGACTACCTCTACTTCGTCGCCAACGATCAAGGCGGACATTTTTTCGCCAAGACTCTGGCCGAACATAATCGCAACGTCGCGCGTTACCGCCATCTACTTGCCGCCGATGGCACGAACACAGATCCAGCCAAGCCCAAGCATCGAGGTCCCTCTTGAACGAAAGCAATCCCAGCGCGAGTCACGAGAGCGGCTCTCCGACCAAGAAGAAGTTGATTCTTGAGGTCGCGCAGGGTCTGGCCAAACCGCGCTACACGCCCGCCGAAATCGAGCAGATCAGGCGCAAGCTGATCGTTCATCTCGGAGAAAAAGGGAAAACTTCGGCCGACTATATCGTTAGCGTCCTTGAAGAAGCCGGAATGCGCGTCGTGTGGTCCACGCGCTCGGACACCGAAGGCCGCTACGAAGAGGAATTCAGCGACCTCCTGCATTTTTCCACTCTGGACGAAGCGGAGATGTGCCTGGTCCGCCTCGACGAGCTCCTCCGAAAATTTGTGCTCGAAGCCGACGCCCCCGCCGCCGAGCGCGTCCGCGAAGTCGCGCGTCTGGGACGCCGACGCGCGGAAATGATCTCGCGCAATCACAAAGTAGACGCCAACAAGCGCGCTGAAAAGGAGGAGATCGCGCACTGGTTCGGAATCTGGCTGGAAACTCCCGACGCTTTCTTCGACTGGCTCGAAGTCCGCAAGCAATCTGCCGATTTCCAGAAGCGCTTCCCGCACTCCCCTGACGAGGAAGTATAGATGTACCTGCTCGATGTCGAGCCTCTCGACCTGGGCGCTGACGTTCGTGCCGTTGGCCTCGAACTTACTGAAGCCGACGAAAATCGCGAGCCGGTCCGAGGCCCCGACGCCGCGCGAATCTGGACTCGCGCCCTCCGTGCAACGGCAGCCGACGAATCTTGGGCGCTCGATTTTTTCAGTCATCTCGATCGTCTCCGCGAATATTGCCATCTCCACAAAATCGAATTTCGCGAAGCCACCAAACGCTCCATCGTAATTCCGGCCCCCAAGCCCGAAGCGCTCGAGCCTCTGATCGACCGTTTTCAGAATGAGACGTTCGGCGCTCGCGCCGGAGCCTTAGTCGCAAAGGGAGACCTTGCTCTGGAAGGCGAATTAGCCCGCCGTGGCGTCGACGCATACCATTCCGCCTTCTCCAACTATTTTTTCTGCGCCGTCTGCGGATTTGAAGACGGCTCTCTCGTTTTCCTTAGCGAAAAGCTCTGGGCCAGCGAGATAATTCGCCGTGTCCGCCCCACTCTCGAAGGACTCGATGTCGAGATCCGCCTCCCCTCCTGAAGGCCGGGTGTTCCTGTCCTGTACCTCTATAGGTCTTTCGTACCATTTCCCTAGACATTGGTCCTAGTACACTATCTGAAGAACAGCCGATGTCCAGCCATCCTCACGAGTTGATAGTGCATAGTGAACCCAGGGTCCCGAACGCGCGTGCCTTCATTCGCAGCCTGAATATCCTGCTTAAGTACGCCCGGCTCTATGGCTTAGAGCACTCCCGTTCATCCCGGCAATTTGAGTCCTCCTGGATTGAGCTCCAGGATGCGGTTGAGGCCGCAGGCCAGGGCGGCCTCCTGCTTGGCGCTTCCGATTCTCAGCTCTTGCTCGACGGCGTCCCTTTGGAGTCCACTCCCGCCGAACGCAGCTTCGCCAATTTGCTCACCAGTTCAGGTGTCGCCAGCATAGGTTTCACTCACGGGGTCACGAAGATTGATTTTGCCAACCTTGTCCGCGCTTTTATGGAAACCGGCCCCAAGGCTGGCACTCTCTCCGAGCGCCTGGAATCCTACTTCGGGAAGAAAAACGTTTCCGGAATCCGCGTGAACGAAATTCGTTTCGTTGCGGAAGACGCTGGTTTTTCCGAAGCGCGTGTAGCCGCCACTCTCACTGCAAAAACGCTCGGCGCTGACGCCGACATGATCCAGGACTGGTTCCGAACTCCCGAGAAGATGATTCAGCTAATCGCTGCCGCCGAAGGCGCTCACAGCGGAGGCACAGCGAATCAGGGGACCGGCGTAAGTGGCGGCGGATCACCTTACCAGAGATCATACGGCGCCGGCCCAAGCAGCGAAGCGCACGTAGTCGCTGGTTCCGGCACAGTCGCGGGATTAAACGAAGACGCTAGAGCCGGTTCGGCGATAGCCGACGCCACTGTAATTCCCGGAGCTTCCGGGGCGTTTTCGCGCCTCGAAGAAGCCGAGCTTCAAAGCCTGCTCAAATTGCTCGTCCAATTCGGCGAAGCGCAAAATTCGAAAAGTCCTCAGCTCGACAAAAATTCCTGGC
>Ga0207008_10136_pt2 | contig 22080 bp, 18 predicted proteins | sample Alteio_BWMinCont_83_FD_153489 | JGI IMG/M metagenome (GOLD analysis project Ga0207008, IMG submission 153489) | Enriched cells from forest soil in Barre Woods Harvard Forest LTER site, Petersham, Massachusetts, United States -... | ecosystem: Environmental > Terrestrial > Soil > Temperate forest >... | reverse complement strand
CGGAATCAAATCCAATATAGGTGAAGAAAACGATGGAGCCGCCGGTCAGGATTCCCGGCCAGCCGTTCGGCGCGAAAGGATGCCAGTTGGCGGGATGGATGAAGCGCATGGCGAAAGTGATGAAAACGAGAATGGCTACAATTTTCAAGAACACCATGATGTTGTTGGCTTCCGCGGACTCGCGAATTCCGCGGACCAGAATGACGGTCAACAGCATCACAATGATGAATGCAGGCCAATTGAAGCCGAAGTGCCAGCCCGGTCCGTAAAGCAAGTTGCCTTGCAAATCGGACAGGCCGCTTGGCAGATACGCCGGAACGATCCAGCGAGGGTTCGGATGGATGCCGAACCAATCCAGTAGGTCCACCATGTGTGCGGAGAAACCCACGCTCACGGCCATGTTGCTCACTGCATATTCCAGGATCAGGTCCCAGCCGATGATCCAGGCGACGAGTTCGCCCATGGTGGCGTAAGTGTAGGTGTAGGCGCTGCCCGCAATGGGGATCATGGCCGCAAGTTCCGCATAACACACGGAAGCGAACCCGCAGACGATGGCCACCAATACAAAGGAGAGCGCAATGGCCGGCCCGGCGCCCGGCCGTCCAAACGAAGGCGAACGGTAGATCAGATATTCCAGGAGGGGAGCATTCAGGATGGAACTGGCTTGCATCTTCTGTCCGGCAATCGCGGTTCCAATGACCGTGAAAATTCCCGAGCCGATCACCGCGCCAATGCCTAGCGAAGTCAGACTGATCCATCCGAGGGATTTCTTTAATCGGGTTTCCTGGTTTTCCGAGTCCGACAGAAGTTGGTCGATACTCTTGCAGCGCAGGAGATGTGATCCCACCCATGCTCTCCGATCGCGTCCGGGGCTAGCCGGAAGCCTGGAATTACCGGATATGCCGTTCAGGGAAGATTGCCTGGCTAAATTTACCCTGAGATGCTGCGTTTCGCAACAAAGCGTGCCGCGCACTTTCGGGAGCGACTCTCGAAGAGTTTAAGCCAGCTCAAGCTGGGCGTAGCGCTCGATGAATTTTTTTGTGCCACGGCCTGGAAAGCTTACCGAGACGCGGCGGTCCTCTTCGTCGCCCTCTACGCCGACTACGGTGCCAACGCCATAGCTCGGATGGCGCACCTTACGGCCAAGCATGGGATCTGCGTTGGCGCCGCGTTTCACCGCGGGCTTGCCGAACGAGCTTACCGTTCGGGCCGGCTTGGGAGCTGCCACTGTGGGTTCCGGTTTGCCGCGCACGCGCCGCAGAAACTCGTCCGCTGAGTAGGAATACTCCGGGTCGGGCTCGTAGCGGCGCTTTTCGCCGATTTCTGCCAGCGAGCCGCGGATGGTCTCGACCAACTCACTGGGAATCTCGGCCAGGAACCGTGATGGCATGGAAGCGTGCATCTGTTGTTCGTTGCCAAAAATGCGCCGGTAGACGGCCCGCGAAAGCGTCAGCGACGTGCGCGCGCGCGTCATGCCGACGTACACCAGGCGCCGCTCCTCTTCAATTCCTTTTTCTTCATCGAGCGAGCGGCCGTGGGGGCAGATGCCTTCTTCCATCCCGGTCAGGAAAACATGATCAAATTCGAGACCCTTGGTACTGTGGAGGGTAATGAGGGTCACGCCGGGCTTGCCCTCGAACGAGTCCGCATCGCTCACCAGCGCCGCAGCATCCAAAAAGTCGTTAAACGTCTCGCCTGCTTCCATACTTTCGGCTACGGCGCGCGTTAGTTCTTCGAGATTCTCCAGCCGCGCCACATCCTCGGGCGTATTGCGGTCTTTCAGCATGTCCATATAACCGCTTTCTACCAGTACCATGCGCAGAAACTCCGCCGGCTCTTTTGTCGCCAAGGCCTCTTGGAGTTTGCCTATCAACTCTTGAAACGAGCGCAGAGGCGTCACGGCGCGGCCTGCTGTTGCTCCGGACACGAATTTTTCAATCGCCGCCCAGAGAGAAGACCCGTCCACGCGCGCCGTCTCCCGCAGTGAGTCGACGGTGGTCTTGCCGATCCCGCGCGGCGGCACATTCATCACTCGTAGCAGCGAAATGTCATCTTCCGGGTGCATGGCCAGCCGCACGTAAGCCAATGCATCCTTGACTTCGGCCCGGTGGTAGAAGCTGAATCCTCCAACCAGTTTGTAGCGCAAACCACGCCGGCGAAATACCTCTTCAAACGCGCGCGACTGAAAATTTGTCCGGTACTCGACCGCGCAGGTCTGCGCGGAGTCGTTGTTCACAATCAGTTCCAACTCTCCGGCGACAAATTCCGCTTCGGCTTGGGCATCGCGCGCTTCGAAATAGCGGAGGTTTCGGCCGGTGCCTTTTGTTGCGGTCAACAATTTGCCGAGGCGCTCCGGATTATTCGCAACTACCGCGCCGGCCGCGTCGAGGATATTCTGCGTGGATCGGTAGTTCCGCTCCAGCTTTACGACGCGCGCGCCGGGGAAGTCTCGCGAAAAGCTCAGCAAAATCGAAACGTCCGCCCCGCGCCATCGGTAGATAGACTGGTCTTCATCTCCGACGACGCACAAGTTGTGGTGGGGTCCGGTCAGCAGGCGCAGCAGGTCGTACTGCACGCGGTTGGTGTCCTGATACTCATCGACATGGATGTATTGAAAACGGGCTTGCCACTTTTCGCGTACCGCCGGCACTTCTCGAAGCAGGCGCACCGGGCGCAGAAGCAAATCGTCAAAATCCAGCGCATTGCTTTGGTGCAGGAGTTCTTCGTAAGCCCGAAAGACATCTGCGGTGCGCCGCCCGTCTTGCCCGATGGCCTCGCCGCGGACGATCTCCGGTGTCTTTCCATGATTCTTCGCGTAGCTGATGCTGCTGGGGATATTTCGCGGCGTCAGGCTGTCGTCGTCAATGGCGAGCTTGCTCATAGCCAGCTTTACCGCAGCGAGCTGGTCGTCGTCATCGTAAATCGCGAAATCTCGCGGCAAGCCGGCGCTCGCCGCTTCGCGCCGCAGGAGCCGTGCGCACAGGGAGTGAAATGTCGAGAGCCAGGGCTGCGCCGGAGGCACGCCCGAGCGCAGCAGCAGATCTGACACCCGTGTGCGCATCTCCTCCGCGGCCTTGTTGGTGAAGGTCACGGCAAGGATCGCTTCGGCGGGCACGCCCTTGGAAATCAGGTTGGCCATGCGGAAGGTGATGGCGCGAGTTTTACCTGTTCCTGCGCCCGCAAGGATAAGCACCGGCCCTTCGACCGTTTCTGCCGCGAGGCGCTGTTCCGGATTCAGTTCGTCGAGGAGGTTCAATATTTACCTGTAGCGGTCGAAGATTCTCTGCCTTGTGATGGTAGCCGACTGCGCGCGCTCGCGCAAATTACCGGATTCTTATCAGGCACCTGAGGAGAAAGCGCCGGAAGAGAGTCGCCATCTCCAGTTCAGCGCCCGCCCGGCCGGCTCAGGTCAATCTCGAAATACACCAGCGGATGATTCTTCTCGAGCGCCCGCACATCCGGGATGTACAGATGCGCGGTAGAGAGCAGATCGAATTGTCCTTGGAGATCGAAGTAAAGAAGTCCTTCTACCGAGTGATGCGGCGCAACGATGCTGCTGGCGATGGCCGCCTCGGCTGCAGCCTTTTGCATTTCCGTCCAATGTTTGTCGCGGCCCGTTTTTGGGCCGGTGGGTATCGGAATGGGAGATCTGCGCGATGCCGTCGGATCTTTTTTTCTTGATTCCGTCGCCACATCGGCTACGTCCTCGGCCGTCAGAGAGCGCAGCGCTTGCCGGTTGTCCTCAGACACCGCCACATTCAGCCGGATTTGCTCGAGGTCAACCTTCATGCTGTCATCCGAATCGTTGCGAATGATGGTATCAATGGCCACCACGCCTGCCGCCAGCGGAGACTTCTTGGGAAATTTTGCCTTGTAAGTGGCGGCCTCCGTCCAGGGCTGGGCGGAAATCGTTACGCCTTCATGCGATTCGAGCGCCGCGGCCTTCAGCGTAGTGGGCGGCTGCTGGGCCGCCAGTCCGTCAGAAAAAAGCGTGGCGGCAAGAAAGGGAACTATAATGGCTAGGTTTCGCATCGGGTTATAATAGTCCTTTCTCATCTCGACGCCTTCGATTCCTGGGGGAGGTGCAAGGTTGCCCGCACCGCGCACCGCAGGCTCGTGGCGGTGCGGAAGATAGACCGGAGCCACGTTAAGTGTATTTTACCTACAGCCTGCTTATGGGCCTTGCCGTCGTGCTGCTCACACCCTACTGGCTGTTGGAGGGATTGCGTCATGGAAAATACTTTCGGAATCTTGGCCAGCGCCTCGGCTTTTCGTTTCCGACGCTTGGCAAACTGCCAGAAAACCGGCCCGGCGCTATCTGGATTCATGCTGTTTCCGTCGGCGAAGCGCTTTCCGGCGTCACCCTTGCCCGGCGGTTGAAACAGGCCTATCCAGACCGTCCGCTGGTCATCTCCACCACTACGTTGACCGGGCAGGCGCTTGCTCGAGAACGCATGCCTTTTGCGGATGCGATTTTCTATTTTCCCTTGGATTGGGCGTTTTGCGTTCGCCGTGCTTTGCGCGCGGTTCGGCCCGCGATCGTTATTGTTCTCGAGACGGAAATCTGGCCCAACTTCCTTCGGGAAGCGCGGCGTAGAAGCGTTCCGGTGGTGTTCGTCAGTGGACGCATTTCGGACCGGTCCTTTGCCCGTTATCAACGCTTCCTCGGTGTTTTCGGATTTTTCCTTCGGCCTTTTCTTCGGCATGCTCTTGGGGATGCCACTTCCTTCCTCATGCAGAGCGCAAAGGATGCCGAGCGGATTCGCGCACTCGGCGCGCCGGAGGGGCGCTTCGAAGTCAGCGGCAACTTGAAGTACGACCTGGAGCTTCCTGCGGCCACGCCGATCTCCCATTGGCTTCTCGCGGAAGCGCAGCGACGTGGACGCTCGCCCATCATCGTTGCAGGAAGCGTGGTCGCGACGGAGGAGCCCCACGCCCTGATCGCCTTCGGCACGCTGCAGGGGGAATATCCCAAAGCGCTTCTGGTGCTGGCCCCCCGCAAGCCGGAGTGCTTTGCGTCCGCTGCGGAGTTCGTCGAGGAATCCCATCGCAAATTCATTCGCCGTTCGCAATTGCCGATTCCTGGGCCTTCGCAAAATGGTGCCCCGACGGGCGAGCCTTCGATTCCCGATGATGTCACCGTAATTCTGCTCGATACCATCGGCGAGCTGGCTTCGCTTTACGCTGTGGCCGACGGCGCGTTTGTGGGAGGTTCGTTGGTTCCCAGCGGCGGACACAACATCCTGGAGCCCGCTGCGTTCGGAAAGATTCCTGTGTTTGGGCCGTCCATGGAAAATTTCGCGGAGATTGCGGAGCGATTCACCGCGGCCGGAGCGGCTGTCCAGGTGGAGAGTCCCGAAGACGCCGGCGTTGCCTGGATCGAGTTCATGCGTAATCCCGAGCGGGCGGCGCGGATGGGCGAGACCGCGCGCAACCTTGTCGAAAGCAGCCGGGGCGCTACCGACCGGGCCATCGCGAAAATTGCCCGGCACCTCGAAGGCCTTGCGCGAGAGCAGGGATGAATCTTCCGCTACCGGTGCGAATCCTGCTCTGGCCGCTTGCTGTCTTGTATGGCGGCTACGTTCGGATGCGCGCCTGGCTTTACGACGAAGGCTGGCTCGAGCAGCGGCGCCTCGGCGCCAAGGTCATTAGCGTCGGTAATTTGACCGTGGGCGGTACTGGCAAGACGCCCATGGTTTTGTGGCTAGCAGAGAAATTTCTCGCGGAAGGAAAGCGCGTCGCAATTCTGAGCCGGGGATATCGCGGTTCTGGCGGCACGAGCGACGAAATCGAACTGATGAAGCATCGTCTCGAGGGCCGGGTTACGTTTGGCGTCGGCAAAGATCGCTTTTCCGAAGGCCATCGCATCGAGCAGCAGCAACCCGTCGACGTGTTCCTTCTTGACGACGGCTTCCAGCATCTCCCGTTGACGCGCGATCTCGACATTGTGATGCTCGACGGTTCGCAGAAACTCAAAGACCAATGGCTTCTCCCGTCAGGAGTTTTGCGCGAACCCATCTCCGCCTGCCGCCGTGCTGACATCCTGGTGGTCACACGCAAAACCGAGCGCCCGGACATCGAGGCCGGCGATGCTCACAAATATTGCATCTTCTATGCGCACACCCGTTTATTGGGCTTTCGTCGTCATGGGGGCCATGCGGACCTTCAGTATCTGAGCGAGATTGGCCACGGTCCGTTTTTTGCGTTCTGTGGTATTGGCAATCCCCAGGCGTTCTTTGATGATCTGAGCCGTTGGCATGTTCCTGTCGCCGGGGAAAGTATTTTTCGAGACCACCACCGGTACACGGCAGCTGATCTTCGGCGATTGGAGCAGGCTGCCGAAAGCTCGGGTGCTATAGCGATGGTGACTACGGAAAAGGACGCGGAAAACCTGGCGGAGGGAAACGCCCGGGCGATTCCCATCTTCGTCGCGGCCATCGATTTCGTGCTCACCGCTGAGAGCGAATTCCTCGCCTCTATGGAACGAAAACTACAATCGCGGCGCGGAGCGCCGGCGTGAAACTCCTCATTCGCGCCACCAACTGGGTCGGCGACGCCATCATGGCGCTGCCTGCGCTGCGGGCTGTTCGCACGCGCTTCCCGGAGGCCGAGATAACGATTCTGGCCAGGCGCTATGTTGCTTTCATCTACGAGAATCAGCAGGTGTCGGACAACATGATGTTTGTGGATAGCGAAGGCGACCCGCTTGGCGAACTGCGGGCGCAGAAATTCGATGTCGCCTTGTTGCTTCAGAACGCCTTCGCGGCGGCCTGGCTCACCTGGCGCACCGGAATCCCGGAACGAATCGGCTATGCGCGCGACGGCCGCAGCGTGCTCCTCACGAAAGCGGTGCCCGTTCCGAGGCCGGGTGAGATTCCGTCTCACGAGCAATATTACTATCTCGAGTTGCTTCGCCGTGCAGGCTGGTTGGATTCTTTGCCGGACAACTCCCTGATCACCCTCAATGTCCCCGAGCGAAATCGCCAGCGCGCCGCTGAGTTTCTTGTTTCGAGCGGCCTCGAACCCGGCAGCTTGCGAATCGCCATTGGTGCAGGCGCTTCCTATGGTTCAGCGAAATGCTGGCCGCCTGATCGCTTTGCGGAACTGGCCAATCGCCTTCAGGCGCAATCGGGCGCCGACGTGATTCTTTTCGGCACGCGCGCGGAAGCGCCTGTCTCGTCGGCCATTGCGGCGGGCATGCACCGGCCTCCGATCGATCTTACCGGAAAAACCGCCATCACCGATTTACCCGCACTTCTATCCCAGTGCCACCTGTTCATTGGCAACGACTCCGGCGCAATGCACGTCGCCGCGGCCGTCGGTCTCCCGGTCGTCGCGGTCTTTGGGCCAACCGATCCGTTGGGGACCGCTCCGGTTACGCCGCGTTCCAGCATCGTCCAGGAAAAACCATACTGCAGCCCGTGTTTTCTGCGTCGCTGCCCGACCGATCACCGGTGCATGACGCAGGTTACTCCCGACGCCGTCGAAGCCGCCGCGCACCACTGGCTGGAGGTGCCTCCTGTCTGAAAGCAGCGCGCTCCGCCCCGCAGTTTTTCTCGATCGCGACGGCACCATTTCCGAAGAAGTCGGCTACTTGAATCACGTCAGCCGATTTCGTATCTTGCCGCGGGTTGCTGACGCCATTCGCCTCTTGAATCAGGCAGGGCTCGCTGTGATTGTGGTGACCAATCAGTCTGGCGTCGGCCGCGGCTATTTTCCGGAATCGCTGGTACATACGGTCCATGAACTCATGACCCGGCAACTCGAAGCCCAAGGCGCCCATCTCGACGCCGTATACTATTGCCCGCACAATTCTGCCGATGGCTGCGATTGCCGCAAGCCAAAGACAGGCATGCTCGAGCGCGCTGCCCAGGAGCACGCCGTCGATTTGCATGGATCCTTCGTTGTCGGCGATCGCCATGGCGACATCGAGCTGGCCCGTCGTGCGGGCGCGCGAAGTATCCTCGTGCGCAGTGGTTACGGCGAAGGCGAATATCTCTGGAATGCCCCAAAATGGGAGTTTCAGCCTGATTTTGTGGCCGCCGATCTTCACGGTGCTGTCGACTGGATTTTGAGGCCAACGAAATGAAGCGCGTCCGAAAGAAGAGCGCGCCGTCATCGTCCGTCGATCTTCTCGCTCTCGCGGACTATGTCGAGCAATTCTCTTCGAAAACCGTCGTTCTCTTCGGCGATTTTGTCGCTGATGAGTTTCAGTTTGGCGAGATTTCGCGTGTCTCGCGCGAAGCCCCCGTCCTGATCCTTCGCCATCGTGAAACGCATCTCGTTCCGGGCGGCGGCGCCAACGCCGCCAACAATTTTGCGGCCTTCGGCACCCAGGTCCTTCCCCTCAGCGCCGTCGGCGATGATCCCGCCGGCGATGCGCTCATCGCCTATTTCCGGAGCAAACGCGTCGACGTCTCCGGTATCTTGCGCGTCAAAGGCTGGACGACTCCCACCAAGACGCGCATCCTCGCCGGCTGGGCCCACACCGTGGGCCAGCAAGTTCTCCGCGTCGACCGCGAGCCGCAATCGCCGCTGCCCGAGAGCGTTCACAAAAAACTGCAAGCACAGCTCGCCCGCAAGCTTCGTTCCGCGCATGCCCTGGCGGTCTCCGACTATGGCTTCGGCGTCGCCGCGCCCGCTCTGGTCCGCCAGGCCATCTCCGAGCAAAAGAGCAGGCCACCGGTCACGCTCGATGCGCGCCACAATCTTCACGCCTACTCGAGGGCCGGCATTACCTCGGCCACGCCCAATGAGGCGGAGCTCGAAGCCCTGCATCATGTTTCCATCGGCCAGAATCTTTCTGAATTGACGCGCTGTGGCGCTGCTACACTCGCGGAAATGAGGTTGCGTGCCCTTCTTGTCACGCGCGGCCGCCATGGCATGGCGCTTTTCGAGCCGGGAGGCCGCCAGACGCAAGTACCGGTGTACGGAAGCGACCAGGCCGTCGACGTCACCGGAGCGGGCGACACGGTTCTTGCGGCATATACGCTCGCATTAGCCTCGGGCGCTTCTCCTCTGGAAGCCGCGCACATCGCAAACATCTCGGGCGGTCTGGTGGTCATGAAGCGCGGCACGGCCACCATCACGCGCGATGAGCTTCTCACCGCCATTCGCCAGCAAGCCGGCGGGGCTGCCTCCTGAATCATGCGCCAGGCGGAATCCAAAATCGTCACGCGCGAATTGCTCCGCGGCAAATTAGCGGAGCACCGGCGGCTCGGCGAGCGAATCGTTTTTGCCAACGGTTGTTTTGATACTCTTCACGTAGGCCATGTCCGCTATCTCGAAGGAGCCCGCCGCGAAGGCGACCTCCTGGTTGTCGGCGTCAATAGGGACTCCAGCGTCTCTCAACTGAAAGGCGCCGGCCGCCCCATTCTTGATGAGCGCGCCCGCGCCCTCCTCGTCGCCGCGCTTCGCGCCGTCGATTACGTCCTGCTCTTCAGCGAACCGAGCGTAGAATCTCTGCTCGAAGACCTCCGCCCGGACGTTCACGCCAAAGGCACCGACTACACAGCCGAAACGGTGCCGGAGCGAGATACGGCCCATCGTCTCGGCATTAAAGTTGCCATCGTCGGCGATCCAAAGGATCATTCCACGCGCGATCTTCTTGAATTTGTGCGCAAGGCTCCGCATGCTTGATCCGCGCTTTTTGGTTGTGCGCCTCGGGTCTCTCGGCGATATCGTGCACACTTTTCCCGCCGTCTCCGGTTTGCGCGAAACTCTTCCAGACGCGGAAATCGTCTGGCTCACACATCCACGCTGGAAGCTTCTAGTGGAAAGTAGCGCCCTGGCCTCCGAAGTCTGGACAACCGACACTCGCTCATTTCACGCGCTGCGCAAGACCATCGATGATTTGCGAAGTGCTCGCTGGGACGCGGCGATCGACTATCAGGGCCTCTGGAAATCGGCTGCGCTGCCTTTTTTCGGCGGCATCAAACGCCGAATCGGCTTTTCCTCGGGAACCATTCGCGAATTTGGTGTTCCCATCCTCTACACCGATAAGGTTCGTTGCTCCGCGATGCACATTGCCGATCAGAACGGCGAGTTGTCTCGACGGGCAGGGGCGCGAAACCCAGTCGCGTCCTTTACATTGCACGTTCCCCAAGTAGATGATTGCGGCATTCGCGACTATCTGATGAAACTTGGCCTGGATCGTTATGTCGTTTTAAGTCCCGGCGGCGGCTGGCGTTCAAAGTGCTGGCCGCCGGAACGCTTTGGTCAACTCAGCCAGTTGATTCGGGACACTCTTGGACTGCGATGTGTCGTGAACTACGGTCCTGGCGAGGATGACCTTGCCCTTGCGGTCCGGGAATGCAGCGGCCATGCCGACCCGGTGCCTTACAATGGTCCGCTTGGTCCCTTGATGGCGCTCTTGCGCAACGCGGCGTGCGTCGTGGGCGGGGATACCGGTCCGCTCCATCTCGCCATCGCGCTTGGCACGAGAGCCGTCGCTCTCTTCGGTCCCACCGATCCTCGGCGCAACGGCCCATATCGCACCGACGACATCGTTTTGCGCGCGCCCAACGTCATCACCACGCACCGCCGCCATGATCAAGCTCACCCGGCCTTGCTCGAAATCCAGGTGCCTGAAGTTCTCGGCGCCGTTCGCCGCCGAATAGGGGTCGCGGATTGAACTCCGCCAGCGCTTTCTTTGCTCGCTGGCGTGTGCGACTGAGCTATCCATGCGCCATTCTCGTTTTGTGGTTCGCGCGGCCGACCCCCGGCGCCATTCTTTGGGGAGCGCTTCTCGGTTTGCTCGGCTTGTTTATCCGCGCCAGCGCCGCCGGCCATCTTCACAAGCAGGAAGTTCTGACCGTGACGGGGCCCTATGCCTACACGCGGAATCCTTTATACTTCGGCAGCGCCATTCTTACGCTGGCAGCCTCCATCGCCACGCACTCCTGGATATCGGCTGTCATTCTGTGCGGCTATTTTGTGCTGTTTTATTCGATGGTCATGCGCAGAGAAGAAGCAGAGCTTCGCCAGCATCACGGCGCCGCGTTCGACGAGTATGCCAAGTCCGTGCCGCTGTTTTTTCCGCGGCTCACGCCCGTCAGGCTCTCTTTCGGCGGCGCTGGTGCGTTTTCCTTTGCGCAGTACAAGAAAAACCACGAATATCAAGCCGCTATCGGATTTTTGTTCTTGCTCGCGTTGCTCCTCTTGATGTGGCGGTTTGTACCGGTGCTGGAGCCGTACTTCCGAATGCATAGGGACACGCCACGAAGCCCGTGACTTCGGTTTCCGTCCATCAGGATGTGCCCCTGCGCCGTCGCGGTCTCTCGAGCGAATACCGCGGCGACGGCTCCCGAATCTCATGGAACTCTTCGCAACCTAACCAGTGTTTCGATGTGATACGTTTGCGGAAACAAGTCGAACAGGTGCATCTCGCTCAACTCGTACCGCACACTGGGCCCGGCAATCTCCTTCGGTTTGCGCGGCGAACTCGTCAGAACCGCCAAGTCCCTGGCCAAAGTGGATGGATCGCACGACAGATAGACGATTTCCGCGGCCCCCAGATCGGCCAGCTTCGCCGCTGTCTCCGCACCCAGTCCAGCCCGTGGCGGATCCAGCACGACGAAGTCCGGTTTCTCCTTGGTTTTCTTCAGAAAATCTTCCGCGTGTTCGTTGTGAGTGATAACGGAGACTCCGGCAGCTTCCGCGTTGGCATACAGATCACGCGTAGCCGCAAGGTTGGCGTCCACACACACCACCTTTTCAAACGCCCGCGCCAGTGGAAGAGTAAAGAATCCCACGCCCGAATACATATCCAGCGCCAACCGCCCCTTCGCGCCCGCCGTCACCGTCTCCAGCAAATCTTCGATCAAAAACCGATTCACCTGGAAGAATGACAGATGGCTCACGCGAAACTTGATCCCGCCCGCCTCGTGCACCAGATACCCCGGCCCAGTCAATTCGAATTTGTCCCTCTTCTGGTCCAGAAGCAGCAAGCTATCAACTTGCGGAATCGCTCCTCTCAGCACCGCGGCAAGTTCTGCGGCAGGCTTCGGAAATCGCTCGAAAGCCACGTTCAAGGCAATCTTTTCGTCCGCCGAGTCCGCAAACGCTTCGATCTCAAGAATCCCGTCAGGCAGGACGCCTGACCTGGCCATTTCCTGCAAAGCACCAAAGGTCTCGGCCAGTCGCGGCGAAAGCACTGGACACTGGTCGATAGGCACAATGAAGGAGCTCTCTGGCAAAAAGTATCCCAGGGCCCGCGGCATCCCGCTGCGCACCGCCCACTGCGCGCGGTTCCTGTAACGGTAAGGCTCCCGGGTGTGCTCCTCGATCGCTCCGTGCCAGGAAATTCCGCCCAGCCGGGAAAGCGTCTCCCGCAAAATGTCTTTCTTTAGCCGAACCTGCTCTCCGGCCGTGATGTGTTGATAGTGGCACCCTCCGCATGTCTCGAAATGCGGGCAAGGCGCCGCGGTGCGCTCACCGGACGCCGATGTCACCTCCAGCAATTTCGCCCAAACTACCTTTTTCTTTTTCGATTTTTCCGCCGCGCGCACTTCTTCTCCGGGCAGCACGTAGGGCACAAAAATGGTATTCCCGTCGGCGTGCCCCAGGCCGTCGCCGCCATACACCAGCTTCTCAATCGATAATCGTAACTCGTCAGGCATATCTCGAAGATCCCATTCTGCGATTGTTCGCGTGGAAAGAAAAGGCCATTGCTTCCGGAAAGCGTGCTTCAGGAAAAGTAGTACAAGCTCAGCCGCGGCAACCCAAACTCCAGAAGCAGCCGCTTCTGCAGATATTGTTTTTCAACCAGGGCGATCTGTTCCGCTTTCATCTTCCGCCGGTAGGCCGCCAGCTGTCCGTCTATTTCGCGCCGAATCTCGAGCATCCTCTCTTCGCTAGCGTGGCTCGTTAAGGCGGCCTGCAGCTTGTCGTCCAAAATTGTCAAGCGCCTCTCCAAATCTTCCAAATCCAGTACGCCCGGCGAATCGAGCAGCGTCGCCATTCCGTTTAACGATTTTGCGACCTCCTCGAGACGCTCGGCGAGCCCGGCCATCGCCGATCTCTTGTCCTTCGCCAGGCTTCCGATCTGCGCAGCATTCTTCGCGATATAGATTCGCAACTCGTCGCGTGAAAAAGATTCCGTGGCCGCGGTGTTTCCATTCTTCGGCGCGCTCCCCGCTGCGGCCTCGAGTTGTTCTTCCGCCGCTTCCAGCACCGCGTCGGTGCAGTAAGCCAGGCTCTTCAGCGGCTTTCCCGCGCCGCGCCGCGACCGGCGATAGCTTTCAAACGCGTGATCAATCCCTTTCAGCACCGCTTCGAGAGGCACGCCCGCTTTCTGCCAAGTCTCCATGATCGCCCAGTCCAGCGGCGACACCAACAAATGCGCCCCGCGCTTCTTCCAGAAATAATCCTCAATTTCCGTGAAGTAGTTGAAGTGGTTCCAGCCATCCATGTAATTCGTCATCGTGAGCGACGTCGACAGCTATTTGGATCGCGCGTGTCCCTTAAAGGCCGAAAGCGCACCAGCGCCTATCTATCGCTGCACTTTCTTCGCCGTAGCCGCCACCGGCGCCGCAGCCCTGGCCCCGCGACTGGTGGCTGCCCCTTGGCCCATTTCCGCAGGCTGGTTTTTCTCCCAGATCAGGCGCAGCCCCGTCAAGGTCAAAAACTCATCGGTATCCTGAATCTGCTTCGAACCCTTCGCCACGAGTCTCGCTTGCCCGCCGGTAGCAACCACTTTCACATCGCCGCCCAGCTCCGCTTTCATGCGCGTCAGCATTCCGTCCACCATATCCACCGCGCCATAATAAAGCCCCGCCTGCATGTGTGTGACGGTATTCGTGCCGATCACTTTTCCCGGATCCTTGATCTCCACGCGCGGCAATCTCGCAGCCCGCGCAAATAAAGCTTCCGAGGCAATTCCCAACCCCGGCGCAATCACTCCACCCAGATACTCGCCGCGCGCGGAAATCGCATCAAACGTGATGGCCGTGCCAAAATCGACGACGATGCAGGGCCCGCCATATTTATGAAACGCCGCCACACCGTTTACAATCCTGTCCGCCCCAACTTCCAGCGGATTATCCACCAAAACCGCCATCCCCGTTTTCACGCCCAATTCCACGAACAGCGCCTTCTGCCCAAAATAAATCCGCGACATTTCCGCCAGCGTCCAATTCACCGGCGGCACCACTGAGCTGATAATCACACCGCCAATGGAGTCGCGATCCAACCCGGCCAGGGTAAACAGATTTCGCGTAAGCACGCCGTACTCGTCGATGGTCTGCTGCTTCGCCGTCGTCAACCGCCAGTTGGCAATCAACTCTTCGCCACGAAAAACACCCAGCACGGTATTGGTGTTCCCGACATCGATGGTCAGCAGCATCTACCGGGCCTCCGCCACGTCGCCAGAAATTACCGTCACTACCAGCCCGTCGTCGCGCTTCACCAGCAGCAATCCCTCCGGACCGAGCCCCGCCGTGGTCCCCGCAAAACTCGCCGCACCGTTCGTCACGCGCACGCGTTTTCCATGTGCATAACTCGAAACCGCCTCAAATTTCTGCGTCACCCCACCCGGCCCTTCGCGCAGAAAACGATTGTAGTCGTTCTCGAATTCCCGCAGCAACCAAACCAGCAATTCCAGACGCGAAACTTGCTTGCCCGTCTCGATGCGCAGCGAACTCGCCGTCGTCCCCAACTCCCCCGGGAACTTCTCCTGATTCACGTTCAATCCGATTCCAACGATCACAAATCGCACTTGCGATGGCTCCGCGTGCATCTCCGTCAAGATTCCCCCCACTTTCTTCCCTCGTACTAGCAAATCATTCGGCCACTTCAGGTCCGTCGTCAGTCCCGTTTGCGCCTCAATAGCCGTGCGCGCGGAAAGGCCAGCCATCATGGTCAAAAGTGGCGCCTGTACCGGCGCAAGCCGCGGCCGCAAAAGCAAGCTCACGTAAATTCCCGCCGCCCGCTCGGATTGCCAAGCACGTCCCGCGCGTCCTTTGCCCGCCGTTTGCTCTTCTGCCAAAACCACGGCGCCTTCCGGCTCGCCGGCGTGCCCCAATTCGAGCGCCACGCGATTCGTCGAATCCGTCTTGAAAAAATGGTAGATATGTTTCCCGAAAAGACTGCCCTTCAACCGCTGCCGCAACATCTCCGGAGTCAAAATATCCGGCACTCCCTCTAGAAAATATCCAGCACCAAGCTGCGCCTTGACCCGCACGCCCAGCCCGCGCAATTGCCGCACCGACTCCCACACCGTCGAGCGCGACACACCAATTTCCCGCGCAATCCGCGCCCCGCTAGTAACGATGGTAGCGTTCTCCGCCAAAATCGTCAGCAGCGCCGCCAGCCGCCGGTCGGTTGTTCCTGGAAGAGTCTCTTGAGCCATGGAGGTCGCCCCAAGCGCATCCCCGCCGCCTAAGCTTACGTTCCCTCGCTGTTCCCCACAAGCCAGCCCGGCTTAACCACGAAGCGGGGCAGGTTCCCCCTTACGGCGCGGACCGCGTTTCTCCTAAAGCTGTCCCAAGCGCTCCACATTTTTCTGGAGCTCGACCAACTGCTCAGCGAGCGTCGCTTGGAGCCCCCGAACTATGTTTTCAGGCGCTCGGTCTCGAAAAGTCTTATCAGCCAGCTGTTTTTCCTTCGAGGCCACGGCTTTCTGCAAGCCGTCAATCTCCTTTTTCAATCGCGCCTTCTCGGCGGCCACATCGACGGTCTCGGAATAAGCGATCCGTACATCAAATTGCGAAGTGGAGCGCACCGCGCCGCCAGACTGCGGCAGGCGCTCGCCAAGAATCTTCAACTCCGAAAGTATCGCCAGACGCAGAATCCCGTCGCGATTCGCCGCGACGAAGCTCCGCGTCTCCGCGTCCTCGCTGGAAAACTCCGCTCCAATCTTCTTTTTCGGATCCAGCTTCATCTCTGCCCGGATGTTTCTCAGCGCCACGATAATTTCCTGCATCAGCGAAACCTGCTCCTGGGCCCGCGCATTCTTCCATTCCTTCCGCACTTCCGGATACTTATCCAGCGCAATGGACTTCGCTCGAGCGGGTTGCGGCAACCGGTGCCACAACTCCTCGGTCAAGAACGGCATAAACGGATGCAGCAGCCGCAGCGCAGCATCAAATCCCGCAAACAGGTTCTTCCACGCCACGACCGCCCGCTCGCGGTCCGCATTCTGCAGTTCCGGCTTGACCCACTCGATGTACCAGTCGCAAAAATCCCCCCAGAAAAATTGGTACACGCCCTGCGCCGCCTCGTGAAATCTGTAATTCGCCAGTGCTTCATTCACCTGTTCGGTAATGCTAGCGAGCCGCGAAAACAACCAGGCGTCCACCAGCGGCACCGTTCCGTTAAACGCATACGGGGCCTTAGCTCGTACGTCCGGAGCGGCCAGCTCCTCCAGCCCTGTCCCGCCTTGCTCAAACTTATCCAGATTCACGAACAAAAACCGCGCCGCATTCCAGATTTTGTTCGCGAAATTCCGCGCACCGCCAAGCCTGTCGTCGGACAACACAATATCCGTCCCCGGCGCCGCCATGGACGCCAGGCAAAACCGCATCGCATCCGTCCCATACTGCTGGTTCAGCACTACTGGATCGAGCCCCGTGCCCTTCGACTTCGACATCTTCTCGCCGCTGCCCGTGCGCACCAGCGAATGTAAATACACCGCTCGAAACGGCACGCTCCCCGTGAAGTGCATCCCCAGCATGGCCATCCGCGCCACCCAGAAAAACAAAATGTCATATCCGGTGATCAGCAAACTCGTTGGATAGTATTTTTCAAAATCCGAGGTCTTCTCCGGCCACCCCAGAGTCGAAAACGGCCAAAGCCCCGAGCTAAACCACGTATCCAGTACATCCGGATCCTGCGTCAGTTTCTGCGATCCGCACTTCGGACACTTCGCTGGCGCCTCTTCCGCCACTACAATGTGCTCGTCATCCCCGCAATACCACGCCGGGATACGGTGTCCCCACCACAGCTGCCGCGAAATTGTCCAATCGCGTATATTGTCGAGCCAGTTCAGAAATTCCTGCCGCCGGTTGTCGGGAACAATCTGGATGGTATTTTCTTTTCCCGGCTGGTATTCCCGCACCGCTTTGATCGCCGGAGCCGCCAGCCCCTTCATCGCGCAGAACCACTGCGTCGATATTCGCGGCTCGACAATCGTTTTGCTCCGTTCGCAAATCCCAATCGAGTGCGCGTGCTCGGTCACCTTTTCCAGCAGACTGCTCGCTTTCAAATCCTCCACAATCTTCTTGCGCGCCTCGAAACGCTCCAATCCCGCATAAGCGCCAGCGGCTTGGCTCATGTGCCCGTCATCGGTCATCACGTCGATTTCCGCCAGCCCGTGCCGCTTGCCCACCTCAAAGTCGTTGGGGTCGTGCGCCGGCGTAATCTTCACCGCCCCGGTCCCGAATTCCCGGTCCACCATGGCATCTGCGATGACCGGAATCTCCCGGTTCATCAAGGGCAGCACCACACTCTTGCCAACCAACTGCTTGTAGCGCTCATCCTCCGGATGCACCGCCACCGCCGTATCCCCCAGCATCGTTTCGGGCCGCGTTGTTGCCACCACTACATATTCCTTCGTCCCCGCCACCGGATAGCGGATATGCCACAGATGTCCTTGGCGATCCTCGTGGTTCACTTCCAAATCGCTCAACACCGTTAAACAAGCCGGACACCAGTTCACCAGTCGTGTCTCGCGATAGATCAACCCCTCTTTGTAAAGTTGCACGAAAACCTTGCGCACCACTCGCGACATTTCCGGTGAAAGCGTAAATCTCTCCCTGGACCAGTCGCAGCTTTCCCCTATGGCCCGCATCTGCTCCGTGATTTGGCTTCCGGCCTCCTCTTTCCACCTCCAAACCCGCCTTTCAAACTCCTCCCGGCCAAGCTTGTGATAGTCAATCCCCGCGTCCATCAACTGTTTCACGACCACGCGCTGCGTCGAGATGCCGGCGTGGTCCGTTCCTGGCAGATACAAGGTGTTGTATCCCCGCATGCGATGCCAGCGGGTGAGAATATCGATCTCGGTGTGCTCGAGCATGTGCCCGATGTGCAGTGAACCCGTCACATTCGGCGGTGGAATCACGATCGAAAACACCGGTCCCGGAGCGCCAGGGTCTGCCTTAAAGAGCTCTTCTTTAACCCAGTATTCCGCCCAGCGCGGCTCTATCTGCTGCGGTTCGTACGCCTTAGCGATCTCTCGAGCCATTCGTCAATCAACTCCTGACGTTTCGGCACCCGCACGCTTCGAGGTGTGTTTTTCAGCGAACAGGGTAATCTTCGACTATACGGGGGAAAAACCAGCTCCGTCAATTACGGCCGAACGAAGCCTCTTGGTTGGGGGGTAGGGAACTACTGCTTTTTGGCGTTCAATTCGTCGCGAACCATCGATTCCACAACGTTCTTCAGGATATCTCGCGTAACCGCCTGCAACATATCCGGGCTCATCTTGGCGAGCACCTTGGCCACCAGGTCTTCCACGCTCGGTTCAGGGGCCTTTGCGCTGGTATCCACGGAGGGGGCCTCCTGTACTGCAGCCTTCGCAACGTGCTGGGCCTCTTCGCGAATCGCTTCCACGGTCGCAGCCGGCAACGCCGCCCGTTCCGCCTCCGCCTTCATGTCCTCGCTTATAACCGGTGTAAGCGCATCGACTGTCGCAGCAGGATCCCCCTTTGCGACCTGTAACGCTTCGTGTCCGGCGTAAACCACCGTCTCGGGAACGGTGCTAGCGGCAGGCGGACTCATTGCCGGAGCATCCCACGTCGCAGCGAGCCGGCTTGCCCTTTGCACTTCCTCGTCCCACGGGCTGGCCACAGAGGAAAACCACGAGCTCGTCGCAGGCGCCGCAAGTTTTTCGGGCTCCGGGACCGTCGCTTCCGGCGCGGGCGCGCTTACGGGAATCTCCCGGTGAACTTGCTGCTCATGTACCGCTGGCACGGCTTGCTCTGCCGCCGGCGCTTCCATCGTTGCCGCTTCCGCCGCGACCTTGGGTCTCAAAGCGGTTACCCAAGCCTCTTCGGTGTATGGTGCAATCGCTGGAGGCAGCACCCTGGTTTCTGTAATCGGCGTATCCGTCAGCAGCGCTCCGACGCTCTGTTCTGTTTCCGCTGCTTCCTCAAATGGGGCAATCTCTTTTTGCGGCGCCCAGGATTCGTTTCTCATCTTCCGCGCCGGCGCATCCGCGAAGGCCGTCTCGCGCCAATCCTTCGCCGGGCCGCTCTCTTCCATCGCTTCGCCGCCGGCGTCCCGCCGCCACGAAGCGCTCTCCGTCTCTTCCTCTTCTTCGACAACCTCGTCTTCCTTGCCGCCGGACTTCCAGTCGCGTTCCAACTGCGGCCGGGCCGTTGTGGCATACCCGTGATCTTCTTCCGGCTGCGCGACAGGTGATTCCAGGAGGTTTCCGAATGCCAGGGGCTGCGATCCTGCGTTAATCTTCACCCGTTCTGGTGGCGCGGGCATCTCTTCTATCACTGCCTCGCTATCAACCAACGGGAATTCCTGAACAGGCGCGAGTGAACTCATGCTCGGTACCGCGGGGCTAGGCGCTGCCGTTCGCGGCGTTATCATTTCCACAACGCGCACCGGCTCCGCTTTCACTTGCTGCGGAGGTGCCGCTCCGCCAATCGATACTCCCGCCCGAGCCAGCGCGGACTTCACCATGGCAATCAGCGGATCAGGCGGCACAAACGGCTTCTTCAATACACCGTCCGCGCCAACACGTTGCGCCTCTTGTTCGTCCAGCGGGTCAAATGCACCCACCAACAAAATCACAGGAATATGCGCAAGCGTACTGTCGGATTTCACGTACTGGCAAACCTCATATCCGTTGCGCACCGGCATGAACACATCCGCAAGCACCAGATCCGGGCGGATGTCGGAAATCTTTCGCACCGCTGCCTCGCCATTGCCCACGGCAACAACGTCGATGCCCTGATCTTTCAGGGCAAGCCCCACCATCTTCTGGATGTTGCTGTTATCGTCGGCAACGAGGATCCTGGCCACTAAACGTCCTCCGGACCTACTTCACCCGCGCTCTGCGAGTCGACCGCTTTGCGGTCGCACCTAGCATCGACCGCTTTGCGGTCGCACCTAGCATCAACCGCTTTGCGGTCGCACTGAACACCGACCGCCTCGCGGTCGCGCATTCATCACGACTCCAGAGTATTGGAGCATCCAACGTATTGGCCGTCAATCTCCACGCACGACCTGTGTGTCGGAAATGAATATGGCCTCCCCCGACCCTTCCTGGTGCTCCACAGCCTCAAAAAAAATAAGGGGGTGTGGCCGAAGCCGCACCCCCTGTTTCCATCCCCGTTCCTGGTCAGAAATAACTACCAGGGAACAAGCTTGCGCAATCCCTTCTTTTTCTTGCTGCTCGATTCCTTCTTGGGATCGCCGCCGTTTTGCGAGTCGCCTGTTTTCGCCGCATCCGTTGCGTCACTCTTCGACTCTGCTCCGGCGACCGCACCATCGCTCTTCGCTTCGGTCCCCGCTGCGGTCGCTTCTGTTTTCGCAGACGGTTCTGTTGCCCCCTCCGCCGCTGGTGGATTCTTCGCCGCGTCATCGCTCGTTAGAGGGCTGGCCGTTGCCGGCGCCGTGCCTGCATCCTTCGGCGGCTCACTCGTGCCTTCGCTTGCCGGCGATGCTACGTTCTCCGATGTTGCCGCTGGTTCAGACGTCTCGCCGACTTTTACCACCGCTATGAGCCCTGCGCCCGTCTTCGACAACCCTCCCGGCGTCAGTATGTCCCCAGGGGACACGCCCTCGGATTCGGGCTGCAAATTTGGCGGTCCATTCCTCGCCGCCACCATCAATTGTCCCTTTGGTCCATTCGATATCAATGCCAGCGGCTTCTTGACCAGGCTGGTATGCGGCCTCGGCGTGTTTTGTTCCGCCGTCATCCATGCCACGGAGTTGGGATCGGGCTGCGGCACGGGCGCGCCAAACGCCTTTAGCTTGTCTTTGGCCCCAGGCACCATGCCTGACAACGGGTAATTCTTCACAATTCTCCCGTAATACAGCGCGGCCACCTCTTTATGCTCGCTCTTCTCCAATATATCGCCCATCATCCATAGCGCCTGGTCCGACTTGCTGTACAACGGATATCGGTTCGTCACTGCCAACAGCCTGGCCGCTGCTGCCCGCTTGTCGCCTTTCACATAATAGTAGTAGCCAATCCGGTATTCGCCCTCCGCCAGCACTTCCTGCACCTCCCTAAGGTGCTGCTGCGCCTGCGGTGCCAGCGGGTCATTCGGAAACTTTTGCAGAAAAGTCTGGAACTCTTCCTCCGCGGCGATGGCGTGGCTTCTGTCCCGATCCGGCTTGTCCATCTGTCGGTAGTGCGCCATGGCCACCTGCATCTGCGCATACGTCGCTTCCGGCAGGAACGGAAAGAACACCTCAAAATCCTTGTAGCCCGAGACCGCCAGCGCCAGGTTCGACGTCCCGCCCTCTTTGTAATACGAGTCCGCGATCGCCAGCTTCGCCTTTGCCAGATACTCGCTGTCCGGATACGTATTGATGAGCGTCTGCATGTTCAGCCGCCCAACTTCCTGCCGGCCATGCTTGATGTCGTCTATGGCCTTGTCATACAGAATCTTGTCCGGTTGCGCGTTGTTGTCCACGGTCGTCGACTTATTGACCTTTTTCTTCTTGTGGAAGATCTGGGCGTCGCACGTCGTGGCCCCAAGCAAAAATAGCGCCCCTAAACCACAGAGCGCCAGACGCTTACCGGTCACAAATAGCTTTGAGTTCGTACTGTTTACAGTTTGGCCCAAACTTCACCTCTCTAGCGAATGTCGGGTCCCAAGCGCAACCCTCGATCGAAACTGTTCGAATCTGGACTCTGAGCCTCTACTCCGGAGGAACACGAGATTATACCCTGAACCACAGCCAGGTGGAGCAAGAACTTCGCCTCGGCCGGCCAGGTCCCGCGCACCCTGCCCACCCTCTGTGATGCACCATTTCAACCCCGCGGGTTGCCTAGCCGGCCTCCCGCACTTCTATTATTTTCAACGAAATGTAACAATGTCCCCGCTCACCATGGCTACTATACCGTTATGCTTCCGAGGAGCTGCGGCCACCCGCCCACTCATCTAAATGGACAAA
>Ga0207008_10134_pt1 | contig 22191 bp, 16 predicted proteins | sample Alteio_BWMinCont_83_FD_153489 | JGI IMG/M metagenome (GOLD analysis project Ga0207008, IMG submission 153489) | Enriched cells from forest soil in Barre Woods Harvard Forest LTER site, Petersham, Massachusetts, United States -... | ecosystem: Environmental > Terrestrial > Soil > Temperate forest >... | reverse complement strand
TCGTCTGTGATCGCCGCGATCAGGTCGCGCGTCTGCTGGTTGATAGGGCTTTTCCCGTCGAAGTGGTAATAGTGTTCGGCGACGGCCAGCATGCGCTCGCGCGGCACGTTGCGTCCGCGCAGCACGTTTTCGAGGAAGGGAATCACATCCTCATGCTTCTCGGGACCGCCGAACGAGACCACCAGGATTGCGTCGTAGCTCATAGGTTAGCTGCGAGTCGCGAGCCGCGAGAAAGCCATGCGGTTTGCCGCGGCTCATTGCTGGACTCGAAGGTTGAGGATACCGCATCTGGCGCACCCAACGATGGGTGCCCCATTTCTGGCCGGTTTTGCCAGAAGTGGGGCTTTTGGCGCTTTTTGTGCGGAACGCTGTGGAAGATGCCCCTGCACGTTATGTAAGCGGCGTCTTGTTCATCTCCCCAAGGCGTCGCGCCTGAAACAGCGCAGTCAAATGCAGCATGAGAAATGTTGGCACCAAGTATGTAGGAATCAGCACCAACGGAAGTTGTGCCATGGGAGCAGTGGTCACCGTTCCGTAAAGATTGGGAGCAAGCAGCGGTCCGAGCGCTCCAATACTCACCGCCACAGTCAGGTCCAAAATGCCCAAAAGGTTCCACGCGATGAACCTTCTGCTCGAGGCGTAGCCAGGCCGGCGCAACAAAGCCCCCAGTACAAAAGGAGCAGTCACGCCAATCGCCATGTCCCCGAGCCCCGCGGGCCAGGCGAAGATTCCGGGCAAAACTTTATAGGTGTATAGAGTCAGAAATCCGAAGCCCGCCCATCGCCACGCCTGAATGCCGGCAATCAGGCGGAGGTCCGCCGAGAGAACAAACTCGCGAATGGACGGAACCGTCCAATACCCGACGAGGAACAGGCTGAGTGGAGCGACGAGGCCGATCAGCAATCCAAGTGGTGGCGTACCGGGGGCGCCCTCGAAGACACCACGCGCGCCCAGAACGAGGACCAGTGCTAACCAGGCCAAAAAGAGGGTGGCGATGGCAGCGCCTGTGCCGGAAACAACTGGGAGTTTTGGCTGATAGAGGCGGGTTGCGATTGCATTTTCCATGGACTTCTCTCCTTCGTCCATAGGATTGTAGCTATAATCCTATGGTCGCAAAAAAATTACAAATCGGCCAACAATTGATCTCGAACTGTATCGAGAATTCTCTGCTTATCCCCAACCTCGGTCATGGCGCGCGCAAGAGCGACAGCGCCCGCCATCGCCGACATCGTTAGGATGAAGTTTTTCCGCTTCTCCGCGGCGTCCTTGCCGGGAGCAAAGGGCATGAGCTCGTCTCGGTGCTGCTTCAGCATGCCCTCGATTCGCTTTCTGACAGAAGGTTTGGTGCGGGAAATTTCTGGAGCGAGCGCAGGAATCGGACAGCCGACCTCCGGATGTTCGCAATGCTCGATGGATAAGTACTTCGTGATCATCCGCTTCCAGACCTCGGCAGCGGGAACCTGCTTTGCCGAGCTCAGCATGCGTTCGCGAACGTCTCGCAGACTCTCCGCGACTGCTTCGGTTACCAGGTCGTCCTTCGTACGAAAATGCTTATAAAACCCGCCCACCGTAAGACCAGAGGCATGCATGACACGAGCCACACCCGGCCCGCTCAGCCCCCGGGCGCGAAACTGTCTGGAAGCGCTCTTCACGATTCGCTCGTGCGTTTTGGACTTGTGATCGGGGCCGTAGCGCATGTCTGTAAGATTATATTCATAATCCCAAAGATTCACAATTTCATCGCAAAGAGCGGGTCGTCCAGTCCTTCAGTTGTCTTGCCCTGATTGAGACGATGATTGAGACGATGGGTGCCCCATTTCTGGCCGATTTTGCCAGAAGTGGGGCTTTTGACTTTTGTGCAGCCGCGTGATTTCGATATACCCCTCCCGGCAAAAGTGAATTGTCATCCTGAGCGGAGCAAGCGCGAAACGAAGTGAAGCGCTCGCGGAGTCGAAGGATCCCTATAAGCTAGGCGGGCCGGGGGCCCAGGCTTTACGTCGCCGAACCCCGGAATCGCACTGTGGTTGAGCACACTCGGGAAGGGCACGAGTTCACTCGTGCCGCAAGCAACGCCGTACAAGCGCGCTTTAGCGCCTGAGGTGCGCGGTGGCCTCGGACTATTCGAGTCTCAGGAGCATAGCGATGGAGCAGCTATCGGAATTACTTGCTCGACGAAGACGGAGCTGGGAGTAAATGTCGGCCGGGGAAAGATCGCATTCCAAGATCGTGTCGCGTAGGGATTAACTCGAAGTCCCTGGCAGTTGGCAGCATCGTGCCCGCCCCTGCAAAAAACGCAAGAACGGGGCACTCACGGTTTTGGTGAGTGAGCCAACTTAAAGGCTGGGCCACCCGCCAATTGGTAAACCATCTGTTTAGTTTTCCCGTCCCAGTTTTCCCCTGGTTATTGCGTGACTGTGACGGTCAGAGTAACACTTTGGCTGATGGCGCCCGAGCCGCTGGTCTTAGCCGTCACGGTAACGGTACTTGTTCCGGCTGGAGTACCGCCGCTAGGATGCGTGCCTGTGCCGCCGGAGTTTCCTCCATTGCTGCTGCTATTACCGCAGGAATTTAACGTGGTCGCCAAAACTAAAACGGCCAACATGTTCAAAATCCGGAAACCGATGCCTGTCGATTTTCGGCGTCCGGCGAAGAACAGTGCGAAACAGGGGATGAGAAGCGCATACACCGGATAATGTGTCGATGGCTCCGGCTCTCGAAGTGCCGCACTCGGAGCGGCCGTACTGACGGTCAATGTGCTCGTAGCCCCATCAACGCCATCGAGTGTAACCGAAGGCGGATTGAACGTGCATGTGGCTTTCGCAGGCAGTCCGCTACAGGAAAATGTTACTTCAGACTCAAAACCATATTGAGGCACGACGGTATACGTCGTGGTCCCGCTTTGTCCAGCAGCGATTGTAAGAGTGGACGAAATGACCAGCACTTGGAACGTAGGGGCCGGATTGATGAGGTAACTTGCCGTTGCTGCATTGCTATCGAAATAGCCGTTCGCCACAGCGATTGCGTTGATCACTTCGGGGGAATTGACCGTAATTGTAATCGGCTTGGTATATACGGCAGAGTTTGTCGTAGGGTAGGAGCCGTCGTTGGTGTAATAGATCGTGGCGCCGCTGGTCGCGTCACTGATCGTAACCGTCTGCGTTGAATTATAAGTACCGCCCGGGGGTGAAAACGATGGCGTGGCCGCAGCAGGTTCGGGAACGATGGTGTAAGTCGCGGAGGCCACCGCGCTAGTGGAATAGCCTGGCGCGCCGGCGATCGCGTTGATCGTCTCCGTGGAGTAGACTGGAATCGGCGCGGTATATATAGGAGACTGTTCCGTGGGGGTTGAGCCGTCGGTCGTGTAAAAGACCAAGGCGCCGCTGGTTGCGTCGCTGATGGTTACAGTTTGCGCTGAAGTATAAGTGCCGCCTGAGGGTGAGAGCGATGGCGTGGCCGCGGCAGGATCAGGCAGGACCGTAAGCGTTTGCGGCGATGAAGTTGACATGGCAAACGTACCATCCCCGCTATAAACAGCGGTAATTGCATATGCGCCCACTGCCAGGGCTCCTGTATAGGCACCAGTCGCCACTCCCCCATTGAGATTGGCAGACCCTACCTCAGTCGATCCATTAAAGAATGCAACTACACCCGTAGGTGTGCCGCTGCCCGCAGAAGGAGCAACTGTAGCCGTCATCAGTACCGGCGTGTTCGAGTATTCGAAGATGGTTGCAGGCGAAAGACTCAGGCTGGTGGTCGAAGCGGTGGTTCCACCAAGCCCAATCGAAAAGCTGAAGATCGTGCCATAGTCGTTGACCGCTCCGCTGGCGGGACCGTAGAAGATTCCGCTCGTCGCTTGCATCAACCCGGCAGGAGCATAAGACGCGTATGACAACGGATCGAAACTGTAGAGTGTGAGGAACGTGCCCGTCGGGGTCATTTTGAAAATGGTCCCGTTCGGATCTAAGGGGGCCGCTCCAATAGTGGTTCCATAAAAATTCCCGTCAGACGCCTGCATCAGCCAGTTCGCCCCAAAACCATCAATTCCTAACCCACTGAAGACGTGCAAGGTGGTCAGCACCGCGGCGGGAGTAATTTTGAAGATTGTGTTGCCGGTCGACCCATAGAAATTCCCGTCCCTACCTAGCAATAGGTTTCCCCGGGGACCGTACCCGTCAGGGCAGCCCGTTTGCGCACAAAAACTGTAGAGTGTGGTCAATTCGCCAGCGGGCGTCATTTTGAAGATCGTGCCGCAGGTCTCGGTGTCGTTAAGGCCGCCACAGTTCTGGTACCCGCCATATTTAGTGGTGCCATAGAGGCTTCCGTCTGTCCCCAAAACCACAGGGCCGTAGGGACCATAGCCGCCAGTTCCATCGAAGGTGTAGAGCGCGGTGAAAGTGCCAGCGGGTGTAATTCTGAATATCGTGCCGCAGTCGCTGGAGCACGAGCCCGGCTGAGCGTTACCTTCGGTTGTCCCATAAAAGTTCCCGTCGAGGCCCATCATTAAGGGAGCTCGAGAAAGTTCGACGCCGGCGAGTACGGCGGGCGTGCCGCCGGGGACGAACGAATAGACTGCATAAGGAGTGGTCCCGTAGAACGTGCCATTGGAGGACTGGATCAGTGGTGTCTGAGGTAGGGCGCCGCCGGTCCCTTCAAAGCTCGCCAATGAGGTCAGCGTACCCGCAGGGGTCAATTCGAAAATTGTGCCAGGGCCAAAATAAGGGTCTTGACTTGGGCCATACACAGTTGTTCCGTAAAAGTTCCCGTCGGCCCCTTGGATGAGTGAGCTAGGAGTCGAGCCATTCAATCCATCGAAGCTGGCCACTACAGTGAAGGTTTGCGCAGAGGAAAAGGGTGCGGTTGCGGTCAGAAACCATAAAACGGCACAAGCACTTATGAATGCGACAGATTCTTTCATTTTCACTTCCTATCGACGATTGGTTGAGAGCGGATGCTCGCCGTAGGCGCGATGCAGGAGGAAGGCCTGTTTAACGACCGTCATCCTATACTAAACCGGACGGTTGAGAACTGAAAAATCGTATGGTTGGGACGGCGGGAAGTCGCTGCAGACGGGACGTTCAACTCGTCCGAAAGCACGGAAGAAAAGCAAAATTCTTGGACGGTTGTCGAATTCCGATCCGGCCGTTCGACTATTTGGTGAAGGCGGGGGAATTCAGGGACAGACGGGACATTCCCCAATCCCCGACGAGCGCGCCTCGCGTGCTCCCCATCACCCTCTCCCGTGACCACCCGCACCGACATCCCCACCCGTTTCTGAGAGCGTAACTTAGCCGCAAGGTGTGGCTAGCCTCCACGGACCCAGAGTCCGATGGGGGCTTCGTTTTGGGGCAAAGAAAACCCGGTGCTCAGCACCCGGTATCCAGAGCCTCCAAACAAGAACCAACGGATCTTTGAAAACCAGATGCGGGAAAAAGGGCTCGCTCTTCGATTCACTCCGAGGCGCGGGCCGGGCGCAGCGTTGGCTGAAACTTCTCTTCTTCACCACAGAGGCACGGAGTCACAGAGGAAAGGAGAAGAAATTCTTCTCCGTGACTCAGTGCCTCCGTGGTAAATCCTCTGTTTTGAAGATTTTCCCCGCATCTTGTTGTAGCCGTTAGACCAAAATCGAATTTCCCCCTAACCCGGTGATTCCAAAGAACCACCCAGGGAGGGGGTAGGAGCAAAAATCGTGAACGGATATCCCAATCGTTGTCAGCACATCAAAGTCAATGGCGTGCAGTGCGGATCGCCCGCGCTTCGCCGCAACCGTTTCTGTTTCTTTCACAAGCGCTTTCACGACGAGCGCATCCGCCTCGCCGCCGACTGCGCCCGCCGCAGTCCGGGAACGTTCATCATGCCTGTACTCGAGGACGCCAATTCCATCCAGATCGCACTCATGGAAGTCATGCGCCTGCTGCTGTCCCGCCAGATCGATCACAAAACTGCCAGCCTCATGCTCTACGCGCTGCAAACCGCCAGCGGCAATTTGCGCCACACCCGCTTCGACGCCAACAAGCACGACGTCATCCTCGACCCGCGCGACGCCGCCATCACTCCCCTGAATTACCGCGCCTGGGAAGACCACGAATTCGAACAGGCAGAGCAGGAAGAAGACGAGCAAGACGAGGAAGCGAGCCCGGAAGCAGGAATCGAAGAACAGCCAGCCGAATCGGCGCAGCCATGAAACGCCTCAGGATACGAAGCGCGCGCCCTCGTTCCCGCTCGGGACGGAGGAATGCGTCCGCCCCTAAACAAAAAGGTAGAATCACACCATTAACTGAGCGGGAGCAATCTTGCGGACAAATCGTTTGATTGGGCGTGTTGAACCGCAGACAGCATGGGATAATCAGCGTCTTACTGCTAACTTCATGCCCCATTTGGAATGGATCTGGGAGCGGCGGAACCGGGCATTTGTTCTGCTGGCCAGCGCCCTTATCATCGCGGCCATCGCGATTGTCGATTGGTGGACCAAACCTTATTTCTCCTTAGGCTTCCTCTATCTGTTCCCCATCATGCTGGCTGCCGGCTACCTGCGGTGGTGGGCCATTGTGATCCTCGGAATCGGATGTGGTTTGCTGAGCGAGCAGTTCAGCAATCTCGATCCTTCGGACAGCCACATTCGGTTTGGTTTTGAAGCGCTGGCGCTTTGCGGATGCGGGTTGCTCATTTCGGAGGTTCTGCGAAACCGGCGGCTGATCATGGAAAACCAGCAGCGCGTGCGGGTGCTGGTGGAAACCAGTCCGGCGGCGATCGTCACGGTCGATGAGCGGGGATTCATCGAACTGGCGAACCTTGCGGCCTGGGAATTGATGGCGCCGAAGGGCGGCGACCTAATCGGGCAGCCTGTGGCGGCGTTCCTGCCTGAACTTCATCATGCGCTGCGCTGGGAAGAAGGTCCACAATTCAGGACTTCGATGCAGTGTCGGGGGCATCGAGGGAATGGCGAGTCATTTCTAGCGGAAGTGTGGTTCTCGAGTTACAAGGAAGGCAGCAAGCCGAAGCTGGCGGCCATTATCGCGGACGTCACCGATGACCAGACCGAGCATGCGGGAGGCGAGTCGGGGATGGCGATTCCCAGAGAGCGTCCCGCGCTGAATCCACGCGAGCTCGAGGTCCTAAAGTTAGTGGTGCAGGGACTGGCGAACAAAGAAATTGCGTCGCGCATGGAGATCTCGGAGAGCGCGGTGAAGAACACCTTGCAGCAACTCTTTGGGAAGACTGAAGTCCGGACTCGGAGCCAGTTGGTTCGCGTAGCGTTGGAACGGTATCGGGACCTGCTGTAAAGAGATTCTCTTTCGTGTGCGAACTAGTTGTGATTCACTGGCCGGTGGACGCGGCGATCGGAGTTGCGGCGACTGAGACTGGACGATCGATTGAGAGTTCCATTTCGCTGAATCTCGGCAGCACCACGTCGCGGCCGTGACGGGTTGCCATGAAGATTCCCGAAACACAACTGGCGATGATTCGCGAAGTGCCTGCTGTGGAGGCGTCGGTGGCGGTCGATACCAGCGCCTCAATGAGGAGTTGCACTCCATCGTCGACCTCTTTCGAGATCCCTGCCGTAACCCCGATATTGATGGCCATCCAGGCGGTGCCTGGGCGTTCGCCGTGCAACACACCCTCGCGGTCGATTCTTGTGTGCGATCTTTGATTTACTTCGACGCCAGCCAGCGAGGCAGAGATCGGGTAGCGATTGCCCTGGGGAAGCGTGACCTCGGTGAAGCCAAGGTATAGCGAACCCGAGCGGCTCAGGGTGCGGGGCGCAACCTTCTTGATTACTTTCCCCTCGAACAAGCTTCCAGCAGCTAAAACGATTTGGGAATCGAGAATGACAGGTTCGAGCAGGCGCGCCCTCACTCTGTCACCGGGCTTGCTCTTGGATGCACTCACCGTGTCGAGCAGAGCAATTTTGCAGCGGGTCCCCGGCGGCAAAAGAGCCAGTTTCTGCGCGTCAGTGAAAGGGTTCGAGGGAGGTAATGGAGGCTCATTCGAAGGAAAGGCTTCGAGGATGACGGTGGGCACAACTGGTCCGTGCGATGAGCCATTCTTCTTAGCACCTTGATTTCCCTGAGTCGAGTGATCGGGCGATTGCGTCTTGGCAGCAGCGTAGACCTCGCGCATCCGTCCGACGGAGATCATTGAGACTGGCAACTCCACTTCCGCAGCCGATTCAGTGATGGCGGCTTTCGTGAAGACGGGAAAATTTTCGTGCCGCGGCGAGAATGCCTTTACAACCCATGGCCAATGATCGTTCGGAGTACGCCGCCTCCGTTCCAAATGATCTACGGTCAGGACGACGGGATCGCCCGCGGAAAACATCTTGCGATCGGCGGAGTATACGTCCCGGGCGAGAGTGCCGGCGACCGTGTCTCCCGGCTTCAATTTTGAAGCCTTCATTTCTTTGGACAGAAGAATCTTGACATAGAGTCCGGGGGACACAGTCGGGTCGGTTACGGGTTTGGATGGGGAATCGGCGCGGGCAGGCGAGTCAAGGAACAGCGTTGCCGCAAGCAAACCCAGAACGACTATGTGGCTACGCAACTTTCTCCTGGCCTTTCCAGAGTTTTGGGTTCGGGACGTGACCCTGCGACTTGCAGATTTCCCAGAGTGAGTGCGGCGTGCGGGAATCATTTCGTTCGGTAGGGGATATTCTGGTGCGCCCGGAGAGATTCGAACTCCCGGCCTGTTGCTCCGGAGGCAACCGCTCTATCCAGCTGAGCTACGGGCGCACTGGGATCACCTACAGTCTACATGGGGCGCGCGAGAGCAGCAATCGCGTGCGCGATTCGATTCGTGGCAGGTCATTGGTCGTCGGCAATCGGCAACCAGCTGAGGAATTCCCGTCCACCACATTGAAGCTCACCACAGACGTAGGGTCCCTCACGGCGGCTTCGCCACCGTTCAGGATGACATCGTACCGGAACGGTGGATTAGGGCACTGCATGCATTGGTCAGTGCTTCTTAATAGCGGTCGCGGCGCCCGCCGCCACCACCGCCGCGGCTGCCGCGGTCTCCGCGGTCGCGGCCACCACCGCCTCCGCCTCCGTAACCGCCGCCGCCGCCGCCACCGCGCTCTGTTTTGGGGCGGGCTTCGTTGACATTGATGGTGCGTCCGCCGACTTGGGAGCCGTTGAGCGCCGTGATGGCTTTGTCGCCGTCCTCATTGCTGGCCATCTCGACGAAACCGAAGCCGCGGGAGCGGCCTGTGTCGCGATCGGTCATGATGCTCACGCGATCGACCTGTCCGTAACTCTCGAACAACTGCCGGAGTTCATCCTCACCAGTATTGAAGCTGAGGTTTCCCACAAAGATATTCTTCACGCGTCGTCCCCTGCATTGAGCTGTCGGAAGTGCGAGCTCAGTTCTCGGACCGGCAGGACAGGAAGGCATTCCTGAAAATCTTGACCGGAGCTGGCTACAGTCAAATGCGGCACGCAGTATAGCAGGTTTTCGGCGGACGGCTTGTCAATTTGATTTCACAAGGATAGGGCGTGGCAGCGCACCCTTCGCTGCATGCGCCCGGGGCGTTCTTGTTCACCACTTCAAAGCTTGCGGCAGACGTAAGGTCCCTCACGGCGGCTTCGCCTCCGTTCAGGATGACATCGCTGGGAGCTCGGGTACTAGCATTCGTCGACCTTCCAATAGCCTTCGGCGTGAAAGCCCATCTGGAGCAGGCGGTTCTTGGGGTCGTGGCGCTTACCGCAACCGGGACAGATGATATAGCGGCTCCAGGCGGTGCCCTGATGGTCGTAGTTTTCGGCGACGGCGAAGGTGCGTCCGCAACTGCAGGGGATGAGGAACATCCGCAGGTGTGCGGGCTTCTGCTCTTTCTTCGTTAGGGCAGACTTGCTACGTGATTTCACTATTCTTCCACGGTGGCGAACGATTTTTTCTTGCGCTGGTTCGATTGCAAAGTCTTTTTGCGCAGACGGAGGAACTTGGGCGTAACTTCGACGAATTCGTCGTCGGCAATGAATTCGATGGCCTGCTCCAGGTTGAGCGGCTTGAATGGAACCAGACGGATGGCTTCGTCAGCGGTGGAGGCGCGCATGTTGGTGAGCTTTTTCTCGCGAACCGCATTGACGTCGAGATCGGTGTCTTTCGCATTCTCGCCGATGATCATGCCTTCATAGAGGTCGACGCCAGGACCGACGAAAAGCTCGCCGCGCTCCTGCAGTCCCCAAAGAGCGTAAGCGGTGGAGGTCCCGGGGCGGTCGGCGATGAGCGCTCCGGTAAGCCGGTGCGGGATCTCGCCTTGCCACTCGGTGTATCCGCCGAACAGGGAATTCATGACGATGGTGCCGCGCGTGTCGGTGAGGAGCTGGCTGCGCAGGCCGATGAGGCCGCGGCTGGGGACGCGGAACTCGATGCGCACGCGTCCGTAGCCATGATTGTGCATGTTGGTGACTTCGCCTTTGCGCGAGCCGAGTTGCTCCATCACAACGCCGACGAAGTCTTCGGGGACGTCGATGGTGAGATTCTCGACCGGTTCCATCAACTTGCCGTCGATGCGCTTGGTGACGATCTCGGGCTTGCCGACCATGAGTTCGTAGCCTTCGCGGCGCATCATCTCAATCAGGATAGAGAGCTGAAGTTCGCCGCGGCCGAGCACTTTGAACGAATCGGTGGTGCCGGTGTCTTCGACGCGCAGGGAGACGTTGGTGAGCAATTCCTTTTCGAGCCGCTCGCGGAGATTTCGTGAGGTGACATATTGGCCGTCTTTTCCAGCGAAAGGCGAGGTATTTACCGTAAACAGCATCGCGATGGTCGGCTCATCGATGGCGATGTGCGGCAGAGGCGCGGGGTTTTCGACCTCGGTAATGGTCTCACCGATGGTGATGCCTTCGACGCCCGCGACGGCGACGATGTCACCTAGTTCCGTCTCGGTAATATCTGTCCGCTTCAAGCCCGAGAAAGAAAAAAGTTTCGTGATCTTCGTCTTGTGCAAGGTGCCGTCGAGCTTGGCGATCGCTACGTCTTCTCCGGTGAACATCTTTCCGTTGAAGACGCGGGCAATGGCAAGACGTCCGAGATAATCGCTGTAATCGAGATTCGCGACGAGAATTTGCAGTGGGCCGTTGAGATCGCCCTTGGGCAGAGGGATGGTTTTCAGAATGGCATCGAATAGCGGACGCAGATTCTCACCGCCACCTTTTATGTCGGTGGAAGCGGTGCCGATCTTGGCGTTGGTGTAAAGGACGGGAAAGTCGAGTTGCTCTTCTTTGGCGTCGAGATCGATGAAGAGGTCGTAAATCTCGTTCAACACTTCCTGCGGGCGCGCGTCGGAGCGGTCGATCTTATTAATGACCACGATTGGCGGCAGATGGGCTTCGAGTGCCTTGCCCAGGACGTAACGCGTCTGGGGCAGCGGGCCTTCGCTGGCATCGACCAGGAGCATGACGCCGTCGACCATCTTGAGAGCGCGTTCGACTTCTCCACCGAAGTCACTGTGACCGGGGGTGTCGACGATGTTGATCTTCACGTCGTGATAGAAGATGGCGGTATTCTTCGCCAGAATGGTGATGCCGCGCTCGCGCTCCAGTTCATTGGAGTCCATGACGCGTTCGACATGGTGCTCGTTGGAGCGGAATGTGCCGCTTTGTTGCAGCATGGCGTCGACCAGCGTGGTTTTGCCGTGGTCAACGTGCGCGATGATGGCGATGTTGCGAATGCCTGAACTCAAAAAGGGTCCTTCCCTAAATATGGGTGTAATACCACTTTACTATGCGGAGACTGGGTAGGCGATAGTTGCAGGCCGTTTTCGTGTGGAAGGAGCGAACCTCAGCGGCTAAAGCCGCGTCGAGGTCGTGCTTTAGCGGCACGGCTAAAAGCCGTGCCCTTCCCAACCTCCTCAAACAAAGGTCTGATCGAGGGTTATCTCGCGCCTACGGCACGAGCTAGTATTTCTGGCGCAACTGACCAGAGCAAACGTGGGTTCTATTGGTCGCTGCCAAGTCCCGGCACGCATCTTGCGGGAACTTCAAACGCGTGACTGGACCGTCTCCAAGCTCGGGACAGCTCCGCCCACATGATGGCGGACGATATTCAGCATGCGGCGCAGAGGTTCAGCAGCGCCCCAAAGCAACTGGTCTCCCACGGTGAACGCGCCAAGGAACTCCAGGCCCAGAGCCAGTTTGTGCAGGCGGCCGATCGCGACGTCGAGCGTGCCGGAGACGGCGGTAGGCGTCAGGTCGCGAATCGTGGACGCTTTGTCGTTCGGGACAAGTCGCACCCACGGATTCGTGTTCGCGATGATCGACTCGATCTCGGGCATGGGAACGTCCCGCCTTAATTTGATGCAAAGCCCCTGGCTGTGACAGCGCATGCTGCCGACGCGCACGCAGATACCATCGATCGGCACAGGCGGGTTCAGACCGAGAATCTTGTTGGCCTCAGCCATGGCCTTCCACTCTTCTTTGGTTTGTCCGCCGGGCATCTCTTTGTCGATCCAGGCCAGCAGGCTTCCGGCGAGCGGCGCTCCAAATTCCTGCGTCGGCATCGACGATGAGCGCTGGGCTTGAATCACCATGCGATCCACTTCCAACGCATTGTCGGAGGGATGTGCGCGGGTCGGGTCGACCAGGCAGTTCATCTGCTTGACCAGTTCGAGCATTTTCGCCGCTCCTGCACCGGATGCGGCCTGATACGTCATGCTCGTGATCCACTCGACCAGCCCGGCCTTGAACAATCCGGCAGCTGCCATCAACATGAGGCTGACCGTGCAGTTGCCTCCCGCATAGGTGCGAATGCCCTTCGCCAAACCGTCCTGGATAACGTCTTCGTTCACGGGATCGAGGATGATGACGGCGTCTTTGTCCATGCGCAGGGTGGATGCGGCATCGATCCAATATCCCTGCCAGCCGCTTCTGCGCAGCGGGCCGTAGACCTCAGTTGTGTACTCGCCACCCTGGCAACTGATGAGCACGTCGCAACCGGCGAGGCTCTTCAAGTCCTTCGCATCTTTCAGGGTGCCACGTGGCCCAGCTTCACTGGGAGCCTCGCCACCCACATTCGAGGTAGAGAAGAAAACAGGATCGAGCCCGCTGAAATCGCCCTCTTCACGCATTCGCTGCATGAGGACGCTACCAACCATGCCCCGCCAACCAATTAGCCCAACGCGCATCACAGGATGAAAAGTCCTCTCAATTTATTTTAACAGGCGGGCTGAAGTGGCAGCCAGCAGAATGCCCCGCGATAGCAACTGCCGGAACAGAGACGAATACACATCGGTGAACTCTTCGATCCGCTTGGGCACGGGCTGCCCGCGCCGTGGCCGGCTTTCTGCTCGATCCTTAGTAAGGTCGGACGCGTGCTCGCGTCATTCTTTGCCACGCTGGCAAAAGTGGTCGTGAGAAATCCTTGAATTGGTGATGGCAACGAGAACAGGGTAGGGATCCTTCGACTGCGGTTGATCTTTGCGCTTGGGGCGCAAAGATCAATCCTCGCTCAGGATGACAACTTTGGGAGAGAACTGGTGGAGCAAACTACGCGCGCTCGGGGAGCACGTTTTCTAACAATTCAGTTCCGACTTCGGCGCTGCCTTCGGCTCGAACTCGCAGCCGGTACCAGAAGACAATGGTTACCAGCGAGAACATAAAGATGATGGTGGAGACGGCGTTGATTTCGGGAGTGATGCCGCGGCGGAGGCGTCCCCAAATTTCGAGTGGGAGCGTGTTGTCGCGACCGATCAGGAAGAAGCTGACGGCGATCTCATCCATGGAGAGCGTAAAGATAAGGAGGGCCGCGCCGATGATGGGGAGTTTCAGGTTCGGGACCGTGATGCGCCAGAACGTTTGCCAGTAGTTCGCTCCCAGGTCGAGTGAAGCTTCTTCCTGAGCGCGGTCGAGCTTTTGCAGTCCGGCGAAGACTTCGGTGGTCGCTACGGAGATCAGCGCCGTGCCGTGGCCGAGCGTGATGGTCAGCAAGCTCAGCTTGACCGATCCCAGATTGAAGAGCATGAGCAGCGAGAGGCCGGTGATGATTCCCGGCAGAATTAGCGGCAGCAGGACCAGGCGGCGGAAGAGCGCTTTGCCTGGGAAATTGGCGCGATCGAGTGCGAGCGCTGCGGGGATGCCAAAGGTGAGCGAAATCGCCATCGCTGCGAAGGCTACTTCGAGACTGTTGAGCACCGCGTCCCAGATTGCGCCGTCGGCGAATAAGATCCGATACCAATCAAACGTGAGATTGCGGGGAGGGAAGCCTCCGACACCCTGGCCGTTGAACGAGTAAAGAATAAGGACGGCGATCGGGAGATAAAGGAATGCGAAGACCGCGACGGCGTGCAGCAACAGCCCGCGTGAAGGCGAGACATTGGCTGGACTGCTGCTCATGAGAAGCTCCATTTCTTTTCGAGGCGCTCAGAAAAGAGGAGAAGGCTCACGACGATGACCAGCATGCCCAGAGAAATGGCTGCTCCCAGCGGCCAGTTGTAGGCAGCGCCGAACAGGCTGACCACGATGTTGGAGATCATGATGCCGCTCGGTCCGCCGAGGAGAAGGGGCGCAAGAAAATCTCCCAGGCTCAGGACGAAGGCGAAGGTTGCTCCGGCGACGACACCTGGAATCGAGAGTGGAAAGATTACCTTCCAGAAGGTTTGCGCTGGCGTCGCGCCCAAATCGTGCGAGGCTTCGACCAGGTTGCGCGGAATGTGTTCGAGCGACGCGTAGATTGGCAGAATCGTGAATGGAGTGTAGATGTGAGTCAAGGTCAGGACGACGGCGAACGGGCTGTAGAGCAGAAAATCCAGAGGATGAGTTGTCAGGTGGACATATTGCAAGAGTGTGTTGAGTACGCCGTCAGAACCGAGGATCGTCTTCCATGCATAGGCCCGCACCAGGTAGCTGATCCACAGCGGGATGATCACCATCTGGTAGAGAAGATCCTTGCGCTTGCCTGCATAGAACGACAGAAAATATGCCAGGGGATATCCGAGCAGAAGCGAGAACAGCATGACGCGGGCGGCGATCCACATAGAGCGCAGCAGCGTCTGCCAGTAGACCGGCTTCTCGAACAGTTCCTGATAGTTGGCGAAAGTCCAGGAGTGAACGATGGTTTGTGCTGCTGAGACCGACCAGAAGCTGTAACAGAACATCAGCAGATAAGGAACGAGGAGAAATACCGCGACCCACACGAGCGGCGGGGCGGTGACGATCGTTCGGTAGGCGCGGGAGAACATCAGAGTCGCTCCGGGGACTCACGGACGGGAATCGCGTCGCCAGGGGAGAATTCGAGTTCCACTTGTTGCTGCGTGATGTCTCCGCTAGCGGTGCGCGCGACCAGCACCAGGTTGTCAGCGCATTCGATACGGATCAACTCAGTTGCGCCGTGGAATGCCTGAGTGAGAATGCGGCCTTTCAGACGTACGGCTCCTGCGGTATTGCCGCCCAGGCGGATGTGTTCCGGACGTAGAGAAAAGAGAGTGGGACCATCGGGCAGGGAAGTTTTCCAGGAGAGGGAATTGCAGCGGGCAACGCCGTCGCGCACTTCGGCCTTGAGCAGATTGGTATGGCCGATGAATTGTGCAACGTAGGCTGTGGCGGGCCGGCTGTAAATTTGGCGCGGAGTCGCGACCTGTTCGAGTTCACCCGAGCGGAGAAGGGCGATGCGATCAGACATGACCATGGCTTCTTCTTGATCGTGGGTGACGAAGACGAAGGCGATGCCGACCTCACGCTGCAGGGATTTCAGTTCTACTTGCATCTGTCGACGCAGATTGGCGTCGAGTGCGGAAAGAGGCTCATCGAGCAGCAGGAGGCGCGGGCGATTCACCAAGGCGCGGGCCAGCGCGACGCGCTGTTGCTGTCCACCACTGATTTTCGACGGCTTCTTTTTCGCGTGCGCCGTCATTCTAACTTTGTCGAGAGCCTCGGCGGTGCGCTGGGCGATTTCGGGTTCGGGCCGCTTCGCCACGCGCAGGCCATATCCGACGTTCTGTTCGACCGTGAGGTGAGGGAACAAAGCGTAGTGCTGGAAGACCGTATTCACGGGGCGGCGGTAGGGAGGCTGGCGGTCGAGGCGCTCCGTGCCCATCCAGACTTCACCGGAGGTTGCGGTCTCAAAACCGGCAACTATTCGCAGGAGCGTGGTCTTACCGGAGCCGCTTTCGCCAAGAATGGTGAGGAATTCGCCTTCGGCAATTTCCAGCGAGATGTCGCGCAGCACGACATTGCTGCCAAACGTTTTGGCAACGTTGCGGATACTGAGCAGCGTTGTCGCTGCGGCCACTTCGGTGCCGGGAGTTGCAGGAGTTGTCAAGGAAGCCATGGGTAGTCTTCGTTTGCCAGGAAAGTTCCCACTTCTCGCAACGATCGCGGCGGCTACTGCGCCGCCTTCACATCGTTCCAAATCTCGTTGTATTTCGCGCGCCGCGGCACATTCTGCCAGAAGTAGATCCGCTTCTGATAGCTGTCGACATCATCCAGATGCAGAGTCTTTACTTCGTCGGGCGTCATGAATTGCGCGGCTTGCGGGTTTGCCGGAACATAGTGTGTCTTGTCGGTGACCAGTTTCTGCGTCTTGGCTTCGATCATGTACTCCAGGAACTTTTGTGCCAGTTCTTTGTTATCACTGCCGGCAGTGATCATCAGATGATCGATCCAGCCCGTCGTATTTTCTTTAGGGATGGTCTCTCCAACTGGGAAGCCGGATTTCTTTAGGTCGGCCGTGTTCAGAGGCCAGCCCATGGCGATCACGATTTCGTGGCTCTGGAACAGGTTTGTCAATTCTCCACCGGTGGACCACATTTTGCGGATGTTCGGCTTCAACTCCAGCAGCTTCTTTTTCACCGCGTCCAGTTGTGCATCGCTCAGGTTGTAGAGTTGGGACGGGTCGGGCTTGTCGTAGCCTAGTACTTGCGCGGCCATATAAACGGTTGAGAGATCATCCCAAACGGAAACCTTCCCTTTATATTTCGGGTCCCACATCACATTCCAGGAATCGGGAGGCTGCGCAAATGCGGTGGTGTCGTAGATGATCGGGTCGGGTCCCCACATGAAGGGAACGCCATAGATCTGTCCGTTGGCGTGAACCAGCGGGAGAGTCGTAAGCTGTGGCGAAAGCTGCGGGTAACTGGGAAGCTTGTTCAGATCGAGGGGAGCGGCGAGTCCGGCGGTGGCAATCGATGACGCGACGTCGCTGGAGGGCGAGATGACATCGTAATTTCCAGCACTGCCTCCGCGCAGCTTCGCGACCAGTTCATCGCTGGAGCCCATGTAGGAGGCGGAGACTTTGCAATGATTCGCTTCTTCGAACGCCTGGACGAAGGATGGATCGGCGTAGCCCTCCCACACGAGGAGGTTCAGAGTCGGCGTCTTCTTACTACAGGATCCTGCGAACAACAGCGCGGCGACCAATGGTAAGAGTCGCGCTGCACGTTGCCAGTTCATGCGTTCCTCCGAAACCTCGTGCACATCAACCTGGTGCACATCGCCGAACTAGAACGTCGGCGGGGTGTTGACCCAGAGCACGATGGTTTCCTTTCTTCCGGGATTTTTCCAGCGATGCGGCGTGGCGCTTTCGAAGTAAAAACTGTCACCTGGTTTGAGGCGGTGCTCCTCACCGTCGAGGGTGATTTCCAGATCTCCGCGCAGCACGTAGATGAATTCCTCGCCCTCGTGGGTGTAAGGATCGCCGCTTCCGGCCTCAGGGGCGATGCGGAAAAGATGCGGTTCCATGACCGTGTTGCCCCAGGCAAGCAGTTCCATACGAACACCAGCGCCAGCCTCCAACACTTTTCTTTCCGCGGGGCGGACTCTGCGTCCACCTGCGCCGTTGGCGTCGAAGAAGTCGAGAATATTGGTTTTATAGAAGCGGGCCAGTTTGCGCAGAGTGCCGACGGATCCGCTCATCTGTGAGCGTTCGAGGGCACTCAGAAAACCTACCGAGATGCCGACGGCCTCGGCAACCTGGGCCAGCGAGAGACCGCGCCGGGCACGCAGTTGGCGCAGGTGCGCTCCGATGGCTCCCGCATTGCCATCGGTGGGAGGGTGAACTTTCCCTTCGCGCTTCAAGAGTTGAACGATGGCGGCCGCGTTGAGGCCGCGAACCTTGCGGAGGAAGCGTGCCCGCTTCAGCAATTTCACATCTTCGGCGGTGTACAGCCTGTACTTGCTTTCGGTGCGCCGCGGACGGGCCAGTCCAAGACTCTCCCAGGAACGGATGACGGAAGGAGAGACTCCCACTTGCCGCGCGACGTCTCCGATTTTCAAGTAAGGTTCAGACATGAGGTCCAAAGGTCAGCGCGAAATCATATCGCAATCCAGATTTTGAATGCGCTGAAGTCGTTTTTTTTCTCCTTGACAGTACCGGCCCCAGTTCACTAACCTTGCGGGATTATAGCAAGGTTGTGGCCGGATACAAGCAGTCGTTTTCCAACAATCCCAAAACTTCTCCCGGTTGTCTGGAGGTGTCATGTTGCTTTCACGAGCCGTGCGGTCTCGCTTGTGCCTGAGTGCGCTAAGTGCGATGTTGCTCCTCTGCTGCAATATGCAACTGTTTGCCCAGGGCACGGGCGGCCGAATTCTGGGCCGGATTTCCGATCCTTCGGGCGCCGTCCTCTCGAGTGTAAAGGTTACGGCCACGAACGATGCTACGGGCGTGAGCCATGATGCCCTGAGCAATGACACCGGAGACTACGTTTTCCCCGATCTCCCGGTTGGCACCTACTCACTTACGTTTGACCTGACGGGCTTCAAAAAGTCCGTCCGGCACGGCATCGCGCTCGACGTGAACCAGGTGATCACGCTGAATATGGCGATGCAACTGGGCGCGGCGCAGGAAGTGGTGGACGTCACATCGGATGCGCCGCTGGTCGAAACCAGCAGCACTCAGCTGGGCGCCGTGGTGAATAACCGCTCAGTGAATGAACTCCCGCTGAACGCGCGCGACACATATCAGTTTCTTCAGTTGCAGCCCGGAGTGCAATCGCAGTTGGGATCGAGCGGCGGAACATTCTACGGAAGCAGCGATGCCGGAGCTGTGTCGGTCAACGGCGGCCGCGGCCGTTCGAATAACTTCAGCGTCAACGGCGGAGATGCCAATGATGCATTCGTCAATCTGCCAACCGTGCAGCCGACGCCCGATGCCATTGAAGAGTTTCGCGTCATCAGCAACACATTTGACGCCGAGTACGGACGCAACTCCGGAGCCGTGGTCAACGTGATCACGAAGTCGGGAACGAATCAGTTTCACGGCGATGTGTACGAATATTTCCGCAATACAGTCCTCAATGCGCAGGGATTCTTTAACACTTCAAAGCCGCAGGAGAATCAGAACCAATTTGGCGGGACGTTCGGTGGGCCATTAAAGAAGGACCGCACCTTCTTTTTCGTTTCGTATGAGGGACGCCGGGTTCGGCAGGGAATTTCGGGCGAAACTGTATTCGTGCCAACTTCTTCGGAGCGGACCGGCGACTTCTCGAATGACTCTACGTTTTCTGGGAACATCACCGACCAATTTGCAGCGGACGCATTGAACGGGCGTCCTGGTTGTACGTCGGCGATCAATGGTCTGGGCGGTGCGACTCCAGCCGCGAACGTTAGCTGGAAAAGCATTTTCCCGAAGAACGTAATCCCCGCGGCGTGCCAGGACCCAGTGGCAGTGAACCTTCTGCGCTTCGTCCCGGGTGCGAACCGGTCGGACGGCAGCTATCAAGCAGTGCCCGTGCAGTCGGAGCGCCAGGATCAATTTACGGTTCGCTTCGACCATCACATCAACGCGCGCCAGAATTTCAGCTTTTACTACTACTACACCGACGACAACCAGCTTCAGCCGTTTTATAACTTCCAGGCTTCGGGCGCGAATATCCCGGGATTCGGCGCCAAGGTAGGAACTCGAAGCCAGCAGTACAACCCGAGCCATACATGGACGATCAGCAATTCGGTGGTGAATGAAGCAAGATTCACCTACATGCGCGAAGGACAGTTGACGTTCCAACACCCGCAGAACACGGGATCGATCTATGCATCCTGTACCTCTGCCGCGTCGCAGGCTGCCTGCTTTAACGGAACCTCAGATTCGAACTTTGGGCCGACCTCGATTGTCGGACAACTGGGCAGCAGTCCGCAGTATGGCATTACGACGGGCTTGCCTTCGAGCCATACGGGCCTTCCGTTCGTGAGCGTTGGTGGCGGATTTGCGATCGGCAACGGTTGGGAAGGCGAGTTGCCGCAGGTCGGTAACTCCTTTATGTGGGCCGACAACCTGACCTGGGTGAAGGGAAATCACACTGCGAAATTCGGGGTGGATGTCAGGCGCGATCGTTTCGACCAGACGCTCTATTACAACGTGAGTGGAGATTTTTCGTTCAACAGCACGACCGAGAATTCGATCTTTTCGAACACGAATTATCCCGGCTACTTGCTGGGACTCGATGACAGTTACACGCAGGGATCAGCGCAGCGCGAAAACGTTCGCACGACCGGACTCTACGTGTTCGCGCAAGATAGCTGGAAGATTAACCCCTCTCTCACTTTGAACTATGGTCTGCGATGGGAACTCGATACTCCATTGACCGATGTTCTGCATCACGTCCAGACTTACCGCCCGGGACAGAACTCCACCGTGTATCCCTGCGTGTTGAATGCGGCTGAACAAGCGAGTCTTGGAGCCAGCACATGTGCCGCGGCCGGAGTCGAGCCCACAGGCCTGGTGGTCCCCGGAGATAAGGGCGTTCAAGCGGGCTTGACGCAGACTTACTACAAGGCAATAGCGCCGCGAATTGGTATTGCCTATAGTCCGAGCTTTACGAAAGGGGCGTTGGGAAAGATTTTTGGATCGAATGGGAAAACCAGCATCCGTTCTGGGTGGGGCATGTTCTACAACCCGATGGAGCAGTTGGTGCTCGAGCAATTTGGCGCAGAGCCACCCTTTGGCGGGAGTACTTATCTGCCCGCTACGTTCTTGAACACTCCGTTCATCGCTCAGACCGGGACGGTGAATCCCAATCCCTTCAACGGGATTCTGAGCCCCGCACCGGGAACGCCTCAGGATTGGGCGAGCTTCCGGCCGATGCTGCTCTACGGGGATTTCCAGCCCAAGATGCGTACGCAGTACACGGCACAGTACAACCTGACGGTTCAACGGGAGTTAGCGCGCGATGTGGTGCTGCAACTGGGATACGTTGGATCGCAAGGTCATCGGCTGCTAGCATCGCATGACATTAACGCCGCGAATCCTCAGACCTGTCTCGACATTATTGCTTTGGCCAACGCCAATCCGGCGAACGTCACGTCTTACGGAGCCCAAGGGAGCTGCGCACCGTTTTCGGAGGACAATCAGTACTCGGTCACTTTGCCGGCGTCGAATGGCTCGATCTTGCCGAATGGATTTCATCTTCCGAACGGGCAAGTTGTGCAGTCGGCGGGCCAGACTCTGAACCTGGTTGGGTTGCGGCCTTATTCTTCGCCCAATTGCAACCCCAACGGTCCGGCGTTTACCGCGGGTACGGGTTGCCCGATCGATGGCGTGCCGGTGTTTACCAACATTTTTGCGGAAGACACGATTGCTGCGTCGGCCTACAACTCATTCCAGGCGAGCCTGGAGAAACGCTTCTCGCACGGAGTGCAGTTGCAGGCGGCGTACACATTCAGCAAGTCGCTGGACTGGGCTTCAAGCTTTGAAGAGACGGTGAATCCGTTCGATTACAAGGCGAGCCGTGCGCTGTCGCTCTTCAACTCGGCGCAGCGCTTCGTGATCAATTACGTCTGGGATCTTCCCATGAGGAAGTACAGCGGGTTTAAAGGAAAGGTGCTTGACGATTGGCAGCTGTCCGGAATTATTCAGATGCAGAGCGGATTCCCGATCCGTATTCAGACGCAGGATGATACCGAGCTGATCAGCAGCTTGTTCTTCCTGGGGGCGGGCGCCCCGCAACTGCACGGACCGTTGCAGATCGTCAACCCAAAAGTTGTTCAGACGTTCAACACATACAACTACGGACCGGTTTCAGGGCACTACTACCTGAATGCGGACCAGACGAAGTTCACCGATCCAACTCTTGGTACATTCGCCACGACACCCCGTTCAGTTTGCTGCGGACCTGGTGAGAATCAATGGGACATCACGGTGTCGAAGCGAATTGCTGTTACCGAGTCGAAATATTTCCAGTTCCGCGCCGACATCTTCAATCTGTTTAACAAAACGCAGTTCGTCAACCCGGACGGGAACTTCAGCGATAGCACCTTCGGTCAGGTTCAG
>Ga0207008_10119_pt2 | contig 22235 bp, 21 predicted proteins | sample Alteio_BWMinCont_83_FD_153489 | JGI IMG/M metagenome (GOLD analysis project Ga0207008, IMG submission 153489) | Enriched cells from forest soil in Barre Woods Harvard Forest LTER site, Petersham, Massachusetts, United States -... | ecosystem: Environmental > Terrestrial > Soil > Temperate forest >... | reverse complement strand
ACGCTGACTGAGTTGCCTTTTTGATCTGCAACGACTAGATCGAGCTTCCCATCTCCGTTGAGGTCCGCCGCAGCAAGCCAAATTGGTGTGTTGCCGGTACTGGACTGAATCTGTGGCAGGAATGTCCCATCACCTTTCCCCAACAGCACACTTACGACGTCATTGTTGTTGTTATTCGCAACTACAAAGTCCAAGAAGCCATCGCCGTTGAAATCACCCACTGCGACAGAATAGGGGTTGAAGCCAGTGGTATAGACGACCTGCGCCTTGAAGTCGCCCTTGCCGTTCCCCAGCAGCACGCCAGCGGTTCCGTCGATGGCATTGGTCACGACCAGGTCCAGGTCGCCATCGCGATTGAAGTCTCCCGCGGCAATGCCCTGGGGCTTCTTGCCGGTTGCGTAATCGACCTTGGCCTGAAATGTCCCGTCCCCATTGCCGAGTAGAACGCTCACAGTATTGCTGCCGGAATTGGTCACGGCGAGGTCGAGGTAGCCGTCGTCATTGAAGTCTCCCACGACTACCCCCTGAGGAGTAGATCCGGTGATGTAGTCGACCTTGGCGCGGAATGTGTCGTCGCCATTGCCTAGCAGTATGCTTACAGTATTGCTGGAGGAGTTCACAACAACCACGTCGGGCTTTCCATCCCGGTTGAAGTCACCCACGGCTACCGCCTGAGGACTATTTCCGGAAGCATATTGAGGTGCATCAAGAAATTGTCCAGCTTGGGCGACCAACGCACCTGCCAGTAGCAGGTAAACTGAAACCATCGAGAGCACGCGCCTCAACATGGAGCCTCCTCGAGTGTCCAAACATCCGCGATGACCGATGTCGGAATAAGTGTCCCAGCCCTGCCGCTAAGAGCAGAGCCACGAGAGGGAGTATCTAGGGGAGGTCCGTTCGGAGCCGCAGGGGAGAGACGCGTTGCGGCCCCAAAGCCTGCGTAAGTTACCTTGCAATGTCTAAAGTCTTCAATTACCCATTTGGGCTAGCCTTCGATCGCCAACACGGGGCTTCAAATGCGTCAAGAGAGAAAATACCCGGAGGCCCATTCTCAGGTGGGAACCCCGGGTACAGGCCTGAATACATGGGGGGAGGCCTGAAGTCTACTTACTCGCGCCGCTCGCAACCTGAGTCGTTTCCGAGAGTTGCTGCTCAACCACTTGACGCAATGCTGCGTAATCCAACGCCCCACTTAAGTAATGGCCGTTCACAAAGAAACTCGGCGTGCCAGAGATCCCCAGGCGCAGACCTTCCTTGCGGTCACGCTCCACGGCAGCAACCTCCTCCCCTGAATCCAAACATTTATCGAACTGCTCTGAATCCAGTTTCAAGGCACGGGCCTGAGCTTTCAGCTGATCAACGTCCAGTTCCTTGCTGTGGAAGAGTTCGTCATGAAATTCCCAGTATTTGTTTTGTTTGCTTGCGCAACGTGCGGCCTCGGCAGCTTTTTCAGCCCGCGCGTGCATCGGCAACGGGAAGTCCTTGTAGGTAAAGGCGACCTTGTCTCCAAAATCAGCCTTGAGTTTCTTCACGTCCGCCGCGACCCTCTGGCAATAGGGGCACTCATAGTCGGCAAATTCGACCAGCTTGATTTGGGCCGACTTTGGTCCAAGTAGCTGGGCGTCTGCGACATCGAGGTTCGCGCGTGGAGGTGCCAGGACGATGGTTACGGTCGTTTGGGCGCGAAGCGCCTTGACGTACGCCGCTCGTGCTTTGTCAGTGCGCAATTGCCGGATCTTCTCGAGAATCTTGTCGCGCACAGCTTCATACGGTTGATCGGTCTCCAGGCCCTCGTAATACACTTTCATCTGGTCTTCGGTTGGATCCTTCACTTGCGACTTAATGTCGCGGTCGATCAACTGGTCGACGGTGAGATTCTCGCTCGTCGCTTTTTGTTCCAATACCTTCTTGTCGATCAGATCTTCAAGCGCCTTATTTTGCGCCTGGTAGTACTGATAGTGAGCTGACAAGAGCTTCGCCGACTCCTGTTGTTCCAGTTCCGCCAGTGTCACTTTGACCCCGCCCACCTCGGCTACGACGGTCGAGTCATTTTGGGCAAGGCCGCTTCCAGTGCCTGTCCACAAAAGTGCGGCACCAAGTCCAAGTCTTATGAGTATCCGCGAAACCAACATGAGAATCCCCCATTCTCCAAATTTATCAATCCACCGGAGCTGGCTCGAAGGAACTCGCCAGACAGACAGTAGGCTGCTGTCTGGCGAGATCATGCCCGGGTGAGTCAGTCAAAACTCGCCCCGGTTGCTTGCTATCGCAGGAGCTAGTCACCCGTACCGCAGCTGCAGATGCCTTTGCCGCTGCCGTCAATATTGATTGCGGAGCACTCGGCCTGCAGACGGCCAACTTCAGTTGCACTGAGGGTTGCATCTTGGGCTGCAGTCTCAGTCACTGCGAAGTTGGCGTTCTGGATGTGTGTGGACCACGCGCGGACGGTGGCCATCGGATTGAGCCTGGTGGGAAGCGGGCAAGCGCCAGCCACCGTGGCAGTCGAAACGATCTTGATCGCTCCGGTGTTGAGAGTTACTCCAGTCAGCGGGTTGCCCGTTATGTCCGTATTCACCGATAACGTGCGCAGTCCATCCGGAGAGACGAAGCAACTGCAGCACTCAGACATTTCCTGGTTCTGGTCAAACACAAATACTGCAGCGCACAAGTTTCCACCTGCCGTACCCGGATTGGTCAAACGAACCGTCGCGTCCGGCGCGCCAGCAGTATTCGCATTCGCAAAATAATCGACCTTCAAAGTATCCGCTGCTGGCGTGGGGATGACTGCCCACGCAGAAGAGGTACAGAGGGCCAGAGCTAGTACACACAGTACAAGCACTATGTTTCGACTCATTGGTGTCCTCCTTCAGAGTTACGCCGCTAGGCTGGGGAGGGAAGCCAAGCTTAGTGTGGCGCGCCCTGTACTCTATCCTTTAATGATGGGGCGACAAGTCCCCAGATGTACTAACCGAATGCTCTAACCGCAGCTGTTAGCCCGATAGGAGTAGCCGCAGAGCGCGCATCGGAACTATGTACCCGGACCGACGATCCTGCCGATAATTCCGGAGCGGGTCGATACGCTCATCTTCACCATCACTAGGCGAAGGAACGCCTTCACCGTGTTTGGACTGATTTTCATCCGCTGAGCGATTTCTTTGCTGGTGAGTCCCTCCAGCAGGTACTTCACAGTTTCTTGTTCTCGCGCTGTAAGACCGAAGCGCTCGGACATCTCATTGAGCTTGGCAGCCTCGTTGCTCCGCCTTTCCAGCATCACGATTAGCAGTCCACTGGAAGAGCCCGAACTGTTCCCCTGATGTGCTCTGAGTTCAAGAGGAAAAGAGCGACAAAGATACATTCGCTTCGCTGAGCGAAACCCGTCTACAACTCGGGGAGGAGAGCGGTGGCCCAAGAGATCAGTACGGATCTTGTCGGTCAGCCAGTTGTCGAGGTGACCAATCTTCTCTGGCAGATCTGGAAAAGTGAGTATCTGTAGCGCTTCGCCGTTGCATGCGATAACGCTCATTGACGAATCAACAACGATCAGACCCGGTCGGGTCGGAACAGCATGCAGCATTCGGTTCCCCTTGCAGACGATTGCTCACGACGGAGTGGCAACCGCCTGAGACGAAGTAGACTTGGCCTTTATCAGCCCGATTGTTGGGGTCCCTATTTCTCCAGCGCAGCGAGTGGCCAGACGCTTTCTCTGAAGCGTTTCTTCGCGGCTCAGCAAAAACAACTATTCAATTGCCCTGGGTCACTGCAGGTAAGTACTTTCCTTGGGGGGTGGAAAGACTCCGCACTATTCTCCCCGGAGGGAGAAACTGAATATACTCAGGCATTCTGCCACAGAAGCTCACGGAGTCAATAGCCGAAACGTGTCACTGTAGGGGACACTAAAGAATTAGTCAGTTTGGGTTAGTCCGCACGGGGACGACAGAAATTTGTACACCTACACTTCGACATCATCAGCCTGTCGAGCACCGCTGCGGGGATTCGTCAGCTGGCCTTCTTGTAACGGCCTTCAGCGCCAGCCGCACCGCGATTGCTCCTTCGAAGCGACACCTCCGGCCGTTCATTGCCGGTTAGTCTCGGCTGGAGTGTAGGACTGATGAGGAATGACTGCCAGTGGACCCATCTGTCCACGACTGTGACACTGCGTGAAAGCACAATGCTGCAGGCGTTGCTAAACGCGGCATGAAGGCGGGTCACGAGCGATTGCTCGATAGGAGCTGCGTTAAGGGCAGCCCTATATTTTACGATCCACTCTTCTTCGAGATCTCTCGGTGGAGTCTGATGATTCTCCATAATTGTCGGACCCACACTGTCCAAGTTTTGTTTGCAGTTTAGTGCTTATACTCCGTCCGATCCACGATGGCAAAACTCCAAAGGCATTAGTCAAATGGTTTAGGCAAGAATCGCTTGAACTTCAGCAAGAATGCCGTCACAATCGGACACCGTTGCACGTTATCGCGAACGTTCTATGGTGCGCATGATTCGTATGAAGCTGATCAAGTGTGGAATGCTGCTGAGCGTATTCGCGGCATATCACGCACTAACTCAGACCACGCAGAACGCTTCACCATACCTGAGGGGCGCCACGATTTCCGAGAATGCAGGGATGATTCGGATTGACGCCAATAGCCCTCGCCCACTGGTGCAAATACTGGATGCCTTGCGTCAGAAATACGGATGGTTGGTCAATTACCAGGACCCTCAATACATTACCCCTCAAGACCTCAAATCCGCGCCCGGTTCTAATTCCCACTCTCACATTCCCGCTGGCGGAAGCTTTAGCGTAGAGTTTCCTGCGGCTGCTCCCGACGAGAACAAAACGCTCCGCCTCCTCGTGGATTCGTATAACCGCAGCAACAATCCAGGGCGCTTTGATGTGCGGCGGAACGCAGAAGGCGACTTTCTTATCGTGGGTATATCGACTCACGACCAGAGGGGAGCCATATCATCACAGCAGGTGCTTCTCGACACATCCGTGACCCTCGCGCCAGGCGAGCGAAGCATCACCGACACTGTGAATCTGATCTGCGAACAGGTCAAAGCGCAAAGTCACAGTGACGTTGTTGTAGGTGTCTCACCTCGCAGTTTGCTGGATCACACCACGGTTAAGCTGGGTGGAACCAAGCTTCCAGCCCATGAACTACTACTGCAAAGCTTGATGGCTGTTCACCGTGGCTTATATTGGCGGCTATTGTTCGATCCGGATTCGCAAACTTACTTCCTGAACATTCACGCGATGCCACGCTAATGTCGAATGCGTAAGCTGGGCGTGACCGCAAGCTCATCCGTCGCAATCCTGCATAGTCCGATCGATTTGGAAAACTAAATAACCTATCTCCCGGGGAGAACCGGACGTTTTATCTTCTTCAAGCAAATCGATGGATCAGGTTACTCAGAGCGTCCTTATCCCCTAGCTTCGGATCGCCGCTGGGGCCTCCGCTTGTGGCACGGATCATCCTCTGCGGTCGATGAACACGATTCGTGAAAGATCACTACTTGCCGTTCTTACCAATTCTGTAATGAGTTTAGTTTCTGACGTTGAAGCAGCCGTTGTACCTGCACTCTGTTTGCTGTCTGGTGAGAGATTAAGAACGGGACCGCGTTTACTAGTTGTCAACACTATAGACGCGTCGTCGTTCCTCTACCCTGCGGGTATGCAGCTGCCCCACATTTCCTGCGCCATTTCAGCGACCAGTTGCAGTTTCGCCTGTTGGTCTGCGGGCGTTATAAGATTGCCCTCAATCGTGGAGGCAAACCCGCACTGTGGGCTGAGGGCTAGCCTCTCCATTGGAATACAGGCGGCAGCACCCTCGATCCGTGTTCTGAGTTCTTTCTTGCTTTCCAGTTGCGGCTTCTTCGAACTGACCAGGCCCAGGACGACGATGCGGTCTTCGGGGACCTCCCGCAAGGGTTCGAAGCCGCCGGAGCGCTCGTCGTCAAACTCGAGCAGAAACCTCTGGAACTTCGTGTTGCGAAATATCCGCGTGATCGGGGAATAGTCTCCGGCCGCATAGAACTTGCTCTGATTATTTCCCCGGCACAGGTGAAGCCCGAAAGTGATGCCCGGGTGCTCGCCGATGACAGCATTGTCCATCGCGATGGAGAGATCGAGCAGTCGGTCGGGATCGTTCCCGCGCTGTCGATAACCTTCGCGCAGTTGCGGGTCGAGCAGAGCCGTGTATTGAGGGGAATCGATCTGAATGTAAGTACAGCCGAGGCGGATCAACTCCGCCACTTCGTCGCGGAGAATGTCGACTAGATCGGCAAGGTATGCATCAACGGTGGCATATGCCGACGAGGATTTGCTGCGGTCGTAGTAGGCCGCTGCTTGCTGCGCACTTACTATCGTCGTCTTAGCAGGACGCCTTGTGCGCGCCCGGAGGTACGTGAATTCTTCGGCGCAAAGCGGCCTCTTCCTGCGCAGCTTTGAGACAACTACAGGCCGCGGCAGTGCCAACTGCTCGCCTTTTTCGTCGCGGAACGGAATGGCCCACCCACCATACTTGTCGAAACCCTCGACGGCGTCGATCAGGTGACCATAAAAGGCATACCGGCGCATCTCACCGTCGGTGATGACTTCGATGCCTGCTTTGTCTTGAACACCGACACATTCGTCGACAGCGCGGTCCTCTATTCGTTTGAATTCCGCATCCGTCAGGTTGCCAGCCGCAAACTGTTCACGCGCTTCCTTCAAATAAGACGGTCGCAAGAGACTTCCGACTACATCGCTATGAAACATGATTTCTCTCCTGACCGCTCATCGAGAGCTTGAGACAGAACACCTATCTTCACAACCTTTCGAAAGTGCGGGCACCATTGTTCGGATCGTTTCCAGCATCAGGCCTTCAGCCTCTCACGATGCTTCTTCGTAATCGCTGGATAATGACTCCGTACCCATGCGAGCCCGGCGGTCGCGCACAGCATGGCAGTAGCTAACGCCAAACAACTAGGAGTGGGCTCCAAGTTGGATTAAGTAGGAGCCAAAGGTCGAATTTAACGGCCCTCCCCTCCGACCGATTGCCGCCGAGTAGTTGCCCATGTTGTCAGTTGCAGGACGTTTTGTAGCGCATGACTTTACTCCGAGCGCAGCGCTTGCATCGGGTCCAATTTTGGAAGCCCGCTCCGCGGGCAGCCACGCCGCCAGCAGTGCCACGGCGAACAGTATCACGGGCGCGCAAGCAGACACTGCGGCATCCCACGGCTCAACGCCAAACAGTAGGCCGGCGATCAGGCGGCTTTGCCCAAAAGCTGCCGGGATACCCACCGCAATGCCAGCGAGGGCTAGATTCGCGCCGTGCCAGACAAACCCAAGCTATGGGTGTGGAGCAAAGGTGGCTTTGCGCCTCGCCGTCTCGGGCAAATTGTCAGCCGTGGTCGGCGCCGCGCCTCCCAAGCTCGCAAGGGGCGGTATCACAGTCACACTGAGCCCCGCCCAAAGAATACCTCACCAGGATCCTCCGCGAGGGCGACTTGGTCATCTTCACGCAGCTGCCGATGCGGTGGCCGTTCCGGCGGATAGGGGAATGCGTGCGGTAACGGTTGTGCCCTGGTTCGGCTTCGAGTCAATTGAAAGCTGTCCACCTACCAATCTGAGGCGCTCCCTCATGCTCGTTAGACCGAGTCCATGTCCATTGCTTGCTACCTTGGCATCAAACCCTACTCCCGAATCGTGTACCTTGAGTTCGATTTGTTGCGGTGAGCCAGTCAGGGAGACCTCGAACACGGCTGCACCGCTGTATTTCACGGCATTATGAAGGGCTTCCTGCAGAACGCGGAAGAGGCAAAGCGACACCTCACTCGCAAGTTCTTCTGGAATGCCGTCGCAGCGAAAATCAACCTTGATGTTCTGCCTTTCTGAAAGCTCTGTGCAAAGGCTAGCCGTAGCTGCTTCGAGCCCAAGGTATTCAAGCTTTGATGAGTGCAACCGATGGGATAAAGCCTGAATATCGTTCTCCAGACCGGCGACCTGCTCGCACGCTTCCTGGATGCGCCGGCTCATCTTTACATCCGAGCCTTGGAGATCCTGTTTCAGCGTCTTCAGATTCACTGCTACCATCGCCAGGCGCTGATTGATGTCGTCGTGGAGTTCCCTCGCGATGCGGGTGCGTTCTGCCTCCTGTGCATCAATCAGCTTGCCGCTGAACTCGGCAATGACCTCTTCAGCCTGCTTTCGCTCGGTGATGTCGGCGATCACGGAAAGAACGCATGGCTCACCGTTGACTTCGATCATTTCGGCAGAACCGAGGCTGGTTCGAATTTGACCGTCTTTTCTGCGTAACCGGACCTCCAAATCTCTTGCGTTGCCCATCGCGAGCATCTGCTTCATGAATGCAGTTCTTTGATCGGGGTCGACCCAAAGATCGGTCTCAACCGGCGTGCGACCAATGATCTCATCGCGATTTCGGCCTATCTGGGCTTCGAATGCATCGTTTACGTCGATGTAGCGCCCATCCCTCGCATGGGCAATGGTGATTCCAAGAGGGCTGTGCCGAAAGATTGTCGAGAATTTCTGTTCCGATTTTCCAAGCTCAACCTCCGCCCTCCTTCGCCGCGCCCGTTGCCAGAAAAGGCCAAAGATGAACAAGGCCTGAACGACGATCAGCGCGATCCCGCTAAGGAAGTATTTCCGGCCTTGTTCCCAAAGTGTGGGTTCGCGAAACAAGACCCTGGTGCCCGGAGGTAAAGCCGACTCGGGAATGTTCCACCGGCGAAGCTGTCGCCAATCTACTGACACCACAGCCTTGGAGTTCTGTACGACGGGAACGTCGTCGACGTGCTCACCAGACAGAACTCGAGCCGCTAACTGTCCGGCCAAAACAGGATCTATCGCAGGATCATAGGACGCTCCACCCACGCCCCCGTGTCCTACGGTGATGTGCGGCAAGATCGAATAGGTGGGATAGCGCTGCGTGACTGCCGCTAGCACATCCAAAGCTCCGAACGCCGGTTGATTTGAGTCTTGAGGAGCGAGTTGGAACAGAACCACTGTATGAGACGGTAGAGCGGCGACTCTCGAAAGCAGTTCTGGGCTCGCAGGTCCGAGAAGGTCGATCTCCCTCAATTCCGGATGACGAAGGAGTTCGGAGTGCTCAGCCAGGTACCAATCTCTGCCGACCCCGGTTCCTTCTGAAATGATTGCGATTGTCTTTGTGTCCGAGTGAAGGCGAAGAGCCAGATCAATCGTTTCCCGAACGCCGCTAGTGGATTCGACGCCCGTCACTCCCGACCAAATCTTGTCCGGCAGTGGACTGATGTTTGACATGAAGACGATAGGCAAACCTGGAAATAGCTTGTCACGAAACTGCACCGCAAATTGGAGAGACGTGGTCATCACGGCAACGACGAGATCTAGTTTCTCGTTCGCATAGGCAACCCGAAGGCCCTCCGCCAAGTTGTCCTGGTAGGATTTCTGCTCGAACCGAGGATTGTCCAGATCGATGATGGTGAAGTTCACCGGCCCCGAAAAATGGGCCCGCAGCGAGGACTCCATCAGGTTGATGGAAACACGCCCGCGCCCACCAGACAGCACCAATACGTTTTTTTGAGTGGCCTGTGCTGCGGTCGGAGGAACAAGAGCAGAGAGTGTGCAAAAGACGAGAAGCACCTCGCGCCACCAAATAGAGCGAAAGCCATTTTTGCCGGCGGTTTCCTCAGCAATCAACGACATCTTCACGGTGTTCACTTCTCGCGACAAGCATAGCCTGTGTCGCGGGCCTGCCTGTTGTCAACTGGTTCACAAGGCTCGTGCTAGAATCCGACGCGCAGTGCTAGTTGCATGATTCGTGGACCACGATCCGCCGTGATCCTACCTAGAGCTGAGTTCACTTGTTCTCCGGTCGATGGTTCGAATAATGCCGTATTATTCACGCTGGACCACTGGGGATGGTTGAACGTGTTATAGGTCTCGACTCGCAGTTGGGTATCAACACGCTCGGCGAAACGGAAGTGCTTTGTCGCGGCGATGTCCCAATTGTTAACACCCGGTCCGTAGAATGCAGCGCCATTCCAGGCGGTGCCGATTTCACCTTGGGCCGGAAGCGCGAACACGTTTGGGTTGAAATAGTGGTCGAAGGTGCGCTTGCTCTTAGGCAGGACCGGAATTCCTGTCAGAGTGACCTGCGCACCATCGCCCCCGCCGGTTATGTTCTGGTTGTTTGTCGTGCTCAAGTTGACATTCATTGGCTGGCCGGAGATGAACGACGCTATCCCCGAAAATTCCCAGCTGTCCAGTGCCCAGCGGCTGAACCCATTGTTCCAGTGCGGGCTCACTTTCGGCAATTCCCATACCCAGTTAGGAGTCAGGCGATTCCGCATATCAGTGCTGCTGGGTCCGTACGTAAGAGAGTAGGGCACGTAGGTCGTGGTCCTGCGATCATCAAGCGCCTTCGAATACGTGTATGCAACGCCGTACGCTAACCCGTGCGCCATGCGCCGATTGAATGTAACTTGCAACGAATTGTAGTTGGCGTTGTTTCCCCACTCCGAGTCGTAGATTGAGGAATACCCCGGGTAAGGGCGAAAGTAGTCATCCGGAAGTGGCGTTCCGGTGGTCGGATCCTGGTTCTGTGGAAGGAACTCCGATCCGTAAGGCACTTCGTTTCGATTGAAACTGTACTGGCCGTTGCGGGAGACGCTACCTACGTAGGAAACGCCAAGAACGCTGTTGAAACCAACGACTCGCTGAACACCAAGAGACCAGGAGTAGGAATAAGGCAACTTTGCATTGGGATTCCCATAGTTCGAAGAGGGTGGCCCCAGCAGGCCAGGAACCGCGGACAGGTCAGTCAATTTTCCGTAATACGAGGTTGGATAAGAGATTGATGGCGGATTAATGATGTAGCCAAAAATCGACCCTGAAAAAGTCCGCATGGCAACAAATCGACCGACGCCTCCCCGGATCGCAGTCTTGCCGTCGCCAAACAGGTCGTACGCGAATCCAAACCTTGGCTCGGCAATGACATGTTGGGAGTGAAAAATACCCCGCCAATCCGGGGATCCTATAGTTACCGTTCCCGGCGCAATCGTGCCGCTTCCGGGAACGTAGTAATCCAAGTAAGAAGCGGGAAAAGTCTCGCCGTTCAATGGGTTCTTCATCATCCTTTCGCCATTAACCAGGACAGGCTGAAACAGTACCGGAGCGGCAGACGGATCATAGTTATCGAAATGCAGTATGGCTCCCTGCCCGCCCGTGATTGCCTGCGGGATGTCATAGCTGAACCTGACCCCATAATTGAGGGAGAGTTTTCGGGATACTTGCCAATTGTCCTGTGCATACCATTGCAGAGCTTTCGCCGTATTCGAGTCGTCTACGAAGTTCGTCACCTGGACGCTGCTGTCGAAATAGCCGAGCAGCGCTTCGGCGAAGGAGTAGCCGACATTAAACGGATTGCTAGGGTTGGCACCATCGAGGTTAAACAGGCCTCCGGGGTTGCCACTTCCAGCATGGTGCGGCTGGTTCTGATACTCATCGTCGTAATAAAAACCAAACTTCATCTGGTGATTTTTGCGGACGTAGGTGAAATTGTCGGCAATCGATAAGCCGTAGTAGTGATTGTCCATTGGGAAGCGCGGATCGTAGCCAAAGGTCGGACCGTGGGACAAATCATCGAAACTGAAGCCCGGGAGCATACCAAGAGGATTCGTTTGGGGATATACCTGAGGCAAGCTAATGCTGGTTGCTGCCATTTGAAAACCCTGAAGAGTTGAAGGTGGCACTGAAGTCTGCTCGTGCTTGCCTGTGTACCCTCCAGCCACCTCATTCACCATGCGAGTGTTGACGGTATAAGTGACATTCACCTCAATTCGTTCAGAAGTGTTGTTATACGATTGGGGACCGTTCCAGCCAGCGTTGATCCCCGGCTCATTAACGCCCGTGGAGCCAAAGAATCCATGTTGCCAACGCCCGAAAACTCGCCACCTGTCGCTGGGTGCGTAATCAAGACGCAGTGATGCCTGATGCACAGGGGTGTCGGCAACGGCCGGAAGCACATAGTTGTAGGCTCCCTGGCTAACAGCCGTATCCGTGAAATTGGGCTCCGGGAACCAGTTCAACAACTTCTGCATTACCGGAACTATTTGACCGGGATTGACGACGTTACCTTGATACTGCTGGTGCGTAATGGGGTTGTACACGGGAATTTGCTGCTTGGTCCCCGGAAAATAGCTTTGCGAAAAATCTCCGGTTCGCTCCAGTGCAGTTGGCATGCGGAGTTCATTCTGCCCCTGCGGCACAGTAGTCGGTTCATTGTCGTACGAGAAAAAAAAGAAGAGTTTGTTTCGTTGTCGATCGAAGATACGAGGGATAAAAACGGGGCCTCCGAGGGTTCCAGTGAAAGTGTTGAAGCGATATCGGCTTCGTGGCTGGCCCGTCAAGTTATTGAAGTAGTCGTTAGCATTTAGGTCCTCATTCCGAAACTCGTACCAAAGCGAGCCGTGAAAATCCTTGCTACCCGATTTGGTTGTCACATTGAGGACCGCGCCTGTGGCCTTTCCATATTCCGGTTCGTAACCGCTCACCTGAACCTTGACGTCTTCAATATTGGCTAGAACGGTAGGAGAGTCGTCCCAACTGTAGTTGCTGAAGCTTGAGAAGACACCATTTGTGCTGAAATAGGCTGCGCTCGGGTGATCGATCCCCATGAAACCCGCTTGTGAGGAATTGAGGCCTAGTGAATTGTTTCCGTTGCCCAAATACGTGGACCCGGGAACAATTTTCGTGAGCGCCACATAATCGTTGCCAATCACCGGAAGCGCTGTCATTTCATACGCCGAAATGAATGCGGATTGTTCTGAGCTTGTCGTCTTGACAGGAGCAGTTTCTGAGGTAACCGTAACTACATCGGTACTCGACCCCACTTTCAAAACTAAGGTTCCGACGGAGAGTCGATCGGCCGTAAGAATCAAAATGTCGCGTTTCTCAAGCTTCTGAAACCCGCTTTGTTCGACGGAGAGCATGTATTTGCCAGGCCGGAGCTGGGCGAACACGAAATAGCCGTCTTCGTTCGTTTGCGTCGTTTGACTTGTTGCGTTGAGTTGGTCGACCAGTTGCACCTTGGCGCGCACCACCGCACGGTCATGCTGGTCGAATACTGTCCCGCTCATAAGCCCATTGACAGACTGGGCGAACGCCCCTCCATCGGAATGTATCCCGAACATCAAGGCTAGAGGGGTCAGGACGAGAAAAGGTCGGACCGATTCGATCCGAAGACATCTTGAGCACACGCGTACTCCTCGTCCACATGCTGCAGAAATGTTCATCGGCCCCCCGAAGGACCTACCTTAGGTCAATCAATGTTCCTAGGGCAGGTCAGTTTAAGCTCAGCGGGTTGCTATCGGAACCTGTCAGTTTTGACAGTTGCAATTGGGTCGCAGCCGTTCTCTGTGCAGGAGGACAGCGTTGCTAACAGAAATGCGGTGCAAGATGACCAATACGCTCAGTTGACGTATGGGAAAGGTACGGGAAGAATGATAACCAGAATGCCTCACTGTAAGACGCTCGTGGTTGACGACGGAGAAGGCTTCAGGCGTTTTTTGTGCTCGACTTTAATGGCGACAACTGAATGCGAGATTGTCGGCGAAGCATCTGACGGACTGCAAGCCGTCAATCAAGCCGAAAAACTCCAGCCAGATCTCATTCTCCTTGATCTCGGCCTTCCCACCCTCAACGGTATTCAGGCCGCACGACGAATTCGTCAGCTCTCTCCAAACTCGAAGATACTGTTCGTTAGTCAAAATTCATCTCCGGAGATCGCAGAGGGGGCACTGAAAGTAGGTGCGCTCGGCTACCTTGTAAAATCCGACATGACTGAGTTAACGTCTGCCATTTCAGCAGTTCTCACCGGAGTGCAGTTCATCAGCAGTCGCCTCAAACAGCCCTGATTCGCACCCCATGTTACGGAATGAGCCAGACGGGGCGAAGGATGTTCCCGGCCCGAAGGAGGATCCATTCCGCGCTGAAGTTCTGCTGCGACCACCGGCCGCAATACGGGCCCCGATTCCATGCGCAAGGACCGGAAGGTCTCAGACTTCAGCAAGCAGAGGTCTGGGCTTGCTTTCCATGGGCGCAAGGGGGATAGTTGCCTGAATGGCGGCGTTGCGAACACTCATCGTTGAGGACCACGACGGTCTGCGGGCATTGCTGCGCTCTCTTCTCGAGAATGAAACTTCATGTGTGGTCATCGGTGAGGCTTCAGACGGACTGCAAGCTGTCCAGAAAGCGCAAGAACTCCAGCCGGATTTGATTCTGTTGGACTTGTCACTTCCCAAATTGAATGGGATGGAAGCGGGTCGCAGAATCCGCAAAATATCTCCCGAGTCAAAGATTTTATTCCTGAGTCAGGAGCCAGCTCCCGAAATCGTGCAAAGCGCACTCAGCCTTGGAGCCGGATATTTGTTGAAGTCCGATGCAAAAGATCTGCCGGCTGCAGTACACGCCATTCTCGAAGGTCGAAAGTTTGTGAGTGACCGTCTCAAAGCGTCTTAGCCCAGCGCACTTCGTTTCCCTCCCAGGTTCCTTTTGCCGCAGGTTCATTCAGAGCCCCAGCTCCGAACAGCTCCATCTCGTCCCAGGTCACTGCCAGTCCGATCCCCTGCGAGCAAAGCGCTACTGGATTACCCGCCGAAGGGTCTACACGGTCGCGGAGGTGAACAGAGAGATCCTGCTGCGTATTGTCGCTCGCCAACGAACGACATCCGCCGGGGGTTCGTCGTTGGGGCTGCCTGTTGGTTAAATGCCAGCGGAGGCCCGCTGACTTGCTTTTCTTTGAGGTGAAACGTTACGTCGACATGGTCGGCGATCCTGATGAACGGGATACCCTTGTTCATCCCGTAGTCCTTACGGTTGAAGATCATTTTTCCCTGAATCTCGCCTGACGCTGTCTTTTTATGGGAAACCGTTAGCGTGAGCTTCTCGGGATTTGCTACTCCGCGTATCGCAAAGTCGCCATCCACCTCAAAAGTCTCTGGACCGGTCTGCACAAACTTCGTTGATTTGAAGGTGATAAACGGATTGCGCTCGACGTCGAAGAAGTCTGTGCCCTTCAGTTTGCCGTTCTTCATGCCGCTTCCGGTATCCACGCTGGCTGCCTGAATTGTGATCACTAAGACGCCTGTCGTTTCGTCAGGAGACGTGAAGGTTAAGCTGGCATCCCATTTGTCGAATTTGCCAGCGATTTTTACTGACGCCTTCACGTGAAACGTGATCGAGCTGTGTACCGGCTCAATCTCGAAAACCGGAGCTTGTGCTGGGCACAGTATCGGAAACGCGGTGGAGGCGAAGAGGCAAAGGATAGTTAGTCGCATGCGGCGAGCGTGAGTCTTACAGGAGACAAGTTCCTACGTCACTACGGACGGCTGGGTTCAGCAAACTGTCTGGAATGACAGTGTTTAGGTGTTGCAAGTCAGTCGGGCGGCCGGAATCGAAGTAACTGGCGATTGTACAAACGACCTTCTTGATTTTCTAGGTGTTTTGTATCCCTCAATTTTGTTAGGGAGGAAACTGGACTCTTTCAACACCCACGCCATAGCGCTCACAAAACCTGCCGGCGAATTTTGAGGGCAATGATTCCATAACAATGTCGGCTCCCAAGCCCGAGTAAACTTTGGAGGCGCAAACCAACCAAAGGGCTCGGAGGAAAGGAGCCGAACATGCTGATTATAGATTTTCTCTTGAAATTCAAATTGTCTTCTCTCTGGAGAGGTGCAGGAGAACCTCTCTCTTTTTTTTGGTTCAGTCAAGCACAAGCAGAAATGGCATTGCCAGACAGGTCGAGTGCGCGACACAGCTTCGATCCGTCGTACAGTTGATTGGTCCGGAACATGGCAAACAGAGCATGCAGCAGCTTTCGCATAACCGCGACGACGGCTTGCAGCCGAGCCTTGCCGCGAGCTAGTAAGTTTTGATAGAAGCGTCGCAGACAAGGATCGCGACGCAGAGCGACCAGCGCTGGCATGTAGAGAGCACGGCGCAAGTGACGACTACCGCCCCGACTGATCCTAGGCCGCATCTCGACCGATTTCCCTGACTTGAAAGCCGCGGATCGAGACCGCTGAAGGCCACCCACGCGACTCCGTCTGATCGTTGGTTCGGTCGAACAATATCCGAACGAGGCGTCGGCGCAGAAGGCCGTAGCCGCACTTCGGGCAGACATCAACGCTGAGAATCCGCGCACTAGTTTGACCCCGATCAGTGTTCAGACGCTCATCGAACACTACCAGGAAAAAGAGCTAGGGCCGGACTGCACCAAAACGCGGAAGACGCAGGTCACCTACGTAGGCTATTTCCGGAAGTGGATTTTGCCCAGGTGGGGAAGCTATCACGTAACCGAGGTCAAAGCAGTCGCGGTGGAGCAGTGGCTTCGTTCGCTCAAGTATGCGAACGAAAGCAAAGCCAAAGCTCGAAACATCATGAGCGCGGTTTTCAATCACGCTGTCAGATGGGAATGGCTTGATGTGAATCCCATACGCATGGTGCGTCAAAGTGCCAAGCGAACCAGGATGCCCATTGTGCTTTCCATCGAGCAGATTGCGGCACTACTTCGCATCCTCAAGGAGCCCACGCGCACGATGGTATTCCTCGCCGTGTTCACGGGCCTTCGGGTTGGGGAGTTGTTAGGCCTCAAGTGGAAGGATATCGATTTTCAGAAGATGGAAGTCCATGTCATGCGCTCGATCGTGATGCAACACGTCGGAGACTGCAAGACCGAAGCCTCTCGCAAGCCGGTTCCGCTCGATTTGCGACTGTCTAAGGTTTTGTGGAACTGGCGGCTGCATAGTCCATACCCAACCGATGAGGACTGGGTATTCGCCAGTCCGCACAGCGGAGGAAAGCTGCCGTACTGGCCGGGTTCGCTGTACAAGGCGCACCTGGAGCCAGCGGCGAAAGAAATCGGAATCGTGGGCCATTTCGGTTGGCACACGTTCCGGCATACGTACGCGACGCTCCTCAAGGGGAACGGCGAGGACGTGAAGGTTGTGCAAGAGCTAATGCGGCACGCAAACATTTCGGTCACTCTGAACGTCTATGCGCAAGCAATCACGCAAACGAAGCGGGACGCGCAGAGCCGAGTTGTGAGTTTGCTGCTCGACAGAAACGAAGAAAAACCAAGCACCGAGGCTTATCGGACTGTAACGGACCTACAAAATTCTGGAGGGGATGCGCAAGTGGTTGATAAGGTTGGCGTCCCCGACGGGATTTGAACCCGTGTTACCGCCGTGAAAGGGCGATGTCCTAGGCCGGGCTAGACGACGGGGACGAGTTGAGGCAGGAATGCTGACGAACACCCGATGTTAACAGTCGTCTCGGGCACTGTCAAAGAATCTCCGGCACCATGTCAAGGCCGTTAGAAATGTCCTCATGCTTAACTCATTAGAAATGTCCCCTGGTTGTGTTTCATGTAGCACCAGAAACGTTCACGGAATTTCGATGTTGGAAGCCGAGTCTCCGGGGACGATTGGCGGCAGGAAGAAGGCTGCGACGAAATCTCGAGGATGGGGCGCGGGGGAAGAGGCACCGCGCCGTAAGAAGGACCGACCGTCCATCGACTTCCCTTTCCTACGCTGTGTCTTCGTGCTGTTCTGGAACTCGCGACCGTTCCAACTCGTAGCCCTCGCTCCGACACGCGACTCTAAACCATTTCCGTAATCCCTGAAGCAGGTTCACCTACGTAAATCAATGTATTTACGGTGACCACACTTTCTCCAAAAAATAGATAGATTCGGTTTTATGTCCTTTGTGGAGCGCGAGAAAATGCGTTTCACAGGCGGCAATCACAAACGAAAGGAATGGACGAACAACGACTTCATGCTGCAAGAACAGTTGTCTCCGACGGTTGCGCGGTGCAGTTCCGGGTGTGCGGGTCTTGACGATGTTCTGGGTGGCGGTTTGCCCCTCGGCCACTTTTATCTGATCGAAGGCGAGCCGGGCACGGGCAAGACGACGCTCGCGCTCCAATTTGTAGCCGAAGGCATCAAGCACGGCGAGAAAGTGCTATACGTCACGCTTTCGGAGTCGCGCAGTGAATTGCTGATGGTCGCCAAGAATCATGGCTTGAATGTGGATGGATCAGCAGTATTCGAAGTGCGCCCGAGCGAGCAGGATCTCAGGCCAGAGGGGCAATACACCGTTTTCCACCCGGCCGAAGTTGAGCTGAATGATCGCGTGCAGACCATCATGGCCGAAGTTGACCGTCGAAAGCCGAGTAGGCTGGTTATCGACGCGCTGTCGGAAGTGCGCATGCTGGCTAAAGATCCTTTGCGCTATCGCCGCCAGGTCTTATCGCTCAAGGAATATGCTCCTGAAAACTGCACGGTGATGCTGCTCGATGACCGCAGCAGCCGCTATGCGGATCTCGAACTCCACAGCATCGTGCATGGAGTTGCTTCTATGAGCAGGGTTCCGCGCGAGTACGGGAAGACCATGCGGCGCCTTGAGGTAACGAAACTACGCGGCTGTGCCTTTCGCGAGGGCTATCACGATTACATGATTCGCAGTGGCGGGGTTGTGGTCTTTCCTCGGCTCGTCGCGGCGGAATATGTGAACGGCCACGAAGATACCAGCCAGGCTCCCAGCGGAATAGGTGAACTCGATGCTCTAGCGGGAGGAGGTCTGGGCCGAGGTACCGCTACGCTTCTCATTGGCCCGGCAGGCTGCGGCAAAACAACCCTCGCTTTGCGTTGGCTGACGACGGCCGCCGAACGCGGTGAGAATTCCGTGGCGTTCATCTTTGAAGAAACGGTGAACACTCTCATGGGACGGGCGGCGGGGCTTGGGATGAACCTCGCACCCTTTGTTCAGTCCGGCCGCATCAAATTGGAGCATCTGGACCCGGCTGAAGTATCGCCAGGGGAGTTTGTCGAAATGGTTCGCCAAGCCGTAGAAACCGACGGAGTTCGCGCCGTTCTAATCGATAGCCTCAATGGCTTTCTGCAAGCCATGCCCGGAGAACAGTTTCTCGCCCTGCACCTTCACGAACTGCTGACATACCTGAACAATCGCGGAGTTCTGACTCTGCTCGTGCTCGCGCAGATGGGACTGGTGGGCAGCGCTATGCAAACTCCAATCGACGTCAGCTATCTCGCGGATAACATCATGGTTTTTCGATACTTTGAGGCCGCTGGAGAAGTCCGCCAGGCGATTTCCATGATGAAGAAGCGCAGCGGTGGGCATGAACGCTCCATCCGCGAATTGCGGTTTGCTTCCAACACGATTACGGTTGGGCCACCCTTATCGCATTTCCAGGGCATCCTTTCCGGCAGCCCTACCGCTCTCGCCCCCATGATGGAGAAGGGGCCTCTGAATGACTGAGGTCGGCACAGGCAGTCTTCTCGTGCTGGTGTTTGCTCCCTTTGGCAAGGACGCAGCTCTGATCGAGCGCGTGCTCGCTCCATGTGCAATGAACATCACCGTGCTGCCCAAACTGGAAGAACTCGGAGTCGCGATCTCCGAGGATGCAGGCGTTGCGATCATCACCGAAGAAGTGCTGCAAAATGGGGCGATCACCGCGCTGGCAAAGAGATTGTCCGACCAGCCGCCATGGTCTGACTTCCCGATACTCGTGCTCACGGGGGGCGGTTTGAGCACTGCGTCAACCGAGTCCGCCGTGCGTTCGCGCGCTCCTCTAGGCAACGTTACATTGTTGGAGCGTCCTTTGCGGCCCGTGACGCTGATCAGCGCTGTGCGCAGTGCTCTCCTGGCTCGGCGCCGTCAGTACGAAGTCCGCGACCATCTTCGGGAACGCGCTGCGGCCGAGGACGCACTTCGGCGGGCGCACGATGCGCTAGAGTCTCTCGTTGAGCAACGCACGGCAGCATTACGAAGACTGTCCGTAAAGTTGCTTCGCGTCCAAGACGAAGAACGTCGCCGCATCGCCCGTGAACTTCACGACAGTCTGGGACAGGATCTGACTGCCGCGAAGATCTCCATCGATATGCTCGCGCAAGAGAGGACGGTCGACTCTCCACATTTGCGTGACGCACGCTCACTCGTCGACCGCTGCATTGCCGACACTCGCACCCTCTCCCATCTCTTGCATCCACCCTTGCTCGATGAGGCCGGCTTCGCTTCGGCGGCGAAGTGGTATGTAGAAGGATTCGGAAAACGAAGCGGCATCGTCACCAAACTCGAACTGCCCCAGCAGATTCACCGCTTGCCAATTCGAATGGAAACCGCACTGTTCCGCATTTTGCAAGAAGCATTGACAAATGTTCACCGTCACTCCGGCAGTCGAGCTGTGCAGGTAGGCGTCGCGCTCGATAAGATGAGCGTTGTCCTCACGGTTCGAGATTTTGGAATGGGTGTCCCCAGGGAAGTGCTGGATCGCTTCTGGAAAACCGGCAACGTTGGGGTAGGTCTGGCCGGCATTCGTGAACGGCTCAAGGAACTTGGCGGCTTTCTGGAGATCGAATCGAACCTGGATGGCACGATGCTCAGAGCGACTATACCGACCTCGGCAGCCGATGGTCTGGAGTCCGACGACAAAGCCCTTCTATCTCCCGGTCGATACCCATCGGCGATTCCGGCAGACTAGTTGTCCTTGCGCTAAAGAAACGACAGACTCCGCGATAGAACGCAGGCTTTACAATACTTGCAGACGCAGATGCGTCCTTCTCTATGCCCGATCCTCTCTATTTGAGCCTGTGGTTCCCGGATTTCGAAGGGCCAGCAATGCTGCCCCACATGCTGGTGCTGCTCCAGCAGTTCCCCTTTTCCGAGCAAAGGCCAGGCATCAATTACGTGGCGGTTCAACCGGTCTCGTGGAACGAGCCCAGCATCCTCGAACGACGCTTCTCGCCAGCTGTGCCGGCGCAGGAGGCAATACTCGTTGCCGCTGACCTGATTCATGACGACTACGCCTACGTGTTTGAGGTCTATTGGGATTGTGGACTCCTTCTGAATCCGGAACCGAATGGCGACTAGTTCCCAGTCTCGTCAGGATTATCGTGCAGGGAGAAGAATTCGACGACGAAACGTTTCACGAGACGGGCCACATTGAGATTGATTTCGGTCTCGACTCTCTTTTCGTTCCGGAGAACATCGGAATGACCGACGAAAATCAGGCCAAGATTCGCGACAACGTCGCCAAATTGGTCGAATTCACCAAAACGCTGGAGAAGGGCACGCGCGCGACATCTAGACGCTTGTGGTCGGAATCCGAGCAGAGCCTTCCGCAAAAGCTGATCGCGCGTCTGCAGAAGGTGCAGTAAACCCGCGAAGGGCACAAAGGCTAACAGAGCGAAGTTCCTCAGTGAACCTCTGTGCCCTCCGTGGTGATGAACGCTATTTGGTCCTTCCGCCTTCGACCTTCAGCGACTCCGCCGCAGCTGCCTGCGCTGCTGCCAAGCGCGCCGTCAGCACGCGGAAGGGTGAACACGAAACGTAGTTCAGCCCAGTGCGGTAGCAGAATTCAACGGAGGACGGCTCGCCACCGTGCTCGCCGCAGATTCCCACCTTCAGGTTCGAGCGCGTCTTGCGACCGCGCTCCGTGGCCATCTTCACCAGTTGTCCAACACCTTCCTGATCGAGGGCCGCGAACGGATCTTGCTTCAGAATGCCCTCCGCCAGATACGTCGGAAGCACCTTGTTGATGTCGTCGCGCGAGAAACCGAACGTCGTCTGGGTGAGGTCGTTTGTACCGAATGAGAAGAACTCAGCTTCTTTCGCGATCTCGTCGGCGACTAGAGCGGCCCGTGGAAGTTCGATCATCGTGCCGACCATGTAGTCGACTTTCATTCCCTTCTCTTTAAAGACTTCCTCGGCGACCCGCCGCACAATCGCTCCCTGGTTCGCCATCTCCTTTAGCGTGGCAACCAGAGGAATCATAACTTCGGGAAGAACCTTGATTCCCTTCTTCGTGCAATCGACGGCAGCCTCGAAAATGGCTCGAGCCTGCATCTCGGTGATTTCCGGATAGGTAATGCCCAAACGGCAACCGCGATGTCCAAGCATCGGATTGAACTCATGCAACTGTTCGACGCGAGCCAGCAGAGGCGGAAGCGCTTTCTTCAGGTCGCCGACTCCCTTCACGCCATAGTCTTTATATTTCGAGACGAGCTCTTTTTTCTGCTTCGCGCTGTACGACGACAGCAAGGCGATGTCGACCATCAGATCTTCACGGCGCGGCAGGAACTCGTGCAGCGGGGGATCCAGTGTACGGATCGTAACCGGTAGCCCGTCCATCGCCTTGAAGACTCCAGCGAAGTCTGCGCGCTGTAACGGAAGAAGTTTT
>Ga0207008_10140_pt1 | contig 22244 bp, 14 predicted proteins | sample Alteio_BWMinCont_83_FD_153489 | JGI IMG/M metagenome (GOLD analysis project Ga0207008, IMG submission 153489) | Enriched cells from forest soil in Barre Woods Harvard Forest LTER site, Petersham, Massachusetts, United States -... | ecosystem: Environmental > Terrestrial > Soil > Temperate forest >... | reverse complement strand
AACTCATCAACATCTTTTTTTACTTCATCCAATGAAACGTTTACAACATATTTAGTAAGGCTGTTCAAAGGCTTCAGGTTGAGGTTAACTTCTGGCTTTAAACCGATATCATATTTAAATTCAAAATCCGTTTTTTGCCAGTCAATATCTTCAGGTTTATTGGTAGAAATAGGAGACAAAACCATTTTAATCTTGTTGGATTCAATATATTCATTGATCCCTTTCTGAAGCACTTTTTCAACGGTTTCGTGACGTGCATCTTTACCTATTAGCTTTTGAATAACGCCATTAGGCACTTTACCCGGCCTGAAACCCGGTACATTCATTTTGCGACCGTAATCTTTTAATGATTTATCGAATTCTTCTTTGTAATCTGATTCCTGGATTTTGACAGACAAAATGGCATCAAGGCCAACCTGGTTATTGATATTTACTTCCACGTAGTTTTAAAATGTTCTTTATTGTTATTAAAAAAAATTGCCGTTCAGGCAATAAGGGTATAGAAATGGCCTGCAAAGATAGGGAAAATCGGGAAATGATGAATCAGGCAATTCAGGGCTGTATGGTACGGACATGGGGATGGAATGGTTTATAGTACATGTTCATCAGTCAGTTTCCAATAATTCATTTTCAATTGGTTGATTTTTTCTTTGTAACTTTTTCAGATTCCGTCGTCTTTAGTGCAAATGGAACTGGAAACCGAAATACATCCTCCTTTGGAGGCCAATCTGCAAAAATGCCTGAAGGGAGACCAGAAGGCATACAAAGCAGTATATGATGCTTATTCCAAGGCTATGTTCAGTATCGCCATGCGCATGATTAACAACCGGGAGGAAGCGGAGGAAATTCTCCAGGATGCATTTATCGCTGCTTTCAGGAACCTCAGGGAGCTACAGGATATCAAGAGCTTCGGTGCCTGGCTTAAAAAGATCACGATCAACCGTTCGCTGGATCAACTCAAAAAAAGGAAACTCGCTTTTGAATCTGTGAACGATATCGAAATAGCAGATGACGACGATGAACCTGAAACAGAGCGTCCTTATACGGTTGAAATAATCCAGGCAGCATTGCTTGAGCTTGAAGATACATACAGAGTGGTTTTCACGCTGTATCTTTTTGAAAACTACAGCCACAGCATGATCTCAGAAAAACTCGGTATCAGCGAATCCAATTCCAAAACCATTCTTTCCAGGGCTAAAAGAAAACTCATTGGTATTCTTAACCAAACATTATTGTCATGAAAAATCTTGAAAATTTTATACATATGCACAGAATAGAATTTGACGTGTACCAGCCGTCCCCAAAAGTATGGGCCGGGGTATCATCAGGGCTCACAGTTTCAGTCCTGCTTTTAAAACTGGCAAAGCTTCTTGGCACAGGTTCTAAAAATGTCATCCTGGCTTTAATCGGTACGGTTGCCGTTCTTACTACAGTGATATGGACTTATCAATCCAATAAATCTCATAAAAGCAGCCCGGTTTCGGTAGCCCAATCTACCGATCAGGGTCTTGAAGATCAGGCACCAGCAAGCAAAGCACTTGTACCCGGAAGCACAAGGCAGATGCCGTTTATGTTAAAAGAACCCGGTTTGCCAGGTACGCAGCCCGACAATGCGCAGCCGATAAGCAATAATAAACTTTCTGCGCCTTCAGCGGTCCAGCCTGGAGATTCTTTCTATAATGGGGTTAAAACACTGAATATTAAAAGCTTTGGGTATAATTTCAAAATGACACGTTCCGATTCCAAAATGACCAGGGTGCGTATTCTGAAGCCAGGTAAGGTCATTGATAAAAAAACCAACACGGAACTGGTATTGGAAATAAAGCAGAAAGGATCGGAACTGATTTTTGAATATGAAGGACAAGATGAATGGCACGGATCTTTCAATCATCAGACCGTAAACACAGGTGAAATTGAGATTCTTATTCCCGATGATGATATCAGCCTGATAAATGCCATTTCATCAAATATCGACATTAACGGATATGCAACCCGGTCCCTTGGTATCAATGCCATTTCGGGAAATATAAATGCTTCAAACATAAAAGCAATACTAAGCATAGGCACCACCTCCGGCGATCAGTCTATATCTGAAATTATGGGAGATTTGGATTGCAATACCACATCGGGAAATATTAACCTGAAAGAACAGCATGGAAATGCTAAAATCCAAACAGCCAGCGGAGATATAGCGATTAAAAACTCCCGTGGAGATCTGACATGCAAAAACATTTCAGGCAAAATCAAGCTGGAGGGTGGCCAGGGTAAAATGGATATTAATACTGTTTCGGGGGATATAAACGGCGAATTCATAAGCCTTATTGAAAGCTGCAACATCAAAAGCACAAGTGGAAATGTAGAGATGGGCTTTCAAAATATTGCCGACGACCTGAGTTTCGATCTGAGTTCACTTAGTGGCGACCTGAAAATCAAAAAAGGCGGTTCTGTGATGGAGGGTAAGGGATCGCTAAAGTACGGAAGCGGAAAAATACCGGTAACAGCTAAGACCGTGTCCGGAAATCAGGAATACCGGTAAAAACTATATCTAACTCATTTATTTAAAACAAATTCTGCACTTTGGCGCAGAAATTTTCAAGACCCATAAGAATGTTTGGGAAGGCAAATACTTCGAAACAAAAAAAACATGAATATGTTAAAAAGCTTCATCACGGCTGGTTTTAGCGTGCTATCCTTTTGCTTCATGATGCAGAGTAATGCTCAGATTAAAACACTATCCGGCAGAACTTTAGAAACCAAAAGCATTGACTCATTTATACGGTACCAGATGGATTCATTGAAAATACCTGCCCTTTCCATTGCGATCATCCAAAAAGGTAAAGTGATCTATTATAAAGCAACCGGTGTCAGGAACGAGAAGCATGAAGCAATAGACACGGCTACTCTTTTTGAAGCAGCCTCAATGACAAAACCTGTATTTGCCTATGCGGTGCATAAATTAATACAACAAGGCAAGCTTAGCCTCGATACGCCGCTTTACAGGTATTATCCTTATAACGATATTAGTTATGATGATCGTTATAAGCTCATTACCGCAAGAATGGTTTTGGACCACACGACGGGATTCCCCAACTGGAGGGATGGCAGAGAGCTGACAATCGGGTCTGATCCTGGTACAAACTATGGTTATTCAGGTGAAGGCTACGTGTACCTTGGTTTTGTGGTGAGCCACTTGATTCACAAACCGATAGAAGATATAACGAACCAGGAAGTATTTCGTCCGTTAGGCATTCGCAACTCCTATTTAATTGAAAATAAATATGTACTGGACCATTTGGCGGATGGCAAGAAAGATAATAAAGAATGGGGCAGAAATGGCCCATGGCAAGGACCTAACGTTGCTTCCAGCCTGCGTACCGAAGCAAAGGAGTATGCAAAGTTTGTTATTGAGTTAATGAGAGAGAACAGGTCTTCCGGCACTGTCTTTCAGCAAATGTCGGCGCCGCAAATGAAGATTGATTCAAACAAATGGGTATGTCTGGGTATCTTCATGGAGCAAACGCCCTATGGCATTGCATATTCACACGGGGGTAACAACAATAACAGGTATAATTCAAATTTTAAGTTTTACAAAGATCATGACCTGGGCTATGTATTCTTTATGAATTGTCATCAGGAACAGACTTTGACAAAAAGGCTGGATAAATTTTTAAAAACCGCTAAATAACAAATCATTATGGACAAAGTACTTTTTATATTTCTTCTGGCAGTAAACACGTGTTGCCTGAGTGGATATGCTAAAATGCAAACAGATACCTTTACTTTTCGTTTTGAGGGCATACGATATAGCGGTGAAATTGATAAGCCAGCAGAAAATGTGGCAAAGGCTATCATTGTTATTGTCCCCGGTTATGGCAAAACAAATATGGTAGGAGGGAAGGATTGGAAGGGATTGAGAAACCTTTTCGCTGAACAGGGATATGCTTGCGTGGTTTGGGACAAAGCAGGCTGTGGCAAGAGCGAAGGTGTGTTTGATATAAACCAGCCAGTGCAGAATAGTGCCAGTGAAGTACTTGCCGCACTTGCTGAATTAAAGTCCAGAAATATTCCAGGCTCGGAGAAGATAGGATTATGGGGTATAAGCCGGGCAGGATGGATTTGCCCTTTGGTTATTGCGCAATATCCAATCGCCTTTTGGATTTCGGTGAGTGGCACCGATGATAAAGAGAATTTTGGATACCTGTTGGAAAAGAATTTTTTGATTGAAGGAAGAACCAAAGCACAAACAGAAATGCTGATGAACGAATGGCGAAAAGGGATTGAAATTGCAAGAACGGGAGGAACATTTGAGGAGAATTTGAAAGCCACGGAAAACCTCAGAAAAGATTCATTTTACATGTATATAACTAACAACTATATGCCCATAAAAGACGGATACCTGAAATGGCAGGAGGGAATTAAGTCAGGAAAATATACCTATGAAGAAAAAACGGAGTTGTTTATATATGTCCATGGTTTTGATACAATTCTGAGTAAAATAAATTGCCCTGTATTAGCGATCTTCGGTGAAAAGGATGCGAATGTTGACTGGCGCAAAACGAAAGCTTTATATGAGAAAACGATCGGTAAAAACCCGGCGGGATTATTGACGATTAAAACATTCCCGAATGGGGATCATGGGCTATTGGAATGTAAAACCGGGGGAATAAGAGAAGACCTAAGAAACAGTGATTTCTGCCCGGGATTTTATAGAACGATGACCACATGGCTGAATAACCTGCTGGAAAAGGGGCAGTAAAAATGGTAAAACAATAACAAGGCGGATACAGCGCTATCTAAAACAAAAACGTCAGTTGAGAACCCTTGCCCGGTTTGGTTTTGGGTTTTTTGTCTTTTGGTTCTTCGGGTTCTTCTTCTACTTCCGTTTCGAGGGCCTTTTCATCGAAAACAGGTTTAAAAGGAGGTGGAGCGGCTGGTTTCTTGTGTGATTTTGCGGCCATAACCTCTTTCATTTCCTCGATTTCTTTCTCAAGAATTTCAGTTTCATCAACCAGGATTTCATCAGGAACCAATTCTACTGAACTGATGTCTTTCTGGGTTAATTTGTTGCCGATGGCTTTCCATCCTCTTATTTCCACAAATTCGGTAAGGTCAAGTATTTCAGATATTTCATCTTTCTTTTTGCCTGATTTTATATCAATTACGGGCAATAATGCAGTTGTAGCCACCAGGAGTTTCGAACCTTTTGCCTCGGATATAAAACTGAATTTCTTGCCTTCGGTTGTGGTTTCGATCAGGAAACGCTTTGCATACCAGCTTTTGTGGTTGGCGTCGTACTGAACGGCAGAAATAGGCCTTTCGGGGTTATGCTTTTCAATGACCATGACATTGTCGGCATCATACCGGTTGGTGAGCTCGAAATTGGTGAGTTCATAACTGCCTTCCTTGTAGATCACGAGTATTTTGTCATCCATATTGAAACTGCCCAGGTGCGTACCGCGCTTGTCCACATTCAGCCTGCCCTGTACATCATCATACCATATATCGCGACCGCCAAGAGTTGAAGCGCCTTTTTCTTTGAAACGCACGGTTTTTACCACATGCTTGCTGAGGATATTTCCCTGAGAATTACGGCCTTTAATATCGAGTGTTGAGAAATCGTAGTCGAACACTTTGATCCTTGCTGTTGCCAAAGGTGATAACGCCACACTGACAATCTCCGACTCACTGTTTGGGTTGGCAGAAAGATACAGGATCTTGGAGTTAGAAGTCCCCAGCGTCAGATCATATTCCTTGTCCCGAGTAATACCTGTTACAGCAAACCTTTTTGCCCTGGAAATACCCGATTTCCCATCGATATAGATCAGGTTATAGATCATCCGGTCATCGTTCTTTTTCCAGACAGCCGCATGGATAATGTCCTTCCCGACAAATGATTTTTCTGAGATCCGGGTCACGATCATTTTGCCGTCTTTGCGGAACACGATAATATCGTCAAGATCAGAGCAATCGCAGATAAACTCGTCTTTTTTAAGTCCGTAGCCGATAAAACCTTCTTTGGCATTCATGTAAAGTTTCTGGTTGGCAACGGCAACGATATTGGCGCTAATGGTTTCAAAGGCACGGATCTCGGTTTTGCGCTCTCTGCCTTTGCCGTATTTTTTCAGCAGGTTTTTGAAATAGTTCACCGCAAATTCTACCAGATGCTCCAGGTCGTATTTAACCTGTTCCATTTCTTCTTCAAGGGCTTTGATGGCCTCATCAGCTTTGAAGGAATCGAATTTTGAGATCCTTTTGATCCTGATCTCCGTCAGCCTGACAATATCATCTGTTGTTATCGCCCTTCTGAACAGCTTTTTATAAGGTTTCAGTCCTTTGTCGATGGCCTCGAGTACAGCTTCCCAGGTTTCTGATTCTTCAATATTTCGGTAGATCCGTTTTTCAATAAATATCTTCTCGAGGGATGAAAAATGCCATTTCTCTTCAAGCTCGCCCTGCTTTATTTCGAGTTCGCGTTTTAGCAATGCAAGTGTGTTTGCTGTCGATATTTTCAGCAATTCATTCACACTCTGAAATACCGGTTTCTGGTCGACGATCACGCATGCATTCGGACTGATGGATACCTCGCATTCCGTGAAAGCATAAAGTGCATCAATGGTCAGATCGGGAGAAGTGCCGGGATGCAGCTGCACTTCTATTTCTACATTGGCAGCTGTATTGTCGACTACTTTTTTGATCTTGATTTTTCCACTCTCACTGGCCTTCACTATTGATTCCATCAGTGAATTGGTGGTAGTGGAGTAGGGGATCTCGTGAATGATCAGGGTCTTTTTATCCCTTTCTTCAATCCGTGCCCTGACCCTTATCCGTGAGCCTTTTTTTCCTTCGTTATAATGGGTGATATCGGCAATGCCTCCCGTTGGGAAATCGGGTAAGAGGTCTATTTTTTTATGGTGCAGAATATCAATGGATGCCTGGATGAGTTCCTGGAAATTATGGGGCATTACTTTGGTTGAAAGCCCCACAGCGATCCCTTCCACACCCTGTGCCAGCAACAACGGAAATTTCATCGGCAGGGTTACCGGTTCGCGTTTGCGACCATCGTATGATACCTGCCAGTTTGTGGTTTGCGGGTTGAAAGCAACTTCCAGCGCAAACTTGGAAAGCCTTGCTTCTATATACCTCGAAGCCGCGGCATCATCGCCCGTAATCATATCGCCCCAGTTGCCCTGGGTATCAATCAACAAATCTTTTTGTCCGAGGTTTACGATGGCATCTGCAATTGAGGCATCACCGTGGGGATGATATTGCATGGTCTGACCAATGATGTTGGCCACCTTGTTCAACCGTCCATCATCCATCTCCTTCATGGCATGCAATATCCTGCGCTGCACGGGTTTAAGACCGTCTTCAATTGCCGGAACGGCACGCTCCAGGATTACATAAGAGGCATAATCCAGGAACCAGTTCTGGTATAACCCCGCCACCGTAGCCACATCATGAATCACCTCGCCATTGGCCTCTTCAGGTTGAGGCGCAGGCTGTTCATCTTCGTTTTCAGGCAAGTCCTCGTTTGGCAATTCTTCGTCTTCTATGTCGTTCTTTCCCATCGCTTCAAAAATAAGGGATTATTTGGGATTCTCTGAATTCAAAATTTCCACAGGTTGTGCGGAAAAATTTATCGCTCCAGATCATACCCAATCCATCCTTTTTGCAAATATGACAAAAAAAATGGAAATAGTACAAATTATTTGCCAATTAGAATTTCTTTGCGCTCTTTGCGGATTTTTCTTTGCGTTCTTTGCGAGAAATATCTCATCCTGAATGTTCGGGACAAAGAGTTTCGCAAAGAAAACGCAAAGGGAGAAAATGGTTCCCGCAGATAACTCAGATAAATTATTTCTTAATTGGGATTTATGGGGAGATATTACTTCCGGGAAAGAAGCTATTAATAAACATTGATGTGAATCCACCGAACCACCCCGGCCTACGGCCACCCCTCCTTTAAGGGAAGGAGGGGAATTGCTGACGCATGAGTACTGAATGTCGAATATGCTTTGTTGAAAATCTTTGCGCACTTTGCGAAACACTTTGCGCACTTTGCGTTTTGTTTTTGAATTTGACCTTTTCCGCGTAAATCTGCGTTATCTGCGGGAAATTTCTAATCAATGATATATCGAATCCAGCTGGATGATCTTTTTAACAATTACCTTATCATCAAGCTGAAAGACAACAAAATACATAGCCGGCCGGGTTTTCCAGAGCGCCGCATCAAAATAAGTATTGTATTCTCCCTGATCAAGCTGTTTATCAACAAGAACACCGATTTTCTTTCCGATTTCATCAGTCAATGATATTTTGATATGCGCAGCATTATTTAAAATGTAATTGATACCTGTTTGGGATTGAAAAGGATTAGGGCCAATATTGAGTGAAAATTGTTCATCCAGAACAAGCTGTGATGAATCTGTTTTTATACAGAAACCTGGCTGAAAAAAAGTGATTCTTACAATGTATTTGCCGTTTTTGGCATAGGTGTGCAAAACGGAATATCCTGAGGCCGTATCCGGCTTCCCATTTACACTATCACCAAAGTTCCAGTGATACTGGTATGGCGGATATACCTGATTTTTGAGTGCAAATGAATAATCATACCCGCTTATATGGCTGATATCAAAAACGATGTCCGGCTTTGTAACCACTGTTACTGAAACAGTGTCAGAATCAGTACATCCTGTCGCATTAACTATTTCTTTAAGATAATAAACAGTATTGCTTACAGGCGTATCAACCGGGTTGCTGATATTGGAATGGAAACCGGGAGGATCAGATCTCCATGAATATCTTATTCCAGAATCTGTAGCTGCTCCTAATTGAATTCCCAGGCCACCACAGGTTTCCTGGTGCATTCCTGGTTTTAACACGGATTTTGGATTTACCATTATTACTACTGAATCAAAATTGGTACAGCCGTTGGTATTGGTAACAGTAACGAAATAGGAAGTAGTGGAATCAGGTTTCACAATTGTAACGGGGAACCCAGAACTGAACCCAACTGGTTTGGATGCCCATTTGTACATATTGCCTGCTGAACCATGCGAACCGATTGCTACTGAATCTCCGGCGCATATAGTCTGGTTACTGCCCGCATTGGCTACAGGCGCCTGGGTGGAGCTGAGTTTGACAAGCGTAGAATCTTTGTTGGAGCAGTTTGTGTTTTTATTTATAACGGTTAAGTAATAAATAGTATTTGTAGATGGCGAAACGACAGGATCGGATAAAGTAGAACTAAAGCCAGCCGGTGCCGAAATCCAGGAATAGATAAGATCAGGCGAAGCATTTCCGCCAAGTTGAATACGGGCACCAGTGCATGCTTGTAAAACATGCTGCCCGATATTAACTGATGGTAACATATTAACTGTTATAAGTACCGTTGCGGAATTGATGCAACCCGTAGTTGTATCTGTTACAGTCAACGTATATTGAGTTGTGTTTTGCGGCCAGATTATAGGATTTGAAACTGAGGAGCTGAAGCCTGACGGCGTGGATGTCCATCCATAAAGATATCCTTTGGTGCCAGAACCTCCAATAAAAGTACTGTCCCCTTTACAGATGGATTTGTGAAGACCTGTATTAGCCAAAGGCAGCTGGTTTACAGTTATGACAACGGTATCTTTTTCGGGACAACCTGTTGACTGTACAATATCGGTTAAATAATATGTTGTGGTAACCGTGGGGCTTACAGTTGGATTTGACTGGGTGGAACTGAAGCCCGTAGGATTTGATGTCCAGAAATAACTATTTCCACTTGTATTGGATGACCCAATGGAAACAGAGGTATTGGAACAAATAGTTTTATCAGGACCAGCATTCGCTTTTGAAGGAGGAATAATCATAAACACTTCTGAAGAGCTATCATTTCCAGGTACAGAATCTGTGAATCCATTTGGGTCCGATGTCCATGATTTGATTATATTTGTTCCTGTAGAAAGTAAAAATTTACCAAGGGTCAGTTTGGTTGAACTATCAGGAGAAAGTAATCCTTTCCAGGAATAAACGGATTGAGATATGCCGTTAATTGACAAGTGAATACTAACATTCTGAAGTGCACTTTCGCCATAGTTATGTAGTTGAACTATCACAGTTTGAGTATCGAGGCAGGAAGCAGTTGCCGGATTCAGTATTTTAGTGATACCGGCATCATAAACAGACTTGACAAATTTTGCCAGGTAGCCAATATAACCGGTACCTGAAAAACCAGGTTTGTATGAACCTTTTGTTGCGATGCCGTTGGTGCTTTGAGTAATTCCGGTAACAAATACATCTCCTGATTTGTCAACAGCAATTCCATAAGCCCAATCATAATCATTACCCCCATAATAGGTTGCCCACTGGCGTACCCCATTATTGTCAAATTCACCAATAAAAGAATCATAACTACCACCACCATCGTCCGTTTGATACGCATAATCCGTTGTCAACGCGAATCCTCCTTTGGTGTATCCTGCAAAGTATGCATTTCCATCTTTGTCTGTTTTTATATCCTGGGTTATGATGTCGTTATAATAGGTAGACCATGCTAAAGAACCGCCCGCACCAAATAAAGCAAGATATGAACTGTTCCCGTCTGCGTTCCAGGATTCCTCGAAAGCATCACTGGTAGCAATACCTGTATCACTTGTAGTTGCGCCTGTCATAAATACATTTCCGATACTATCCGCAGCAATACCTGTTGCATAATCGAACCCCGATCCGCCATAAAATGTACCCCAAAGGCGTTTACCAGTTCCGTCAAACTTAGCCAGAAATGCATCATTTCTTCCACCACCATAAGAGGTATGGAATGCACCTGCTGAAGCAATGTTGATACTATCATCAGTAGTACCGGCAAGAAATACATTGCCCGTTTTGTCAGTACAAACTAAAACTTTAAAATGCTCAATGTTATCACCATAATAAGTAGCCCATTGAATGTCCCCTGTATTGTTGAACTTAGCCAGGAAAGCATTATAGGTCATCATGTTGGAAAATGAACTATAGGAAGTCTGAAATGCGCCGGATGTAGCAATGCCCGAAGTACTTGTCGTCACCCCGCTTATGTATACATCACCTGATGGGTCTATGGCAACTGCATCACCCTCCTGGGATTTATTGCCGCCAAAATAAGTGGCCCACTTTAATGCGCCGGCATCATTGAATTTTGCAAGAAATGTCTGGTTCAAACCTGTCCAGGATGTTTGGTATGCACCACCAGTGGCCATGTTTTTAAATGCTTGTAGCCCTGTAATATAAATATTCCCGGATTTGTCAGTTGCTACACCATATCCACCCCCCGCCTTGTAATAGGTGCTCCAAACGATAGCTCCTTTGCTATTAAATTTTGATAGAAATGTATAGGCACCCGTTAAAGAAGTATCATAGGCATTGTGGGTTGCAATACCTGTTTTACTATTCGTTGCACCCACCATATATACATCTCCACTATCATCTGTGGCGACACCATATCCCGCATCATAGTCATTGCCAAAATATGTTCCCCAGGACAGGGTTGGGTCAATTACAATTATTTTTGACTTATCATATTTGCCCGTATTAAAGCTAATTCTGCTCTTTATTTGTATAAAATCACTTATAATTCTATTTCCCCCCTGAAAACTCACTGGCTTACTTTCATCCATTTTTCCCAGTGAACATGAATATTCAATCCCTGAATTTTCCAATTTTTTAATACTTTCAAGCCCATTCCATTGTATTTGTATATCACTCACATTCCCTCCGGGATAAACGACAAATTCATATTTCATTCCATTAGGTTTGGCGCGCAGGACCAGGTCAATATTGGGATAGATGGATTTGTATGTGATGGTTTTGTAGGTGTGGACATTGGTGATGCCGCTATCCGCGTTTCCAGCCTGCCCCGACTTATTCGGGGTGTAATAGTTTTCGTAGTATTCCTGCTGGTCCGAGGCGATGATCTGGGCGGATGGGTTGGAATTGATGAGGATGAGGTCGGCGCGGGAGGTGGAAATTGAAGAATTGAGAGCGGAGAGCGGAGAGCGCTGTTTTCCGAGTAGGGCTTCAGGATTCTGAACTCCTACCACATGGCCTGTTGCCTCGGAAACAGCAGTTCCCGCATTTTCAACATTAGTAAATACAAAACTGATTTTTCCGGGTTGGCAATAAAGATAAACACCTCCCTGGTGTCCATAATATTTTATATCTGAGGATGAAAGCTGTCCTTTGTTTTCTACAAAATTCCATTCGGCATGATTGATGAATTGCTGGACTTTAGTGGGACCAGAGGCATGAAGCCCATAAGACCCAAGCATAAATAATATAAATATGATGGGTTTATGTAGTTTCATTTTGATGGTGTAGAAATCAAATGTAAGGAAAAAATCTGAAACAGGATTTTCAGGATGGAAGGATTTTTAGGAAAAATTCACAAGATAATCAGCCTATAATTCCTATCGATCCTGTTTATCCATTAATCTTGTAAATCCTGATTCAGAAAAAAGTAAAACATTTTCAAAAATATTTCCCCAGATAAATCATTGAATACAAAAAAGATAAAAATTATTTTTCCAAAGTACCCACCCACTTTGGCATGTCGCTATATATGTATGTAAAAACAGGGGTAAGTGATGAGGCGTAAGTCGTAAGTGGCTCCTCCTTCGCCAAAGGCTTCGGCGGACAAAGGGCGCGAAGAATCATGTTTTATCACATAAATCACAAAAATCAAAGTTTAGACAATTTTCGCACGCTAAATATGCAAACACTTATACCATTGAAAATAAATATGTTAAGTAAATCAAATAATCATGTGTGTATGCATTATAGGCAAAATGTACACCGACTTGTACACATATATCCTTCAATAGCAATAATTTATACAAAAAGTGTTAAAAAAAACGAGAAAATGTATACCATTGTGTTCACTTATGTTTTTGGTAATCAGGTCTCACAAGAGATATGCATTATAGGAAATTTTGTGTATATCCACCGAACCACCCCGCCCTTCGGGCACCCCTCCACAAGCGTGGAGGGGAATTTGCTGCCGCGAGCGTATTCGCTACTATCATGTCATGACCTCATTTCCAAATTGTCTCATTTTCAAATTGCCTCATTTCCACATCGCCTCATTGCCTCATTTCCATCCCGAACGCTCGGGACAAATGGCCTTCTCACCTCTCACTTCTCACTTCTTACTTCCCCGGTTTGGTTATATGACGGAATAAGGATAATTTCGCACCTCAAAAATTTAAAGAGACCAATGAAGTTATATTTTGTACTTATCCTCGCCCTGTTGGCATTAGCTTTTTCTTTTATCAAATCCATGTGGGTGGGTAAACAGGAAGCCGGTGATGACACCATGAAGAAAATCGCAAAGCACATCGCTGATGGTGCAGTAGCCTTTCTTAAAGCTGAATATCGTGTTTTATCCATATTTGTTATCTGTGTTGCCATTTTGCTTGGCTTCCTGGCACAGAAAGATACTTCAAGCTGGCTTATTTCCGTTGCTTTCGTAGCAGGGGCCTGTTTGTCGGCTCTGGCGGGCTTCCTTGGGATGCGCATTGCTACCAAAGCAAACGTTAGAACGACCAATGCCGCCAGAACAAGCCTTTCCAAAGCACTTAAAGTGTCTTTTTCGGGTGGATTGGTTATGGGAATAAATGTGGTTGCCCTGGGATTAATTGGAATTGTAGGCTTATTTGAGCTGTTCAGTCATATTCAAAGCATTACCGGTGAAACAGCCTGGGACCTTAAAAAAGTACTTGAAGTACTGGTCGGATTTTCACTGGGTGCTGAAAGTATTGCCCTTTTTGCCCGCGTGGGTGGTGGTATCTATACCAAAGCTGCCGACGTTGGGGCTGACCTGGTAGGTAAAGTTGAGGCCGGTATCCCCGAAGATGATCCCCGTAACCCTGCTACCATTGCAGATAACGTAGGTGATAACGTAGGCGATGTGGCCGGTATGGGCGCTGACCTTTTTGGTTCTTATGTGAGTACCATTATCGCTACGATGGTATTGGGTCTTACCGTAAAATTTGAAGGTGGTGCCATGGGGCCCTTTTCTACTGTATTGTTGCCTGTGCTTGTGGCGGCAACCGGGATGATCTTCTCAATGGTTGGTTCTTATTTCGTTCGTGTAAAAGAAGGCGGCAATCCACAGGCTGCCCTTAATATGGGAAATTTTGGTGCAGTTATTATGACCGCCATCGCTTCTTATTTCCTGATAAACTATATGCTTCCTGCGCAAATGACCATCGGTGACCTGTCTTTTGGACCGATACAGGTTTTTTATGCCATCCTCATCGGATTGACAGTAGGAACCCTGATTAGTCTTGTTATTGAATATTATACTTCTAAAGATCGTCCCCCGGTAAAGTTTATCGCACGTCAGAGCGAAACCGGTGCGGGCACCAATATTATTGCGGGTTTGAGTGTAGGTATGTTATCTACTGCCATCCCGGTTATTATACTTGCAACCGGTATCATTGCCGCTTATGCCGTAGCGGGCCTTTATGGCGTAGCTATCGCGTCCGCGGGTATGATGGCAACAACCGGTATCCAGTTGGCAATTGACGCCTTTGGGCCGATTGCTGACAATGCTGGCGGTATCGCTGAGATGAGCCATCTTCCCAAAGAAGTTCGTGAAAGGACGGATGTATTGGATTCTGTTGGGAATACCACTGCAGCTATCGGTAAAGGATTTGCGATTGCATCTGCAGCATTGACCTCAATGGCGATGTTTGCTGCCTTCAGGGAAACGGCAAATGTGCAATCGATCGATATATCTCATGCCAATGTTTTGGGCGGTTTGCTCATTGGTGGTATGACACCATTCTTATTCTCTTCATTTGCTATTCGTGCTGTTGGTGATGCTGCCAATGCCATGGTGGAAGAAGTTAGACGCCAGTTCAGGGAAATCAAAGGCATCATGGAAGGTACTGCTGAAGCAGATTATGATAAATGTATAGAGATATCTACAAAGGCAGCATTAAGACACATGATCGTTCCGGGTGCGGTTGCGATATTGTTCCCGGTTATAGTGGGATTTATTCTTGGTGGTGAAGGCCTTGGTGGCTTCCTGGCAGGTGTTTTGGTTTCAGGAGTCATGATGGCATTCTTCCAGAGCAACGCAGGTGGTGCATGGGACAATGCCAAGAAACTTTTTGAGACAGGTGTAGAGATCAAAGGCAAAACTTATTTCAAGGGCTCTGAACCACATAAAGCCGCTGTCGTTGGTGATACTGTAGGTGATCCATTCAAAGATACTTCAGGTCCAAGTTTGAACATTTTGATCAAGCTGGTATCTATAGTTGCTGTGGTTATTGCGCCATTGCTACCGATGAAGGAAATGTCAAAGCCATTACCAATGAAAGGCGCTGAAATTATTCTGCCTTCAAACCCTGCTCCGGCTGCAAATTCAAATCCAGCGAATACGAAGACGGTAAGGTTTTTCTAAAACCTATTCCACAAAATATTATGCAGCCGATGACTTTCAAAAGTTGTCGGCTGTTTTGTTTAAATGCTATTGGCCTAATAATTTCAGGCATTTTTCAAGTTCGATTCCTTTACCAAGGACTTCTTTGAAGAGGTCGCAGGTCTTTTTTACCCGGGCAGGTACATTTTTAATGGTAAAATCTGAAGGAGATAATCCTGGTTTGACTTCCTTCCACAGCAAAGGCGTTGAGACCATTGCCCCTCGTTTGGGCCTCACGCTATATGCCGAGGCAAGGGTTTGGCCTTTACTATTCTGTAGATAGTCGATATAGATCTTATCACCGCGAAGTTTTGTGTTGCGAATGGTTGTGGTAAAATCCGGGAGTTGAGCTTGTGCGAGCTCGGCTATGATATGAGCGAAGTCTCTCCCCTGTTCGTAGCTATATTTTGCACCCATCGGGACATAAATATGCATGCCTGTTGCACCTGAAGTTTTTGGAAACCCGGGGGCTTTGGCTTTGTCAAGGATGGACTTAATAACAAGAGATGTTTCTATGACCTGTTCGAAGCTATTTTTTTCCCCGGGGTCAATATCTAAAACAATCCAGTCGGGATTATCGAGGCTACCGATCCTCGAATTCCAGGGATGGATTTCAATGCATGCCAGGTTGGCCATGTAGACCAGGGTTGCCTCATTATTGCAGACCAGATAATGAACCGTTTCTCCCGTTGAGTCGCTCTTAATTGATATGGTTTCGGCCCAATCTGGTGCATCCGTCATGTTCTTTTGATAAAAGCTCATGCCATTAATGCCGTTTGGGTAACGATGCTGACTCTGAGGGCGGTTTTTGAGATGGGGGAGGATAAATGAATGCATCGCGCGATAATAGTCGATCAGGTCTCCTTTGCTGATTTTGTCGTCAGGCCAGAATATTTTATCAAGATGACTGAGTTTCAGTTGAATATTACTGACTATAATTGTTTCATCACTTGAGCTAGAATTATCATTTTTCATGGCTTTCGTTTTTAAGTTTTTTTCTGCGTCCTTTATGGTTTTTATGGCTGGCTTTTCATCTTCCTTTATGACCTGTTTTGGTGATTTATCTTGTCTTAGGCCTAAAAATACAGGGTGCCTCATCATGCCTTCCCTCGTCCATTCGCTGAAAGCAATTTCACATACAAGCAATGGCTTGACCCAGTTTGCTTTTGGCAAACCAGGAATATTCGCGAATGGAGATTTTTGCTGTTTTAGGGGATTTAATTTATCATATATCTCTTCCAGGCTTTTATCATTGAAACCGCCCCCGCTGCTGCCTACCCATTCCAGTTTTCCATGATCATTATATGCGCCAAGAATAAGTGATCCAAAATATTTTCTACTGCCTTTGGGCTCCGTATAGCCACATATTATGGCTTCCTGCCTTTTGCCGGTTTTTATTTTTAACCAGTCTGTAGTCCTCTTTCCGGGATAATACTGGCTATCGGATAGTTTAGCCATAATCCCTTCCAGTCCCATTCTTTTTACCTCTTCGAAAAAGTCAACTCCATTTCCTGCTATATGATCAGAATAAATAATGGTTTCATTCCAGTTCATAACCTTTTTTAACAATTCCTTTCGCTGAATAAGAGGCACTTTTGTCAGATCGTAACCGTAATAATAAATGATATCAAAAACATGATACTCCAGTATTCCGGAGTTGCCGGATCTGTATTCCTGCAATAACTGAAACTTTGGGATTCCTTTTTGATTAACAGCAACTATTTCACCATCAATGATGGCATCAAAGTCATTATTCTCCAAGGCATCATATATAGGTTTGAAATATTCAAATGAAATTCCGTTTCTGGAGTAGAGATTTACTTTCCCATTTTTGATGCTCGCCAATGCCCTGTAACCATCCCATTTTAGTTCAAAAATCCATTTGTCATCATCAAAAGGCTCATTAATTGCAGTAGCCAGCATGGGTCTGATATCCTGTGGCATAGGGGACTTTACCGCAGCTTCCGGGATTTCGGAGTCAGTTTTTACTTTTGGGGGAGGCTGGGCTTTTTTTTTTACTGAGCGTTCTTTATTGATTTTTGAATCAGGGGAAATGTGATCTTCACTATTATAACCCTCAACCGCATATTGGTCGTTGTGTTTGATGAGCAACCATGCATTTTCTCCCATGCCATGTGTTTTGACCAATGCCCAGGAACCTTTGAGCTTTTTGCCATGAAGTGTAAACTTGATTTCTCCTTTTTCCAACTCGTTTAGAAGAAGCTTTTCAGCTTTTTTGTTATCCACCTCCTCTTCGGCTGTATAAGTACCTTCATCCCAGATCTCAACAATGCCGGCTCCGTAGTTGCCTTTTGGTATAACTCCTTCAAAAGTTCTATAGCTAAAAGGGTGGTCTTCAACCATCATAGCAAGGCGTTTGTCATGAGGGTCAAGTGATGGTCCTTTTGGTACAGCCCAGCTTTTCAATACCCCGTCCATTTCCAGCCTGAAATCATAGTGTAGTCTTGTGGCATCATGCCGCTGAACCACAAAACGCAAAGAACCGACACTTTCACCCTCGCTTCTATCCGGCTCTGGAGTTTCATTGAAGTGACGTTTTTCTTTGTATTTGGTTAAAGACATCGTGAAGATTAAAAAATTAAAAGATTAAAATATTTAAAGATCGTTAGCCTCAGTTTTTTTCATTTGCATATTCGCACATTCGCATATTGTTTTTACGCTGCTTTTTTCTTTTTATCCAGGCTTGCCTTCAATTGTGCCATCAAGTCATTTGCTTTAGTTGGTACCAGTTTCAGTTTGGCTATTTTTGGCGATTTTCCCTGTGCTTTTAACCGGATCAGCTTCATAAGTTCTGCTGTATAGGTGTCTTTGTATTCTTCAAGGTTAAGTTTGGTAGTGTATTGATCTATAAGGGTCAACGCCAGGTCGAGTTCTTTGGCCGAAAATGTCTTTTTCTCTGGCAGGTTCAGCCCTCGCTTGGGTCTCATTTCTTCAGGAAAGCGTATCTGGTTTAATATAATAAGATTATCCATTGGTTTGAGAACTGCCAGTGATTCGCGATTCCGTAAGACAAAACTTGCAATGCCGAGTTTTCCAGACTTTTTCAGGGCTTCCAAAAGTAATGAATAAGAATGCTCTGCATCTTTTGCCGGTTCCAGGTAATAAGGTTTTTCAAAAAGTGATGTTGGGATTTCTTTTTCGACGGCAAAATTAGTTATCTCTATAATTTTGCTTTTTTTGGCTGCAGCTTTTTCAAAATCATCTTCCTCGATGACGACGTATTCATCGTCAATTTTATACCCTTTCACAATATCTTCCCATGGGACTTCTTTGCCGGTTTTTTCATCAATACGTGCATATTTTATTGGGGATAAGTCTTTTTTGTTCAGCATATTGAAGCTTATGGTACTGCTTTCAGTGGCGCTGTACAATTTTACAGGAATATTTACCAACCCAAAACCAATGGAACCTGACCAGATTGCTCTCATAAAAACAAAGTTAATAACGTATTAATAAAAAAAAACTGTTTTTGCTCATAAGAAATTAACCGATCCGGGTTCATTTGGTTTCTTTGACTTTTTCGAGCAGTTTTTTTTCAGGCGGATTTTGGTCCACGAGTTGTATTTCCCCTTTTTTGGTTGGAAACACTACCAGATTTCTTTTGCGAAACATATTCAGAAATGTTTCGCCCTAAAGTTGTAAAATCATCGTCATCATCAAACAGATAATAACTGGAATGCAGGCCTTCATCTTCTGTTTTATTTTTGACTGAATTCGAATCAGGGAAACAATGCCCGATGTGATTTTGGAATGTATTAGAATCAGCGATTCCTGGCGGGGCTTTATCTTTTTTAGTTGACATAGTAGTAAGTTGTCATATGAATATATTATAACCAATTACAACAAGCTTTGTTCAAATTGAAGGTCGACAGATGAGTAATAGTTCATATTAAATTGGTTTTTGCGAAGAATTTCTTTTGCTTTATTTTATATGAATTTGCAGTAAGTTTGGAACATAATGAATACCCGCACCCAAAAGGTTCCATCATCACATCCTGCCGTGAAAGGATTTAAGCCGGTTATAGCCGGTGGTGTGATCAATTTCTTTTTGGTCATCATCAAGATTTCTGCAGGGATAGCTGGGAATTCGTATGCTTTAATTGCTGATGGTATTGAGTCTGCTGCGGATATTTTCAGCTCGTTTGTGCTATGGTTTGGCCTTAAAGTCGCCTCCAAAGCTCCCGATAAGGATCACCCCTACGGTCACGGCAAGGCGGAGCCCATTGCCGGTGCTTTTGTTGCGCTGGCCCTGGTTGGGGCAGCCATACTTGTAGTTGTTCAGAGTGTGCATAAAATAATGACACCTCATCCCATCCCGGCTAAGTTCACACTCTATATCCTTGGGGCGATAATTCTTACGAAACAGGTTTTATTCAGTTATGTAATGCGGATCGGTAAAAAGATAAATAGCACTGCCCTATATGCAGACGCATGGCACCATTTGAGCGATTCCATCTCTTCTGCTGCCGCATTTGTCGGGATAAGTATTGCCATCATTATGGGCCCGGGATATGAGAGCGCGGATGACTGGGCGGCCATTGTGGCTTCTGTAATTATTGTAATTAATGCCTATAAGATTCTGAGGCCTTCTATCGCTGAAATGATGGATACTGCCCCTTCGGATTCAATCATTAAGGAAGTTAAAGAAATAGCCATAAAGGTAGATGGGGTGACGGGGCTTGACAAATGTTATGTAAGAAAAATGGGTTTTGACTATTATGTGGATCTCCATGTAGAGGTCGATGGGAATCTCAGTGTGTATAAGGGACATGACATCTCTCATAGGGTTAAAGACGCTATTTTGAATGCCATGCCGAGCATTTCGGATGTATTGATCCATATTGAACCAAAACGTATTCAGAATAAGTCAGATGAAACCCAGAAACAGGACAATATTTCCTGATTTTTATTTCCGATTCCCGCTTCTATTTCTCTTAAATATTTTCTTTTATTTCCTGTTATTTAAACTACTATGACCTTAATTGGGTTATACTGCTAAATTGATTTCTGAATTTTGAAATGCTTCATTACATGTGGTTTTATCTTCTTTCTTTTCTTCACGGGAACAGCGCAATGTTATGCCCAAAATTCAACCGCAAAGACTGATATAACTTCTGGGAAAATATTACAGAAGCATAAAAAGTCGAAACTGGTGGATAATATGCAGCGTTTTGCTCTTAAAGACAACCTGGTATCCAAACTATTGCGCTCATTAATGGTTTTTGATAACAGAAAAACTGCTCCTGATACTACAAAGCCAAGCGAAATGAAATATGAGAATTTCGAATGTCGCAGGATACGGAAAGTCGAAATTATTGTACTTGGGCCTTTCGGTTATGATGTAGCCCTGAAATATGGACATGAAATTGAGAGATTAAGACGTTTTGGAGATCAAATCCATTACAATACACGCAATTGGATCATATACGATAAACTTTTATTTAAGAAAGGCGATGCCATTGATGCCTTGAAAATATCTGAAAGTGAGCGCCTTATCAGGCAATCACCATACATCGTAGATGACAAAATTTTTGTTGACCCTATCCCGGGATCAAAGGATAGTGTGGACGTTTTGGTAGTAGTTCAGGATGTTTTTGAATTTACAGGTGCCGCGTCTGCAAATCCCACTGTTCCTAATGGTAATCTCAGTATTACGGATATAAATTTCCTTGGCCTTGGACAGGCCACAACCAACCAGATAAGCTACGCCCCTCAATATGCACAGCGCTATGAATACAATGGTATTTATAATGTTCCAGAAATAGCAAATACCTATGTGTCGGCCCAGGTTCATTACAACACATTGAATTACAATAAAAATTATGGGCTGATTCTATCGAGGCCCTTTTTTTCAACTACTACGCATTGGGCCGGAGGCCTTGATATTGAGCACTACCATACGGCCTTTAGTTTTCTTCTGCCAAATGATTCAAGTCCTGTTTCGGGACTTCATAATTATGATTCCAGGGATTTCTGGGTAGGATATGCTTTCCCGTTGAATGAAAATCCGCTATATCGATTCAAGAAGTCACAATTGATTCTGAGCGCCAGGGTGAACAACATCAATTACACAAGCCAGTATTCCTTTCCAGCAAGCATAAATCAACTCTATCCAAACGAGACATTTATACTTGGTGCCATTGGTTTTACCCGTCGCGATTATTACAAAGACCATTATATCTTTGCGTTCGGGAAAACGGAAGATATTCCACTAGGTTATTTGTTTACGGTAAACAGCGGTCCTGATTTTCAGCAGTTTAAACAACGCTGGTATTCCGGGTTCAAAGGATCATACGGATGGAATAATTCTTCACTCGGATATATGTACTTAAGCCTCGAAGAAGGAGGGTTCATTAATTCTAAGCAGGTTGAGCAGGGGGTAATCAATACAGAATTCTTTTATTTTACAAACCTGATACCCTTGGGCCAATGGCAATGGCGCCAATACCTGCTGAATGAATATACACTTGGATACAATCGTATGCCGGGCGAATTTCTGACCATCAATGGCAACTCAGGTCTTCAACGCTTCTATTCGCCTTCACTTACAGGCACGCAAAGATGGTCTGATAATTTCGAGGCTGATTTCTTCTCACCTTGACACCCCCTTGGTTTTGAAATGGTGCTCGTGGCATTTATTGATGATGCATTGATTGGTAATCATAATGTCACCGTGCTGCAAAGTCATCTTTACCAGGGATATGGCGCCGGTATCAGGTTCAAAAATGAGCATTTTATTTTTAATACGCTTCAGCTATCATTTCATTACTTCCCCAAT
>Ga0207008_10139_pt1 | contig 22282 bp, 12 predicted proteins | sample Alteio_BWMinCont_83_FD_153489 | JGI IMG/M metagenome (GOLD analysis project Ga0207008, IMG submission 153489) | Enriched cells from forest soil in Barre Woods Harvard Forest LTER site, Petersham, Massachusetts, United States -... | ecosystem: Environmental > Terrestrial > Soil > Temperate forest >... | reverse complement strand
AGGGGTGCGCCATCGGTGCACGTCAGGGTCAGCAGAACGCAAGTCCATCCGGCCGGGCCGGTCAGTGAGACCGCGGTCGTACCCGCAGGAAGCGTCTCAACCAGCTTTGGAGCGGCGGCCGCAAGCGGACCCGCATTGCTGACAGTTTGCGTATACGTAACGTTCGTGCCTGCCGTTGCTGTCACAGGACCCGAATTCGTGACACTCAAATCTGCTTCATTGGCCGCCGTCACCGCGATGTTCACCGTTGCGGTGTTATTGCTGTTGTTGGTTTCATTTGTGGCAGAGGCCACCGTCACCGTATCGGAGATGATCGTCCCGGCGACAGTTCCCGCTGTCACTTTGTAGATGGCTGTCACTGTCCCGGTTGAACCCGGAGGCACACTCGGATTGGTGCACGAAACTGGACCCGTGTTCGGACAAGTCCATGTACCACCACCTGTAGTCACGACCGCGACCGACACAAACGTTGTGTTGGCGGGCGTCGGTTCAGTCAGCGTCGCCGTCGAGCAATTGCTCGGACCATTATTCGTGACGACCTGGGTGTAGGTGATGTTGTTTCCCGCGGTGACCGGGCTCGGAGTTCCACTGTTGGTGACTGCCAGATCGCAACGATCGCCAACGCCGGTAACGATCGTGGTGCTGTTGTTGCTTGCATTCGGGTCCGACGTCGTTGCAGTGACGGAAGAGTTCGCCGTGACCGGGCCGCCCGCCATACTTGCTGGTATGTTAACCACGATGACGATATCGGCGGCACTGGCTGATGCAAGACCGGAGGAATCAGTGCAAACGACATTTCCGCTGGATCCTACGGCCGGCGTCGTACAGGTCCAGCCGGCCGGAGCCAGAACGGATTCAAATGTCGTAGGTCCGGGAGTCGCTTCGGTCAAACTGACGCCATTCGCAACTGCCGGACCATTGTTCGTGATGGTCTGAGTGTAGGTAATGGAGTTTCCTGCAAGCGCGCTGTTGGGACTGGCTACTGTGCTGAGGGCAACATCGGCCTGTATCGCGGTCCCGACCACGTCTGTGGCGGTCGCGGAGTTTGCTCCAAAGCCCTGGTTCGACGCATTGACCGTGGCAGTGTCGCTGATGACTGTGCCTGACGCTGTTCCCGCCGTCACCTTATAGACGACCGTGAATGTTCCGGAGGTGCCTGCCGCTACCGTTGTGGCCGTGCATGGACTCGCTGGGAAGGTGGTGCAGACCCAACCAGCCGGCGGAGTGATCGAGACGAATGAAGTGTTGGCTGGCGTCGCCTCAGTGAACGTCCCGTTGCTGATCGCGCTCGAGCCCGTATTCGTCACGACCTGCGTATAGGTAATGTTGTTGCCTGCCTGCACCGGATTCGGTGAGGCGACGTTGGTCACGGTAAGATCTGGCAAGGTTGTTCCAACAACGGTTGTAGCCGTAGCGGTGTTGTTCGCTGAATTCGGATCGATCACGGACGAACTCACGTTTGTAGTACCGGTGATGACCGTTCCATTCGCGACGCCAGTGTTCACCTTAACGACAACTGAGAAGGTGGCGGAAGTCAATCCCACCATGTCGGCGTTAGTGCAGATGACGTTGCCGCCGTTGCCCACAATCGGCAGGATGCAACTCCACCCTGACGGCGGAGTCATTGAAACAAATGTCGTGTTCGCGGGGACGGGCACAATGACCGTCGCATTGTCCGCAGCGCTTGGACCATTGTTGGTCGCGACCACCGTATAGGTAATATTCCCGCCACTCGCCACCGGGTTAGGAGACGCCGCATCGGTCACCGCCATGTCGGCAGTGGAAACGACATTAGCCACATCGGTGGCAGTGTCGTTGACTAGATTTGCCTCTCCGCCTCCGCCGATGGTAGCGACGTTAGTTAGCGTGGCTGGCGCTGACTGCGCCACCAGTGCATTCAAAATGATTCCAGGATAGGACGCTCCGGCAACCAGTGCATCCGAGCGCGTGCAACTCACGGTCTGACCTGAGATTGAGCACGTCCATCCGGTCCCCACAGCGCTTGTCGGTCCGATGCCCAATGGCAGCGTGTCGTTCATCGTGACCACGCCGGTCGTGGCGCCATAAGGGCTCACGTTTGTGACCGGAATCGTATAACTCGCCGCCGATCCTCGGGTAAAGTTGCCGACATGGCTCTTGACCAATGTAACGTCGGGGGTGCAAAGCGAAGACGACTGGATTCCAGTGACCTGCCCCAGGGTCGCGGTCGTAGCGCTAATGCCCGAAGAGCCCGGAGTAGAACCGTATGGCACGAGCGTGCTCAGAGTCCCGCCGCTTGCGCCTCCAACTACGCTCACGCTCGCGGGTGTCCCTGAAACAAGAACAACGCCGCCAGCACCGCCGCCGCCAGGTCCGTGGCGATCTGCCAGACTATAGGGCTGCGTGCTCCAGGCGTTGCCACCGTTACCGCCATTCGCCTGCAGCGTTAATCCGCCTTCGCCGCCATTGGCGGTCAGAACGACAATCGTTCCTCCAGCGCCACCACCGCCGCCGGCATCGTTTGCCGTAAGGTTGTATGAGTTCGAGCCGTTCGCCGTCAGTGTCCCTGTGCCGGTGAGAGTGTTCGCGCGAATGAAGATGATTCCGCCACCCGCCGATCCGCTGCTAGCCTGGTTGTCGCCGTCGGAATTGTTTCTGGTGCCGGCGCCGCCGCCACCGCCCATCGCAATACGATCGATGGTCGCGGGGAATGAGCCGCCGCCTTCGCCGCCACTGCTCAGGTTCGTATTCCAGGAATCTCCGCCGAACCCTCCAGAGCCGCCGTTGCCGCCTCCACCACCGCCGGCATTCTGATCGTTATTCGCAGGATCGGAGTCAGTGCCACCGCCGCCCGCGTTTCCCGGAGCGCCATGCGCCATGCTGCCGTCGGTTCCTGCCGTTCCGCTCGGATAGCCGACGCCGTTGATCGTGCGGAGATAGCTGCCACCGGACTCGACGAATTTCGATGCGCCGGCGACTCCTTCTCCCTTGGCAGCATCGACGCCCGCTTCAGCCGCTCCCGTGTAGTTTCCAGGCCCCGGGAACTGATAGTCCGTATTCGCTCCGGCACCGTTGCCTGTTAACTGCATCCCCGCTCCGCCACGGAAACCCAGTCCGTCGACGATGGCGGTTCCGCCATTCAAATTCAACTGGCCCGCGATATCGAGCGCGATAATTCCCCCGGTCGCTCCGTTCCACGCAGCCGCGGTAAGTGCTCCCAGCGTTGCGGAAGTGTACTGCGGCACCAGGACGACCTGATAGGTGCTGATTCCCTTTGCAGCGGTAGCCACGGCACTCGTATAACCGAAGACCAATCCTCCGCCAGCGCCTGCGCCACTGATCGGAACGTTTCCGCCTGCAACCGGTCCGGTCGCCGTGACCCACTCATAGTTGCCGGCATTGTTGATCGTGGTAAATCCCGAACCCGTGCTGCCGTTTCCGTAGGCAACTGAGTTCGACGTGTTGATGCTGGCATCCTGCATCTGGATAACGAGCAGCAAGCTGCCGGCGGCGATGGTCCCTCCGGCTCCGCGCGTCGCGCCGAGCGGGATGGAAGTGGCTCCCTTCGCCACGGTGCCATTGCCGGGGAAATATGTGTTGATCGTGTTCGATAGCGTTCCACCGGCGGTCAGCGTGTTCGCGGCGCAGACGACGCTCACGACCGGCGCTACCGCGACGTATGTGTTATTGCCCGTGTTTGGATCGGGGGGCGTTCCGGAGTCCGTGATGGTCGCCGTGTTCGGATAAAATCCCGCCGCTGTAGTCGAAACCACGACAGCCACAGTCGCAACCGCACCACTCGCAAAAGATGCAGGCAGCGTGCAGTTCACCGTAGTTGCCGTGTTGGTGCAAGTCGTCCCGAGACTCGGCGTATACGACACCAGCGAGAGATTGGCCGCGTTGTATGTATCGGCGAGGGTGACACCGTTGGCCGCCGACGGACCATTGTTCGTGATCTTGATGTTGTAGGTCGAATTCTGTCCAAGGGCTACGGCGCTGACGCTCGTAGAGACGGCGATATCGGCGGTGCTGGGATTGATGGGAATCGCCGCATACGACCAGTTCGAGTTGCCGCTGAACGTTCCGGCAAGCGGAACGCTCGGCGCACCAGTGCGACTGCTGCCAAAGGCAGTCACTGCGGGTGGATCGGTTCCCGACACTGTCGTCGCATTCCACTGCTGGACCTGCGGCCCATAGGGTGCGGCCGTCACATTGCCGCCGACCGCCAGCGTATCGAGAATCATCCCGTTAATTACGCTGGTCGGATTCAATTGACCAAAACCTGCGGCTGCACCGTCGGCCGAAACGAATGTTCCAAAGGGCATCGTCTGATCGACACCGGTCAAGCTTGTCGCGCCCGCAACCACACCTACCGTCGCGCCTGCGGTCGGGACGTTCAGAGAAACATTGATTGCCAGATTCGTGCCCGAGGCCGGATTCAGCAGGGACCACATCTCCACACGACGCGTCAATCCGGCATCGTTGTGCGCACCGATCAAGGTGAGAGCCGTGCCGTTATAAGTCACACCCGTGACGGCACTGCCCGTCGAATTCGTGATGTTCATGGACACGCCGACAACCAGGAGACGGTTCGCCGTCGCTGTCGTGGTGTGCGTGAAACTCAGCGTGAAGGTTCCAGATCCGGTGAATTCGTTATTTGCGGACGTGGTGGCGTCCACTGCAACTTGCGCGTGCAGAGAGGTTGCCGCCACAAAGAAGAGAACAAGAATGAATATGAATAAAGACTGGCCCGATCGCGAGCCGAATCGCTCAACCATCCGCAGAAACTTGTCCGAAAGACACTGCGCCCGCTCCGCGGACCGCGAGATCCAACTGCCCATTCCTCTAAACCCAAGATGCACGATAATCCGTCCTAGCCGCACTTCCTTGGTCCGACCAAGGCATGGAGCCTGATCCGGCTTCAGTGCCCGGATCGTTTTTCTGGCCGCATTCACCGCGCGTGACGGGACAAGTCCTTTCGAGGACCAACCAGCGCACCCCGGTGAAGCCGGAAACCAAAATTAGATTTAGCTAACGATATCGTCCTTGGGTTATTTGGTAACGATTACGGCGGTAACTTCGACACCTGTTCGTCACCAGTGGCTGCCAAGCAGGCCCGGGACACTCGTCTGATTTTTGGGAGAACAAACTCAAAACCGAAAACCGATGCCCGGTGGAGACGGGCCACAGGATGGCCGTAACTACCCAAGGCCGAGAAGATCACTTACCTGCGCAGACTGGTTCCTTTCAACATCTTGTCCAAAAACACGAAAAGCGCGGCCCGGAGGCTGCGCTTCTCTGTTTTTCTCTATCTACATTCAGTATATCAATCTGCTATAGGCGAACCGGCAAGAAATTAGGATTTATTTCTCCTCAGAAATCAGAGGTTTGCGAAGAAAAGGAGCGTTCAAGGGGCTTGACAACTTTTTCCAGAATCGCCCATTCAGAGCCATCGGGGAGTTCAGCCCGATCGTGAACCGGAGAGGAAGCCGAAACTCCATGCTCGCCGGACCGCTTTTCCGGCGAGATCCTGCGCTCGCGCCGCGGACCGCAGAGTCCAGCCACCCACACCCTTGAATTTGGCGCGCACAAAATTCCGTCCTAACCATACTTGCTTGGACCGAGCGATACCCAGAATCTGTGCTCCGGTCAGCACCGGATCGTTTTCCTGTCCGCAATCACCCCGCGTGATGAATCGATCCTCGCCAGAATCGGCCAGCACAATGCGATGAAGGCGAAATCCATGCTCCGTTTTCGCCAGGACGATATCGTCCTTCTGCAATTCGGTGACATCTGTGGGGATCACTTCGACCACCTCCCCATCCCGTATCGCCGGAGACATGCTGGCGCCGCGCGCCTGAAAGCGCACACTTAAGCCTTGCGCCAGAAGCGGGCGGGCGACCTCTTCAAACAGTCGCGTGTCCGCAACGCTTTCAATCATTGAAGTGTCGAATCTTGTCTACTGCGCGCTGGTCGGGTTCGAAAGAATAGCGATAGACGGGGACCGAATCCACGAGTTCCTCAAGAAACACCAGCGCTGAATCGACGTACTCGTGCCGGTGAAACGGCACAAAACTCCGCGCAAACAGTTCGGCGACGGCCTGGCTGGGAGAAAGCCGCGTGATGACGTTGCCGTGCCCGTGCTCGAGCACAAAGATGCGCGTCAGCGGAGCACTGTTCGGAGACGCAAACATGGCCTCGCCATGCCATGGCGTGCCGTACATGCGCATTTTGTGTTTCTTGTCAGCCGGATCGCTTGACCCGTCGCCGTGAGCGCTTTTTGTCTTGTCATCCTGAGCGGACGCAGGAATCCGCTTTCCCAGTTTGTCATCCTGAGCGGACGCAGGAATCCACTTTCCCAGTTTGTCATCCTGAGCGGAGTGACCGGTCGGCGAAGCCGAGCGGTCACGCAGTCGAAGGATCCCTACCCCATCTCCAAGACCCGCAGCGCCGCAGGGCGTTTCCATCCCGGAATGATCCTCATCCCGCCGCACAATGATCCGGTCATCACTCAAGACTTCAACGTCTTCGGTATCAGTCCAAAGGCGTGTGGTCGTGCTCTTCCCCGCTCCGGAATGTCCGACGAACAAGTTGGCAACTCCGTTGGCCCGCACAATGCCCGAGCCATGCAGCTCAATCGCCTTCTCCTGCGTGAGGCGGTGCACCATTAGGAGTTCATCGAGGGGATAGGCCAAAGGATCGGCCAGATGTGGAAAAGCCTTGAAATGTCTCGCGCTCATCTCTAACGTCGCCCGATGAAAGCGGTTATCTACGAACAATCTCTTATAAGGTCGGCCCAAGGCAAGAAAGTCAAATTGAAATGCATTCTCACGCCGATAGAGTCGCCAAGTGGTTCCGGAATCGAAAACCGTGCGTCCTTGTGTCGGAGCAAGGTCATCAACCCATAACACTTCGATATCGATGTCCGCAGCCCCTGGTGTTACACCGAAAGGCTCATGCTCAAGATCGAACGTCACGTCAGTTTTGCGGCTGCCCACAATCTGAATCGAAATGCCGCCGATGCGCAGTTGTCTACATATTTCGGCGCAGCGTGCCTGGGAAAGCAACGCCAACGGCGCTTCATTATCGACCGTCCGTCCGATCTGGAGTCCCGAGTTCATGGAACATTCACGATCCGAAGTTCTGAACGCAGGGCAAGAGAAAATTGTTACAGACGCTGCCGTTTGTGCCGCCCGAAGGCGTCTTACAATGTGCAAGAACCGCTTCCTCAGGTCGCAGGCTGATCGTCGTTAGCGTCGGAGCCACATACTGCTTTCTGCCCTCGGGCTGGTTCGATTCACAATTCATTCAGCCACACTCCTAGTCGTGCGTCAGTGATTTGAGCAGCTCCCACAGCCTCCAACCGCCACGCTCGAATTATTGAAGATCGGCAGAATCTGCTGTGGACCAACCCAGTGCTCCACATCAATTTCCTTGCTTCGGATTCGACGCCCTGACTCCTGCACTTCCTCATATCGGCTACCTTCTGCGCAGAAGGCGCAGTCTCCGTGAGGAGGTACGTCCACCCCGATCGCAGCTGCCCGAATGTGTGCCACGTTGCAGAGAAACTCCACCGGACTTTCTTGATCTCCATTCTCCAATTCACCGTTAGCCGGACACATTCCGCACATCGTCTGAATTCGACACTGTATGCATTTGGTGATTCGCGTTCGCTTTCGCGCTCGCAAGTGCCGGAGCGACCCTTCCCATAATTCACTCAAGCCCGCCTGTCGCACACTAAATACCTCTTGCTGCGAGATAGTACAGATGCTCATCTCGCCGTAGGCATTAATCGCAAAGGAACTCATTCCGCCACCGCACGAATGCACCGTGTCGATGATGGACAGGTTGGGAGGGTTTTCAAGATCGCGTTGCGCCAGCCTCCGATATTCGCTCGCATCCTTTTGAGTGCTCATGTCCAGCGCCACTACTTCTTCAGGAGTGAGCCTTACCGCCAGAGGACTCTGCGAGCAATCAATCCGTGGGTTAATCTGCCCATCCGCCTTGAACTCAACTCCCAACTCTTCCTCCGCAAACCGCCGCATCGCCAAGACTTCGTGCTTGTTGATGCTCGTGGCCACCGTCTTCAACTTGAGCGGTAGGCCTCGCTCCTTCAGCAGCTTGATCCCGCGCAGGCAACGGTCATACGACCCGGGAATCATCGTCAGGGCTTCATACGTCTCGCGCGTGCGCCCGTAGAGCGTGATCTCAATAGAAAACGGAGGCCACTCCTTGAGATAATCAGCGATCTGCTCGTTGATGATCGTGCCGTTGGTGAACAGCGTGATCAGGAAGCCTTTTTTCTTGGCGTAGGTGTAGATCTCGAGGAAGTCTTTGCGCGCGAAGATTTCGCCGCCGGTATAGAGAATCCAGAAGCAGCCCATCTCGACCAGTTCATCGAGCACGCGGAAGTGTTCTTCTTTGGTCATCTCCCGCTGCTTGGCGTCCATGTCGCCCATGGGCAGGTTGTTGTAGCAGTGGAGGCACTCCAGCGGACAACGCCGCGTGACTTCGATGGAAACTTGCAACGGCACGCGCTCGCCGCCCTGACGCTTGTGCAGATCCGCGCTGAACTCGCCGTAACTTAACTGCTCCAAATCCCCCTCCACCGGAAAGCGGATGACTCGCGTCCCGCTCCCCGCCCACAGATCTGCGATCAGTCGCCCGCCATCGCCATAGATATGGACGGCTCGACCAGACCGACAGCCTTCATCTCGCCCACAAATTCCGTGACATCGCGCTCGGCCTGCGCCGGCTCGACTTCATATTCCTGCGCAATCGCGGTCGCCAACTCCGCCACAGTTTTCGGAGTTTCCAGCAGCTTCCAGACCAATGTGCCGGTTCCATTGAAGCTATAGATCGAAGCCAGGTCGCCGACCTTGGCGCGCACCGGAACGATCAAAGTTTCGCCGGCGACGACTCGGGCCACCACCGACTGCGACCGAACCAGCGTTTCTTCTTCCCCCAGATTTGCCACGGTCCACCCCTTATTTCGGATTTCGTAACAAACGTCAGCCATCGAAACCCGGCTGCTTTCGTCCCAATTTGAGATTACGGCAACTGTACCCCCTGAAAGCAATCGGACAAAGGGGGTAGGTATTGAGTTGGTTATCAGTCCAGAAGGTTCCGAAATCCACAGAAAACCGCCACTTATCGGTTGACTCCGGCCTGCAAGAACCGAGCGCCAAGCGTCCCCGTTAGGATTCGGTTATACCCCGCGCCGCCAATTTCGAACTTTCTCTTTAGGCTGGACAAACGAAACAAAACGCTATAAAAAGAAATGCGCATCACAACCGTCGCACACGCGACGAAATCGACTCCAGGTGAGAGTCCCGTGCTCAACGAAGAACGTCGCCGCGCCATTCTCGATCTGCTCAACCATCAGGGACGGGTTCTGGTTACCGAACTTTCCCGCCACTTTGAAACTTCGCAGGTTACGATTCGCAAGGATCTCGAAATCCTGCACGCGCATGGACTCGTCCACCGCACGCACGGAGGAGCGCTGCCCTCGCGTGAAGGCGCCCTGGAAGATCCGACGCTGCGCGAGAAAGAGAAACTTCATCACCAGGAGAAACTGCGCATCGCCGACTGCGCCGTGCAGAAAGTAAAAGAAGGACAGGTCGTAATTCTGGACTCAGGCACGACCACCACCGCAATCGCCCGTAGCCTGCGGCAATTCCAAAATCTGACGATCATTACGAATGCTGTGAACATTGCCGCGGAACTTGCGGGTACGGCAGTCGAAGTGATTCTGACCGGCGGGACACTGCGCAAGAACTCTTTTTCGCTGGTTGGCCCGATCGCAGAAGAGACGCTGCGCCGCCTAAGTGCCGACATTTTATTTCTTGGGGTCGACGGCTTCGACGTTCATCACGGGCTCAGCACGCCCAACCTGCTTGAAGCCAAAGTCAATCGCGTGATGGTCGAGATTGCAAAGAAGACGGTTGCCGTCTGCGATTCGAGCAAGTTCGGGCGCCGCAGCCTTTCGCTGATTTCGCCGACCTCCGCGTTGAAAGAAGTCATTACCGACCGCAGCGCTTCGAAGTCGGACGTGCGTGTCTTGAAGCAAGCAGGAATCGAAGTCACATTGGTCTGAGCCGATTGCAGATTTAGATTTCAGATTGCAGATCTGAAATCCTTGCGGGCAGATCGATTCAATCCAAAGTCTGAAGTCTCCAATCTGAAACCCTATGCCCCGTTTTGACGTCACTATCGCCGGCGAATTGAATCTGGACCTCATACTTTATGGACTGCCGGAACAACTCGCTCCGGAACGCGAGCTGCTGGCTGACCGGATGATGCTCACGCTCGGCTCATCGTCCGCGATTGTCGCCCATAACCTTGCAGCACTTGGAAGCCGTGTGGGATTTCAGTCGCGCATCGGCGAAGATCAGCTTGGACAAATCGCTCTCGAACGACTGCAGCAAGGTGGCGTTGATGTTTCACTGGTGCGCCGCATTCCAGGGTCGGCCACGACTGGTCTGACTGTGATCCTTTATCACGAGGCCTGGCGCAACATTCTCACCTATGCGGGCACCATCTCGGAACTGACGTTGGAGGATCTGGACCTGGCGTACCTGGCGGATTCGCGACACTTTCATTTCTCATCTTATTATTTGCAACGGGCGATGCGCCCGCGAGTCGGCGAATTGTTCCAGCATCTGAAGTCGAAGGGGCTGACGATCTCTCTCGACACGAACGACGATCCCGATGATCGATGGGAAGGTGGACTGCGCGAAATCCTGCGCTACGTTGACGTGTTTCTTCCCAATGAACGCGAAGCCTGCAAAGCTGCAGGCACCGAAGATCTGGAAACCGCAATCCACATGCTGTCGGAGTTGGTGCCATTGGTGGTCGTGAAGCTCGGCCGCAAAGGTGCTCTGGCCCAACGCGGAGGCGAGCGGACGGTCAGTCCGCCGCTGAAAGTTGAGGCGGTTGATCCTGTCGGTGCCGGCGACAGCTTCGATGCCGGATTCCTGCATGAATATATGCGAGGCTCGGACCTGGCCACCTGCTTAGCCAGCGGCAACCGCGCCGGCGCCCTTTCGACCACGCGACCGGGAGGAACCGAAGCCTTTCGGGATGCAGCCCATCGTGAGAAGTTCCTCCGGTCCTCCGGTTGAGCCCAAGGACGCCTTAAGGCCTACCACTGGCAGAACTTACGGTGGGTGCTGCCCTACATTCCGATGTACAATGTTGGCCGACCTAGATTCTGCGAAAGCCCTGCAGTCACTCTCCCAGGCTTTCGGCAAGGAGCTCCCCTTATGACGTCTCATCTCCTGTTCGCCCGGTTGGCGGTCTCCGCTCTTGCGCTGGGTGTGGTCACGCAGTGCATGGCACAAAAGACCGACAGCAAAGTCGCCATTCACGTCACTCCCAAGCAGGCTTATTTGTTCGTGGATGGACGCGCGATCGGCGAAGCCAGCAAACATCATTCCCTAAAATTGAGCGCCGGCGATCACAAGATCGTGCTGGCGAATTACGGATACACTTCCGAAACGCACAATGTCACCACCACAGCCGGCCAGACCACCAGCCTTGATGTAACTCTGCAACCGATCTCCTCTACTGTTCCGGGGCCGTTCGGCGCAATGACGATCGAAGGCGCCTCGCGGGGCGCGGTCCTGCTCAACGGAAAGACTCCTGATTTCTTCGTCGGCAATGGCGACGAATTCAATCACGACTGGGGATGGAAGCAGGAACTGGTTGTTCCTCCTGGCACCTACCAGGTCACCATTCAGAACGGGGACACAGAACTCTGGTCAGGCCCCGTTGAAGTTGCAGAGAACAAGCGCGTCGTGATCGGCGTGCCCAAGGGCGTTCGCAAGACCGTCGATTGGCCGCGCGGGTCGAAATTGACATCGATCCCGCGTTTCACGGTGGGCAGCGCCAGCGCCACAGTGGCCGTGGCAAAACCGACGGCAGAACTTTCGGCAATGGCGGCGCAGGTGAATTGCGGAGATCCGGCTCATCTCAAATGGACCTCCACGGATGCGCCCAGCGTGCAAATCAGCGAGGTGGGTCCGGTTGCGCCGATTGGCGATCAAAGCACCCAGCCGAAGCAGACCACAACGTATAACATGACCGCTACCGGCCCGGGCGGAACCGCGACGTCGAGCACGACGGTGAACGTGAACAACGCCATTCAAGCTAATCTCCAACTGGCGCCCGCGGAAGTTCAATACCGGCGTGTCGGCGATAAAGTTGTCCAGGACGCCAGCAGCGCTTTAACCTGGTCGGCAGCCAACGCATCCACAGTCTCCATCGATCCTTTGGGAACGGTGGGCGCCAACGGCAACCACCCGCTGCAAATCACTCCGAAACAGACTACTCCCGGAGCGATCGATGAGACCGTCACCTACACGATGACGGCGACCAACGTATGCGGAGGATCAGAGACACGCACCGCCGCTTTGCACATCGTCGGTGCGATTGAGCAGCCGCAACTCGCGCTCTCTCGCAGCATCTACTTCCCCACGAACCGACCGCACAAAGTCAAGTCCGATGGGGCGTTGCTGCCGAGCGAGCAGGACTCCTTGAAGGTGCTGGCCGAAGCTTTCAAGACTTATCTCACCGCAGAGTCCAGTGCTCATCTCGTGCTCAGCGGGCACGCCGACAAGCGTGGCCCTGCGAAATATAACCAGGAACTTTCGGAGCGGCGCGCTGAGCTCGCGAAAACCTTCCTGGTCGAGCAGGGCGTTCCGGAGGCGAACCTGGAAACACAAGCTTATGGCAATGGACAGAACCTGACGGAAGATGAGGTGAAGCAACTGCTCGAACAGAATCCCAACTTAAGTGCGGAGGAAAAGCAGAAAGCACTTGGGAAAATCCAGACCGTGGTTCTTGCTAATAACCGCCGCGTAGACATTAAATTGAGCACGACTGGGCAAGAATCGGCGCGCATGTATCCGTTCAATTCGACGGATTACATGGCACTGGTCGAGCGCGGGAAACCGCTGGAGACCAACCCGGTCGAGAACGCGGCGCAGAATGGGGCACAGAATGCAGCACAGAAAGAGAAGTTGAAGAACTAACGCGCCCGACGCTGTTTTGCTGGAGTGGAACGGAGCAGAAATTTTATGCTCCGTTCCAAAACCGGCCGCGAGCGCCTACTTTGCGGTTACTTCCAATAGCAGGTGTTGGGGGAACTCGGTTGTAAGGCGAGGAGCCTTCCCGGTCTGCGCCTGCACTGTGCCTAAGTCTTTCCCGTCGGCATAATCCAGCACAGAGTATGTTCCCGGCTTCAGCCCACGCAATTCAACCTCTCCTTTGAACGGAGCCGTGTCCGAAGGCGCAAAGAACGCATAGTACATCTTGCCGTCTTTGGCGATCGCGTAAGCTTCAGGCACGTCATAGCCATAGACGTACAGATCGAGGAACTCCCCCTTCGACAGCATCTTCTCGTTGTAGAGGGCGATCCATTTCTTCCAGTGCTCTTCTTTCTCGGTGGTGAGCGCAACGGGCTTGAACTTCGGGCCGGGATCGGGCCAGACAAACTTCGTTCCCGGGACTCCGCCGACACCGAGGGTAGACGCGAAGTCGGCGCCGTGCTCGCTCCAGTTGCCGCCGCCCAGGGGCGTCATTTCCGAGAGCTCGACGTGATCTCCGTACACTGCCGACTGCGGGCCGAGCAACGCCTTATACATCTTGATACGGCGCCGCACCTGCACCGCTCCAACGGGATCGGCGGTCACCGCCTGATCGATAAACGGCAACCACGCCAGCGACGGAGGAGTTCCACATGGACACGCCTGCGTCACGCTCTCGGGCTTGATCGCGCGAGTGGTTTCGAAAATTACTTTGTAGACGTCGCCCATGGCGTTGACGGAGTCCTGCGGCGATTTGTGATGATGAGCCGGGTTATAACAAGCCGGCACGCTATAGATATTGTCGAGCTTCGACCCATCGAATCCCCAGTCACGAATGAACTTCTCCGTGAGTTGCTTGTAAAACGCCTGCACCTCTGGCACCGCCGGACACAGTGTCGCGAGATCACGCGTCATGCGCGCATGCTTGCCATTCTTGTCGAGAATCAGCCACTCTGGATGTTCCTGCGCAACCTTCGACATCGCATACTTATGCGATTCGTATTTGCCTTGACCATCTTCCACACCCAGTGGCAGCCACCATAATTGCGCCAGCATTCCCTGCTTGTGGAAGTCATCCACCATCTGCTTGATCGAATCTCCTGGAAATGTATCGGTGCGCGGATTCCAGTCGCCGTAGGTATCGAACCAGCGATCGTCGAGCGTCGCCCATTTGATTCCCATTTCTTTGAGCTTGGGAATTGTGCCGACCATCTGCTTCGGAGTGACGTTGAATTCGTATCCCCAGCCGCACCAGCTAATGTTGTAGGCTTCGTTGGAAGGTTTGGGGATCTCCCATCCTTCCTTCTGCAGCGCACTCGACCACATCCGTAGTGGCTCATAGAAGTCGCCGCTGTAGACGGCGACGAAGCTCCGCGGCGTGGAATAACTCTCACCGGCCTTCAGAACGGAATCAGTGGGAATTTCAATTTGCGCGTTCACGAATCCATCGTGATCTACCTTGACTGGAATCGAGAGTGTCCAGGGCAGGGTCTCGAGATGCCCAATGGCCTCGCCGACCGACGCTGTCCAGAACGCGACCACGGGAATGCCGCCTCCGTAACCGCCTTTCACATTCGCGCCCATCGTGTTCGGTTGCGCCGAGGTGCGCTTTAGCTTGGCTACATCATTTTCGCCCCAGTCGTAACTCGACCCTTGAAATGACCACATATCATAGGGCTGCGCCTCGGGATCCACCTGCTTCGCGCTCAGCCGGTGCTCCTGCATCAGTACCTGATCGAGTTTGAAATCCGAGGTCCCAGCGTTTTTGTAGGTCGAACTGACTAAAGCAAGATTCGGGAAATCGTCATACGCCTCGAGAACCAGCACTCGCTCAATGGGCACTCCTGCGGCAGCCAGCGGTTTCGCCGGAATCTCCACGCGCTTTCCCCGGCCCAATTTTCCAGTGGCTTCAACAATCTTGGCTTGTCCGAAGTCCGGAATGAAATCGAGTTCCTTTCCCTCGTGAATAATCGAATCACTTCCGCCGGTCGAACCCGGGCCGGGTTCGTCAAGCGTCAGCCGCTTGCCGTCTCTCAGAAGAGTCGCCTGCACGAAGCCGGAAGGCAGAATCTGAAATTCTGCTGTCCTGGTGCTGACGACGATGGGGCCTCCGTCGCGAACTTCAACATTGATGGACGATGGCGTGGACGGCGCACGCTTTGGCGTCTCCGCCCGCTTGGAACAGCTGAGCACGACTGCCGAAAGCACCAGCAACGTGATGGCGGAAATTAAACGAAATGACTGCGGAACATCGATTCTGGCAGCGGTGCGTTTCATAGTCCCCTCTCGCGAGGAGAACAGTATAACGAAAGTAAAAGCAATATTTCGTACTATTTCGCAAGAGGCTAGGGCTAACGAATTTCCGCCAGGGAATGCTCCAGGGCCCCGCGCTTGGGAGCAGGCATGGCGCCCACCTCGCTGGCCACCCATGCACCCACCAGGTTCGCCACTTCGTTCATCAGGTTCAGCGATGCTCCATGGAGATACTCATGCACCAGACCAGCGGTAAAAGCGTCGCCTGATCCCACAGTGTCGGCCACGTGGACCTTGAATCCGCGATGCTCATTCACTTCGTTGCCCCGTACCAGCAGACTGCCTCGGGCGCCACGGGTCACGCAGACCAGTTCAAGGTCGAACTCTCGAATAAGGGACTGAGCGGAGGAGCGCTCCTCCTTGTGCGGAAGTTTGAACAGGCTCATGATCGTTGGCAGTTCTTCTTCATTGAACTTCACGATGCTCGCCATCTTCATCGACTCTGCCAAAACGTCTCGCGAATAATACGATTGCCGCAGGTTCACGTCGAAAACTTTCACTGTATCGAGCGAAGTGGCCTCAAGGAACTTCCGGATGGTCGAGCGGCTTGCATCTGAACGCTGGGCCAGGGATCCGAAGCAAACCGCGTCCGCGTTTTGAGCCAAGTGCTGCCAGTCCAGCGTCCAATGCAAAAAGTCCCACGCCACCGATGGCGCAAACTCGAAGCGTGCCTGCCCGCCACCGTCGAGATCCACGTGCACGGTTCCGGTGGGATGCTGCCGGTCCGTCTGGACGTGATCGATATCCAGCCCGAGTTCCTCCAGCTTCCGCAGTGCTTCCAGCCCCCGTGAATCCTCTCCCACGCAGCTCGCGACAACTCCCTGATCCCCCATCAACGTGGTGATATAAGCAAAGTTCGCGGGAGCTCCGCCAAGGCAAGCGCCTCGCGGCAGCAAATCCCATAACACCTCGCCCAATCCCACCACTTTCTTCTTCATGACCTGACCAAAGTCTAAACCGGAAACGTTTACGCGCCCTCATAGTAAAAAGAGGGACCCCCGAAGGAATCCCTCTATGAGTTACGGGTGACTGCCTTAGAACGTAAGCTTCAAAGCGAATTCGAGCTGACGCATACCGGTGGTGGAGCCCGGCGAAGAATCAGCTTCGATGTCGGTGATCCTGCCATTGCCGGCGCAATCGATACATTGCCCCGATCCGCTCTGATTCGAATTAAACCCGAGCACTGGATGGTTAAACAGGTTGAAGGCATCCATGCGGAATTGCATCTTGACGCGTTCCGTAATGGAGAAGTTCTTCATGAGCGCCGAATCCGCGAAGAACGCACGAGGACCTCGCAAGCTGTTCACGCCATAGTTGCCCAGATTCCCACCTCCTGGGTCTACGAACGGGCCGCTGCTGGAGCCGACGATATTCGGCACCGGGGTGAAGTACTGCACATACGGACTTCCGCTCGCTGGATGCTGCAAGGACCCTGCGCCCAAACTAAACGAACCGGAACCACGATTCGGGCGACAAACACCCACGTCTTCCTCGGGACCGCACTCGCCGAAACTCGGTGTCCATGGCAGGCCGCTGCTCCAGTTTGTAGTTCCAGTGATCTGCCACCCACCGATAATCAGATCCTCCATACGTCCTGCATTCCCCGCGAAACTCTTCCCTTTGCCGAACGGTAATTCGTAGACGAGACTCGTGACCCAGACGTTGTTTCTCACCTGATCGTCTGGACCGTAAGCGATGGCGTGACTGTTTGCGTAGTAATTGTTGTCGTACTTGTTGGCGTGTGCGTAGGTATAGTGCGACAGGAACTGGAGACCGTGCGAAAAGCGACGATCCACTTTGACCTGGAGTGCGTTGTAAATGCTGCTGGCATCGTTGCCCAGGTAGTTGCCTTGATCCGTGGAGCAACACTGCAGTGGCAAACCAGTTGTCGGATCGATGATCCCCGAGTACGTAAACTTGTTGTAGAAAGGACGACGAGGGGCTTGGGGCGTTGAGGCCGTGCAGGCTGCGTTGGCACAGAATCCCACAATCGAAGGCTGATTGATGTTGTAGGTATTGCCGTCGCCCGCGAATCCATTGGTTCCTTTGTTGCCGATGTACGCCACCTCAATCGATGTGTTGTTGTCGAGTTGGCGTTGCACCGTGGCGTTCCACGAGTCCAGCGTAGGCAACCGCTGGAACGTGGGACGGATGTGCGGCTGCGTACAACTTTGTCCGGAAGGTAAGCCACCAGGCAAAGTGCTTGACTGGTAGCACGCCGGCCCCGCAAGCGGGAACAAGCCAGTTGACGGAATTGCCGGGAACGTAAAGATCGGCGGCCCCGCGTCCAGAGAGAAGGCCGCATATCTGTTGGTGACAGCAGGCTGTACCAGCTGGCTTGCCAGCACCGGCAGGTTCTGCGTGACCGAGTGCCCGAAGTTCGATCCGAACACACCCATGTCGTAGCTTCGCCCGTATCCCATCCGGACTACAGTCTTTTGGTTCAATTGGTAGGCCATTCCGACGCGCGGCGCCAAGTAGCTCCACTTGTTGTCGATGTTGCCATTCAATCCGATCCCGGCCTCTCCGGCAACCCGCACAACTCCCTGAACAATGTTGGCGAATCCGCCGTGATCTTTACCGTTAACGTATTCGGGGAAATAGACTTCCCAGCGCAGTCCGTAGTTCAAGGTGAATTTTGGTGTGATGCGCCATGTGTCCTGTCCGTAATAGAACATGCGATGCTGTCGCTCAGCCGCGTTGGTGCTGGTGCTGACGTAGCGGCTTAGGTTGGTTACATCGCCCAACAGGAATGTCGCCAGGTCGAGACCACCCGCACCGGCATTCGCTGTCGCCCCACTGCTGAACGCATAGACGCCCGTGCGGTTCGAGTCGCTGGGCACGCGTAGATTCTGCGCGTACCGGATATCGGCTCCGAATTTGAACTGATGGTTACCTTTCATTTTCGTCATGTTGCCGACCCACTGGAACTGCTGCTCGCTTTCAATCAGTGGGCAGTTGCAGCGAGCGACGCCCAGTCCGTCGCCGAAATTAGAGAGGTTCGTGGTGGTGTTATTCCCGCTCGAGTTTTGCATATCAAACTCGCCCAAGCCGGAGGTGAAGTTATCCCCCATGTTCGCGTTCGGAATTCCAAAGGCTGTCATTGCAGCTTTGCCCGCATCCGGCTTGTTGGTGAGAGGGTTGTACTTGAAGTAACCGAAACGAAAATCACCCAATAAACTTCCACTAAACGTCTTCGTGACGCCAGTAGCCAGGCTGTAGTTGTGGACGTTGGAACTGCCAGCCAAGCCACCCGGACCAAACCCGACGCCACCCACTGCTCCCAAGCTCGGCTGGCCGGAAAGGCTGAAGTAGTTCAAGCTAAAGCGACCGAAAACGCTCATCGTCTGGCTGGCCGCGAAATCGATTCGGGTGTCGAAGCTGTTCTGGTTGTACGGACCGGAACCGGCGCCGACGAAGTTATTCAAGCACCCTGTTGCGGTGCCGGCACAGGTGCCGCTGTTCGTTGGATTCGGAAATGCCGCCAACATCTTCATCGCCGCCGGCGACAAGTAGCTGACGGGAATCAAGTATTGGTTCGGGGTTCCGTTCGTCGTTCCAGTGCAGCCTGTCTGGGCTACGACTCCCAGCGGGCCGCAGAATACTGGCCGGCTGCCGTCCGCTGCCGGGGTGGACGGATCGTAAATGAAGCTAGCCCCATTGCCAGCGATCACGGAAGCGTAGTCGCTCAAGTTGCAGAAGGTCCCGCCCACTACGCAAGTTTGCTTAACCAACGAGGTCGGGATCGTTTCCTGATTGCTGATGCCGTTCTTCTGACGAGTCGTTTGATAGTCACCGAAGAAGAACAGCTTGTTCTTGATGATGGGGCCACCGATCGTCCCGCCGAATTGCTGCCAGCGCGAAGATGGAATAAGCCGATGGGTCACAGGGTCTGGGTTAAATTGGGTAAACGGATCGCGGGCGGCCGTAGCGTCAGTGCGCCGGAACCAGAATGCGCTGCCATGGATATCGTTGCTGCCCGACTTCGTCTGAACGGTGACTACGCCGGCCACCGCCTTCCCGAACTCGGCGTCGAAGTTCCCCAAGGTGACCTTGGTTTCCTGAATCGCGTCCAAGTTTGGATTGACTACGATGATGCCGAGGATTGGATCCTGATTGTCCGTCCCGTCCAATTCAAACGCCGTGCCGCTAAAGTGCTGTCCATTGACGAAGATCTGTTGCCCGCCCTGCGGATTTTCAGTCGCCGCGTGACTCCAGCCGACCATCTTCTGCGTTCCCGGGGAAAGCAACTCGAATGAAGTGAAGTTGCGGTTAAGCACGGGCAAGTCTTCGACCGCTCTTGCATTGAATTCAATCGATACGTCTGCGCGGTCTGTCTTCAACTGCGGGGCCTCAGCCGTGACTTCGACCTGTTCACTGGCAGACCCTACCTGAAACTGCCCATCCACTCTTGCGCCAGTGTCGGCCGAGACTTGAACGTTCTTGTATTCCAAAACCTTGAAGCCTTGACCTTCGATTCGGATCGTGTACACGTCCGGGATCAAGTGTGTGACTGCGTAGTTGCCACTGTCGTTCGTCGTGTCGGTTGTGGTGACGTTTTTCGTTTGGCTGGTGACCGATACCTTGGCGCCGTTCACGGCTGCCCCGGACGGGTCGGTTACCGTGCCCAAAATGCTTCCATAGACTGCTTGGCCAACGGCTACCGGCACCCACAGACTGCACAATAGAGTTGAGATCGCCACCACCGACCACAGAGAACGTTTCATGAACTTCCTCCTCGAACTCACAGCGAAACACGATTGCCCCAGAAATGCAGATGGAGAACTTGTCGTAACCCGTGCAGTCCTAGTACAAAACAATTAACTGGATTAAGTTTCACTAGGTTTGATACTGTTACGGGAAGGAACTTCTACCCGCACAGCAAGATAGGTCGGTCCGTTACTTCTCGTGTTATATGGCCGTAACACACAGTTTCGTGGTCGGGAGAGAGCAATGCTTCCAACAAATAGAGAGGCTTACCAAAAGTCATAGCCTCCACTCTTCAGAATCTCTCTGCAGGCTCCTCCGCTACCTTGCGGAACACTCCCTCGATCATCCCGGCGTTGCGCTGAAGGAATACCAGATCGCGACCGAAGTGTTGGGTCGGCCAGTGGGCTTCGATCCCCAAAGCGATTCCACGGTCAGGGTCCAAGCCGGAAGACTGCGTGTGAAACTGGCGGAGTACTACACCCACGAGGGCCTGGACGATCCAATCATCGTTGAAATCCCCAAGGGCTCGTACACCCTCACTTTCCATCTTCGACCTGCGAAGCCGGGAGACCTGCCCACCCTGGCATTGATCACCCAACCGGCCGACAAAAAAATCGAAGCCCTTCCGTCAACCCGGCGGTGGGCTCTTGCAGTGATCGCGCTGTCGGTGCTCCTGGCCGCTTCCCTTTCGCTGAGCGCGATCTTGCTCTCACAGCGAACCGCGACTCAAGCGTCCTCTGCCACTCCGGTCCCCGCAGCCTACCAACTTTTTTGGAATCGCTACGTCACCAGTCCGCAGCAACCTTGGGTGATATTCAGCAACGGAAGCTTCGTCGGACGCCCCGAGACCGGTATGCGCTATTTCAATCCGTCGTCCGATAATCATGCTTCTTTTATCCTGGATCACTACACGGGCGTAGGTGAGGTGCTGGCGATCCACCAGTTGGATCGTGTCTTCGACATGTTGAATCGGCCTCTGCGGGTGAAGCGCGGAGCTTTGTTCTCCCTCGATGACGCGAAAAATAATGATCTGATTTTTGTCGGATCGCCTTCGGAAAACCTCACCCTGCTCGACATTCCCGGAACCCGGGAGTTCATTTTCAAGCGCCTCGACTCGGGGCCTCGCAAGGGCGATCTCGCAGTTTTGAATGTTCATCCCGAGCGCGGCGAGCCTGCGATCTTTCTGGCAACTCCTGCGAATCAGCCCACCGTTGACGACTACGCCGTGGTCAGCCTTCTGCCCGGACTCGATCCCTCGCGATCGATCCTCATTCTTGCGGGAAACTCTACGTTTGGGACCCAGGCTGCTGTTGAGTATGTGTGTCGCGAAGATTCGATTAAAGAATTGCTGCAGCGCCTGAAGGTATCCAAACCCGCGGATCTCAAGCCGTTCGAAGCGCTTCTGCATGTGAGGATCGCGCACGGCGTGCCGGTCACCACTGAGCTGATCGCCGTTCGCAATCGCGCGAACTGAATGATTGCTTTTGAAGAGTCCACCAAGAGAGCCGCTTCGGCGGGAATCTAGTCTTCCATTACTTTCCCGGACTGCTGAGTTTCGGGTCCAACTCTGCCGCCTTTGCGAACTCCTTTTGCGCTTCGTCTTTCTGGCCGCTCCGTTGCAGAGCCAATCCCAACTGATAGTGGGCCGGGGCAAACTTCGGCTCCGAATGGATGGCCGATCGAAATTGTGCAATCGCGCCATCCAGGTCTCCGGCGTTCAACAGGCGTTTTCCAGAGTTGGTGGAAACCGTCGCCGCCTGCAAATTGTTGACGGACGCCGCGATTCTGGCTCCTTCTTTTGCTTCCTCCGCCGCGCCCGTCGGGTCTCCCAACTGCCGAAGCACTCCGGCCAAAGTTGTGTGCGCTCCCGCAAAATCGGGTTGCAGCCGGATCGCCTCGCGCAACTCCGCGGCTGAGTCTTGCAACTTCCCTTGTTGTTTCAGAACTGTCCCCAGGGTGTAATGTGCTTCGGCATAGTTCGGCTGGCTCGCGATGGCCGCGCGCAATTCGGAAGCGGCCTTATCGAATTCACCTTGTTGCCAGTACAAGACTCCCAACGTGTAGTGTGCGTCCGACAAGTCCGGCTGTAATTGCACCGCTTGTTGAAACTCTTCGATCGCCTTATCCAGCTGATCTTTCAACTTGTAGGCCAGGCCCAAATCGTAGTGCAGAGAAGCATTCGCGGGAGCAAT